>Ga0080004_1100529_pt1 | contig 35151 bp, 34 predicted proteins | sample WasSprMetagenome_FD_69207 | JGI IMG/M metagenome (GOLD analysis project Ga0080004, IMG submission 69207) | Sulfidic aquatic microbial communities from Washburn Spring, Yellowstone National Park, USA - WS (SPADES assembly) (version 2) | ecosystem: Environmental > Aquatic > Thermal springs > Hot...
TTTTGGCACAGTACTCAAAAATGTCTGTTACTAGGCGCATGGAGGGTTTTGGCGGAAAAATATACATGCCCCTTGCAACATACTCCTTCAAAATGTCGTTCTGAACAGTGCCATCAAGCACACTTGGCGGTATGCCTTGCTTTTCTCCGACAACAATATACATGGCAAGCAGAACAGCCGCCGGGGCATTAATCGTCATAGAAGTTGTAATCTTGTCTAATGGGATTCCGTCAAAAACAATTTCCATATCCTTCAGTGTGCTTACGCTGACGCCTGCCTTGCCCACTTCGCCCCTCGCCATGGGGTGGTCACAGTCATAACCTACTTGTGTTGGAAAGTCAAAGGCTACGCTCAACCCGGTTTGCCCCTGACTTAGCAAGTATTTGAAACGCTGGTTTGTCTGCTCAGCAGTGCCAAAACCGGCATACTGCCTCATAGTCCAAAAACGAGCCCGGTACATGGTGGGGTAAACACCACGAGTGAAAGGATACTCGCCCGGAAAACCCAGCGCTTCAAAATAGTCGAGATTGGCGATGTCTGCTGGCGTGTAAAGCCGGTTCACTGGTATATCAGAACTGGTTAAAAACTCATCACGCTCTGGAAGCCTTTGAAGGCTTTTTGCCACCGTCTCCTTCTCCCAGCGCTCTTTTTCATGTTGAATTTTTTCCAGCAATTTCATGTCAAACAAGGCGAATGCACCAAAACTACATTAATGGAAAGCATATAAATGGTTATTCGGAAAGCTTCCAAGAAACAAATATAAGAAAATTCTACACCATTTATCCGTAGAAACGGGGCTAACGAAATTGAGGGTTAAAGTCGAATACATTGGGCACATTAAGGAGATAATCCGTAGCGGGAGAGAAGAGGAGCTAGAAATCGCTGAAGGCGCCTCGCTGGCAGATTTGCTTTCTATGCTTGCTGAAAAATATGGCGAGCCCTTCCGTAAAGCCGTCTATGAACCGGGCGGTTCAGATGTGAAACAAAGCTTTATCATCACGGTTAATGGCTATTTGCTAAACCAGCTTAGCGGCGGTGTGGAAACAAAGCTTAAGCATGGAGACCATGTCATCTTAATGTCGATTGTTAGTGGCGGCTAAAACTTAAGCCTTCCACCATTTTAAAGCCTCAAAATTTATGGAACATTTTATAAACTAAAAGTCCAGCACATACTCTCTTCAAAGGGGGATGAAAAGGCCTTGAAAAGGATAGAAGCCCTAAAACAAAAAGCCTTTGAGGAGAAGGGTTTTGACGGCTTTCTAATAGCAAATGAGGCTAACATGCTATATTTTGCCGGCTTCCCAGGAGCCACGTGTCTCCTATTCCCAAGGGATGGCGAGAACATCCTTTATGTTTATGGCGTGAACTATGAGCAGGCGAAGGCCGAGGGCAAAGGTTTCCGCGTTGAGCTTGTTAGGCGTGATGAAAACTTGGCGGCGAAGGTTGCCGCCCAGGTAAAGGATTATGGAATAAGAAAGCTTGCTTTCGACGCATTGACCTTCGAAAATTATCGTGACTTGGCAAAGTTTCTGCGGGGCAAGACAAAACTTAAACCTCAAGGCAAGCTTGTTTGGGAGCTCCGCAAGGTTAAAGATGCTGAAGAAATTGAGCTTATGCGCAAGGCTGGAGAACTCACATGTGAGGGGATGAAAGCTGCCTATGAATTTGTAAGGCCGGGCGTGCGCGAATTTGAGGCTGCAGCTGAAATAGAATATGCCATGCGAAGGAAAGGTTCTTGGGGGACAGCCTTCGACACTATAGTGGCTTCTGGTGTGCGCTCAGCCTATCCCCATGGAGGCTGCACGGATAGGGAGATCCGAGAGGGCGACTTGGTTGTTGTGGATATAGGCGCCTCTTACCGCTATTACCGTTCAGACATGACGAGAACGCTGGTGGCTGGAAAGCCGTTGGAAAAACAGAAACGCCTCTATGAAATAGTGAAAACAGCCCAGCAAAGCGCTGTCCAAGCAATAAAACCCAAGGTAAAGGCAAAGGACATAGATGCAACAGCAAGAAAAGTCATTGAGGAGGCTGGATACGGCGAGTACTTCGTCCACAGCCTAGGGCATGGCGTAGGTTTAGAAGTGCACGAACCGCCAACCCTTGGACAACAAAGCAAGGATAAGCTAATGATTGGCAACGTTGTAACAGTCGAGCCAGGCATATATATAGTAGATTTCGGAGGCATCCGCATAGAAGACATAGTACTCGTAAAAGAACGTGGCGTAGAAAAGTTCACGGATGGATTTTACGCATTAGAAACAAGCAAATAAAAATAAATGGCGTTTGAGAAAAAGCTAAGCTTACCGACTTGCCTCACTAGGAATAGCTTTTAAAGCCTCCAGTATATCCTCAAGTTTTTCATACTTTTCCCCATTAATTATTACTGTCGGCGTCTTTTTCACTCCCCTCTTTAAAGCCTTTAATCTGTCAGTGACCCGCGAAACATCATAAACCAACAACTCATCGTCTTTATCTTTAACCATCAGCAAAACTTGCTCCAGAACCATACGATCTTCATCAGGCAAGATGCGCCCCTTAAATTTTGACGCTAGATCTTGGTAACTCCAGTCAACCATCCGGGGAGCGCAGTAAGTGTGCTGGGACATTTCTCTATAAAAGCCTATATCTACAGATGGAGAGACTGAGCGTACAAAAACTTCAATCAAGACGTTCACCAATAATTCAATTGATGAGTGCAATATTTATTTTTGTCGACCTCTGGGAATGTGAAAGGAGACGAAAATGATAAATCCATAAGCCTTAAAATTTGTAATCATGTCGGAAAGGATAGCTATCATTATAATTGATATGCTTAATGATTTTGTTACCGGCGATTTGAAGTGTGAAAGGGCTAAAAACATCATTCCAAATCTTAAGAGGCTTGTTGAGGCTGCCCGCAGGCACGGCATCCCGGTCATTTACAGTAATGATGCGCATTATCCCAACGATTTTGAGGTTGTCCACCGCTGGGGAGCCCACGCCATAAAGGGCACTAAGGGTGCTGAGGTTATTTCGGAGCTTAAGCCGTCGGAGAAGGATTTTGTTGTGGAGAAGCGAACCTACAGCGGCTTTTATGAAACTGGCTTGGACCCGCTTCTGAGAAGCCTATACAATGGCGAAGGCGTAAAAACAGTGGTTTTGGGCGGTTTGCACACACATATATGCGTTAGGCATACGGCTGCGGACGCCTTTTTCAGAGGCTACAAAATAATTGTTGCAAAGGACGGCGTAGAAGCTTTTACACAAGAGGATCATGAGCAAGGCTTGCGGTATTTGGAGTATGTTTACAACGCAAAAATAATGACTGTTGACGAAATCATAGAGGAAATTGCAAAAAGGCGAGAATAGAAAAGCTTTAAGACGCCAACAGACAAAATCATGCTTAGGCTGTAAACTACGCGACTTCATTTTGTGCCCTGAAAGATAAGGGTTTAATCCTTAATGGAAGGAAAAGTTTAAAAGCAACATCGGAGATACGCATGGGAAGATGATGGGGAGAATGGTGGGGTTCTGATTTTCTCCCTTCTCTCCTTTCTCCCTCTAAAAGGCTCCACCATTCTCCCCAGAAATTTAGCAAGTTTTGGCTTCTTATAGCTTATGGAAGAATCTTCTATTCGCCCTTGACCAGCAAAATTTAAAGCTGAAGCCCTTTCAAATGAGAGTTTGCCGTGGTTGGCTGGTGCGTGTATGGCGAAAATGCTTATCGTTTACGACTCCAAGACCGGGAACACTGAGAAGATGGCTTTTGCGGTGGCTGAAGGAGCAAAGCAGGTGGAAGGCGTCGAGGTAACCGTCAAAAAGGTTGACCAAACAAGCCTTGAGGATTTGTTAGCTGCTGACGGCATCATAATGGGCTCGCCCACATATTATGGGCAAATGTCCGCTAAGCTTAAGGCTTTAATAGACGAGTCTGTGAAAATCCACGGCAAGCTTGAAGGCAAAGTTGGCGCAGCCTTCACAAGTTCAGGCGGAACAGCCACAGGGGCAGAAACAACACTGTTGTCCATATTAAAAGCCATGCTCATCCACGGAATGATAGTTCAGGGAAGAGCCGACGACAAACATTATGGCGCGGCCGCCGTGGAAAAGCCGGACAAAGAGGAGCTAGAATACTGCCGCGAACTTGGGAAAAGAACAGCCGCGCTGGTCAAAAAGCTGAAAACCTAAGTTTCGTTTAATACGAGTGGGCCCGGCCGGATTTGAACCGGCGACCAACAGGTTATGAGCCTGTCGCTCTAACCTAGCTGAGCTACGGGCCCTACGGTTGATAGAATTTGTTGCGCCATTATGAAAGTTTTACGGTTAAGAGATGATTTTGCACAAGAATCCTTTTTAGGAATTAGCAGCTGGAATATTTGTTGCTGACGCTTTTACGCATTTATGAGCTTTGCAAAGCTTGAAAAGGTGTAAATTCGGATGAGTGCTGAGGATAGACTTAGGGTTGAGCGCGCCCTAACAGACATGATGAAGGAGGCATTTAGAGCCTTCCATAGGAGACTCCTTGTTGTTTGTGGCGAAAATGCCTCAGAAGTTTTGGCTTATGTTGTGTTGAGGCATTATGTGCTTAGGGGCGGCGGCGAAGAAAGGGTTGTTTTTGTGCATGGCGATAAGGAAGGCGAAGAAAAAGCCTTCAAAGAGTTGGTTGAGAAGCTTGAGGGAATGGCGTATCCAATGGCTAATGTTAGGCACTACACTTTTGAGGATACACACAGAATTATGGGGACAACCAACGACGTCCTAATCCTCGACATGAGTGCTGGAGCTAGACCAAACGATCTGGGACGCCTAATAGAAACCGTTCGGGGCGGAGGACTGGCGGTGCTTTACAATCTCGACTTGAAGGCTGAAAAACCATGGTGCACAAGCATCCATTATAAGCTGGCTTCCCCGCCATACAGCATGCAGGACTTGAAAAACAGGTTTGAAAGACTTTTTGTGAGGAAGATTCTCGAAGACCCCAGCGTCTGGATTCTTGAAAACTGGAAAATTGTCAAGGGGAACCTCCTAAACCCGCCGAAAATGGTTAGAGAGAAGCCCATCCCACCGAAGAGAAGCAAAATCCCCCAGCCAATTTTTGAACAAGTGCTAACACGTGAGCAGATGGAAGCCCTACGGGCTTTCGAGTTGCTTGCCAGCAAGAAGAGGGGTATAATGGTTTTGACATCCAACCGTGGTAGGGGAAAATCCGCCCTTCTAGGACTTGGAGCCGCCGCCCTCATGTCCCTAGGTTTTGAAAAGATAATTGTTACGGCTCCCGCTTGTGAGGAAACTCAGACGGTTTTTGAGATGGCTGAAAGGGGGCTTTCAGCAGTTGGCGAGCGAGTTAGAAGCGAACGCATAAACGACTTAACCTACCGGCTGACATGCAAACGCGGAGTTTTGGAGTTTATTCCGCCATACAAGACTTTGGGAGAAAACGCCGACGCGGTTTTGGTTGACGAGGCTGGGGGAATCCACGTTTCGCTCCTATTCCAAATAGCGGAAAAATTTTCAAAGGCTGTTTTCGCCTCAACAGTGCATGGCTATGAAGGCGCTGGAAGAGGCTTCTCCCTAAGATTTCTAAAAACCGTTGAGAGGCTTGAAGATGTTAAGCCCTACATTATCGAGCTTAAGGAGCCAATAAGATATGCCCCAGAAGACCCCGTTGAAAAGTGGCTTTATGAGACACTGCTTCTAAACGCTGAGCCAGCAGAACTGGAAGGCGAACAAATAAGCCTTGAGGAATGCGTCTACGCTGAGCCAAACCTAGACTTGTGGTTTGACAAGGACGAGGAGCATCTCCGCCAGTTTGTAGGCATATACGTTCTCGCCCACTACAGGAATAGGCCAGACGACCTGCTAATCCTTGGGGATGCACCCCACCACTCGGCGAGGGCGGTTTTTTCGAGTTCAGGCAAGGTTCTTGTGGCTTTGCAGGTTGATGAAGAGGGAAGAATGAGCGATGAGCTTGTGGAGCAAGTCTTAACAGGCAAACCTCCATCGGGACATCTCATCCCATCCTGCATTGTGAAGTATAATCCACATCATAGGGATTTTTCAAAGCTTAGGGGTTTGAGGGTTGTTAGGATTGCAACCCATCCCGAGCTTATGCGCAAAGGTTTGGGGAGCCTAGCCCTAAAAAGGCTTTGCGAGGAAGCCGCCCAAGAAGGTTTTGAATGGGTTGGGGCAAGTTTTGGGGCAAACCCTGAGCTTGTAGACTTCTGGCTTAAAAACGGGTTCATGCCAGTGCACATAAGTCCAATGCGGAATGTGGCTTCCGGAGAGTTCAGCGTCATAGTCGTCAAACCATTAAATGAGCAAGTGGGAAACGCCGTCAGAGAAATTCATAGGGAGTTTAAGCTTAGACTTTTGGAGGCTCTTCCAGACACCTACTTTAACCTTGAACCTAAAGTGGCTGCAAGGCTTCTCAAAAAGCAGATTTGGACAAGCATGGAAACCTTAAACTTGTCCCAGTCCCAGAGAGGACGTCTCCTTCAGTATGCTGATGGAAACCTCGCCTATGAAGGGGCATGCGACGCAGTTAAACAGCTTCTAAAGCATCACTTTATGTGCTCCGGTGAAGCCAGAATGGACTTGAATGTTGACTTGGAAGCCAAGCTTATAGCGAGATGCCTCCAAGCTCGCTCTTGGGGACACGTAACGAAAGCCTTCAAAACCCAGTCATCCAGCCTAAAGGCTGAAGTACGCGCCAACATAGCCAAAATGGTTAAGTTTTACAGTGTTTGAGGTGCCATCATCAAAACAATTTTAAGGACGCTGCACCGCTAATTTAGAACTATGGAAGGCTTCGGCTTTAAGGCTCCAGAACTTAAAGTTTTCACAATGCCAACATGCTCAAGCTGCCCAGCAGCAAAGCAAATAGCCATTGAAGTCGCTAAAAAACTTGGTTTGCCGTACCGCGAAGTTAACATGAACACCCAAGAAGGTTTGGCTGAGGGAATCGCCCACCAAATCATGAGTACCCCAAGCATAGTTTTGGGCGACGAAGTCATAGTTGTCGGACGCCTCATCTCCAAGGAAAGACTTGAAGAAGAAGTTCGGAAAAGATTGGAGAAGTGGCGTGCCAGAGCCTCATCGGAAAAAAGAGATGAAAACCTTGGAAGATGTTAAAAAAGCTGTGACGGTTTTCAACTATGCTGAGAAGATTAAAACAAGCCTTATCATGGCTTCAAGCCTCCTAGAGCTTCTGGGCGGAATAAAAGACGAAGCGGAAATCGCCGGCGCAGAAAAATTGTTGGTGGCTTATCTCAACGCCCTAATAGTTGAGGTTAATATTGCAGCTAACGCTTCGCAAATTGAGGGTTTTAGGGATATAGCCTCAAAACTCCAAAAGGCTGCAGAACAGGTGAGACTGCACAATTACACAATTGTCCAGAGGTTTATTTCAGAAGCCATCTCCATGGCTGTGACCCATGGAAACTGGGCGGCGCAAACCCTTAAAGATAAAAATCTAATCTAGCCCGTGTTCTGCCCAGCCTTTATTCTTTCAAAATGGAATAGGTATTCTTGAGCATAGCCGGCATAAACGCCGAAATACCTCCGCCCAAAAAGGCTAAGCTTCTCATAATCCGCCCTAGTCAACGATTTTTTAAGCGAAATTTTCTCGATAAATTCTCTCTCAAAATGGTTTACGTAATGCCTCACTATCACACGTTTCATCCAGATGTCCACTGGAAAAGCCTCAAACTTTTCTAGGGAGAAAAGCGTCACACAATCCGTTACTTTTGGGCCTACGCCCTTCAAAGTCAGCAGCCTTTCTCTGGCTTCCTCATAGCTCCTCTTTTTCAACTCTTCAATTTCAAGCTCGCCATCAGCAACCTTTTTGGCAGCCTCAGCCACATATTTGGCTCTGTAGCCCAAACCACACTCAGCCAGCTGTTTTAGGCTTGCCTTAGCCAGTTTTTCTGCTGTCGGAAAAGTGTAAAGTGCATAGCCGTCCAGCACTGTTTTTTCTCCGAACCTTCTTGAAAGGTTGTGGAGCATCCTTTTTATGGCTGGAATGTTCTTGTAGGTGGCACATATGTAGGAGATGAGACATTCCCAAGGGTCTTGGCGTAGAATCCTTAAGCCCTTAAGGGCTTTAACAGCCTCCCAAATATGGTTGTCTTTTGTGATTTGGGACAGAATTGTTGGCAAGTTGTCGCCTAACCCAAAATAGTCCTTCACAAGGCTGGGGCTGGCATTTTCAAATTCGAGTATGTTGTCAGTCTGCCTAATCTTCAATGGCGTGTCTCTAACTATGCCGTACCACCAACCGCCAACTTTCTCCCATCTGAAGGCTTGACCACAACATAGCGTCAAATCCAAGCTGAAAGGCTGGGACGGCTCCAAAACAATCTTTAACGGCATTTCACTTCACGCAGCACTTACGCCCTTATTCCTCGTCTATAAACATGTCTGGAGTAGGCCTTTCCGGCGGTAGCCCCTTTCTCTCGCGTATTCGTCTAATAACCTCTGAGGCTATGTTTTCCGGAACCCTTTCCCAGTGGCTGAAGGTGCACTGCCAGAAGGCATGCCCGGAGGTGGCTGAACGCATCTCAGCCGACAAGCCGAAGGTCTCCGCAACTGGAATATAGCCAGTAATCATTGTTAGGATGCCCTTATGCTCCGAAGTTACTATTTTTCCCCGCTTTCGCGTTATTATGCTTGTGCACTCGCCAACCCACTGGGCTGGAACGGAAACCCCAATCTTATAGACGGGTTCAAGAAGCACCGGCTTAGCCGTCAAAAAAGAGCCAAAAATTGCACGACGAATAGCCGGCATAATTTGGGCTGGTCCTCGGTGGACTGGGTCCTCGTGAAGCTGGGCATCTATAAGCTTGACTTTAACTCCGCGGAGGGGTTCCTCGCATAGTGGTCCAGCCCTGCAAGCCCATCTAAAACCCGCAATGATCATTTCTCTTGCTTCTCGAAGATATTGGACGCCTTTGGTGGCGTCTACGAATATGTTGCGGTGCTCGTCTATAGCCCAAACATTCCGAGCCTCCTCAGCGGGCCATCCAGCCTCCTTAAAAAGTATATTGCCAATCTGCTTTCTGCCCATTTCCTCGGCTATTTCGCCAGCCTCTATTAGGTTTATGACCTTTTCTTCTAAAGGTTCAACTTGAACCCAGAACCTGTTATGCTTGTTGGGGCTTTTAGCCATGGCCACCACGCCTTTTCCAGCAACGCTTTCCCTATAGACAACTATCGGCGTGGAAGTTATGATTTCCAATCCACCGCCATAATCCCTTAAGAATTTGACAGCAATTTCCAAGTGGAGCTCACCCATTCCACTCAGTAAATATTCGCCAGTCTCCTTGTTAATAGTGGTTACAAGGTTTGGATCCTCAATGGAAAGCCTGTTCATGGCATCCACTAGACGCGGCAGGTCCTTCGGGTGTTTCGGCTCGATGGCTATGGTTATGACTGGTTCTGAAACATATTTTATGCGTTCAAAGGGGACCATGACATCTTTGTGGGCAAAGTCCACAAGGGTTTCCCCAGCCCGTGCCAAATCTAAACCCAAAAGAGCCGCAATGTTTCCGGCCGTTATCTTATCCACAACTTCTCTGAAGGCGCCCATGTACATGGAAACTTGTTGTACGCGGTAGTCTTTGCGGGCTCCAACCAAATAGACTTGGTCACCTTCCTTAACTGAGCCTGAAAATAGCCTTCCAGTTGCCACCAAACCAGCGTGGGGATCCATCTGAGCCATTGTTATACACATAACTGTTGGACCGTTGTCGTCGCAGTTAAGCATGGCTTGCCCAACTTCAGACTGCAAGTCACCCTTCCATATTCTTGGCAGCCTATACTTCTGGGCTTCCACAGGGTTTGGAATGTTCTTAACAACCATGTCTAGGATGGCGTTGTGAAGCGGAATCAGCTCCGCAAGTTTCTGGTGCTCGCCCCGCATGTAAGCCTCTATTATGTCGCTGAATTTGACGCCCTTTTCCTGGGCGATTTTTAGGGTGAAGCCCCAACGGTGCAGCGCCGAACCAAAAGCCACAGTCTCCTTCTGTGGGTCAACCTTCCACTTATCTTTGAACTCTGGCTCGCCGTAAAGCTCTATAAGGTTGTTGAAGTCTCTGATAATCCTCAAAAACTTGTCCTGAATCTCGCTTGGGGTAAGCCTCAACTCCTTTATCAAACGGTCAACCTTATTGATGAATAGGACTGGTCGCACCCTCTCTTCTAGGGCTTGCCTTGTAACGGTTTCTGTTTGAACCATAACCTCCTCCACAGCGTCGACAATCACCACTGCGCCGTCAATAGCCCTCAAAGCCCTCGTAACCTTACCAGTGAAGTCCACATGCCCGGGCGTGTCAATCAAGTTTATGATGTAGGGACGTCCTCCTCCAATCTCGTGCAAGAGCGAAATGTTAGCCGTCTTGATGGTGATTCCGCGTTTCTGCTCCTCCTCCAAATAGTCCAGCGCCCGAGCCTCTCCAGCTATTTTTGGCGAAAGCAAGCCAGCCTCAGCCAAAAGAGAGTCTGTCATGGTTGTTTTTCCATGGTCTATGTGGGCTATTATGCCAATGTTGCGGATATCCTCCTTCCTATGCATAAGCCTCAGAATTTCCGCGGTTTGCCTAAACCTTGGCAAGTGTAGAATCACCAAGCGCTGGCTTTTCCCAATTTTATAAGCCAAGAGACAAGGTTTTCCATAACCTTAAAAGTCTTATGGGTTACGTGCAAAAAGTTAATATGGTTCATTTTTCATTTGCATGTAGCCTAACTCAGCAAGAGGATAACAATGTTTGCTGTAAACTATTCAAACAACTTTCAGTTTTCAAACTTTTGGTTAGTGTGGGGTATGCATATCCATGGGTCGTTATAGGCAGATTGAGGAAATAGTTAAACTGATGAATCAAACCGAGAGGATAAGAAACACAAGCATAATAGCCCACGTGGACCACGGCAAGACAACACTTTCAGATAGCCTCTTGGCGGCTGCCGGCATAATTAGCGAGCAAGTCGCCGGGCAGAAGCTTTACCTTGACTCTTGGGAACTTGAGCAGAAGAGGCAGATGACGGTTTTCGCCTCCAACATAAGCCTAGTCCACACTTACAAGGGCGTGGACTACCTCATAAACCTCATAGACACGCCTGGACACATAGACTTCAGCGGAAACGTAACAAGAAGCCTAAGGGCTGTTGACGGCGCCCTAGTAGTGGTTGACGCTGTTGAGGGACCCATGACCCAGACCGAAACCGTTTTAATGCAAGCCCTCCGCGAGAGGGTTAAACCCATACTTTTCATAAATAAGGTTGACCGCCTAATCCGAGAGTTGAAGCTAACACCAGAGGAGATACAGAAGAAATTTGCAAGAATAATAACGCGGATAAACAGCATCATTGAGCGCTATGCGCCTCCAGAGCATAAAAAGGACTGGCAAGTTAAAGTTGAGGACGGACGTGTCGCCTTTGGCTCTGCACTCCATAAGTGGGGCTTAAACCTACCCCACATGAAAGCTAAGGGCATAACCTTCAAAGACATTATTGAGGCTTATACTGGCGAGCCAGAAGAAATTGCACGAAAGGTTGAAGCCCTAAGCAAACGCATACCCGTATACGAGCCAGTATTAGACATGTTCTGTGAGCACCTTCCAAGCCCGTTGGAGGCTCAGCCCTACAGGCAGAGCCAAATCTGGCCGGGTGACCCAAACAGCCCTGTTGGAAAGGCCATGGCTAAGGTTGACCCTAACGGTCCGCTTTTGATGTGTATAACCTTCATTGAGGTTGACCCCCACAGCGGTGTTGTCGCCATTGGTAGGGTTTTCAGCGGCACCGTGGAGAAGGGCAAAACCGTCCGCCTTGTAACAAGCCGCCAGAAGGGAAGCATACAGCAAGTCTACATGAGCATGGCAACAGACAGAGTCATAGTGGAAAAGATTCCAGCTGGAAACATTGCGGCACTTTCCGGTTTGCCATCCATCCACGTGGGCGAAACAATAGCAGAAGAAGGCGTGGAAACAGCACCCTTCGAAGCCCTAAAGTATGTTTCAGACCCTGTTGTTACAGTGGCTGTTGAGCCAGAAGACGTTAAAGACCTGCCACTTTTCGACAAGGTTATTCATAAGCTAACGCTGGAGGACCCAAACCTCCACTTCAAGATAGACAAGGAAAGCGGACAGTACTTGCTCAGCGGAATGGGCGAACTCCACTTGGAGGTTACAGCCTACCGCATGCAAGAGGCTGGCTTAAAGGTTAGGATGAGCAAGCCCATTGTGATTTACCGTGAAACCATAAGCCGCGACTATAAGGGTCCACCAGTTATGGGAAAGAGCCCCAACAAGCATAACAGGCTTTGGGTGACCGTTGAAAGGCTTCAGCCCGAAGTTATAGAGGCTATTAAGACTGGCAAGATTAATGAAATGCAAAGCCGCGATGAGCGCCAGAAAATCCTAATGAAGGAGTTCGGCTGGTCCACTGAAGACGCCAGGAACGTAATCGCCATCGAGGGCACAAACGTGCTGGTTAATAGGATTAAGGGTAGGCAATACGTTGAAGAAGTACTAGACCATGTTAAGTCAGGCTTTAGAGACGCTGTCACAACAGGTGTTTTGGCAAAAGAACCAATGTACGGGCTTAAAGTCAACCTTGAAGACATTCTAATCCACGAGGACCCAGTTCACCGAGGACCAGCCCAAATTCTGCCTATGACATGGCGACCAATTTGGGGTGCCTTCCTCCTAAGCGAGCCAAAACTTCTAGAGCCAATTCTAAGCTTTGAATGCAAGGTTCCCAATGACTTCGTCAGCCCAGTCATTACGCTTTTGCAGAAGCGTCGAGGAAAAATCTTAGACATGATTAACGAAGAAGACATGGTTATTGTTAAGGCTGAACTGCCGGTGGCGGAATCCTTTGGAATAGCCGACGAGCTTCGCTCCTCAACGCAGGGAAGAGCTTTCTGGGCAACCCAGTTCAGCCGATGGGCACCAGTGCCAGAATCCATGCAAGCAGAAGTTATAAGACAGATACGTGAACGCAAAGGTTTGCCGCCAACGCCGCCGAGGCCAGAGGAGTTCTGCGAAGAAGAATAGTCATCCCATTTTCCTTAACTTCTTTTTGGCATATTCTTTTAAATGCTGAGCCTTAGCCATGTCTAGTGTGGAAATGGGAACTGAAAGCCTACGGGTTCCTCTTGCTGGTCTCCTTGAAGAGCCCTTTGCCTCAATAATTTGCTATCCAAAACCTAGCAAAGCTGAGCTGGAAAAACGCATAAAAGAGCTGGAAAAATTGAGTGTTACAGCGTTGGAATTTTGCGGAGAAAAACAAGTTTCTAACGTGAAGGTTTTAGGCAAAGGATGTGTCGGCATAGTTGTAAAGGCTCGCGTGAAAAATGGCGAGGCTGTTGCCTTAAAAATCCGAAGGGTGGATGCTGACCGTGCCATGATGCTGCATGAGGCTGAAATGTTGAAGGCAGCTAATTCTGTTGGTGTTGGACCACGTTTTTTGGGCGTTAGTAGAAATTTTCTTGTCATGCAGTTTGTTGAGGGAGATTTGCTTCCGGAATGGCTGGAAAAGTGCCGAAGCAAAACACGCCTAAAAACGGTTTTGAGGGAAATCTTGGAGCAATGTTGGCGGCTTGACAAGGCTGGCTTGGACCATGGCGAGTTGAGCCACGCCCCAAAGCACGTAATTGTGAATAGCCGTGGAAAGCCTTTCCTAGTGGACTTTGAAACCGCAAGCCAGAACCGCAAACCCTCAAACGTTACGTCTATTGCGCAGTTTCTCTTCATAAGCGGGGTCGTAGCCCAAAAAATAGCCCAAAAACTTGGCGAGAAAGATAAAGGGGCGGTTATTGATGCTTTAAGGCGTTATAAGGCGGATGGAAGCCGCCAAAACTTTGAGGCACTGCTATCTGTTTGTGGTCTCTAAGCTACATAGTCAATTTTAGGCTTTGTGTCGGCATTTCGCCCGCTTTTTCCATCATCAACCAATTCAAGTTTTAACTCGTTTAAGAGCTGGGTTAAGTCCAGCCAAGTCTCCACTTGAAGCTGTCTGGCAACCCTCCTCTTCTCGTAGAGAAGCGGAATGAAGTCAACGAACAGCCAGCCGTAAGATTCAGCCAAAGGTTTTTCTCTCCCTTCTCGCCCTTTCTCCAATTGAAGGAAAAGTGCTAACCATTTATAACTATATATAGAAGAATCTTCTATTGGAAAGGCTTATGGACAGTTTTAATGGTCTTGTTGAAAAGGTTTAAAACTGGCTTTCTGAAATTTAGCCACGGTGTTCCAATGGTTATAAGAAGGGAGGAAATGCAGGAGATAGCCAAAAAATACAAAGAGCCAGTAGGGCTGAATTTGGGTTCCCATTCGGCTTTGGATGCTTGGCAGGGACAACGCAACTACGGCTTAAGAAGCATAATTTACACAACGCCTGGAAGAGCCCGCATATACCTCCAAAACCCGATGGTTGGGAAGCCAGACGAGCCAGTTGAGGATTTGCCAAGCCTTGTTAGGCGGGACGTCCGCGTTGTAAATGACCCGAAGGACATCAAGAAGAACGGCGACTGGAAAAGCGTAATCGTAATTCTCGACAAGTATTCGGACATTGTTAAGTATGTTGACGACCTTGTGGATTTGGAGTGTTTGCAGATTCCAAATAGGGCTTTCTCAGTTTATGTTGGCGGAGACGAGTACTGCAGCGTGATTGAAAACCAGTTTGCCGTCCCAATTGTTGGCTCTAGAACCCTCCTAAAAATCGAGAACAGAGGCGAAATTGAAAAGGATTATTACTGGTTTGCTGAGCAGGCGGGAATCCCCTATCCTAAATCCTACAAGTTTGAAGTTCGAAAGGGAGGAATACGTTTCAAAGAGTTTATTGATGAGCCAATGCTTTTGAAGGCTGAACACGCCCACAGGAAATTCGAAAGAGAATTCATATTTGCTACAGACTCTAAGGATTTAGAGGAGAAAGTCGAAAAGGAAGTTAAAGCTGGAAACCTAAACGAGGAATCGCTTCGGAACGCGCGTGTGGAGCAAATAGTTCTTGGTCCCCACGCCAATTTTAACTTCTTCTTCTCGCCACTGGATGCGAAAAGTGATTGGGGCGACGTGGACGACTGGTTTTCAAAGCTTTACAATGTAACCATTGAGGAGGCTAGAATCTGCCTAGCTAACCAGTTCCTATCCATAGACGAGCGAAGAGAAACCATCCTAGACGGTGTGAAGAGGCTCCCATTAGAGGTTCAGCAAAAGCTAAAAAGGGTTCCATCCTTCGAGGTGACCGCCCACGCCATGCTAAGCCTAAGAGAATCCCTCCTAAAAGATGTGCAACGCTACGCAGACCGCTTCCTATTAGCGTGCAGAGAACACGAGCCGCCGGGAATAATTGGCGCATGGTGCTTGCAGACGCTTATCACGTGGGACCGCATATCAAAATACGAGCTGAAACCAACAATCAAACTGGACTATACAAGCGGTGTGGAAGCAAAAACAGCCGCAGACTACGGCTTATATGATGTGCCAGAAGAAAAAGACCCATACATGCACATACCAGTGACCCAAGATGTGGCTCTACGCCACGGAGGGGGAACAAATGTCCACATGGGAATAGGCTCACAGTACGCAAATGCAAAGTACAAGAAGCCCATGAGCACAGGAGATCGCATAGCCCTAGAAATCCGACGGGCGTGGAAAACAAAACAACTCCACGAAATAGTGACATAGTACAACTGGAAATATCAAAATTCTTTTTAGGAATGCTGATTAGTATACTATGGGATTGGGATGGCCCTTATAGTAAAAGCATTTGCTACCACGTGGGTGGGAGGGTCTCCTTATCTTATAAGAGACAGAGCAAGTAGTTTTTATGTCAATATTTCTTCTGCTTATCTTTCCGAGCCATATGAACTTACGACAGGTGACGAGCTGAGGGCAAAAATCCTAAGCGTAAAAATAGATGATAAAGAGTATCCGGAGTTTAAGGATAAAGAAATAACCCTCATTCTTTACACGTACATGGGTCTTGATTATCTTTTCCTTTCGAAAAAGGACTGGATAGAACATTTTAGGGAGTACGGTTTAGTTAAAGGACTACTTTGGATCACATTAAAAATTGAAAGGGCGATTAAGAAAGACGGAGCGGAAATTCCCCTCTATACAAAGAGGGACCTTGAGGTTTGAGTGGGGATATTTTAAAACGGGCAATGGATTATAGGAACAGAGCTCAACTCTACCTCAAAAATTTCGAGAGAGAGAAAATTGAGGGAAATAGGGAAAAAGCCGGCGAGGCTTTGTGGGGTGTGATTTCTTGTCTCATAAACGCCTTGGCTGTTCTTGAATACGGCAAGCCGATACCAGATCATAAAGAACAAAGCAGATTTGCAACGCAGTTTATCTTAAGCACGTATGAAGATGGAGAAGAATTGGCTAAGGCTTATAGTTACGCCGAAAGGTTTCACGCCAATTTTTACCATGCTTTTCTTGATACCCAAGAATTTGAAACCATTAGTGCGGAAATTCTGAACCTTGCAGGGCGTTTAGACGCCACATTGATGGAGAAAATTCGAAAACTATAACGTCGCAAATTTAAAAGGTCGTAGCGTTTTTTAGCTCCCTGATTATTTCTACAAGTTTCGGAGTTTCAAAAAGCTCTTTTCCTGTAATTTCGTTTGTTGCTGCCATGTACATTTGGCTTATCAGAGTTTTCAGTTTTGGCTCCAGTTTTGGCGGTTTCGCTTTAACGAGGGTTCTCCAGTCTTTTACGCCTTGCTCCTTTGCCTTTTGCTTGGCTTGTTCCACCTCTTTTGCCCATTCTGTCCGCCTATAGTATATGCGGGCTATTTCCTTGCTTACATGAAATCCTTGATATGTGAATCTGCACTCGTCCAGTGTGCCCACCACGTCCGCCACCATAAGCCTCCTTTCCTCGTCGAAGGCCAACTCTATTTTCCCATCCTCGTTTACCAAGTTGGCTTTTGCTGCAATCTCCGTAATCGTATCGTCAACTTTCAGGAGTACTTCCTTAACCTCTCCAATTTCGCTGTCTGTTAATCCCGTCAACTGTTGGGCTTCCCGCCACGTCAAGTAGCGGTCACTCTCCTCAAACTTCGTGCTCACATCAAAAATTGGTTTTGCAAGCCTCTCGCCTGGTTTTGGGTGGTGGTCTAAGCCCAAATCTTCAAGCGTCACCAAGCCTTGCTCAAGCCTTTTGAAGATCGATGAGCCTTCTGGCAAGCCGTTGCGGTAAATAATCTCCAGTGGGATTAGGAAGTTCTTAAGCTTGGGCGTGTAAAAGCTATAATCGTATTTTAGTTTGCCGCCTTCCACGTAGGCTTTTGGCTTGTAAACATTTACTAGGTGGAATTCCATGATGTTTGTTGGCTTTTCCAACTCGTCGAAATGCACAACTTTGCCCTTTTCGTTCACTAGCCCCCGATAGTGGGTTCTTATGCCCTTCTCCTCAAGCCTTTCGAAGCAGTAAGCCCCCATTAGGCATAGGGCTGCGCCTTTCCCTTCAATGTGGTCTGGCATTTCACCCCAGTCGAAAACTGAGTAGCGGTCTGAAAAGTGGAATCTGCCAATCCCCATCCGCGTTTTTGTCGGCTTTTTCACCACCTCAAGGTCTTTAACGCTACCCATATGCCATACCCTGCACTTTTTTACATTTTCAACTTCTTAGCAGACTCGTCTGCCTTAACAATTTCCTCTTTTTTGGCCTTCTGGTAGGCTTTCACCCGTTCTTCAAGCTTCTTATCTTCCAATGCGAAGATTTTCGCCGCGGCTAGTGCTGCTCCTTCGGGTTCGATGGTTACAACGGAGCCTATGCCACGGGGCACTCTAAGCGATGAGAAAATGTCCACGCCAGCGAATTTCTCCGAGTATGGCGGACAGGCAATTACGGGTTTTGTGGTGTGGGCATCCACGAAGGCGCTTAGGGCGTTAGACCTCCCCGCCACAGTAATGTAAACAACATTTTCGCTTCCATATTCTTTTAGGATTTCAAGGACTCTCTCCGGGGTTTTGTGGGCTGAAGCCACTCGAAACGTAAACTCTAAACCGAAGCCTTTCAAGTGTTTGGCTATTTCCTTGGCGAATTCCAAATCCTTTTCAGAACCCATGATTATGACAACTTTTCCCGCCATTTCCGCCATCCTCTTCCGTCTTACTCCCCTAAAATAGCCAATGGTGGCTAATTAAATTTTTAAGCCACCACTCTTACGCTTTCATTTTGAGGGTGAAGCCTCTAATGGCGCATGAGAAAAGGCGTAGAAAAAGCATAATAAACGAGTTTTTCGGAGGCTCCATTTTTGATGAGATAGACCAGCTTTTCAAAGAATTTCCAGAAGGCGAAATAGCCAGCGGTTATTCAATAAGTGTAACCCAGACACCAGAAGGCACAAAAGTTAAGGCGAAGGTTGGAAAAGACGTGGACGTAAACATGCTTAGGAAAAGGCTTCAGCAGCAGTATCCTGGAGCACAAATAGAGATTGAGGGCGGCAAACAAGAGCCACTCATAAGGGAGATATCCACAAGACCAGTACGCGAAGAAGATGAAAACAAACAGCGACATTGAGCTAGGTTAGGTCTCCACAAGCGCATTTAACCTCATAAAGCATTGTTAATAGTTCATCGAAACCTTCCCCGGTTTTTGCTGAAACCAGTGGAATCCTCTGGGCGGGGATGACCTTACATAAAACCCTTAGAATGGGTATGTAAATGTCGGTTAAAACTCCCCTAGCCTTAATGGTTCTAGCCAAAATTTTTGGGTTTTGCAGATGCTCCCTGAAACTTCTAAGTTCACGCTCATCCAGCAAATCCGCCTTATTCACAACTATTATGGTATTTATTCCAAGCCTATACGATGTGGCAAGCGAATAAAGGTAGGCTGCTGGAAGATCATCAACACCAATAGTGGCGTCGATGATGAAGATGCCCACAGGATCTGCCAATTGCCCAACAATTTTTGGACCAGAAGCGTGGAAGGCGAAGATTTCAAGCTGCCCAGGCGTGTCAACAAGCACAAAATCCCCATCAAACATCGGAATCTTCATTTCACTAAGCAGTTCCATAGCCCTCAGCATGGCGCCATTTGGTCCCAAGCCCTCATTACGCATTATATTTTCAATAGTAAACTTCTTCCTAATGTCAAAATCGCAGTTGTAAGGCAGGGACAAACATCCGGGGTCGAGATTTAAAAACCTAACAGAATAACCCTCCCTCAGCAGATATTTGCCAAAACTTCCTGTGAGTAGGCTCTTGCCACAGCCAGCACAGCCCAGAACAACGACGTTCATAAGGACCCCACGTTATAAAACGGCTTAAATTTGCTTTTCAGCTTTGCTGACCAATCTAAACATGTATTTGAATGTGGTCATGTAATTGGACAAAAGACTAAAAAGTCTTCAAAAATAGTGAAATTAGGATTGCCGGGGGGAACCATCATCAATAAAGTAATTGTAATCTGTGCTATAATCCTCATTACCGCTGCAATATGTCTAATAGGAATCCAGACAATCAAATCTCACGTAACGGATAGATTAGTAACAAGTCCACATTATTTCAATAATGAAACTTTGAATCCGTACAGAAGCTTCTTTTTCGCCTCAGAAATGGAGGAGGGAGCCTTCTTCGACATAAACATCTCTGCATCAAGCGCCGTAAGAGTGAAAGTGGGAAATACTGGACTCGACCTTTTTAGGGAACCAATAACGATAAACATAATATTCCAAGATTATGGCAAAAGTATAATCCAAAGAGTTAATGTGACGAGGAAGGACACCTATCAGGTTGAAATAGCAAACGAAGGAGAAGAGTCTATTACCCTCTCTGGTGCTATATATGCGAAGAAGACTGTGAAAATTGTGGAAACAATTCACCCATACTCCTCAAGGGGAACACTTATTTTGCTGGTTGGTATTGGCATATTAACCTATGGCGTCTTAGCTAAGCCTAAAAAGAGACATTTACGCAACAGACCGCGCCTAATCCAAAACAGCCTTAAAAAATAAATAGAAAAAGAGACGTGAAGAGAAAATTGTAAGTTTAGAATTTCCCTAGTTTCTTAGCCAGCTCTGCGAGTTCTGGGTCAACAGCTCTGCCCTGGTCCCATATCTGTTTTCCATCAAGCCAAACTGATGTGTTTAGGCATATGCCGTCAGAGTGTGATGGTGCATCTATCGGTTTTCCCCCGGTAAGAAATGTGCCTAAGTAGCCTATCCCCCACTCTGTGCAGCCCCAAACCCTCTCGTCTTCGACAACATTGCCCGTTAGCTTGGCACCAGGGTTGCATCCATAGCAAACATGGACAACATTGAACATGCCTGGGTGGTTAAAGCTCTTAAGCCATGCCTCATAGGCTCTAGCATCTTCTCCACCTTCAATCTTTACTATCTTGCCAGCCTTTACATGGAGCTTTACAGGCTGTTTAACGAGACCTAATGGTGGGTTTATGGAACCGTCAAAGACTATTACGCCGTTTATGGTTTCATGAATCGGAGCCCATCCTATTTGTCCGCCGAGCATGTGGGATCCGGGGGTGTCTGCATATCCAACGTCTTTAGTGTATATCCTTTTAGGGTCGTTGTCGAATTCCACGTTTCCGCCAGCCGGAGTTGTCATCTTAACATGTTTAGCCGCCTTGGTTAATGCATGCAACCTAGTCATATAGGCGTCTAAAGTTTTCATGTCAACCCTGCCTATGACCCTAACCATCATGTCAACGTTCATGCCCACGTAACAACAATGCCTTATTTTCTTGTTGGTCTCCAGAACTTTCTCGTATAGGCTTGAATAGAAAATCCATTCATTATTAAACTCAACCCAAGCGTCAGCCTTACATAGGGCAGCTCCTAAAGCCTCAGGAAGCATTGGATCTGCGGCTTTTCCAACACCAAGTGGTGAGGCAATCCAAACAACCATGGGCTTTGCCCCTACGGCGAAGGCCGCAGCAGCCGTTGCATCAACAACCCGGGGGTCCGATTCGGTGTCAGCGGTTATTACAATGGTTTCGTCAGGTTTTAGCTTCAGCATTTCTGTGACAAGTTTGTGCGCTGCCTTGGCCAACTCATACTCATAATACTGCGGCATCCAGTATCCCTTAATTTATCCTGCGTTTTGAAGTATAGTTTTAAGGATGGAAGATATAAAAGTTTTTAGTTCGGTCACGGCACTCTTTTCTTCGGAAAAGGTTTAATGTGTGCTTTTTTGCTATGAGATAGCTTCAATTTAACAATATCCTCAACTATCTTTAGGGCGACCAGCCCGGAATCAATGACAGGAACCTTAAGCCTTTCCTGTAATATCTCCGCAATATTTAATAAGCTGCCACATCCTAAAACTAAAACTTCAGCCCCGTCCTCTTCGATTGCTTTTCTCCCCTCTTCTGTCAGTGCTTCAACAAGTCTTTTGAACTCCTTTTTTATGTCTAACACCCTTATATCTGTCATCCTAATTGATGCTAACTTTTTATCTAGCCCGTAATGTGCTACTTTGTCATACATTAAGCCATGCGCCTCTTTGCCACCAACACCTATAATTGAAAATTTTCTACCTAAAAGTGATGCGAGATGAATACTTGGTTCATTTAATCCAACTACTGGAATGTTTACAGCCTCTTTTAGTGCTTCAAGCGCTGGGTCGCCGAAACAGTAATCGATAATTGCATCATACCCTTCTTTTTCCGCCTTCTCTGCTTCAAGCAGTGTTGGCAACGCAGCCCAAGCTTCGTCGTATATCTGCTCTATCGACTCTGGACCTTTTTGTATGTTTACTATGTCTATTTCCGTTCCCGGGTCCTTATATTTCTCATAAGCCTCCTTTATCATTTCATTCCATAAATCTGTTGAAACAGGCACTATGACTTTTATCTTCATTTATATGCGCCTTCTTTGAGGAGGGAATATCTCATAAATAGATTTAAAAATTTTTCCTTTTATTGTTCTCTATATGCGAAAAAGTTTAATAGCACAATAAGAATACCAAAAGAGCTGGAGGATTAGCATGAAATTTTCAATAAACCGCTCGGCAATAACAAAAATCCAAGCAGCAATAATCGCAATCATAATAATAGTTGCAGTGGTTGTCGGCGTGTATTTCTATATAACAAGTCAAGGTCCACAGCCTGGTCCTGGGCCAGGTCCACAGCCTGGTCCTGGGCCAGGTCCAGGACCAACACCAACTGCTAGGGTGGTAAGAGTAGGAAATGCGTGGCCAATTTATTTGGATCCCGCTGTAGGTCAAGATTTTGCAAGTCAGCGTGCACAAGTAAATGTTTATGACCCTCTTGTATGGCCAGAACCCGACGGAACTATTTCGCCTTGGGTGGCTGAGAGCTGGTCCATTTCAGCGGATGGATTAGTTTACACCTTCAAAATTAGGCAAGGCATAAAGTTTCACACGGGTAGGATATTGACGGCATACGATGTAGCATTTAGCATGAATAGATGTTTAACCATAGGTGTTGGTTATGGAGGCTTCCTGTGGAGCGCATTTGTACAGAGCGCATACGCTATCAATAACACCCACGTGCAATTCACGTTAAAGAAAACCTTCGGGCCGTTTCTTGCCTCGCTCATTAGGCTATTTATAGTTGATAGACAAGAGGTCATGGCGCACATCAAAAAGCCTGGGCCTTATGGCGACTTTGGAGATTATGCTACAGACTGGATGCTCACTCATGATGCAGGATCCGGGCCCTATAAGGTCAAGGAAATCAAGTTACAAGACTATGTACACGTGGAAAAATTCGAAGATTATTGGGCTGATGGCTTCGCTGAAAATGCACCTACAGAAGTTATATTTCTACCCACGGCTCCCATTCCATCGACGCAAAGAACTATGATGTTACTTAAACAGCTGGAAGTTTCGGACCAGTGGCAATCCCAAGAATGGTTAGATGACATGGATGCTCAGCCAGGAATAAGTAAGAAAAGTCAACCTTGTGCCGCTGAATATTACTACATGTTAAATACTAAAAGACCCCCTCTTGATGATGTGCATGTTAGAAAGGCTTTGGCGTATTGCTTTGACTATGAAACAGCTATGGAGACAATTTATCCCCGATTCACTCGAGCAAGATCTTGTCTGCCCATGAGTTTGCCGGGAGCGATAGACTGCCAAATATACAATTACAATCTAACTAAAGCTGCAGAGGAGCTTCAGAAGTCTAAATATGCAGCTAACATATCTGAATACACAATTGAATTCCATGTTATGCCCGAAGTGCCTGAAAGAATGAGAGACGCTATGCTCTTGGCCTCTGAAGCTGCCAAAATTGGTATAAACATTCAAATAGTGAGCACCCCATGGCTCCAATACATCGAAATCATGTCCAAACCAGAAACATGTCCTCACATAACCTGCATGGCAATCAGCGCATACTTCCCAGACGCAGCCTTCATGTTGTATACCAAATATCACTCATCCTCAGCTGGACATGTCGATCAAGGCGAGTGGCTTCTCGATCCTACGCTTGACGCTATGATCGAAGACGCTTTAGGAACATTAGAGGAATCAACTAGGCTACAAAAAGTTGCTCAAATTCAACAGTATATAATGGAAATTTGTCCCACCATATTCATATATGACTGGTACATTGTGGAAGCTGTTCAAGACTATGTTCACATTCCTTCATTTGAAGATCCAAGCCAAGCCATTCCAGTTGAAGGCTATAGTACTATCTGTAGAACGTGGTCCGTAACTCCACCTTAACCCCTCTTTTTTCTCCGTTAAATTTTTAAGCATGCCTTTACCTCTAAATTGGGAAGGAATTTACCATGAGGCTTTCAACCTATATTGCAAAAAGAGCCGCTTACATAATTTTTAGCCTAATTGGGCTTTCTGTTCTAGTATTCATTTTAGCTAGAGTTTTGCCTGGTGACCCAGCCCGCATGGCTGCGGGAGAACGTGCCCCAGAATGGGTTGTCGAGCAATTAAGAAAACAGCTAAAGCTTGATAGACCATTATATGAACAATATTTTTACTGGGTAACGAACCTTTTACGCGGTGATTTGGGTTACTCTATTGTTTCTCGTCGTAGTGTAACGGTAGACGTGTTAGAATATCTCCCCGCTTCCTTAGAACTTATAGGCCTTGCCGCAATATTTCAAATTACAGGAGCATTAATTTTAGGCGCTATAGCAGGTTATTTTTCTTATAAATGGCCAGACAACCTTCTAAGAATTTTCTCTTACATAGGAGTGTCGATTCCAGCGTTCGTTTTGGGCATAATATTGCAACTAATTTTTGCATGGTGGTTGAAAATATTTCCAGCGCAAGGGGTACTTAGCCCCGGCGTTTCTCCACCTCCAAGAGTTACAGGCATGTACACTATAGACTCCTTAATCGCCGGCAGATTTGACACCTTTTTAGACGTACTATGGCACATGATTCTGCCTGCTTTGGCTTTAAGTATCGGTTCAATGATGCAAGACGCTAGAATCATACGATCAGGAATGGTTGAGAATAAAGACAAAGAATACATTTTGTTAGCTAGATCGCAGGGTATGCCCGAAAGACTTGTGATGTTTAAATATCTTTTTAAGCCCTCAGTAATACCTGCCGTAACAGTGATGGGTTTAGACGCAGCTGCGCTTCTAGCAAATGCTTTTCTTGTCGAAACCGTATATTATTGGCCAGGCTTCTCTAAACTTGGAATCACTTTAATGTTAAATAAAGACCTAAACGCTATTGTAGCATTAGTTTTAGTTATTGGAATAATCTACGCTATTGCTAACCTGATAGTTGATGTTATCGTGGCTTATTTAGACCCTCGAATAAGATTAGTTGAGACTGGTGAGTAGATGAAAATAAAAGCAATTACAAAAATCGGTCAATTCTTTGCTCGTTATGAACCGAAAAGAAAGTGGTATAGGTTTTCCAGAAGCCCGCTCTCCGTGGTTGGTCTTGTAATTGCTGTTGCCTTCATAGTTATGGCTTTAGGGGCTCAATACATCGCACCATACCCTGCCCATGCAAGTAAATACGTAAACCTCCGCGAGGCTTTTCAACCTCCAAGTCTAAAATATCTTTTCGGTACGGATGAAATGGGTAGAGACGTATTAAGCAGGACCATTTTTGGTTTTCAGTATTCCTTTATGATGGCAGCCGTTGTGCTAGCTCTGGTTGTTCCACCAGGTGTTATTTTAGGCCTCGTAGCGGGCTATTTTAGAGGTTCTTTAATCGACACGGTGATTATGAGAATTGCCGATATATTTATAGCAGTACCTCCACTGGTGCTTGCGCTTTCTATAGCATCTGTTTTAACTCCAAGCGTATTTAACGCCATGATGGCTGTGTCCTTAATGTGGTGGCCTTGGTATACGAGAATGGTGTATAATGTTGCCTCTTCCCTGAGGAATGAATACTTTGTGCAAGCAGCTGAAATTATGGGCGCAAGCTCCTTCCACATAATATTTAAAGAAATTTTACCAAACTGCCTTGGGCCAATCTTAACCAAGGTGACGTTGGATGTTGGTTGGGTTATACTTCTTGGGGCTTCGTTAAGTTACGTTGGGCTAGGAGCACAACCTCCAACACCCGATTTGGGCACCATGGTCGCGGAAGGATCAAAATATTTGCCTCGTTACTGGTGGATAAGCATTTTCCCAGCCATAGCAATATCAATAATAATTTTGGGTTTTAACCTTCTTGGCGACGGCGTTAGAGACATGTTTGTTGAGGAGGCGAGGTAAACTCTGAAGCCACTATTGGAAATCAAGGATCTCTATGTAAACTATAAAACCTATTTAGGCGAGTTGAAAGTGCTCAATGGGGTAAACCTAAGGGTTGGGGAAGGAGAAAAGGTTGGGTTAATCGGCGAGTCTGGCTGTGGAAAAACAACCACAATGAAGGCTGTTTTGAGGATTTTAGCTTCAAATGCCATAATTAAGGGAGGTTGTGTAAATTTCAAAGGGAAAGACGTGCTTAAAATGGGAGATAGAGAATTGGCAGAAGTCAGGAGAAAGCATATAACAATGATTTTTCAAGACCCTACAGCGGCGCTTAACCCAGTTTTTAAAGTAAAGGACATGCTTAGCGACGTGATCAGATTTTCAATAGGCTCCAGCAGCGAGAAGCTTACAAAAGAGAAAATTCATGAAATGTGCTTAAAAGTTCTCGAAGAAGTGGCATTGCCAGACCCTGAAAGAGTTCTGGACAGCTACCCCTTCCAACTGAGCGGCGGCATGAGGCAAAGGATATGCATAGCCATGTCCCTAACAGCGGCAAGGGACCTTTTAATAGCGGATGAGCCAACAACAAACCTCGACGTTACAATCCAAGATCAAGTTTTACGTTTAATAAAGAATCTGGTTGAGGAAAGAAAATTGTCAGTCATCCTCATCTCCCACGCCCTCGGCGCTGTTAGAGGAACCGTTGACAGGGTTTATGTAATGTACGCTGGAAACATGGTTGAGGCGGCAGAGACAAACAAGCTGTTTTCGGAACCCCTCCACCCCTACACTCAAGGGCTTCTACAATCTGTACCAAAGTTGACCGGCACAGGATTTTCAGAAGGCATCAGAGGGCATATCCCAGACTATGTGAACCCTCCCCCGGGATGCAGATTCCACCCCCGCTGCGACTACGCAAAGGAAGTGTGCCGAAAAGAAACACCCCCATTTTTTGATGTTGACGGCAAGGGACATGAAGTTGCATGCTGGCTATATGGCAAAAGGTGAAAGTTATGGACAAAAATGAAAACCTACTTGTTGTAGATAATCTGGTAAAATATTTCAAAACAACTTTTGGAACGGTTAGAGCCGTTGACGGAATAAGCTTTGCGGTAAAGTACGGCGAAACTTTCGGCTTGGTGGGAGAGTCTGGTTCAGGGAAGAGCACAACGGGATATGTAATAATGGGAATCTATACACCAACATCGGGCAAAATAATCTTTAGGGGAGAAGATATTTCAGTCCATGCGAAAAAAAGGCCGAAACATTTGAAAAAGGATATGGCAATAGTTTTCCAAGATCCGGCTTCTTCTCTAAACCCTACAAAAACTGTGAAAGAAATAGTTGGACTGCCTCTGAAGGTTCACGGTTTAGTTAAAAGTCATGAGGAGCTTGACAAAAAAGTTGCATCACTCCTTGAGGCTGTAGAATTACCCCCGGAAAAGTTCATGCAAAGGAGACCGAAAGACCTTGGTGGGGGTGAAAGGCAAGCAATAGCTATTGCGAGGGCCATAGCGACAAACCCATCATTTATCGTTCTCGACGAGCCCACATCAGCCCTTGACGTGTCAATTCAGGCGAAGATTATTCGAGTTTTAATGAGGCTTCAACAGGAGCTGAAACTTTCATACTTGTTTATAACACATGACCTAAGTCTTATGAGGAATGTTGCCTCAAGGGTTGCCATAATGTATTTGGCAAAAATTGTGGAGTTTGCCCCAACTGCAACATTCTTTCAGAAACCATTACACCCCTACACACAGATGTTGCTCTCATCTGTACCAGTGCTGACAGACGAGGAGGAGAAACTTAAGCCTAAAGGGATAACATCAAGCGGTGAGGTTCCAAGCGCAATTAATCCTCCACCGGGATGCCGCTTCCACACCCGATGCCCCTTTGTAACCGATATATGCAAAATAAAGGAACCAGAATTTGTGATGACAGAGCCGGATCACTACGTTGCATGCCACCTTTATACCAAGTAAAAGGCACCTTTTTAGCCTCCAATCTTAACCCGCAGTCCTATCGCCTCAAGTTTCTCTCTGATGTAGGCCAACCTCTCCTCTGACGGTGCGCTATGGATAGGCATCAAGTACTCTTTCCCAATGCGCATATACTTCTCACTTATATCATGAAAGGGTAATAGGTCAACTTCCTCAACTCCCTTCAATTTTTGAAGAAGATCCACCAACTTACCAACGTTTTCATCTGTATCAGTTATTTTTGGTATAACGGGAAATCTTATGATAACATCCTTTCCCCTTCCAATCTCCACCAAATATGTAAGATTTTCTATTATTAGCTTGTTGGATACTCCAGTGTATTTGCGATGGTTAAAGTCGTCCAGAAGCTTTAAGTCATAAAGGAATAAGTCGACGTGCTCGGCGATGGATTTAAAAACCTCTGGGTGGGCATACCCGGAAGTGTCCAACGCCACGTGAATTTTTCTATCTTTGCATTCTTTTAGGGCTTCTTTTAGGAAAAGTGGTTGGTAGAGGGGTTCCCCTCCGGAGAAGGTTACTCCTCCACCCGAGGTGTCGTATAATATAATGTCTCTCTCAATTGTGGCCATTAAATCTTCTAGGCTGATTTTTCGCCCAATGATTTTCAAGGCTCCTGTTGGGCAAGTATCAGCGCAAACACCACACTTTGTGCAAGTGTTCCGATCTATGAAGTGCTTGTCCCTGTTAAATGTTATGGCCTTAGTGGGACAAACATTTACGCATGTTTTACAACCTATACATTTGTAGTCAAAATATGCGAGGTCGTTCGTGCTGGATATTCCCTCCGGATTATGGCACCACCAGCATTGCAAGGGGCAACCTTTCATAAAAATTGTTGTTCTAACCCCAGGCCCATCGTGTATTGCATACCGCATAATATCAAATATTATGCCTTCATGCTTTTTCAGCGGTGCTGTAACCTTTGACAAATTTGGCGCCTCATATCTCCCTCTGTTCTGTTCGTGCAATAATTTCATCTTGAAGTCCCTTTGGAAGGTTTACAAAGTAGTCGCTGTATCCTGCTACTCGAACCATAAGGTCTTGAAAGTCTTGTGGCCTTCTTTGTGCTTCGCGGAGTAGCTCAGTGCTTACAACATTAAATTGAACATGATGCCCGCCCATTACGAAAAAGGTTCTAATGGTGTGGGCCAACTTTTCAAGGTTCTCCTCCCCCTTTGTCAGATCCGGACTAAGCCTCTGGTTAAGTAATGCGCCTCCTGTTTTGTCCCAGTCAATTTTTGAAACCGATCTGAAAACTGCAACTATCCCTTTTCTGTCCATTCCCTGTACGGGGGATATGCCCTCAGATAGGGGTTGTCCAGCCTTCCTCCCGTCGGGAGTTGCCCCGGTGACTTTGCCAAAATATATGTGCACGGTTGTGGGGAGGAAATAGGCCCTCCGAGAGGCCTTCCTCACAGGTGTTGGAGGATAACTCTCAATCAGCTCAACGACTGCTTCAACTATTTTCTTTGCAATTTCGTCAGCATAGTCATCGTCGTTTCCATATTTCGGCGTCTTATTCAAGAAGATTTGCCTCATCACCTCGTATCCTTCAAAGTTTTTGCTGAGGGCTTCGAGGACTTGGTCCATTGTGAAGTTTCCTTTTTCGAAAACGTTGTATTTCAGTGAGGCTAAACAGTCCGTGAGGGTTCCTAACCCAACAACTTGGATGTAACTTGTATTATATCTTGCCCCACCACAATTGTAGTCTTTCGCGTTTTTCACACAGTCCTCAATCCAAAGAGACAAAAATGGAACAGGCAAATATTTGGCATAAAGGGTCTCTATAATGTCATTTCCCTTAATTTTTAATGAAATAAAGTGCTTTAACTGTTTCAGAAAGGCGTTGAAAAGTTCCTCGAAAGTTTTAAACTTTCGCGGGTCGCCTGTTTCTATGCCAACCTTCTTCCCAGTTCTTGGGTCCACCCCATTATTCAACGTTATTTCGAGGATTTTCGGAAGGTTTAAGTAGCCCGTTAATATATACGCCTCTTTTCCGAAGGCTCCTGTTTCGACGCATCCGCTAACTCCGCATTTACGTGCATCCTCCAATGTTTTGCCCTGCCGAAGCATCTTTACAATGGCACCGTCGAAGTTAAATATCGGCGGTTCGCCAAATCCCGGGGCAATAACCTTCAAAGCTTTTATGAGGAAAATGTTGGGGTTTCTGCTGCTTATTAGGACTGCTGTGTTAGGTTGCATTGTGCGCATTTCATCTAGTACTTCCAAAATTAGGTATGAGAGTTCATTAACGGCGTCTGAACCGTCCTCTTTAAGCCCCCCAATATTTATTTTTGAGAAGTCATTGTATGTGAAGCTTTCCTCTAACGTTACACCAACCTTGGGAACCGCTGGCTGATTATTAAATTTGATCCAAAAGGCTTCAAGAAGCTCTTTCGCCCTTTCTCTTGTAATTCTTCCCTCCTCCATATCTTTCTTATAGAATTTGTAAAGATGCTGATCTAACCGTCCAGGCGTAAACGAGTCCCACGGGTTTGTTTCATAAGTTATGCCAACATGAATGAACCAATAATGCTGAAGGGCTTCCCAAAAAGTTCTCGGCGCATTCGCCGGAACCCAGCGGCATATCTCAGCCATCTGTTTAAGCTCCTCTCTCCTATGAGGGGTTGTCTCCTCTTCTGCCATTTTTTCCAGTTTTTCAGCGTAACGCCTCGCATAAATCATCAACGCGTCAGCCGCTATATCCATGGCTTTTAACTCTTCCATCTTCTCGTAATATTCCGGGTCGCATGGATCAAGTCTATCCATCTGCTGCTTAATCTCCTCCTTTATTGCCAAGAGACCCTTCTCGAAGACCCTTTCTCCGCCTGCTGTGTGTCCGGGTGCCCTCTGTTCCATGAATTCAGTCCATATGCCAGCCTCATAGCAGTCCTTCCATTCTCGAGGCAGATTGCTGAATATGATGTCCCTCATCGACATGCCCTTCCAGAAGGGAATAATTTCATTTTTATATAGTTCCTTGGCTTTTTCATCCACTTTGTAGGGCATGTTTTTCCTCGAATCTAAAACTTCCAAATCCTCCATGGAGTGGACACATATTTCCGGATATGTTGGGACTTCCTTCGGGCCCGTCCCCCTTAATCCAACAATGAGCTGGCCATCTTCGACTGGTAGTGAAACATGTTCCAATAAGTATTTGAAGGCTAATGCCCTTTGAACGGGAATCGATTTTCCTTTAACCTCAGCGCTTTTATAAAATTCCGTTATCAACTTTGCCCTCTCAACAGAGAGTTTAACCTCAGCCTTGACGCTTTCCTCCCTAAGCCTCGCTATTCTTTCATTTATCGGCCTGATAACAGCTTTTCTTCTCTCTATTTCTTCCTCAACTTTTTGGCTGCCACTTTCGCATGTGGTCCTAAGCATGACATCCCTCAAACCATTGATGGAAATAACCATTAATAATCTTTCTCAAAGGTGCATCGTTAATTGATGAGAGAAAAAGCGGAATGTGGATTTGCCACGTTGCATATGTTCTTTGAAATCATCTGCCGCCTTCTAAATATCTCCTTTTAAGCTCTTCTGCGAACATTTTGACAATTTCGTCTATGGCTTTCCTAAACTCTTCAGCGTTATACATTACGAGAAACTTTTTCTCATCCACAATGGCTTTTATCCTCTGAAGGAATGGGTCCTCTTTTAAGCACGGCGCATACTTTGGCAGATCTGCAATTTTACTTAATGCGTCAAGAAGCCTAAATGGTCCATAAAGCGGCGGTTCATCGATGCAGTTAAGAGCGCTTGTGGCTAGAAAAACTGCAATTTCGAAAAGGTAATCATCCCCGCTGGGTTTGGCGGCGCCCATCTTACCCCTCCAAGTTAGGAAACTTTTCGCCATACTTGTTTAAGTAAACTATTTCGCTTAATGGAACCTTTGGTGGTGGTTTAGGCACCTGGTCTGGGTGGCCAACTATTACTAAAAGCTCTGGCTCTATGCCATCTGGAATGGCAAGCAGCTCCTTCACCGCCGTATGCGAGAATGATTTAACGACACATGTTCCTAAGCCAAGTGCATATGCTGCCAAAAGCATGTTCTGAACAGCCATTGCGCAGTCGCATATTGTGAGATAATCTCTTCCAAGGGTACCTCCGACTTTGTAGGCTTTCTCCTTATTTGAGCATACAAGTATTGCAAGAGGGGCTTCGCCGAAATATCCTGGAGAAACTTTTCGTATCACATCAAGAAGCTTTGGATCTTCAATTACTATGAAAAGCCATGGTTGAATGTTCCCTCCGGAAGGTGCCCAGTGGGCGGCATCCAGCAATTTCTTCACCAGTTCTCTGTCAACGGGTTCCTTCTTATACTTTCTAACACTTCTCCTACCCTTTATCGCTTCAAACACGTCCATAACTTCCAACCAGCCGCATCCAAATATTGAGCCTCTTATTATGTTATGTTCTCTAAAAAGGTTTTCACAAGTTTTATAAATTTATATCCGCAAATAGGATTTTTCGGAGGAATAGAAATGCCGCAATATTATGAGTATGAACTGGCTAAGGCGGCGCACAAACTTGTCACAGAGATGTTCAAACTGAAACCCGGCGAAACCTTTGTAATAACCGCTGACACCGAGTCGGACCCCAGAGTTGTTGAGGCAACGGCTGGAGCAGCCTTTGCTGCTGGAGCAAAGCCTATGGTCATATGGCTAGCATCACCTTTGGGTGTTGGAAAAGCTGCGGACCCAATGCTGCCGGTAGAAGCCCTAACAGCAGCCTTGAACAACGCGGATGCATGGGTTGAATTCAACAACGAGTGGCTTCTTTACTCAACGCCATATGAGAGAGTGATGAAGGAGAACAAGAAAATCCGCCATATGTGCTTGGTTGGCATGAACGTTGACATGATGGTAAGGGTGATAGCCAGAGTTGACCTGCCAACCCTCGCAAAGTTTCAAGAGAAACTGGTGGAAATGACGAAGGCGGCTAAACATGTTAAAATGACAACTCCGGCTGGCGGAAACGTGGAATTCGACAACGACCCTAAGAGACCAGTGATATGTGAAGTGGGCTACGCTGATACTCCCGGATCTCACATGCTCGGCGGACAAATAGGATGGTCTCCAATTTTTAAGTCAATAAACGGCGTAATAGTCTTCGACGGCTCAGTTGTTCCACCTATAGGGCTTCTAAAGAATCCGATAAAACTGCATGTCAAGGAAGGAGTTATCCAAAAAATTGAGGGCGGCGAAGAAGCCCGCACCTTCGAGGCTTGGCTAAAAAGCTTTAACGACCCGCTAATGATGCGGATGGCCCACGTCTGCTATGGTGTTAACCCGGGAGCCAAACTCACCGGAAACATCGTTGAGGACGAGAGGGTTTGGGGCTGCACAGAATGGGGAATAGGCTACGTTGGCCAAATGTTAACCGGTGGCGAACCAATCCCAGCGTCTTCCCATACTGATGGCATATGCCTAAACACTTCTGTATGGTTGGATGGAAAACAGATATTCGACAACGGGAGGGTTGTAGAGCCGGAACTTGCTAAACTCGCTAAGAAGCTCGGCAAATTCTAGGACCAGCCTTTGTGGTGGTGAGGCATATGATTGAAAAAGAGAAACTTGTTGACGGCGTTGTCAACATGTTTAAAGTGAACATGGGCCTCAAGAAAGGCGAGAAAATCTTAGTTTTGACAGATGTTCCAACAGCAGAGGAATGGAAGTCGAAGGATAGCGGAAAACTTGCAGATGCAATAACAAGGTCGCTATTGGCAAAGATGGTAAGCGAAATAGCGGCTGAAAAGTTTCCAGACTCCAAAGTGGAATTCTTTGTGTATCCATCGGTAGGCAAACATGGAACATACCCTGGAAAAGAAGTTGAGGAGAAAATGAAGGCTGCAGATGTCGTCATCGCCATAACAACATACTCGCTAACCCACACAGATGCGAGGGTTAACGCATGCAAGGCCGGAGCCCGTGTCGCAAGCATGCCCATGTTCCTAGCTGAAATGTTCTATCCAGGCGGACCGATGGCAGCGGACTACCGCGAGATAGAAAAAGAGACGAAGAAAATCGCTGATTTAATGACCAAAGCTAACGAGGCGAGGGTGACATCACCGGGTGGCACAGACATAACCTTCAGCTTGAAGGGCAGAAACGGCATGGTTGACGCTGGAATCTTTACGGAAAAAGGCTCATGGGGTAATCTACCATCCGGAGAAGCCTACTGTGCTCCAGTTGAGGGCACGGCGAATGGGAAACTGGTGGTTGAGCCAAACTGGTACCCTGATCTAAAAGAGAAAATGACGCTAACATTCAAAAATGGTTACGTAACAGAAATAGTTGGAGGCGGGAAGGTAGGCGACGAATTCAGAAGCCTTTTAGATTTCAGCAAGAAAACTGAACCCTATGTTTCACGCCGAAACCTGGCGGAACTTGGAGTGGGCACAAATCCAAACGCAAAGCGCCCAGACAATGTTCTTGAGGCGGAAAAAATTAAGGGAACAGTTCATCTAGCAATAGGCGACAACTCCCACATGGGAGGAAAAGTCTCATCAGACCTCCATCAAGACTTTATAATTCCAAAACCCACCCTAATATTTGACGGCAAGAAAATAATGGAAAATGGAAAACTGTTGGTGTAAAAGCCAAACTCCCTATTTTTTTGACAAATTTTGTTTAGCAAAATAATTTGGCCTTTCTTTTGCGAGAAAATTCTTGTTAAATTTAAGTAGATAAAAAAGGAGGATGGACTATTGTAGTCCTTTCTTGGTTATCTCCTTCACTATGCCAGCGGCTATGGTTGTGCCCATGTCCCTTACAGCGAACCTTCCAAGCTCTGAAAACTCAGAGTAGGTTTCTATGGCTATTGGTCGCAGTGGCTCCATCCGCACGAGTGCGGCGTCTCCGGTCTTTAGGAAGGATGGTTTCTCCTCGACAACCTGTCCTGTGCGTGGGTCAATCTTCCTTATTAGTTCTGTGAATCTGCATGCCATCTGCCCGGTGTGGTAGTGGAGGACTGGCGTGTATCCGGCGGCTATAGCTGTTGGGTGGTATATGACGATTATTTGTCCGATAAACTCCCTTGCCACCGTTGGCGGGTTGTTAACATGTCCACAGACGTCTCCTCGGCGTATGTCCGTTTTCGCTATGCCCCTAACGTTGAATCCTATGTTGTCGCCTGGTTCAGCCCTCGGAATCCTTGTATGGTGCATCTCTATCGACTTAACTTCACCCTGCTTGTTTGCCGGCATGAATATGACCGTGTCACCTTCCTTGAGAACTCCTGTTTCAACCCTGCCAACTGGTACTGTTCCTACACCCGTTATGCTGTAAACATCCTGTATCGGAATTCGCAGAGGCTTGTCCAGTGGTTTTGGCGGAACCTCAAATGTGTCCAATGCCTCAAGCAGTGTTGGTCCCTTGTACCATGGCATTTTGTCGCTGGGCTTAACGAGGTTGTCTCCCGTCCACCCGGAGGTTGGCACAAATGGAATCTTTTCAACCTTGTAACCAACCATCTTTAGCATTCTTGCAACTTCATTCTTAACCTCGTTGTAGCGTTCCTCGCTCCAGTTAACTGTAGGGT
>Ga0080004_1155594_pt1 | contig 35141 bp, 38 predicted proteins | sample WasSprMetagenome_FD_69207 | JGI IMG/M metagenome (GOLD analysis project Ga0080004, IMG submission 69207) | Sulfidic aquatic microbial communities from Washburn Spring, Yellowstone National Park, USA - WS (SPADES assembly) (version 2) | ecosystem: Environmental > Aquatic > Thermal springs > Hot...
TAACTTATTATGAGTTTGAAAGGAATGGCAAAAAACATATTGTGGTTTGCGCTGTTGGCCATTTATTTAATTTAGCTCCTCTAACGAAGGGTTGGAGTTATCCAATTTTTGAGTATACCTGGAAGCCAAGCTTTCAAGTGAGTAAAAATTCCTCTTTTTCAAAAAAATATTTTGACGTTATTAGTTCTTTACTTCCAAATGCCTCAGAGTATATTATAGCTACTGATTATGATATAGAAGGGGAAGTTATAGGAGCGAATATATTAAGATTTCTAGCTGGAAAAAACGATGCAAAAAGACTAAAATTCTCAACATTAACAAAAGAAGAACTTATTCAATCCTATGAAAATGCCCTATCTCATATTGATTTTGGTCAGCTCGAAGCTGGTTTAACTAGACATGAGCTAGATTGGCTTTGGGGAATTAATTTAACTAGAGCTTTAACTTTGGCATTAAAAAGAGTAACAGAAAAAGGTTTTGCAATTTTATCCTCAGGTAGAGTACAAAGTCCAACATTAGCTTTGCTTACAAAAAGAGAAGAAGAAATAAGAAAATTTAAGCCTAAACCATTTTGGCAACTACAACTTAAACTCCAAATTAATGGAAATGAAGTAATAGCAAAATACGAAAAAGAGCAAATATGGAAAAAAGAAGATGCAGAAAAAATTTTACAAGAGTGCAAAAATAAGGACGCTATCGTAAAAGATGTAAAAAGGAGAAAGTATAAGCAATTACCACCTGTTCCTTTTAACACTACAGATTTACAAGCAGAAGCTTACTCTTTATTCAAATTTTCTCCGCAACAAACTATGAGTATAGCTGAAAGCTTATATCAACAAGGTTTCATAAGTTATCCAAGGTCGGCAAGCCAAAAATTGCCACCAACAATAAACTATGAAAAAATTATAAGTGCTTTAGCAACTTTCCCTCAGTACAAAAAGTTTGTGGAAGAATTGTTAAAAAAAGAAAAATTAATTCCAACTGAAGGAAAAAAAACTGATCCAGCTCATCCATCAATTTATGCAACTCATGAAATTCCTGATATTTCTAAGCTCACTCCTCAGCAAAAGAAAATTTATGATTTAATTGCTCGCCGCACATTAGCAGTTTTTGGAGATGCAGCATTAAGAGAAAGTAATACGATAACACTTAATATTGGTAATTATAATTTTTTCCTTATTGGTAAAAGAACCTTAACACCTGGATGGATGAAAATATATGAACCTTATCTAAAAACAGAAGAGTTAATCTTGCCTGAGTTTAAAGTTGGTCAAAAAATAAAAGTTGTAAAAGTTGAATTGTTAGCAAAAGAAACTCAACCTCCTGCTCGCTACTCACAAGGAAGCATAATTAAGGAAATGGAAGCTCGTAACTTAGGAACAAGAGCAACAAGAGCAGAAATTTTGCAAACTTTGTATGATAGAGGATATATTTCTGGAAAAAGCATTCAAGTAACAAAACTGGGAGAAGCTGTAACTCAAGCTTTGAAAGAGTATTGCCCACGTATACTTTCAGAAGAGCTAACAAGAAAATTTGAAGAAGAAATGGAAAAAGTTTACAATGGAGAAAAGAAAAGGAAAGAAGTAATAGAAGAAGCTAAAAAAGCTCTTAAAGAAATTTTGGAGGAATTTAAAAGAAATGAAGAAAAAATTGGAAAAAGGCTTTTAGAAGCATTAATGATGAAAAGGGAGGAAGAGAGGAAACTTGGCTCCTGCTTAAATTGCAAAACTGGAGAAATAAAAATTTTCTTTTCTAGAAAAAGCATGAAAAGATGGGCAGGCTGCTCAAATTATCCGAAATGTAAAACTGCTTTTCCCTTGCCTGCTACTGGAACTATAATGCCATTAAATAAAACATGTGAAGTATGCGGTTGGCCTATGATACAGGTTTGGAGAAAGGGAAGCAAACCATTTAGGATGTGTATTAATCATCTGTGCAAATCTAAAGAAAGTTGGAACAAGAGAAAGCTTTAAATATTTAGTGTTTAAATAATCTAAAATATGGTGAAAAAAGCTATGCTCATAACTTTCAGCATCAACTCACAAAAATTTGAAAGTAGTTATGAAAGGAATAAATTTTTCAGAAAGCTCTATGGATGGAAACAGATAATAGTAAAAGAAAACAAAAAGTATGTTTATCAGCGTGAAGGCTTGCTTCATAAAGTGCCTCACATAAAGGTTGATCAAAGCTCATTTATTGTGCCTGAAGAAGAATGCGAAAAAGTAATTAAATTCTTTGAAGAATGGGCAGATAAAGTTATTTGGAAAAATTTCAAAGTATTATTGGAGGAGGATTTTGAAGAGGTTTAAAGATGGAGATAAAAGAAGTTAAGCTTAGAGTTGGCGAGCTAACAGCAAGAGAAGAAGCAGGAAGAGGAATGGTTAGAATTGACTCTCAAACAATGAGAGAACTGGGAATAAAAGAAGGAGATATTGTAGAAATAGAAGGAAGTAAAAAAACTGCAGCTATAGCAATAAGAGCATATCCTGCTGATGTTGGTTTGAGAATAATTAGAATGGATGGTATAACAAGAAGGAACGCAGGCTCAGCTGTTGGAGAATATGTTAAAATAAGAAAGGCAGATGTAAAGCCTGCTTTAAGAGTAACTCTAGCTCCTGCACAAAAAGGAATGATTGTTCATATTTCACCAAATCTTATAAAGCAGAATCTTTTTATGAGGCCTGTAGTAAAGGGAGATATAATTGTTCCTTCTCCTGTAGTGAGAAGAAGAAAAGGAGGAACAATATTTGAGGAAATTTTCGGTGTTGATATAGATTTTGACTTTTTCTTCACACCATTTCCAGAAGAAACAAGGTTTCTTGTAACAAATACAGAACCTTCTGGTGTAGTAAAAATAGAAGAAGAAACTGAGCTTGAAGTTTTACCTGAACTTCCACCTTCTCTCAAAGTTGAGGAAAGAGCAATACCTGTTGTGACTTATGAAGATATTGGTGGAATGCGAGATGTTATTCAAAAAGTAAGGGAAATGATTGAATTGCCTTTAAGACATCCTGAATTGTTTGAAAGACTTGGAGTTGAACCTCCAAAGGGAGTTTTACTTTATGGTCCTCCAGGATGTGTTGAAGGAAATACTTTAATCGCATTGGAAGATGGTAGAATATTAAAAATCAGCAATCTTGCGAAAAATTTAACTCCTGGCATATATTTAGCAGATTTACCGATATTCCCACCTGCATCAGCAAAGGTTTTACATATTTATGATGTTCCAGAAACTGTAGAGATTATAACCGAAACAGGAAAGAGATTAAGAGTTACTCTTAATCACCCATTTTTAACTCCTGATGGTTGGAAGGAAGCGGAGAAACTTAAAGTTGGTGAAGAAATAAAAGTAATAAATTGGATACCTTCACCAACCTTTAGGATTAAAATAACTGAAAAATTAAAAAATGCAAAGCTTCCTGAGGAATGGGATGAAGAACTAGCAACCATTATGGGAATTTTCGTCGCTGAAGGTCATATTGATTCTGGAAGGATAGCTTTTACTATAAACAAGAACGAAGAAGAGCTTAAAAAAATTATAATCGAAAAAATGAAAAAATGCTTTGGTTTAGAAAATTATAAAATTACCATACCTAGAAAAAAGAATTCAATAAGAATAAGATTTTCTAATGCTGAATTATCGAGATGGTTTAACAGCTATCACAAAAAAGAAATACCGACAGAAATACTTTTGTCTCCAAACTATGTTGCAGCTGCATTCCTCCGTGGGCTTTTTGAAGGTGACGGAAGTCCCTACCTTGTGACAAAAAAGAAAATAAGGGAATATGGCTCAAAGGTCTACAAATATTTAGAATCCGAAAGGACAGTTTCATTAAAATCATCTTCACGCTTACTCTTAGAGCAAGTACAAGTTTTGCTCTTAAGATGGAACATTGCAGGTAGGATTTATGAGTATAAATCAAATAGAGGAGGTTATTCTAAAGTTGGGTATGTGCTCTTAATAAGGGGTAAACAAAATTTAGAACTTTTCCATAAGCATATAGGATTCCTTTCCACTCAAAAAAGAATAAAATTGTTGCAATGTGTTAAAAGTTATAAGAGAAATTTAAAAATGCACTTACCGAAAGAATTTGAAAAAATAAAGGAAATAAAAAGGATAAACGGGTGGGAAAGAGTTTATGATTTTGAAATTCCGTCAACTCATTGTTTCTTTACAAATGGTATCCTGAGCCATAATACGGGCAAAACTTTGTTAGCAAAAGCTGTGGCGAATGAAAGTGGGGCTAATTTTATTTCAATAAGTGGACCAGAAGTTATGAGTAAATGGTATGGGGAAAGTGAGAAAAGGGTTCGAGAAATTTTTGAAGAAGCAGAAAAAAATGCACCAAGCATTATTTTTATCGATGAAATTGATGCACTAGCACCAAAAAGAGAGGAGGTTACTGGCGAAGTTGAGAGAAGAGTAGTTTCTCAATTGTTAACTTGCATGGATGGGCTTAAAAAGAGAGGAAAAGTTATTGTTATCGCTGCAACTAATAGACCAAATGCTATAGATCCTGCTTTAAGAAGGGTTGGAAGATTTGATAGAGAAATTGAAGTCCCTGTTCCAGATAGAGAAGGAAGACTAGAAATTCTTAAGATTCACACAAGAAACATGCCTCTAGATAAGGATGTTGATCTAGAATGGTTAGCTGATGTTACTCATGGTTATGTTGGTGCTGATTTAGCAGGTTTATGCAAAGAAGCAGCAATGTCAGCCCTAAGAAGAGTTCTACCGGAAATTAAATGGAAAGAAGAAGGAGAACTACCAAGAGAAGTTTTGGAAAAACTTGTTGTAAAAAGAGAAGATTTTGTTAATGCTTTAAAAATGGTCGAACCTTCTGCAATGAGAGAAGTTTTAGTTGAGATTCCAAAAGTCAAATGGGATGATATTGGTGGATTGGAAAATGTAAAACAAGCTTTAAAAGAAATGGTTGAATGGCCACTTAAATATCCAGAAAGTTTTGAAAGAATGGGGATTACACCTCCAAAGGGAATTCTGCTTTATGGACCTCCTGGTTGTGGAAAAACTTTGCTAGCAAAAGCTGTGGCGAATGAAAGTGGGGCTAATTTTATTTCAGTTAAAGGGCCTGAACTTTTATCGAAATGGTTTGGTGAATCTGAACAAAAGATAAGAGAGCTATTTAGAAGAGCAAAACAAGTTGCACCAGCAATAATTTTCTTTGATGAAATTGATGCATTAGCACCAAGAAGAGGTTTTGGTACACATGAAGCAAGTGAAAGAATAGTTTCTCAAATATTAACAGAAATGTCTGGAATAGAGGAAATGAAAGGTGTTGTTGTTATTGCTGCAACTAATAGGCCTGATTTAGTTGATCCTGCTTTGTTAAGGCCAGGAAGAATAGATAGATTTGTCCTTGTTCCTCCTCCAGATGAGAAAGAAAGATTACAAATTCTTAAGATTCACACAAGAAACATGCCATTGAAAGATGTTGACTTAAAAGAAATTGTTAAAAAGACAGAAGGTTTTAGCGGTGCAGATTTAGAAGCATTGTGCAGAGAGGCGGCGATGAATGCCTTAAGAGAAAATATAAAAGCCAAGGAAGTAAGAATGAAACACTTCGAAGAAGCTTTAAAAAAGATTACACCTAGCTTAACAAAAGAAATGATAGAATACTATCAGAAGTTTACTGAGAGAAGAAAGAAAATTGAAGCTGAGAAAGAAGTTCAACCAACCTACATTGGCTAACTTTTTAATAGGTTTTTTAGTTGGGAAAAAATCCTCTTTGGTAATAAGGAAAAAGCATTCACAGGATAACTTAATTTTCTAATCCTCGAACTACTTCTTTCAAACTTGAAAAATATTAGCCCTTTTTTATGAAGCTGATTTAAGCAATGCCGCACGCAACCACCAGATAAATTTAAACGTTTAGAAATGTCATATGTAGAAAGGCCTTGATTCTCGCAAACAAAGCGATAAATTTTTTCTTCATTGCTTAATGCTTCTTTTCTAATACAACTCACCAACTAATTAAAAAAAAGAAAAAAATGTTTTTATAAATATTTATGTTAACTCAACATATGTTGAATTATGCAGAAATTGAGCGAATTGGAAAAAAGTATTTTGTTAGCTTTTCTTGCATTAACAAAAGCTACTGCCGGAAAATTCCTAAGAAAGGATGAAATTGTTTTTAAGTATACAAGAAGGCAGAGAAGAAATGTTGAAATGGCCATAGAAAAACTTGCAAAAGAGAAATTTCTGGAAAAATTCCCAAGAGAAGAAAGATATGCTCTTACTGAAAAAGGACTTAAGACTGCCTCCACCTTGCTTATAGAAGGTAGTAAATTTTGGAAAATCAGATAATTATACTTATCTCTGCTCCGCAATTTTTACATTTTTTTCCTTTTAAGCCTACTAGATTGGAAGAAAAGCCTAATCTTTCTATTAGCAGGGAATTGCATTTTGGGCAATACGTATTTTCAAACTTATGGCCAGGAACATTTCCTAAATAAACATAATTCAATTTTTTTCTTGCTTCTTCCGCAAATTTTTCCAAAATTTTTATTGGCGTTTCTGGAATATCTAGCAACTTATAAGTTGGAAAAAATCTTAAAATGTGAAAAGGAGTATTTTCGCCTAAATTTTCATATATCCATTCTACTAACTTTTTAAATGATTCAAAGCTATCACCATATTTCGGAATTATTAAATCAGTTATTTCAATATGTATTTTTTGTCTTTTCATCTCAAGTAAACAATCGAAAACGGGTTGAACATCAGGAACTGAAGAGAGTTGTGAATAACATTTAGGATCTGCTGAACCTTTAAAATCAACTGTTGCGGCATCCAAATACGAAGCAATTATTTTCACAGCTTCTGGAGTCATATAACCATTTGTAACAAAAGTATTTTTTATATTTTCTTTATGCGCAAGTTTTGCTGTATCAAAAGCAAATTCAAAAAATATAGTCGGCTCTGTGTAAGTATAGCTAATAGATTTGCATCCTTGAGATTTCGCTAATTCAACTATTTCTTTTGGAGAATAATCTTCGCCTATAACCTCTTGTGTTCCTTCTCTAAAAACTTGACTTATTTCATAATTGCAACAAAACTTGCATAAAAAATTGCAACTAGCGCTCGCTATAGATAAAGCCTCACTTCCTGGGTAAAAATGAAATAAAGGTTTTTTCTCTATAGGATCAACGTGAACTGCAATTAGCTTACCATAATTTAAACTATATAATTTGCCATCGATGTTTTTCCTTACTAAACAAACACCTGTTTTATCCTCAGGAATTAAGCATCTTCTTCCACAAAGATCACATCTTACATTCTTTCCTTCCTTATGCCAAAGTAAAGCCTCTTTCATAAAATCAATTAATAATACTTAAAATAAGTACCCTTTTTCTTTATCTTATGACCATAAAAAATTCCAACAAAAATTCCTGCTAAATGAGCTTGATATGCTATATTGCTAGGAATAAATAAACCAACAAAATTTAAGATTATCCAGAAAACTACAGCAAATATAATTGGCATAGGTATATAACCAACCCAAACAATTAAAGCAGGATAAATTATAGCTAAAGCACCTAAAATTCCATATATTGCTCCACTGGCTCCTACTGCCGGAATACTTGAATTTATATCAGTAAACAAATAAGCAAAATTTCCTGAAATCCCAGAAAGAAAAAATAGAAGAAGAAAATCAATTTTCTTTATTCTTGATTCAAGATAACTTCCAAAAACAAATAAAGCAAACATGTTAAAGAAAAGATGAGCAAAATTTGCATGTAAAAAAATTGAAGTAACAAAGCTCCATGGCCTAGAAAAAGCATAGGCAGGAACAAATGCTAAATACTTAAAAAAAGATAAAGGCTGGAATAAAAAGGCTATGATAGAAATAAAAATAAAAGTAAGTGTTAAGCGTGGTTTTGTTCTTTTGCGCATATATTTATTTTTAACAAAATATAATAATGGGATTTTTGCGAAGTTTTGGAAAATTTGTTTTAGGTACTTTATTCTCCCTTTCCCTAGCTTCACTTCTTCTTATTTCTTCTCTCTCGCAGCTAACTGAATATACAAACCTTAAAAAGATTTTTTCAGAAGCATTAATTGAAATTCGGCTTAAAGAAGTTAACATAACAGAAGGTTATCATTTAATAAGAGAAACTTGTAAATTCAAAGAAAAAATAATCTTGCCTATTGATAATGATACAATTGAGCTAAATTGCTCCCAAGTTGAAAAAGTTGAGGAGAAAGATTTTTTAGATTTAATCACCACAAAAATTTTTGAGAAATTTTATTTTAAAGAATATCCTTGCAGCGTTATAGAATGCCTAAGGGATGCAAAAAATTTCCTGGTAATATTTTCAGAACAGGGAAACTTATTTTTAAAAGGAATTCAAAGTTACTTAATCCTTATTACTGTAGTATTATGCATCGGATTCATTTTAATACTTGAAAATTGGCAAGAAAGAGCTAAAGGATTGGGAAAAGTTTTATTTTCAACAGGCTTGTTTTATTTTATCATCAAGTATGCTTCTAGCTTTTTCCTTCCAGCAAAAATAAAAGAAATTAAAGTTGTCCAAGATATTCTTAACATTTTTGTTCAAAACTTTCTTTATCTCTTTGTTTGTGGAGTTATTTTGCTAATCCTTGGCTACTCATTAAGCTATCGAAAGGAAAAAGAAAAGAAGAAAAAATAGTTTTATTATTAAAAAATAAATTAAAAATATGCTTGTGAGACATGTTATGAATAGAAAAGTCGTAACAGCAAAGCTTAACACAACATTAAGGGAAGCTGCTGCAGTGATGTCAAAGTTAAACATAGGTAGTTTAGTGATTGTTGAAGATGATAAAATTTCAGGAATAATAACAAGCACAGATATACTTAAAGCCATTGCAAATGGTAAGGATGTTGAAACAACTTTAGTGGAAGAAGTTATGTCAAAACCTGTCATTGTTATTGATCCTGATAAAAAAGTTGAAGATGCTGTAAATATTATGCTTGAACATAAAATAAAAAAATTGCCTGTTGTTGAAGAGGATAAGCTAATCGGAATAATTACAGCTAGCGATATAATTGCAATTGAGCCAAAACTAATAGAAAATATTGCATCTCTTATTTCTCTCAAACTTCCTGGCTATAAAGGTGGATAACTTTTAAATAAAATTAAATTTCCTTCTTTATCACGCAAGTATAAACTATCACCTTCATTATTCCAAATTGCGTACTTGCTATTCCAAAAAATTTCAGAATTTGTATTTTTACCAGAACCTGAAAAAAGCGTTACTTCTGTATTAGCTTTTAATTCAAACTCAGGAAAAGTGAACGTATTAAAACTTCTATCCTTAACAGTCCATCCGCTTATGTTAACAGAAAAATTGCAAATGTTTTTAAAAATAACGTACTCATCATTTAAATTTTCATCATCCTTGCCATTTGCATCATAATGAAATTTTGTAATCTCTATGCAATTGCTATAGGGAAGAGAAAATTTTTTCCAAATTCCAAGCCCATTTTTTCTTGCAATTTCCTCAGCCTCCAAAAGCTGAGAAGAATATTTAACATCTGGATAAACAACATAAACATTTGCAAATCCTAGCTTAACTAATTCTAAGTTAACAAACAAATCATCCAGAAAAACATATCTTAATAATCTTCCGCTTCTATCAGCATTTGTGACATCATTTTCCAAAATAACTTCTTTTCCTTCCACAAGATCTTTCAATTTTCTTTTCGCCTCCTCATAATAATATTGACCATATTCAGGGGCATCTACTCCTAAAAGCCTGACTTTCTTTCCATTAGCCAATTCAATAGTATCACCATCTATTACCCTTGCAACAGTAACTTTAGTTTGCTTTATTTCTTTTGTCCAAAAACTTTTAGAAATGAGAAAAAGAACAGAAATTGAAAATAATGCAACTAAGATAAAAATTATCTTTTTATTCATATTTTTTAGCTTCTTAACCTAAACAATATAGCAATTTACAACCACTTCTAGTGGTAAATTAAAATTGTGTTATCTTTTTTTGTTCTTTTAAAATTCTTAAAAGCTTGCTTTTGCTAACCCATTTTTCTCCTATTAGCATTTTCTCGCAAATTCTTTTTACAGCTTGTTCAAGAGAATCAAATTTTTCAAACGGCAAATTAAAAGCATCCCTTATTGTTTCTCTTATTTTCCATACACCAACAGGGGCATAATATTCTGGCTTTACTTCCCTCACAATCAAAATAGCTGCTTGCCTTCTTATTTTTGAAAGATACTCAAGAACAGCAAGTCTTGCTGCATAAAATGCACCTCCAGTAACATTTGCATAACTTTCCCTACCCCAATAAGGTTCAAAATCACTTCCTATTGAAGGTATTCTATCTAAATCCCAGGCTTCAATAAGTTCAAAAGAATAAATTTGTGGAATAAGCAAAATCTCAAAATGATTTGCTAAGTATTCATTAGAAAAAAGCTGATATTCGTTAATCGTAGGATAATCCTTTATTTCCTGCATTAAGTTTTTTCCTATTATATCATCAACGGCAGTTATACTCCAACGTGTTGGAACAAACTTTCTTTGGGTAGACAAACCCAACAAGCCTGCAGAGAAAATTTTTTGTAACCTGCTTATTGGAATTTTATGCTTATAAAGCTCAATAATAGCTTCTTGTGCTTTTAAGCTCGAATCAGAAATAATATATTCAACTTTCCTCTCAACTTTCACATTTTCAGTTAGCCTGGCATTTAAAATTGGAGCAGGATTTCCAATAGGAGTAAACCAATTGCTTAGCCTTAACTTAAAAACAGGATTCTTTTTCAATTCAATCTCAACATCTGTTGACTTTTTCGCCATTGCCAATTCTTGTGTTGTTTCAATTAACCTTCCGATAGGCCTTTTAACAGTGGAAACTTTAAAGCGAGAATAAACAAGTTGAGATCGATAATCTAAAATTTTTTCTATACTTGCTTTTTCTTCATACCATTTCTCAGGAAAATCCAAAATTTCAGCATTTTCACTATGCATCGGAGGAGCTAAGATCCCAACCCAAACTTTTGGATAAAATGCTCTTCCAACAAAAATTGCTGGGGGAGAACTACCAGTAAAATTTTTTACATTTTCTATAGTTTTCTTCCAAAATTTTACTTTATCTAAAACCTTACTATAATCTATTTTCATTCTATTTTAATACCGCGCTCGAAAGCCTTATAATTTTTCTTTCCATACTTTTTTATCATTTCTGAAGTGAGGGTATCATGAAATTTTTTAACGCAATATTCACAAATTGTTAAAACTTTTTTCGTATCTTCATCGCCAACAGAAAAAACTTTTCTCCTTTTCTTACACAAATCGCATTTTCCTTCAAAAGTTGCTGAAATCTTTATTCTCACTATAATATTTTCTCTTGCTAGTTTAAAAATCAGCCTTTTTCCTGAACAAACTTAAAAACTCTCTCGTTCAGCTCATAAAACTTCTCTGGCAGAACCTCTTTCATCGCTTTCAAAATAAAATTGGGGTCAAGCGGAATTAATTTTTTTGAAATAGCATAAGATAAAAGATAAACGTTTGATGGAAGGGAAGTTCCAAAATTTTTCATTGTTTCTTTTGTTGCGTCCAAAGAAATAACTTTTGAACCAAACTTTTTCAGAATAGAAATTATTTCCTCTTGTTTCGGATATTTTTCATTTGAAACATAAACTGAAAGTGGCGGAATTGAATAATTATCAATTAAAAAAATTGTGCCAATTTCCTTTGAACCATAATAACAAACTCTTAAAGCCTCTAAAAGCTCCAAACCAAAAATTAAGTTTGCTTTACCTTCTAAAACTAGTGAAGAATAAATTTTTTTACCAAATCTAACATGCGATTCAATGTGCCCTCCTCTTTGAGCTAAGCCATGTAATTCAGAGGCTTTCACATCATAGCCTTGAAGAAAAGCAGCATTTGCTATTATTTGCGATAAAGTTAAAACTCCTTGTCCACCAATTCCACTAATTACTATATTAAACTCTTTTATCATTTTTTCACCTGAATTGCTTTAACAGGGCATATTTGAGCACAAACTCCGCAACCTGTGCACATTGTTTCATCAATATAAAAATTTCCATCTTTTTCATGAATTGCAGGACATCCAAAATTTTTTAAGCATATTCCACATTTTATGCACTTTTCAGTTATCTCATACTTAGGAATTTTAATTCCTTCCTTTTTCATCCTTCTTACAGCCATTAGTTGGCATTCTCTTCTTGCAACAATTACAGAAATTTCATCCTTTTCCAAAAATTCTCTCACTCCTTTCTCCATTTCAGCTAAGTTAAAAGGATCAATCACTTTAACATTTTTTATCCCAAAACTTTTAACAACATCTTCAATTTTAATTTCCGTTGTTTTTTCATTCATGCCAGTATAGCCAGTTCCAGGATGGGGCTGATGACCAGTCATTGCTGTATAACGATTATCAAGAATTATCACAAGCGGATTTGACTTATTAAAAACCATATTAACCAATCCAGGCATCCCAGCATGGAAGAAGGTTGAATCTCCAATAAAACAAACTGCTTTTTGATTCGAAACTTTTTTTATACCATGAATTATTCCCAAATTTGCGCCCATAGAAATGCAAAAATCTTGTGTATAGAGAGGAGGATAAATTCCAAGAATATAGCAACCTATATCGCCGCCAAAAATTGCATCTTTTCCTGCTACTTTTTTAACAGCATAAAAAGTAGCTCTATGAGGGCAACCAGGACAAAGTAAAGCAAACCTTCTCGCAATATCAATTTTTTTCATTTCCTTACTTTTTTCAAAATTTATTTTCCTATATTTTTTTCCACTTATTTTTTCCAAAGCCTTTATAATCATTTCCTCCCTATATTCTCCTGAATTTGGTAGTAAACTCTTGCCATAAATCTTTAGCTTTGGATTAAACTCTTTTGCTATTTCTCTAACCTCTTTTTCAATTATTGGCTCAAGTTCCTCAACAACAAGAATAGAATCAAAACTTTTGATAAATTTTCCAAGTTTTTCATAAGGCAAGGGATGAGTTAATCCAAGTTTAAAAACAGGAACTTTTAAATTCAAATCATCTAAAGCCTCAACAACGTAATTGAAAGAAACTCCAGAAACTATTATCCCAAATTTCGATTTTGAATTTTTATTTAAAATGAAATTTAATTTTGTTTTTTCAGAAACTTTCCTTATTTTTTCAATTTTCTGAAGTATTCTTTCATGCATTTCCATAGTATGAGGAGGCATGTTATCAAATCTTTTCAAATCTTTCACAAATTCTGCTTTTACCTCCTCTCTTTTCATTTCTCCCAACTTAACTATTCCTCTTGAATGAGAAACTCTTGTTGTTAAGCGAATCAAAACTGGTATTTCAAATTTTTCTGACGACTCAAAAGCAAACTTTGTAAAATCCTTGCATTCTTGAGCATCAGATGGTTCAAGCATCGGAACATGAGCCATCAAAGAATAAAATCTAGTATCTTGTTCACTTTGTGCTGAACTCCAACAACTTGGATCATCTGCACAAACAATAACTAAACCTGCTTTAGTGCCAACATAAGCTATTGGAAAAAAGCTATCTGAAGCTACATTTAAACCAAACTGCTTAAAAGAAACTATTGCTCTTAATCCTGAAAATGCTGCTCCTGCTGCAGCTTCAAGTGCAACTTTTTCATTGGTTGAATATTCAAAATAAATTCCAGCTTGCTTAGCAATCTTTGCAAAAGTATCTCCTATTTCGCTAGCTGGTGTACCAGGATAAGTTGAGGCAAATTTAACATTAGCTTCTAAAGCTCCTCTTACAATTGCTTCATTCCCAAGTAAAAGCAATTTTCCCCTTTCAGCAAGCAAATCCATAAATTATATTTATTAGAAAAGAAAAATTTAAAGTCGAAATTCGCTCCACTCAACTCTTTTCTTTTTAACTAATTCCCTAATTTTTTCTTGCTGTTTTGTTAGCTTACTTTCTCCTGATTTTACTTCACAAAAAATTATTTTTGAAGGCTCGCCTGAAGAAAGTCCATCAAAAATTACAAAATCTATTGGATCGCCAAGCCATCTAGCATCTTGCGGATTATGGGGAAAATTTTTTAAAAAAGGGATAAATTTTTCCAAAGTTTTGCCAGCTAAAACTCTTGCACTTCTTTTAATTGCCTCTTCTTTAATTTCTTCTTCCCTTTTCTCTATAGCCTCCTTAACTTTTTGCTCAAACTTAAATTTCCATTCTAAATTTTTAATCACGAAATAAGCCAAAAAGATTAAAAGTAAAAATGAAAGGATAATCCAAAACATTTTATTCAACTATTATCCTTGCATCAACAGCTATTGCTCCCTTTTGATAAACCATTATAGGATTTATATCAAGCTCTTTAACTTCCTCATTTTCTTCAAGGAATTTTGAAACATTTAACAAAATTTTTATTAAAGCCTCTATATCGTATTTTTCTCCTCTATAACCTTTAAGAACTTCGTATATCTTCGTTTCAGCTATCATTTCTTCTGCATCTTTCCTTTTTATTGGAATTAGCCTAAATGAAATATCGCCAAAGAGCTCTGTATAAATTCCACCAGCTCCAAACATTATAGCATGCCCAAATTGAGGATCTTTTATTCCACCAACAATAACTTGCTTTCCTTCTTCAACCATCTTTGATAAAAGCATTCCTTCTATTTTAGCTTTTGGCTTATGTTTTTTAACATTCTTCATTATTTTCTCAAAGGCATTTTTCACTTCCTCACTACTTTTTAAATTAACAATTACCCCTCCCACTTCTGTCTTATGAATAATATCCTTGCTAACAACTTTCATTACTAAAGGATAGCCTATTTTTTTCGCTTCTTCTAATGCTTGAGAAGGAGTTTTAACAAAAGCCCATTTAGCAAAAGGTATTTTATATTCACTCAAAACTTCTCTTGCTTCAGTTTCTAGCAAAAAATTTCTTTTTTCCTTCCTAATTTTTTTAAGAATACTTTTCAGCCTCACAATTATTTATTGCTTTTATTATTATTTTTGTATTGCTGGAAAAACTATCTTTAAAAAACCGAGTGAGGAAAAAAGAATTATTACTCCTCCTATTAAAGAACCCAAAAATATCGCTAAAAAGGCTTTTTTCCAGTCAAGCCCAAGCAACCAAGCAAGTATTGTTCCAGTATAAGTTCCTGTAAGAGGTGAAGGCAAACAAATGAAAAGAGTTATTCCAATTATACCATATTTATCCACATATGGCTTTCCCTTTTTCCAAACTCTTCTCAAATACAAATTGAAAATTTTTATTCTGGAAAGAAAAACCATGTAAAAGGTCTTGAGAGCAAAGTAAACAGGAAAAAATAGCAAGACGTTAACCGATAAGGAAACAGAAAAAGTTGTTAAAGGATCTAAACCTAAAGATAAGCCTAAAGGAATACCGCCAAGCTGCTCGCTGACTGGCAAAAGATTTGCGAGTATTACAAGAATAATTTTATTCATATAGCCCCGGGGAGATTCGAACTCCCGTCCTCGGGTTTCTCTCTTCATCAATCAGAGCTTTAGCAAGACCAAAGCCCGATATCCTTGACCGCTAGACGACGGGGCTATAATAAGTTATTAAAAAAGGGTTTTAAAAAAATTTAAATTAAAGCTGCTTGCAATGCTCCATTAAGAATTCTTCCGTACCTTGGTAAGTGCTCTAAAGCAGTTGCATTTCTATATAAATAAACAGAGTAAATTCCATCTCCTATATTCCAAACTATTGGTATTATAGGATTTACTATTCCTGAAATGTTTGCTATTATTCTGCAGTATCTTAAAAACTGGTAAGGAAAGAGCTTTTCCTCCTTGTAAATATAGCTTGAAGAAAAGCCATCCAAAACCCCCCAAGTTAAAAGAATTGCCTTTATCCATGATACAAAAGAGGAGAAAATTTTAACGATAAATCCAACCAGAATTAATACTGGGGGTGAAAAGAATTCTATTGCTCTTTTTTCTAGCTCCTTGATTCTCTCTATTCCATGCCCAACTTCTTTCTTTATATTCTTAAGTTTTTTTAGCCTTGGCATAAAATTTTTTAGTTTTTTAACCTTTTTAAAGTTTTGTTTCCTATCTAGCAAACAAGCCTATTTCTCAAAGACAAGGCCTTATCTTTTCCCAAAAGATATTCAACAATTTTTAAAGCAAACTCAATAGCAGTTCCGGGAGCTTGCGAAGTTATAACATTTTCATCAACAACAACTTTTTCGCTTCGTGGATAAGGAATTTCTTTTTCCATTCCAGGATAAATTGTTGCTTTTTTATCTTGCAATATTCCAGCTTTTGCTAAAACTGCTGGAGAAGCACAAATTGCAGCAACAAGCTTCCCTTCTGAATTAAATTTTCTTATTATTTCCAAAATTTTTCCGGATTTAGCAAGATTTTTATATCCAGGATCTCCTCCTGGTAGAACAATTCCATCATAATCCTCAGGATTAATTTCATTAATTTTTTTATCTGCAAAAACTCTTATGCCATGAGATCCAGTTACAATACTTCCTTGCAAGCCAACCATAACAGCTTCTATTCCTGCTCTTCTCAAAATGTCAACTACTGCTAAAGCCTCTATTTCTTCAAACCCTTCTGCAAGAGGAACCAAAATTTTCATAATTAAATTTTGTTTTAAGTTATTTTATTTAAAAAACAAAATTCTTTTTATGGTATTTTTTGGCACAATTGCAAGCTGGGCAATCGAACTAATTAAACAATTCACCTATCTTGCAATCCTTTTAATAAGCTTTTTAGGAACCTCAACACTTTTTATTCCATTTCCATTAGATACGATAATATCTTTCTCTTCTTTTATTCTCGGCCTAAATCCTTTTTTAATAGGAATCTTTGCAGGCTTTGGTTCTTCGCTTGGCGAACTAATTAGTTACTTTGTTGGACTTGGAAGCAGAACTTTTATTAAGGAAAAAAGAGTTAACAAAAAAACTTCAAAATTTGTTCTTTTTATGACAAACCTTTTCAAAAAACATGGTATTGTGATAATTCCTTTAGCTGCATTTATTCCATTTCCTTTTGATGTTATTGGAATTTCAGCTGGAATTGGAAATTATGACATAAAAAAATTTTTTGTTGCAACTTTAATAGGAAGAGTTTTAAGATGCATGCTAATAGCTTATGCAGGATATAAGCTCATTCCATTCATTGAGCATCTTTGGTAGCATGTATAAACAAGTTATTTTAGTAAGAAAGGATTTGAAATGGGGGAAAGGAAAATTAGCTACTCATGTTGCCCATGCTTCTGTTGAAGCTTTGTTTTTGGCTGAAAAAGAAGTAATTAAAAAATGGCGCGAAGAAGGAGCAAAAAAGGTTGTACTTAAAGTTGAAAATTTGGAAGAACTTAAAAAATTTGCAAAAAAGTTGAAAAAAGAAAAAATTAAATTTGCTTTAATAAAAGATGCTGGATTAACTCAGCTTAAGGCTGGAACTATAACAGCTATAGGAATTGTGCCAATGGAAGAAAAGAAAATTGATAAAATTACTGGAAAATTAAAGCTTTTATGAAAGCTGCTGAAGAATTAATTTTCCAACTTCCTCTTTTGAAACAATTCCTTCATATTTTTTCCCTAAAACAACAATTGATGGAAAAGAAGTTATGTTGTATTTCCCCATTAAAATTTTAACCATTTCAACTTTAACTTCAGAATCTAAAGGAAAAATCATAAGCTTTTCCTTGTACTTAAGCTTTAAGGCACTAAGTATATTTCCTTGAATTAGACAATCATCGCAATTTTTCCTTTTGTAAAAGTATAATATAGTTGCAATTTGACTTTTACAACTTTCTTTCATCTTTTCAACTAAAATCCAATTTTTAATTAGCAAATAGGTATATTTTTCTTTAAGCTCTTCTAAGCTCTTAGAAAGAAGAGCATCTTCTGAAAAACTTGCAAGCTTTGCTGCTAGCTCATCCAAATTTATATTTATTCTTCTTACAACCTCGTTAAGAGTTGCGCAATCTGAAGCATTAATTGTTTGAAAATAAAGCATTTCCAGTTCTGCTTGCCTAATTGAGCGTTCTATTTCTTTTGTTCTTTCCTCTATTTCGCTAACAGAAGATTTTTCTAAATAATAACCAATTAACAAACCAGCTATAAAAATTGCGAGAGAAATAAAAAAAGCTTCAACATAAATTTTACTCCTTACCACTCTTTTTTCCACCTCACTGCTTCCAAAATTATTGAAAGGAACCAAACAAGCATTACTAAGCTATAATAAATCAACATATAAATTGGTAAGAGCAAAACAGTTTTCAAATTAAAGCTTCTGAAAACTTTAAGAGTTAGCAGAAAAATTGCAAAAGAGGAAGAAAAAATAATTAAAGAAATTACCCAAGCATAGGGATGAGAAAAGAAGAAGAGTGATGAAGGAAAATTTGCTATTGCTAAATTAATTTGGTCTGTTAAAGGAAGAAAATTTGCTGAGCGGAGCATAACAAAGAAATTATGAAAGAAGCTATAAAAATTCAAAAGCGTGACATAAATTCCAATTGTTATTGCAAAGTATCCTGCTATTATAATTAAAAACCATCCCAAAGTTGAAAATCTCTTTGTGAAAATTAAATCCTTATGCTTAATTGTATTTTGAATAAAGCCACGATACCATCTAATTCTCTGCTTAAACCAAGTTTTTAATTTATTTGGAATTTTCGTATAAGAAACTGGTTTAATACAATTTACAATTTTATACCCTCTTTTCACTACTTCTAAGCCAAGGTCTAAATCTTCAGTTAAAGTGCTTGAACTAAAACCAATTTTTTTTACTAAATCGGCTCTAACTAAAGATAAAGTACCTGGAAGAATGAAATAAGTATCAAAATCGCTTACAAGTTTCTTTGACAAAGCAGAAAGTAAATACTCAATATGCTGAAGTTTTGAAATTAAGTTTTTCTTCTCATTCACTTTTATAAAATTTGTTACACCTCCAACCTTTTCGTCACCAAAATACTTTATCATCTCTTTTAAGCAAGACTTTGTTACAGTTGAATCTGCATCCAAAATTCCAATTATTTCTCCCTTCGCTCTTTTTAATCCCTCGTTTAAAGCTATAGCCTTTCCTTTTTCCGGTATTCTAATTAGCTTTACTCTTTTAAACTTTTTCACTTTTTCAGAAGTTTTGTCTGTTGATGCATTGTCTATAACAATTACTTCAAGCTTTTTCTTCGGATAATCGAGATTTAAAACTGAATTAATTGTTTTACTTATATTTTTTTCTTCGTTATGAGCTGGTATGAGAATCGAAACAGAAGGAAAACTTTTTACTTTCTTAATTTTCGGAGATAAATTTCTATTTTCCAAGAACAAAAGAAGAAACCAAACGTTAAGGTAAATTCCGATAAAGGAAATTATAAACAGACCTATTAAGCTCATGTTCTCAAATCTTAATTTTTAAAGCTATAATTAAAAGCTTTATAGTCGCTAAATCAAGCTCTTTATTGCTTTTTCCAGAAATAAAAATTGTATGATCTTTAAGCCTTAAAGAAGTTTCATTTGCATAGCGTGGATGAACCAAAACTATGTAAGGATTCTGAATTTTTCCATACAGCTCAATATTTTCATAGCTCGTTACATTAAGCCCATTAAAGCTGGGCCTAATTCCAATTTGCTTATAAGCCAAAGAAAGTTTTGTTACGATTTCCCAAGCGTTAACAACATAAATTCCGTTTTCGCCTTCAACAGGAACAAAAACTATTGTAATATTTTCAACTAAAGGATTAATTAAAGCATGATATAAAATTTCCTCACTAGGATAAACAGGAATTTTATTTGCTTCCCTCAAATCTGCTCTGAAAGTAAGTTCTGTGCCTTTGTAGTTTATGGTATAAATTGGCTTTGGCCAAATTCCATAAATTAAAAGCAAAAGGAAAATTAAAAATGTTATAACAACAAGAATTTTCAATTGCTTAGTTTTAATCGAAATTTTTGCCATATTCCAGAAATTGTTTTTTTTCAAAAATAAAAAAGAAAAAAAGCAAGCTATGCCTAGGCTGGTGTTATGCTAGGAGCTGCTATTGTACCTGTAATTTTAACTTTCTTTGCTGTTCCAAATTGTGATTTGTATGCGTCGTAATTCTGCAAGACTGAGCAAGCTAATCTTGTATTATCAGCTTCCCAGCCTGCTACTATAACTACTACTTTTCCTGATGTAAACACGTCATCTTTAACTTCAATTATTGCTGCATTTTCTGGAATTGTTGAAGCTGCACCACATGCTGGATAAGTCAAATTCATAGCAGCTGCTGTAATCTTATTTATACATGGTCCACCGACTGTTACTATGTGATAAGCTGCTTTCATTGCATCTGTTACTTCTGTATCAAGCTTTGCTACTGCTGTCTTTATTGGTGCAACTTTGTTGTATGTTACTTCTCCCGGAGCAACTGCTGCTCCAAGTTTACCAACATAAACTATTGCTGCCTGTTGCTCGGCAGGTAATTTAACTACTAGCTTATCTGCTCCTGCATTAGTTTTAACATTTTGTACTTCTGAACCATACAAAGTTAATGAATTGTGTTCCCATGTACCTATATCTGTACCAGCTTGTTTAATATCGCTAGCTTCTGCTTCACCTTTCTTTGCTCCTAAGATGTAAACATCGTCTGGAGCAGAGTAGTTCCAAGTAGCTGCTATTTCTGTTGAACCACCATCTACTAGCTTAAAGCTGCTTAAATCACTAAGAATGAAAGGTGCTGACTTACCCCTCTCGAAAAGTGTTATTCTGAATGAATGCGCATCATATGCACCATTGAGAATAAGTGTTTCATTGTACCCACTAGCAGTGCTACCAACTACGTAACTTCCTCCATCGAAGCTATAAGTAGCTGTTGCATCTACTGCTGGAAGCGTTACACGTGTGGAGTTTAATGGTAAAGTTGCATTTATCCACTTCTCTACTGAGGCGTCCCAATATGCCACAACAATTCCTTCTGTTGTGTTAACTAATGCCACTTTGCCAGTTTCTTGTAGCTTAAATGTTGGATAGTCTACAGTAATAATTACTGAAGGTCTGTTTGATAGGAATGCTGAAGTAGCTGTTGGACTTGCAAATACGTTAATTCTGCTTGAGCTTGCTTCTAGTGTTGCAAACTTTGTAACGTCAAATCCAGAAAATCCAAGCTCAAAGTAATTGTTAGGCGCAATCACTTTTTCTCCTGCAACAAGGTATCTATAAGTTTCATTTGTTGCTCCTCCTCTGTAAATGAGTTCAATTGCATCAAGTGTATCTGAACCCTCAGTTACTACATTAAACTTCCATAAATCTGTTCCTGGGAAGTAGTCTCCATCGCTATAGGTTTTTTCAACTGCTCCCACAGGCCCTACTACTAGCTCAACTCCTACTATTGTACCATCTGCCAAAGCTCTTACTGTAGAAACTGTTATTGATAATTTTGCAGCTGTCGAATCTTTTGTTATACCTTGATCAATTACTAAAGTATCAACTGTGTTACCTGCCTTATCCTTAATTATTATTCTTGCCCACTTGCCATCAGATCCTAAATCTGAATAAATGGAGTAGTCTCCATAAGTTACAGGTGTTGTTGCTGTTGCAGTTCCTGTCACACCTTTTAATGCAGTAAAGCTGTCTGTTCCAACAGCTGAAATCTTAAATTCTTCACCAAATAGCTTAATTGTTAATGGTTTTGATTTGGAAATCCCTTCTTTAGTTGCGTTAAACTTGTCTATAAAGTCGTATACATATTTTAGCTGTCCTTCTGTCGCAGTTAAATCAACATAAGCTGATCCGTTCTTTGGTGTTCTTTCGTATCCTACTTTAATTTGATCATTTGCTAATACTATCTTTTCAACTACACTAAACTTATCTGAATTGTATGTTAGTTCGCCTCTGAATAATGCAGGAATTTGTGTTGCTGTTAGTTCTGTACCAATTTTATCATCTACATAGCCGCCAAAATTAACTTTTCCTTCTTTTCCTTCAACTGTCGGTGCTGCTGGTGCAACGGCTATTTTTTCTATTGTATAACTTCCTTCTGCTAGTCTTGAAGCTAAATCAATAGCTCCTACTACATCGCTTGTTTTAGCATCTGCACCAACTACAACTAAGTAAGCTGGTGAAGATGCTGTTGCTGTCTTTGCAAATAAAAACTCTGGAAAGCCACTTAGATCGCTAGCCAAAGCAGCTCCTACAAAAGTTGACACAGCCATTAGGCTTGCCAACAGAGCTGCAATATATTTTTCTATCTCCATATTTTTCACTTAATTCCTTTTCACTGCTGGCCAGCTTAAGCTGACCAACAGTGCTTGGGAATTTCTAAAAATAATTATATTAGCTATATATTTATTCGTTAATTGAAACTGTTTCAAAGCAATAATAGAAAGCAAAAATAAGGCTTATTTTTTGATAAAAAGCAAAAATAAGGTTTTTAATTGTTTCTACTCAAATTTCAATTCTTTTTTTCACAATTCGCAAAATATTTGTTCTCCCTCTTCTCTCAACTTTTATTAATCCACGCTCAGCAAGCTTTTTAACTATTCTGCTAACCTTTGCTTTTGATAAATTCATTGTTTGAACAATTTTTTTCTGGTTAATTTGCTCAGATTTTGAAATCATATCAAGAATTTTTCTTTCTTGCTCATCCAAAACAGAAAAAATTAATTTTCTCGCCTTTTTAATTCTTTTGTAAAATATTGAAGAAACAATTGCAATTGCTAAAAGAATTAAAACAAGAAATAAAAATGGAAATTTTGCTTTTTCAATCGTTTCGTAAAAAATTTCAAATTTTATTATTCTATCCTTTTCGATATTTTGAAAATTCCAATTTACAATTACTCTTCTTCCATCACTTAAAATTGTTGCATTAGCTGGAAAAATTTGCGGGCTATCATCTTTCTTTGAAATTAAAAGTCCTTCATCAAGCTTGAAAGAAGCGAATAAAGAAGAAATTTCTTTTCCTAAGCTTAAATCTGCACTCAAATAATACTTTTCATCAATTTTTTTAACAAAATCACTAGTTTCGAAATTTAGATTAAGTGTTCTCTTTTCTTGAGTTAAATTCATTTCACAACTTATTAAGCTTGCTTCACCTTTTATAACATTACAGCTTACTGGACCTGCGTTGCTAGAAGCATTAAAATTTTCTATTTTTGCAAAAATTTTTAGCTCAAATTCCTTTTCAGGTTTGAAAAAGACTATTGTAAGCTTTACTAAGGCCTTTCCTTCAGAATTTACAAAACCATCAATTCCATAATACTGAATTTGAGCGCTAGCAAAATTTGTAATTAAAAGAAAGAAAATTAAAAATGAAACAGTTGCAAATTGTTTCACAATAAATAAAATTGTTTCAATATTTAAAACCTTTTTTGAATCAAATAACGAGATTTATTCGCATTCCACAATTTTGACATCTATCATCAACTAAGCCAACTTTTTTCACTTCAAAACCATGCCTCCTAATTAGAAGTTCTCCGCAATTAAAACAACAAGTATTTGCATTTTTATGTCCAGGAACATTTCCAATATAAACAAATCTTAATCCAGTTTCTTTTGCAATATCAAAAGCTTTTTCTAAAGTTTTAACTGGAGTTTCTGGTAATTCCAAAAGTTTATAGCTAGGAAAGAAGCGCAAAATGTGAAAAGGAACTTCTGCGCTAATTTCTGAAGAAATCCATTGAGCAAGTTTTTTTACTTCATTTAAATCATCCCCAACTTTAGGAATTATCAAATCAGAAATTTCAATGTGGATATGATGTTTACTCAAAAGCTTAAGAAAATCAAAAATTGGCTTAACGTTATTTATGCCAACAAACTTTTTATAAAATTCAGGATTTCCAGAAGCTTTAAAATCAACAACTACAGCATCTAAATACTTAACAATTTTTTTTGCTGCTTCTGCTCCCATATAGCCATTTGTAACAACAACATTTTTTATGTTAGCTCTTCTTGCTAGCCTGCAGCACCTAAACATAAATTCGTAAAATATTGTTGGTTCAGTAAAAGTATAAGCAATTGAAGTTACTTTCTCCTTTTCAGCAAGCTCAACAATTTCATCTGGTGTAAATTCCTTTGTTTTAATTTTCTCTATTGGTTTTTCAGGTTTGCTTAATTCATAATTTATGCAAAAGTTGCAAGAAAAATTGCAACCAGGAGAACCAAAAGATAAAGCTTTGCTCCCTGGATAAAAATGAAACAATGGCTTTTTTTCTATAGGATCAATGCTTAAGCCAACAACTTTTCCAAAATTCAGAACAAAAAGTTCATTATCTATATTTTTTCTAACACCGCAAAAACCAATTTTGCCCTTTGGAATAAAGCATCTCCTCGCACAAATTTCACACCTCACTCCATTTCTTTCCTTATGCCAAAATAGAGCTTCATAAAGTGCTTTTTTAACCATTTTCAAACCTAAATAATATTTAGCTTCCAATAATATTATAGCTAAGCCCTGGTAGCTCAGTTGGTAGAGCAATCGCCTCGTAAGCGATGGGTCGTGGGTTCAAATCCCACCCAGGGCTTTTATTTTTGTATTTTGAGCAAAAAAATTCAAAAATAGAATAAATAAAAGCAAACCAAAAAAGAATTATGGAAATTTTGCTGAAAACAAAAAATTTCATTAAGCTAAAAGAAACTTTGCTTAAAGATGAGTTGGCTTCAAAAGCAAGCATAATTTTCAAAGATGCAAAACTTTTTGGAAGTGAAGGATATTACTGCTATGCCTCTGGAACTGAAGACAAGTGCAAAAGAATTTTGGAACTTGCTAAAGAGCTTGCAGAAGAAGTTAAAAACAAGGAAAAGGAGGAAATAATTAAAAAAATTAAAGAAGAGGAAGAAAAAGCTAATATAGGTTTTGGAGAAATATTTAAATGAGCGCTGGTAGTCTAGCCTGGTTAGGACACGAAAAAATGTGGAAGCTTGCCAAGCTCGGAGCGCGGGTTCAAATCCCGCCCAGCGCATAAAAAACATTTTATTAGCAAAAAGAAAAAAATAATTGAGAAAATGGTAATATTTGGATGGAAAAAAGCAAAGCCACAAGAAGAAAAAACTGAAGAGAAAGTTGAAGAAACAAAAATTGTAACCCCTCCTCAAGTTGCTTCAGCTCCATCTTTACCTGCACCTCAAGCTCCACTTTTTGTTAAGCTTGAAAAATACAAGGAAATAGAAAACAATTTAAACGAGCTAAAGTTTAATCTTGATACTTTAAAAAATTCTTTTTCGCTCTTTACTGAAGTGGAAAATGTTAAAGGGAAGAATATTCAACTTATTCAAAGCACTTTGGAAAAAATTGAAAGGAATGTTTTGAATTTATTAGCAGAATTTTCAAAACCATTGGGAATTAGCGAAGAAATAAGAGAAGAAACTCCTGAGCTAATTGATTTAAGCAAAACTTTAACGAATTTAAAAGAGCAAATTGACAATTTGAAGGCACAACTTGAAAAGTTGTAAATTTTTAAAAACAAAAATTAATCTTTATTCTGCGGGGGTCGCCTAGCCTGGTCAATGGCAGCAGGCTCAAGTTATTGAGCTCTGATTGATGAAGAAACCTGCTGGGTTAGTCCCTTCGTGGGTTCAAATCCCACCCCCCGCATGAAATTTTTCTAGCTCAGCTTTGAGAAACGAAAAAATAGAAATTTATAGTTTAAGAGATAATAGTTAAACATGGTTTATTTACTTGCTGATGAAGTTGTGAAAAAATATGGAAAGGATTGGATAGAAAAATATAAGGATGAAAATGGTCGTCCAATTATTGATAAAATTTTTGGCTGGCCTAAAAATGATGTTTATGTTGTTGTAAATGAAGAAAGAGCAAGAAAGAAAATCCAAAAATCTCTAGAAGAAGAATTAGAAAAGATAAAGAAAGAATTTTCATCAGATAAAAATGCTAATTCCTTAAGAATTAAAACAATAACTAAAGCTGAGTATGAGGAAGAGTGGAAAAACAAGATGAGAATTTTGTGAAGTTTAAATAAAACATTCTTTTGCAATTTATTCTTTTTGTTTTGACATGTCCAACTTCTATTACTTGACTAAAATCTTATTTGGTAAAAAAAAGTTTCGAAGCATAATAAAATATACATTAAAGTTGAGTAAAATTTAACTTTAAATTTAACAAATTTCTATTTTACGGCAAAACATGAAAAAATATTCTTTTGAAGCAAGAAAAAGAAGAAGAGCGATAGAAAAAGTAATTAGTCAGCTTCAGAAAGTTCAATGGCAATACAAAAATTTAATTTTGCTAATAATTAGCATTCTCTTTGCATTATTTCTCCTAAAATCTGGTCATCTAGAAAGAGCAATTGAGAGCTTGAAAAATTTAAGTTATGTAGGAATGTTTTTTTCAGGTATTTTTTATGCATTTAGTTTAACTGTCGCTCCTGCTACAGCAGCTTTTTATACATTTGGGAAAAAATTTAATCCTTTTATTATAGCTGGCATAGGAGCTACTGGAGCTCTTGCAGGTGATTACTTAATTTTTAGATTCGTAAAAACAAACCTTATGAAAGAAATAGAATTGTTAGGGGAAAAAATAAACAGCAAAACTTACTACTTCAAAAACTCAATTTTCTATCGCTTATTTCCATTTGCAAACCTGCTATTTTCGAGAGAATTTAAAATAATGATGTTGAAAGCCAAACGCTCAAAAATTTACAACTTTTTTATAAAAATTCTAGCTTTTTTAATAATAGCTTCACCTTTGCCAGATGAATTCGGAATTGCTCTGCTTGGGGCTACGAAACAAAAAGAAAGGGATTTCATTCCATTCTCCTATTTTTGCAATTTTGTTGGAATACTTGGAATTTCCTATTTTTATAAGCTTTAGTTAAACTAGCAAATGAATATTTCCTATGTTCACTTTTTCAAGCCCTGCTTTTTTTGCCTCTTTATAGCATTCTTCAGCAAACTTTTTTGAAGTAAATCCCAAATCCTTAAACAAATAGCAAGGATAAAATGCAAGCAAAGAATAAGGAATTGTTTTATCTAAGTTTGAAATAAAATTTATAATTTTTTTAACTTCCTCTAAATCAATGTAATTTGGAACAAGCAAAGTGCTTGCTCTTAAAAAAGGAACTTCTGGCCTTTCCTTATGCAAGCTAACAAGCCTTTCAAAATTTTTGTAAGCTATTTCATTTGAAACCCCGGATAAAGCAAAATTTAAATTCGATCCTCTGCTAGCTTTCAAGTCAAACTTTATTCCTCCTCCTGATTCAAAAGAAATTTTTGCAATTCTTTTAAGCCAAGGCCAAGAAAAATTTCCATTTGACTCTAAACAAATTCTCAAAATTCTTCCTTCCTTTTTTGCTTTTTTCCTTATTATCCTAGAAACATTCCAGACAAAAGGAGCTTGCACTTCAGGAGAACCTCCAAACCAACAAACACAAGTAAAACTTTCGTCGTTAAGAATTTGGTTTACCAACTTTTTAGCTCTCATTAAAGGTTTTTTCTTCTTTATCATCGAATGCCAATCAGTATTTTGACAGTACAAACAATGATAAGAACATGTTCCTAAAAAAATGCTTGCATTTGCAAATCCTATTTCTGTTGAAGGAAATTTAGCATACTTTGGATAACCTGCTCCTGAACCACCAGCACACCATTGAACAGGAACGCAATTTGTAGGATGCCAATCCTTATAAATTAAACCCAAACCAATTTCAGCATTACCAATTTTTCTTACAAGCTTCCCTTCAAAATTTTCGCTTAAACCACAATAACCCTTTTCTCCATTCTCAATTCTGCATTCATTTCCACAAATTCCGCACCTTATTCCTTTTCTAGGAGGAAAAGCTGGAAGATTAATTCTTTTCCTTGCTTCATTATGAGCTTTTTCAATAAAAGCAAAGCTCTTTTCAAAATTTTTCCTTATGCAATCTTTACAAACTTTTAAACTTTCTGAAGCTTGATTAAAATTGCAAATTTGGCAATTGATCATAATAGATTAAAGAAAATAAAAAAAAGAAAAAAGCTACTTTTGAACCAGAACTTCGTAGGCGATGAACAACGCTCCTATCAATGCAAATATCCAGCCAATCACTTCAAATATATTGCCAATTCCTTTCCAAACCTCTGGACCAACATAAGTTCCAAGTGTTGTGGCAACTGGGAATAATCCTGCAAATAATAGCCAAATTCCTCCTAATGCAAGCCATGTGAAGCCTTTTACTGACTTTCTTGTGAACTTGCAATACTCTGCTAAAGCGTAAGCTACTAGTATTGCTACGCCTACGTCAACCAAAGGTTGGGCAAATACCATACTTACCTAAAATGAATTTGGATTAAAGTATTTAAGTTTTTTCGCTTTTTTTCTTAAATTACTCTTTTCTAGTAGTAACATTTGCAAATTTCACAAGAGCTGCAAATGCTTTTACAGCCCTTTCAGGAGTTGGATAAACTGGAATACCAAAAGATTCAATTTTTTCAGAAAGCTCTTTAGTAAATTTTCCACCACTTGCACAACATAAAATTGGCTTATTAACCTTAGTCTTCATTGCAGCAAGCATATAAACTATTTCTTCTTTAAGTGTAGGGACTTGAAAGAGTGTAATTGCAATTATTCCATCATAATATTCTATTGCAGAATTTATTGCCTCTCTATATCTTTCAACAGTTGCATCGCCTGTTAAGTCAAGAGGATTTGACAAAATAACATAATCTGGGAAAACTTTTTTCAACTTTTTTACAACTTCTTTTGGCAAATCTTTTAAATTCAAATTTTGTCTTTCTGCTTCATCTGCAGCCAAAACTCCAAAGCCACCTCCATCAGTTACAATTAATAAACTATTTCCTTTTGGTAATGGTTGCGTAGAAAATGCTTTTGCAAAATCTAGAAGCTCTTCCCAGCTATTTACTTCAATTGCACCAGCTTGTTTAAAAGCTGAGGAATAAATTTTTGCTGAACCTGCTAAAGAGCCTGTATGACTTAAAACTGCTTTACTCCCTTTTTCTGTTTTTCCTGCCTTAAGAATTAAAACAGGTTTTTTCCTTGCAACTTTTTTAAGAACTTCAAAAAATCTTCTTCCGTTTTTTACTCCTTCAAGATAAAGAGCAATTACTTTAGTTTTTTCATCTTCTCCTAAATACTCAAGTAAATCCGTTTCATTTATATCCATAGCATTCCCATAAGAAACAAACTTTGATATTCCAATTTTTTCGCTAGCAAACCAATCTAAGATTGTTGAACCAACTGCCCCTGACTGTGAAATAAAAGCTACATTACCCTCTTTTGGCCTTTCTAATTTTTCACGCGATAAAAAGAGTGTATCAAGCTTACTAAAGCTATCATAAATTCCAACAACATTTGGCCCCAAAACCCTAATTTTCTTTTTTTCGATTATTTTCTTAAGCCCTTCCTCAAGCTTTTTTCCTTCTTCCCCAATTTCAGAAAATCCTGCTGAAATTATTATCACAGCCTTAACTTTCTTTTCAACGCATTCTTTCAAAACCTTTCCAACAATTTTTGCAGGAACAGCAATTACAGCTAAGTCAACATTTCCCTCAATTTTTTTTACAGATTCATAAACTTTTAAGTTTAAAATAGGGGTAACATCAGGATTAACAGGATAAATTTTTCCTTTATAGCCACTTTCAACAAGATTTTTAAGTATTTCATGACCAATCTTTCCTGGCTGATGGCTTGCTCCTATTATCGCTACAGAAGAAGGATTGAAAAGATAATCCAGCATAATAAAGTATTTGTAAAAACAATTTTATAATTATGTTGCTTGCAAAGAGAGTTGAAATTGCTAAACCTTCTTTTGTTGAGCAAAGTTTAAGAGCAATTGAGCAAAGACCTGATATAATTTCACTTGGAGCAGGTGAACCAGATTTTCCAGCCCCACCAAACGTGATTGAATTTGTGAAAAGAAATTTAAGTGGAAAATATACTCATTATTCTCCACTTGAAGGAATGCTTAGTTTGAGAGAAGCTCTAGCAAAAAAGCTAAAAAAAGAGAATAAAATTGAAGCAACTCCTGAAGAAATTATTGTAACATGCGGCTCAAAAGAGGCTTTGCTCTTAGCTTTTCTAACATTAACTGATCCTAAAGATGAAGTTATTATCCCTGATCCGGGCTATCTTGCATTTCGTCCAATGATAGAAACAATAGGAGCAAAAGCTATTTCACTTCCTTTGCTTGAAGAGGAAAATTTTCAAATTAACATAGAAAGGCTTAAAAAACTTATAACGAAAAAAACAAAAGTTATAGTAATAAATACTCCTTCAAATCCGCTAGGAAGCGTTTTAAAAAGGAAAGTTTTGGAGGAGCTTGCTGATCTTTTGGTTGAGAAAAAAATTTTTGCTTTAGTTGATGAAGCTTATGAAAAACTTGTTTATGATAAGGCAAAACACATAAGCCTTGCTAGCTTAAATGGAATGAAAGATTATGTTATAACAACTCAAACCTTTTCAAAAACTTATGCTATGTGCGGATTTCGTGTTGGCTATGCTGTTGCAAAAAAGGAGATAATAAAAGAAATGAGAGAATTTAAGGTTTGCACAACAATTTCAGCTCCAACAATTTCTCAGTTAGCTGCAATTGAAGCTTTAAGAGGATCTAAAAAATATGTGGAAAAGATGAGGAGAGAATATGATAGGAGAAGAAAAATGATAGTTAAAAGATTAAATCAAATTTCAGGATTTCATTGTCTTAAACCTGAAGGTGCTTTTTACGTTTTCCCAAACATTTCTAGCTTTAAAATGAAAAGTTTTAAATTTGCAACTTTTCTTCTTGAAAAAGCAAAAGTTGTAGTTATTCCTGGAACAGAATTTGGAAAATATGGCGAAGGTTATTTGCGTTTAAGTTATGCTACTTCTTATGAAAAAATAGAAGAGGCTTTGGATAGAATTGAAAAAGCAGTGAAAAAACTTAAATAGAGAATTTTTAAATTTATTAATGCAGGAGGTTAAGGGCAGGGTGGGTCGGCGTCACCTGTAACTCGAAACCGTCGTCATGCGAGTGCCCCAGCCTGAGGGCGGTACTTGCTTTCAAGCTAGCCTACGCATCCAACTAAGAGGCTTCGCCTTGCAGGATTGGGTACTTATCGAACCGAGAGAGGCCCGGAAGGGAGCATCTCTAAGATAAGTATACCAATGCTTGCAAGTAACGGAGCTGAGAAGGATGCGTAGAAAAACTAGCTTGGAAGTAAGTATCCACCGAAGGCGTACCTCCTGCAATTTTTTATATTTCAGTTGGAGAATTATTAAACATGGAACAAAAAATTTTAATTTTTGCAATAGTTTTAATTGCTTTTCTTCTCTTAGCAAAACTACCTTTTCAAACAAAAACAGAAATTGTTTCACTTAATACTACAAAAATTCAAATTGTTTATAAAAATTTAAGCTATGTTGAAAAAGAGATGAAAATTCCTGCTTTAGATAACAAAGGAAGAGGAGTTTCTACAAAGCTTAAAGTTCAAGCAATGCCTGGTAGTGGAAAAGTTTTAATTAACATTGATAATTTGCTATTCTGGATTGATACTCAAAACTCAATACAAATTGCAAAATCTGTTGCTCAAGATTTTACAAAAGTTGATTTGTCTTCCATAGACTTAATTTACACAATAGAAGCAAATGCTTCAATTATAGAAGGACCTTCAGCTGGAGCTGCAATCACAATAGCAACAATAGCTGCTATAGAAAATAAAAGCATAAATGAAAGTGTTATGATAACTGGAAGTATAAATCCTGATGGAAGCATAGGACAAGTTGGAGGAATTTTAGCAAAAGCTAAAGCATCAAAGGATGTTGGAGCCAAGCTATTTTTAGTTCCAAAAGGACAAGGAACGCAGGTAAATTATGTTCCAGAAGAGAAATGCGAAAAAATTGGCCCTTTAACTTATTGCACAATAACTTATAAAGAAGAGACTATTGATATTTCAGAAAAAGTTGGAATAAGAGTTGTTGAAGTTGATAATATTCAGGATGCTTTAAAATATATTTTGGTCTGATAACATGTTTAAAAAAGAGGAAGTAAGAGATTTAATAGTTTCTGCTTTAGTCATAACCATAATTTTTTCTTTTCCTTATCTTCAAAACTTTTTCAGCTATTTAGCAATAATTGCTTTATCTTTCATTCTTCATGAGCTTGCTCACAAATTTTCTGCAGAAAATTTTGGCTGTTTTGCTTTTTACAAAATTTGGCCTACAGGAATTTTATTTGGCTTAATCTTCATGTTTGCTGGCGTAAAAATTGTAGCACCAGGAGCAGTAGTAATTTACCCTTTTAGATTTGGAAGATGGAAGTTTAAAGCAAGAGAATTAACAAGAAAAGAAGAGGGAATAATTGCTGCTGCTGGCCCTTTAGTAAATTTGTTTTTTGCTTCACTTTTCCTTTTTTCGGAAAATCCTTTCATCCTTTCCTTATCTTACATAAATGCTTTTCTTGCTTTTTTTAACCTTTTGTTTATTCCTCCTTTAGATGGAAGTAAAATTATTCAATGGAAGCCTTTAGTTTGGTTTTTAATGTTTGCAGCCTCTCTTGCATTGCTAGCAGGAATTGTGATTAGATGAAAAAATCAATTTTTCTCCATAACTTTTTTCATGTTCTCTTACCTTTTTTCTTAATTTACATAGTTATGAGAGAAAATGGAAAAATTAATTTAACTTATGCTGGAATTGCTATTTTTGCTGGAAGCTTTCTTCCAGATATTGATCATTTTTCCATGTACGACAAAAAAATTTATAAAAATGTCAAGGAATTTCTCAAATTTTGTTTAAAAGCTGACCGCTTTAGAAGAGGCTTTCTAATTTTTCACAACGATTTAGCACTTCTTTTCTTAGCAGTTTCAATGTTCATCTCAAGATTCATAAATTTTTATTTCATGCTCTTTCTCTTCGCTTTCTTCTTTCATTTAATTTACGACTTTTTGTCTGACTTAATTTTAATCAAAACCTATAAGCAATGGAGGTTTAAGTGGATATGAGAATAATTGCTGATTTCCATATTCATTCGCTTTGGAGCAGAGCAACTAGTAAGGAAATGAATTTGGAAGGAATAAGCAAGGGAGCAAAAATAAAAGGATTAAATTTGGTTGGTACTTCAGATTTTACTTTTAAAAACTGGTTAGAAGAGCTAAAAAGGAAGTTAGAACCTATTGAGAATACTGGCTTGTTTAGGTATGATGATGTTTTTTTCATATTAACTGCAGAAGTTGCAACTTATTTCAATTTTGAAAATAAGATTAAAAGAGTTCATCATGTTATTCATGCCCCATCATTTGAAGTTGTAGAACAAGTTAATGAGAAATTGGCAAAATATGGTAATTTAGAATTGGATGGAAGACCGATTTTAAATATTACCCCACCAGAACTTGTTGAAATTCTAATGGAGATAAGTAAAGATATTTTAATTTATCCTGCTCATGCATGGACACCATGGATGAGTTGCTTGGGAAGTAAAGCAGGCTTTAATTCTGTAGAGGAATGTTATCAAGATCAGGTAAAAAATATTTATGCTTTGGAAACTGGTTTAAGCTCAACACCTGACATGAATTGGCGATTATCTTCGCTTGACAAATTTACACTTTTAAGCAATAGCGATAGCCATAGTCCATGGCCTTGGCGCCTGGGAAGAGAAGCAAATGTTTTTGAATTAAAAAAAGTAACGTATTGGGAAATTTCTGATGCAATAAAAAAGAAAGATAAGAAAAGATTTTTGTACACAATTGAAGTGGATGCAAATTATGGAAAGTATCATTACGATGGTCATCGTAATTGTGGAATATTTCTTCATCCTAAGGAAGCAATTAAATTAAATAATATTTGCCCAAAATGCGGGAAAAAACTAACAATAGGAGTTTTGCACCGAGTAGAAGAGCTAGCAGATAGGCCAGAAGGATTTGTTCCAAAAGATGCTATTCCTTTCAAAACTTTGTTGCCGCTTTATGAAATAATTTCTTTTTCTTGGGGCTCTGGAGAACTTTACTCAAAAAAAGTTTTACAAGAGCACGATAAGCTAATAGAAAAATTTGGAAATGAGTTAAATGTTTTATTAAATGTTTCGAAGGAAGAACTTTTAAAAGTGACGAATGAAAAAATTGTAGATGCAATAATCAAACTAAGAGAAGGAAAGGTAAAATATCAGGCTGGGGCAGATGGTATGTATGGCAAACCTATTTTTAATGAAAGTCTTGTTAAAAAGAGAATGAATTTGCAAACTCAAAAGTCGCTTAAAGAATTTTAGTTAAGAATAAATTATTTCAAACTCTATTAAAATTTGGGCCTGTAGTCTAACGGTAGGACGTCACCCTCACAAAATATTAAGAACGGTGAAGATTCCGGTTCAATTCCGGACAGGCCCATCAGCTGTAAAAAACTACTAAATTCAAGTTTCGAATTTCATAAGTTCCTTCTTTTCTTAAAACAAAAGTAATTTTATTTTCACCTTCTGCTAAAAAGAGAGAATTCCCTAAAATGTCCTTTGATATATTTAAGTTAAAGAAAGTAATTGGAGGCGCTCCAAGGAAAACTATTTGGTTGTTTATTGAGATTAAAATATCTGGAATGAATTTTGGTGTGTAAAAAGATAGGAGGAAATGATCAAAGTTTTTAACTTCATTTGATTCTAAATTAAAGGAGAAAGATTTTTCTCTCCCTTTTTCAAAAGTTATTAAAACTTCCGCTTTTTTAATTTTATATGAATTTGTTGCCCAGAATTTCCAGCCTGGAGAACCTGCTTTTATAACTACTGTATTTGACTTTTGAATTAGAGATTTATTAATAGATATTTCAATTGGCCCAGCGCCAACAATTTCATTAAAAACTTCCTTATCATTAAAAATAACAATAAGATTTCCAGCCAAATTCGTTTCGCTAATGATAATTTTAACATATCCGCCAGTTACCAGAGTCATCTCTTCATCGCTTAAACTTCCTGTTAAAGTTAATGCTTTTTCAGAAAAGTAGCTTCGAGCAACTTCCTCATTTTCTTTCAAATCTAAAGTTTTTGCCTCAACATAAGTTAAAGTAAAATCAGGAACATTAAAAAGCAAAGGACGAGAAAGTAAAGGTAAAGTAATATTTCTCACATCAACAGTAACTTCAATTTCTTTTTTTCCTCCAGTAGAAGAAACAATTATTTTTCCACTATAAGTCCTTGAGCCTACGTTTGGGACAGAAATTATGCAAGGGACAATTTCATAATTAATAACATCAAAATTATTTTTGGTAAAACGAATCCAGTCAGAAATTTCTCCTGTTGCTCTTAAAGTAACATTTGTTAT
>Ga0080004_1177568_pt1 | contig 35139 bp, 38 predicted proteins | sample WasSprMetagenome_FD_69207 | JGI IMG/M metagenome (GOLD analysis project Ga0080004, IMG submission 69207) | Sulfidic aquatic microbial communities from Washburn Spring, Yellowstone National Park, USA - WS (SPADES assembly) (version 2) | ecosystem: Environmental > Aquatic > Thermal springs > Hot...
TTTCGGGGAGGAACCCTTCCAGGCCTCCTCCCCTATGGGGGATTAGCACCAGTTTCCCGGTGTTATCCCCCTCCCGAGGGTAGGTTAGCTACGTGTTACTCAGCCGTCCGCCACGCCCCGCGGCGGCGGGGCGTACGACTCCCATGGCTTAGCCCTACCCCGATAGCGGTCGGGTCCGGCAGGATCAACCGGAGTTAGCCGCAAGGCGGGAGACATGCTACTTCGTGTGCCGCGCCACCCCACCCCCGTCGGATCCAAGGCTCCAGGGGTTAAAGCCCCTGGTTGACTTGGATCCCCACTGAGTAAGTGTGAACCCAGCATAACTATCTTATCTGAGGGAGTTATAAACCTTACCGCCCTTGATCAATGCCTTAGCTGATTGAAGGTGTCCCCGCGGCAGGAGGCCGGCTCCTCACACCCTGGGTTAAACCAGCGTAGGAACCGCGCCGCCGCCGGGTGCCGCGGGGTGTTTAACACTATGCCTACTAAACCTAATTAAGATTAGCGAGCCCTAGGCGGGTTGAGCCGCCTACAACCACTAGACCCCCTCCACAACCACCCCCTGCAACACCAACCACCAGCCCCTCAACAATCCAGTAACAGGGTTTTTCCCGCGACGCCAGCCCAGTGGAATATTGGTTAGACCCAGCAGTATTAGTAGAGTCCCCGTAGAGGATGGGGACAACTACTATAGCCCCGGTTTTTACTCTCGGGTTTTAGAGAAAAAATATTTTTACTTCCGAAGCTTCTTGACCACGAGGTAGGTTGTTACGCCTAGGACTGGAATAAGCGCTATGATAGCTATGTAGAGTAGGCTGTAACCACCCTGGGGCTCGAGGACTAGATTGCCCTGCCCCCCGTCTAGCTTTGGGGTTGACGCGTTATCAACGCGCCATATTCCTACTATTACTGGGGGTACTGGTTCGAATTTGAAAGGACAATATGGACCCTCATAGAGATCGATGTACAATGGTATGTCCTCGGGCATGTACTTCCTTATGGAGTCCGCTAACTCGACGACATGTCTCTCTATTATTGCCCGACACCTATCGTAGGAAGGTTTAATGCCTATCTCAAGGAAAATTGGGTTGGGGAGGCCGTCGACCGAAATACCATCTCCAAGAACATCCATGTAGCAGAAACAACTAGAGTTCGCCAAGTCTCTTACTAGCGAGGCGGCTGTTTCATTTAACGACCTCCATAAACCGTTACTGGGATCTGGGACTTCCCTAGGAAGGCTTGAAATCCCGGTATGGAGGTATAGCTGGAGTAGGTCGAACAGCCTCTCGTCTACTACTAGTATTGTTTCATCTAAGCCGCCGAACACCTCGCCTACTGCCTCGGCTACTTTGTCTATTGGTTTACCCGATAAGTTCATCACGTACTCTATCCTCTCAACCCTGAGATCTACGCCGCTTAACCCTTTTGCTTCAAGTCTCTCCCTGAGGGCGTCAAGACCACCACGCATGTCAGCCACCGAGAGGGAGGCCTGGACATGGAGATCCATGAATAAACTCTGGAGGAATCCACTCCAATTACTCACGAGAACTACATAGATATTCCTGTATGAGAAGAGCACATTGGGGTTTACAACCGCGATGACTACAGTTGCTTTACCATAATGATTGACTACAGTTGCTTTACCATAATGATACTCGTATACGGTCTCCACCCCCATTGAGAACACGCGGGGACTAGCAGTAATACCCTGCTCTACACTACTCTGCCCGTAAACCACTGGGAGGATTGCTACAGCTAGGACTACTACCACTAACAGCGCTATAAAAGCGGTTCTCAAACACACTACCCGATTTTTGTTATTTTGTTCTGAAGGGCTAAAAACCTTACCACTCTACAGTCAGGTTGCGTATCCATATTTATAATGGGTTTAATCTGCGTCTCCAACCCTCTATGTTGTTTCCAAGACTATATTCAAGTCATCTTCCGCCGAAAGGTCGTCCCCTATGTTCTCCCGGTTTATATTCCTTCCAAAACCTCCTGCCAGCTGGATCTCCTGAAATCCTGTACAGCGTATTTCTCCTTGGGGTAATTTAAGAGGGGTGATGCCCAGTGAACCTGCCCTACAAGCATTACTCTTACCCCAATTTTCAGACCCTTAATTCAAGTTGAACCTCGTAATACCGTGAAAAGAGGTTTTCTCCAACACAGGATAGCCGCCAAACTCTTCCAGCCTTTGAAGAGCCCTCCCGGACTCCAGGCCGCACATGGGTAGAGTAGGTTTATATATTTCATCCAATGAGTGCTGGCTTGAAAAAGATTTACTGGTTTGCCTAGGACTCCCGCCCCATAATCTCTACTAGAAAAACTGAACACTCAATTAAATAAGTCGTGGCATCCACCTTCTAGAGTCTCCAAAAACTATTGGGGGCTTTGACCTAGTAGAATTTCCGCTCGCTCCCTTAATTATTCGAGTCTAGGTGTGGGGTGGACTCATGTTGTTGACTCTGCCAGAGGCCTCTGCACGTGTAGTTTGAGAAGCCCTGTCGAGGACTTGCTCTCCTCCTCTAAACTCCTTGTGATGGATATGTAGATAATTAGGTCAACTATGTTTAAGTCCATGCACCATCACCGGTAATATATATTTTAAGGAACCTTTTTATACGTTTGGGCCAATTTATGTTATTGTACAATTTTTGTTTTGTTGATATATAGAACCAAATCTATCAGGGTTTCCAAGGTTTCCACCGAGTGGTCTGGGCGGCAGGAAGCGTAGTCGTAGTCATACCCGTTCCTGTTGACGAGGATGAAAGGCACGCCCGCGGCGTGGGAGGCCTGGCAGTCGACCTCCCTGTCCCCCACGTAGACTGCCTCCCCCGGTCTAACACCAAGCTTACTTAGAGCGTTGACTACGACGTCGGGCTGAGGCTTGCCCCTCACGCCATCGGTGACACCTGAGACAGCGTCGAAGAAGTCTATTAGCTTGAAGTAGCTCAAGTACTCTAGGATCCTCTCGACCCTGCTCGAGGAGGCTACAGCGAGTTTAAACCCTCTGGCCTTCAACCCGGCTAAAGCTGGTGGAGCATCCTCGAAGACCCTTATCATCCTCCTCCAGTTCTCCTCCACAATCCTAGACCTCACCCTCATAAGCTCCATGTACTTATCACGGCTCAAACCCTTGAAGACCAGCTGGTGGAACTCGTCTAAGGGCCTCCCAATACTCCTCCTCACAAGCCCCGCGTCAACGCCGACGCCTACTATGCGGGAGGCCTCGGTGAAGCTCCATGTTATGAACTCCTCTGTATCCAGGATCGTGCCGTCCATGTCTAGGAGGACTGCTCTAATCAAATCTTCCCCTCCTCAACCAGCTCAGCCAGCCTCACAATAGCTCTACCAGCCGGCTCGTTTATAACGAGGCGGGCTTTGGACTTCAACTCCTCGTCAGCGTCGCCTGTCGCCACACCCAGGCCGACCGCCTCTATCAAATCCACATCCATCTCGCTGTCACCTACAGCCGCAGCCTCCTCAGGGCTGAAGCCGAGTCTGCCCAGCACGAGCCTAACAGCCCTGCCCTTGTCGACATCCCTCGGGGTCAGGTGGATAGCGTACTTGCTGTAGCCGACTCTAACCCAAGGATACCTGGGTTCCACGTATTCTTTAACCAGCTTGTAGATCTCCCCGCCCCTGCTAGCATCCCCCACCCGGAGAGCGTAGTCGTAGAGTCTAAACCTGTTCTGCCAGGAGTCCAAGACGAGACCCTTAAACCTTGACAACACGTCCACGTAGGCCTCCCTCGCCGACTTCTCCGGCAACTCTATTAAACCGAGCTCCTCGCTGTAAACCAGGGCGCCGGTCTCAGCTATAGCAGGCCCGTTCAAGCCGAGGTACCTGTGCAAGCCCACCACCACGGGTAGAGCGTTGCTGGAGACGATGCTGACCATAACACCCCTCGCCACAAGCCTCCTCAAGGCCTCAACAGCCTCGAGGCTCAGCCTATAGGTTTTCCTGGACTCGGTGAGAGTTCCATCCAGGTCGGTGAAGATGATCCTGACTCTCGCCACAGGAACACCACCCTTGTTAAAAATTATAAAACTCATTATAAAACCGGTTTAGTAGACATACAAGTATATACGCCTGAAGATCGGATAAAAGTCTTGCTCCAAATCACCGCCGCAGCAGTGTCCATTCCACCTATCCTATCCTAATCCTATTCCTCATCTTGGCAGATGCGCTTGGAGAGGTGGGGGCCTTAAACCCCGGTTTTGTCATCAGGGCTTTAATGGGGGTTGAAGCATTCACGCTCACCGTGATCTCTCTCTACCTCGATGGAGCTAGAGCTCTCTAAATTGAACACGTTCATCCAGCTACACGCGGGGCACGCCTTAGTAGCCATTGTAATGTCTGCCGTCTGAATGCTTGTTGAAATATTTGTTGTAAACCCATTGTAGCCTCCCGAACGAGGTGATCAACACCCTCCGAGAAAACCACGAGGCCGATGCTGGTGAACTCTACAGCTTTCTTCAATAGAGGCTTATGATTACCGCGATAAAATAACGATTGGAGAGGGGTTTGTTCACCGCATGGTTGAAAGACGAGCAGGTGCATACAACCAGGTAATCAGTGGCTCACAAGGGCTATTTGATGGTAAAAACCGCCCTAATTAACTAACTAGAAAAAGTATAATAGCTACTCGGATACAAGGCCACTCCAATCGCAATATAAGCTTTGTCCCCGTAGTTGTCCTCAACCGTAAAATAGGCTTTGATGATCATGGGGAGAGCGCTGCCTGGTTTCAGCGGGTCGAGGAAGCCAACTGATGAAGGCTCCACTGTGAATGTTCTGCCGACCATATCCCTGTCAGAAACATTACCTGGCTTATCAACTTCGTGGATGATTGTTACAACCCCGTCCCAGGGCTCCGAGTGATCCGCCCATAAGTAGGACACGGTCTTCAACTCCCTGGTTGAGCCGTATTCAACGGAGATAGCTGGGTTGCCAGCCATTGACACCGTGTAGGATATCCCTTGACCACCACCCATATTCTTAGGCTGCCAGTCCCCGACCACCTGCCCCGGGAACCGCCAGGTCAGCCAGTCAACCGTTGTATTGAACTTCCTGGGGTAATGATAATTTGCGATAGGGAATGGACCCCAGTAACATTTGGTTTCGTAACCAACAGCACTGTGCTCCACGTGGATGAACCAGGCATAATACAATACTCCAGTCGCGGTCGTCACATTCCCGTAGAATACGTCTAGCTTAACACTCATAACCCCGGTGACCACCCCGCAGAGGCTACCAGTCATATTCGCGGTAATGTAGCCGACGTAGCCTAGTGGCACTACATTCCTCCAGCTTATTACTGTCCCTGCCCCGAGGACGCTTTGAAGTACACTGCCACCTGATTCCGGGTTGATTAGGCCGCTCATTCTCAGGGATTCCAGCAGAATATACTGTTTGTCGAAGAGCCTGTCAACTATTATAATCCCCCTAGGGTTCGTCGAGAACACTAATGCCTCAGCCGTGGAGATCCTTGGATCTAATGGGGGGATCTGTTTTTTATCTGTTGGAACAGGGGCATTGGGGTCTAAGGGAGGTATGAGAGCCTCGCCTCTGTACCCGAAGTATTTCATGATAATGTCGAACACGCCCCAGGCCTTTCCAGCATCGTGCCCTGGGTTTAGAATCATTAGTGCAAGCCTACTAGTCTTCCCAAGCGATCTGGTCAGTGTATCCAAGACGTCAACGGCTTTAAGCTTGGAGAGATCGTCTACGTGGACGACGACGAGGCTACCCTCGGCGACAACAGGGAGGCTTGTTAGGCTATCTAGCTTGTACACCTGGTTAAACCCTAACTGGGAGAGGAGGCCGGCATCAATGTAGCTTGAGGCCTGGCCGACAATGTATATTGAGACGCTACCAGCTGTCCTGGAGTCAACTATATTCTGGTAGGATGGAGTTACTGTCTCCCCTGTCGCCGACCCAGGCTTGACGAAGGCGAGCCCCAACATAACTACTACAAACACTACCAGAACCAGGACTAGCCCAGTTTTTCCAAAGATACTCATTCGACTCCACCAGCTATTATTTTTTAAAGGTTTTAAACCTTTTTGCTATGAGATAGTAAGGTGTCCGCGTGGAGATCGGCGCCCAAGCACTAGTAGGCCCTTCATATTAAATTTCACGGGGCTATGCTTGATGTTCGCGGAGTAGTTTAAAGAAGTATGCGCCGCCGCCGGGATTTGAACCCGGGTCACGGGCTCGACAGGCCCGCATACTAGACCGGGCTATACTACGGCGGCCCCGTAGATTTGGATACTGCAGAGAGGGCTTTTAAAGGATTATTCAAGGGATGTAAGCCGGTTTCTCATCTAGCTTCAGGGCACCCGACTCTATTTTAGCCTTCAGCCTGAACAACACCATCTTGTCGTCCGGGCTCGCCCTAGGGGGGTGGGGTACCTTGAGCTCTCCCCCGCAGTAGGGGCATTTATCGCTTGCTAGAGTGTACCTCCCGCACCTAACGCATTTCCTCATAAGCCACTTCAAGACCTAGCACTCTCAACCCTAGCCTCTACGCCCAGCTCCCCGGCGATCTTCAAACTCTTCTCCAACGCCTTATCCAGCACCGACTCAGCTGTCTTATAGTCTTTTGCCTCGACTTCTACGATGTATCTAGGGGATCCGGCCGTGTAAACCCTGCTTTTTAAACCGAGGCTGGAGATCTCCTTCTCAAGCTCCTCGAGAACCTTCTTTATCCTCGACACACCGTCTCTCTCAAGGCTCCTCAACAATATGGTTCTCCTAATGGAAACCTTCTTGGGCTTAATATGTTTTGAAGCCTCCTCCAAGAGGGGTTTAACCCATTTCTCCGGCACGCCTGCCTTAACCAGGACGTCCCCACCCTTGCTCACAGCCTCCTCTAGCGCTGTCAAGGGCTCACCGTACTGGTCTTCAAGCCTCCACACCACATCCCTGTAGGCCTCCTGGATATCCCAACCCATCTGCTTAGCGACGTTCTCAATTATCTTCGCACCTCGCAGAAACCTCTTCCACCACATCATCTTCCTACGCTTATCGCCCTCGGAAACCCTCTTCAATGAGACGTCTACTTCACCCTTCCTCCTGTCAACTCTAATGACTTTAACGACGATTTTCTCACCCTCGTAGATGACCTCGTGGAGATCCTTGATCCACTTGCTCGAGGCCTCGCTCCACGGCAGGTACGCCTTTAAATCACCGTACTCGTCCAGCGTCACGTAAGCCCCGTAGTCGAAGATCTCCTTCACTGTGGCGACAACGAACTCCCCGACGTCAGGCAGCTCTTTCCTAGGCAACACCACTACAAGGCCACCTCACTGAACTGGTATACTGCTAGCAGGTAATAATTGTTGTAAACCGAGGCGGTGCCCACCACTGTGTCTAGCGGTATGAGAGTCGTGTTGACAAGCCTGAAGAACCTCAGAGGGCCTGGATTCAAGGCCTGGGGTGAGTAGATGTCGTTGGAGACAGGGTATTTGAGGGAGCCCGCCGCGGAAGCGATCAACTCGGCTACAAGCGAGGAGGCAGCCCTGCCAGTCCAGGCCAGAGGGGCGTTGATGAAGTAGGTTGCCTTACTGTAGTCTATGTAGTCCGTTATGGACTGGTTGGAGAGAGCTACGTATATTGGGATCCTGGCTATGTCGCCGAGAGGCTGGTAGGTGACGGCCCCTGTCTGGTAGTTCACGAGTACAGCCCTACCCAGATGTGTCTGGTTTGTTCCGTAGACCGTGTGCTCCACGCTGATGGCCTCGCCAACTATGACATACGCTCTAGTAATGTTATACTCCAGCATCAGCCTCCTAATTATCCCCGCGGCAGTCGCCTCATCGCTGATCATAATCCACGAGGTAAGCCTCCACCCCTCGGCTGGGCCGGCGGCCCCCGCCAGCGTTACAAAGCCTCTCCCCGTGTATCCTAGGACATAGTATGAGTAACCCCAGTATACTACTACAAGAGACACCCCCTGTGTAGTATTGAAAATGGAGGTGAGTAATTGCGGGAGGCCTGAGAACCCGGCTGCCGTTGAGTTCAGGTAGGTTAGAGGTATGTCGAGGGATATGATGCTCGGAAGGCTCAGGCTTACAGCCCTAGATGAAACCGCGTTACCTCCTATAAGAGCTGAAAGTATTAGAAGCGAGAGCAAGAGCGAGGAAACCCTGCTTAGACCGCCCTCGAAGAGCCTCACCCCCTCTAGTAGTCTGACCACTACAAAAGCGGCTAGGATTGATGAGAACACTATTGCATACAGCTCGGCGACAACGCTAACATACCCCAGTACAATCGCTATGATCGATGCCGTCAGGAGGATCGCCCTTGTAAAAGACTCGGGTGCGGGCAAACCCCTAGCCGACCTCAACAAGGCGAGGAAGGCTAGCACTAGGAGTAAGCCTGGAACTCCAAGGTCGAACATCGGGTTGTACTGTTTATAGTAGACCTCTCCTACACCCGGCATCTCGAAGACCAGGCCCAGGAGAGCGAACACGGCGACCGAGAACATCAGGGTCGATGCGACGGCAATCAGTTTAAGCGATGATCTACCCAGACCCAGCCTCTCGGAGACAAGCCAGCCTGCGATGGAGCCCGCTAGGAAGCCTACAGCGACTAGATGCCAGAAGGTGATATACCTGTAGCCTAATACTATAGCTGAAGTCAGCGTCAAAATGATCACGAGCGAAGGCGAGAACTCCACCCAACCCGGTCTACCAGCTATAACCAGCACGCTTAAAGCAATACTGTATGCTACGAGCACAACCCATGTACTCCCGTTTAGAATCCACGATAAACCTAGTATGAGGCCTGCTAGAACGCTTAACGCCAGGTTTCTCCTCTCGTAAGCCATAGAGGCTAGCAGAACACCTAAAAGTACCAGGGGGATATAGAGCCAGGGACCGAGCATACCCTGCTTAAACCAGTATATAAAGCCAGGGGTGGTCGCTATGAGGAGGACTGCTAAACCCGTTGCATAGAAATCCCTAGACCAATAGTAAGATAAGACCCCGGCGAATACGAGTAGGAGGATGCCGCTTACTATAGATGCGATGTCAAGCTGCTTAAACCCCAACTGCCTTAGCAGGAGGTCGCCTAGGACATCGTACCGCCTCAAGTCAAGGGGGGAGATAACGGAGAGGGCTTTGTCAAAAGGGTACCCAGCGTATTCGGCTACATACACGTGAAACCAAGATACATCGCTCGGCATACTGTACTTCAATATATAGAGGCCTAGTAGAAGATAGGAGGCTATGCCTAAAGCGAACAGAAACCCCCCTACCAACAGCTTCCTACTCTCCAACTGAGACACCTCAAGGCTGAGTTTATTAGTCGAAACCGGGAATTTAAAAACCTAATAGTTAATTGGGGGTTTAAATGCCCAGGAAAACACTGAGGTATAAGGGTTTCCTCACGTACGAGCTCGACTACGACTACCTGGCTGAGAAGACGCTGGCCATTATAACAGTGGCCTCAGTAATCGTGATAGCTGTGGTAATATCGAACTGGCCCTACTTGATTGTAGCCTACGGTGCCCAAGCCCTCCAGTCTGGGTTGAGCCCTATAGCCTACTCGCTCCTATACACCATCCTAGCAGTCTTCCTGGTGGCTGTGGGGGCCATAGCACCGCATTTCACGGAGTCTATTAGGCCGAAGGGCTTCAAGAAGATAACCGAGAGGAAGAGGCTTGAAATAAACTTCTACGTTATGGTGAGCCTACTAGCCCTGGTCTCGGTGACGGTTCTAGCGCTCAGCTTCCAGTACCTGCCTTCTTAAGACTCGCCACATAAGTGTAAATAGGCCTTGTCACAAGTGTGACGCATGCCCTCAAATAGTATAAGACGGCGTCTTCAACGCTGACTAGGGCTACATCGCCCTTCTCCAACCCCTCGCAAGCCCTTGTCGCGTACACGGTTACCCTGTTGTTCTGGACAACCAGCGAGCCCGAGTAAAGGAGGGCTAGAAACTCCTCCAGCCTACCCACTAGTTCAAGGATGCTTTTATCGAAGCTGTCCCCAGGTATCTCGGCACCCATAGAGGCCTTCATCACCCTGAACTCTGCTAGAAACCTGGCATCCTCTAGAACTCTCTTCAAAAGCCCGAGGAGAAGACCTCTCTCCTCCCTGCTGGTGTTCAACCCTGCTTGAAGGCTACCCTCCAATCCCCGGACTATATCCTCCAACCGGAAGCCTTGTATGGATTGGATTTTACTGGACCAGATCTCCTCGCGTATCATCCTTACAATAGGGCTACTCATACCAGTGGTTCAACCCCTTTATCCATGATGAAATTAGCCAGTTTCTTCAATATTAAGTAGAGGGCGTATGGTGCTTCAAGCTCAAGCCTCATCCCCTTCTTCAAATCAAGCTTGGCGTCTAAGACTCTCAAACCTGTGAATGTAATCGAAGGAGCCACGACTATTTTGCCAGACCAAGCGTGGAATTCTCTCAACTCGAAGCCTTCTCTCATAGATTCGCGTACTTCGGCGACCTTCAAACCAGCCTTCCCGTTAATGCTGTTTTCAAACCTCGATAACCTAGTGGTATCTATTGTCACGACTTTGTCAACGCTGACACACACCTGGCTAAGCAACTGGCTCAAGTATTCTGCTGGAATCCTATACCACCTCTCCCTATCCGCAACCCTCTTATAAGAGGGATACGGGAGCCCCGGGGGCCCCAGCTCCTCCACAACACCCATTTCCAACGCTCGTTTTAGAACCCTAGCCCTCATACCCCTCTCATTGCCAGTTAAGTAAACGAAGCGGGCTTTACCAAGCGTCTGCGCTGGGAATACTCTCTCAACATCCATCCCCTCGCATGACACGTAGTCTGCTATAAAACCCCTCGCCTCCCTCGTTAAATCCAAAGCAAGCTCATCGGAGACCCTTATGTGGAACCCCCTGTTCCCTGAAAAGTATACCTTAACCTCCCGGAAGCCGAGGTCGTCTTCCAGAATCTCCTTTAACTTGAAGGCCTCTTCAACCCCTTTTCTAAAGCATTCTGGTTCGATAACGCTTAACGACACAGGCTTCTGTCCTGAAGGACACTTCTCAACACCCCCCTCCACAGTCAGGTCGTCTTCAACGCAAAACCCTATCTCCCGCCCGCAACCCGGCAGGTGGTCTACATCTATATCGAAGATGAGTTCTGAACCCCGCCAACCCTTCGAACTCATATTTTCCGCAGAGGGGTCTTCGTATAGTGCCGACGAGTAGTATAAGTGTAGCGGCGTCTTCTCGCCGAGGATATAAGAGTATAATTGAGCCATAGACGTGAAGTGCAGGTGCCTTATATAGGCCTCGCTCTCTAAGTCGACGACGGCTATCTCCCTCGAGTGCAAGCTCACTGGCTCTACGAGGGGTCTTCTACTGTAGTATAGTCTCAGCACTCTCCGCAAGAACTGTTTATTCAAGTCTCGGCGAGACATAGAATGTTAGCCTTCCACCCTGGGAGATGTCGAAGACAAGCTTCAACGGTATGTTAGAGCCGTAGCTAAGGGTTAAACCCTCGGCCACAGGGGACACACGGGCTATCTCGGCTAGGTACTCGATGCTATACCTTTCCTTGGAATCACTGTTAACAGTGTACTCCAGCAACGACCCGTCTTCGAGCGATAACTCCACCCTGGCCTCAGCTATATCGCTCGCTGAGGAGAGACCGAGCTTGCTTGACCCTGCCTCCGACTCCAGTGAAACAACATCGCCGACAACCTGGAGCTCCTCCAAGACATCCTCGAAGACTGCTGGCTGTATCTTCGCGGCCACCGGGAACTCGAGCGATAACTCTGGAACCTCCTCTACACCCGACACCTCGATGTTGGGTAGTATGAAAGTCCTAGTGCCGTGCCCGTGGAATGAGACCCCGAGCCTCCCGCCCTCGATGGTCTCCAAGAGGAGCTCGTCCCCCTTTGACGCAAGCCTCATGATCTTGGCGAAGTCTTCAAAGTTAACCCCGAATCTCTCCTCGGCCCCAACCTCGTACTCTAGGAATGCTTCTTTAGGTATAAACAGGTCTACTAAAGCAGTGTTGGTCGAGTCTAAAGCCCTCAGCTTCAACCCGGTGGAATCGGCTTTGAAAACACCCTCCTCTATTATCTTGGATATAGACGCGACGACATACCTCCATATACTGGCGTTAGAGAACTTCATCCTCAACTCTCAAACCACCCGTCCTCAGTATAGGAAATTAGCTTGTTTTAGAATAAAATTCTTGGGGTCTCCTGGAAAACCGGGTTGCTACTCATACTCCCTCCAGACGTGGCCGCACCTCCTACACTTGTAGAACCTTGTAGGAGGCTCATCCGCAGCCCTTGTCTGCATGACCCAGTAGTAGGCTTCATGATACCCGCATTTCGGGCAGGTTACCTCCCTTGTTATAGGAAGGTTAGCTTCTTCCCCCTCTTTCAGCACGAGCGTCTTCTCTTTCTCGGTGTGCTCTATTTTAACCCTAATACCGTACCCCCTCAGATCCTCCTCCGTAGCCTTCACCTTGTACCCGCATCTCGTGCAGACGAGGTAGTAGACGCCTCTCTCGCTGACTGGTTTCATTAAGCCACCGCATCTCGGACAGAACCTCGGCATGGAGCCTCACCGTGAAACCGCTATATTTAGGGCATCTACCCCGCCGAGACCTATATACTTGAGAAGACTCGAGACAAGCCTTATAAAACTACAGTATTCCTCTTTAAGCAACTGGAAACTAGAGCCCTCGACGACTCTCAAGCCGAGCCAGGCATAGTCGTATTTAGATCCATCGCAGTTAACTAAGAACGAGAGCTCGTTATACGTGGACAAGCTTTTAACAGCTTCACCCAGGCTGAACGCGTCATCGTTTCCGTGAGCCAGCTTTAGTTCTTCTAAAAATTTCCCCTGTAAACCGCTAGGACAATCACGTTGTCCCGGGCTGAGAGAACGAGAATCCTGGACTCTCTCTTCATACCTTCTCCTCTATAAGACTCCTAAATTCCTTGACCTCCTCTACGAGCCTATCGATTACGTCAGCGAGTATCTTCAACGGATCCTCCCCCTGCTTGGCGACCAGTGTTATCTCCATTCTATCCTGGAGGGGGTGCGGTATCCTATAAGAGCTGTACTCAACCCTCGGGTCAAGCAGCGCTTCTTTAGCTATTAGATTACCAAGCGTGTGGTCTTCGCCTAAAACCTCGATAACCAGCTCGCTACCCTCTTTCTTCAAAACTTTTACTTCCACAACTACCACCAGGACTAGCCACTACTATGCTTAACTCTCTTTAAAAAATCATCCACACCCTTAAGCCACTCAATGTTCAGGGTGATGAAGCCGTTCTCATCCCTCTTCAAATGAGCCGCCTCGATGCCTCTCCCGATCACCTCTTCCACCGGGAAGCTTGTTAACACGCTCAGGGTCAGGATGTAATATTTAGTCGACAAACCCCTTATCTCGCTTGGGATGGTTCCTGCGACTTCGGCTATCCTACTCGATATTGAATACACGGTCTCCTTGCTCGCGTTGGTCTTAATTTTGTCTCCCTCCCCGCTTAAACTAGCTGTAAACCCCAGCCTCCTCAAAACCTCCACTAGTACACGCGGCGGGAAAGTCGAGCCTACGTCTTTAAACATAGTGTTAATATCGAAGACAAAAACACCTTTCTCAACCTTAGGCGACCCCGCGAGCATGTTTTTAATTTTACCCCACGCTTTTTTAATCTCGGATTCATACCCGTAGAATTCAACAGTTACGAAGCCATCTTGTATTGTAACGTTGTACTCCCCTGCAATAGAGATGCTCTCGCTGATTTTCTCCGCGAGTTTCTCACATGGCTCGTCTACGCATTTCACTCTGAATCTTCTCTTGGCTAGAGGCATTATTGCACCTTTGTTAAAATGTATGTTGAGGCAACCTTCCTCTTGCTCACTTGCCCGCATGAGCTACATACAAGCCTCCCGTTCTCGTAGAGGAGTTCTCCCCCGCAGTAGTTGCACCTAGCGTAAATTACCCCTAGATGCGGCTCCTTGATCGAGAGCTGGTACACACCCTTCCCGCCCACCACTTTAGCTCTCACTACATCGCTTAACCTGACGACATCGTACATCGACTCAACGTATGTTTGACTAGCCTGGGATATGTGTATCACACCTACCGCGTCAATCGGCTTAACAGCCCTCCTGTTCTCAACCCAGTATATCCTTACGAAGGCTAGGTCTTCATTCATGTACTCCACTACACCCTCGACAATATCCCCGTTTTTGAGAGTAAGGTACTTGTTCACAGCGGGTTTCACAGACGCAGTTTTCTTATATCTATCAATGAGAGCTGAGCCCAGCACACAGCTCCTCAAGTACCCCTTCTCGTCCTCGTAGACACCGCTACTTGGCAGAAACTCTTCGATCACCCCTAGGATATCTCCCGGTGCAACCTTCTCGCTACTCACTTCAACCCCCTCTTTAAAACCACGTAAAACGCCTTAAACCTATGCACTCTCTTACGGTGGGTTTCAAACATCATTGGTATAGATAATTCTGTGAGACCTATTTTAACGACTGCGAACCCGTGTCTAACCGCCCTATCCACTACAAGTCTCACAGCTTCCTCCGTGTACTTGTGGATGGAGTAGACGCGGGATGCAACTTCCAACGCCGAATCTAGAAACCCCATGTCCAAACCCCTATTCTCCGGGTAGACCCCGAAAGGAGGGTTCATTATAACTGTGTCAACCCCTGTAACCGGGTTAGACAACGCGTCCGCCGCCAGGTAAACCACTCTACGGCAAATACTACCGCTTAAGCTACAATGTACATTCCTCGCGTACTCCAAGACTTCTTCATCTAAGTCGAGGCAGAAGCCTACTCTAGCACCGAGGAGGAGAGAGCCTATTGTAAACCTGCCTACACCACACCCTAGCTCCAAAACCGCTGAGCCCTCTATATCGCCTCTCATAAAGGCCTCCCACAGTATTGCCGCCGCTACATCAGGGGGGGTCTCATATTGCTCCAGCCTCCTGACGGGTCTAGGGTACCGGGGAATCATCGACAGAGCTATCTCGAGGCTCTTCTTATCCAGGCTACCATGGGTAAACGTATTTTTCTACACCTCTAGCGAGCATGATTACTTCACCGGGTGTTAAAACCGGCTTGTAGAAGTCGATGAAGTCGTCTATGGGGAGGCGGGGGCAACTGGTCACGACAATGAAGTCTGGTTTAAAGGCGTCGTCTATTGAGATCAGCCTGTCGACGGTGAGATATGACGCTGAGACCACGTAGTACTCCACGCCCAGCTCGCCGAGAGCCCTCTTAATCAACTCGATTATAGAAGCCCTGTACTGCCCCGGCCTACCCCCCGCGACCACCACGGCCCTCTGTAGAGGCTGGTTTCTAAGCTGGGCTAACGTGAACATCCTCTTCCTGACAACCCTACTAGCCTCTTCAACCGGGTTCCACACGACATCCCTATATGGATCGTAGGCAACAATCTTATCTGTGTAAAAAGCTGCGCCCAAGGGGTGGAAGATGCCGCCTGCGACGATTAGAAATCCGTCCACCCTGTCGATCATCTTCAGCATAGGGGAGTAATCGCATCCCAATATAAACTCCCCGGGGACGGGTTCCAAGACCCGGAAGCCCGCCTCCAGTAGATAGACCCTGATCCTCCCGGCGATTAAAGCCTCTGTGACAGGATTGATAACGGCGATCGTCCTCCAGCTCTTCGCTTTAAGAGTCTGAGCGACTTCAAGGAGTGTTATCTGCGGGACTTCTACATTGTAATATACCGGGAGGTATAGGATCCTCCACGGGATCTTAACCTCGCTGAGTTTGTATTCGAGGTGTCCTAAATGGATTATGAGATCAGGCCTGATGTGGAAAGCCTCGTCGACAGGGATATCACACGCCCCGTAAGAGGGTGAGAGGGAGAAGTATAGTTCCAGCTCGCGGATACCCCGCAGGAAATCCCCTAAACACTTGTAGAGCTTCTTCAAGCCTTCGGGGGCCTGGATCAGTATGGTTGGCTTGGGTTTAGGTAGGGATAATACTTCTCCTAGGAGTTTCTCCTCTTCTATGATGTATGAGTCGCAAATCAAGGTCTAGACCTTGCGGGGAAAGAAGGGTAAAGAAGCTCATTAAGCTACTGACCTGGCCGACTCTCTACTGGCTCGATCACTATCCTGGAGGGTAGCGGTAGCTTCGAAGCAGCCACCTTCATCGATTTCTTAGCCTCCTCCAAGTGCTCTTTCCTAACGAACAACTCTATGATCACATCGCCTGGAGCCACCCTAGCAGCCAGCCCGATTGGTTTTCCGAAAGACAGCCTCATACCATCCTGCAACCTGTCGGCGCCGGCGAACGCCATCATTTTGTTCTCTCTTATAACGTGGTGCGGGTACTTCTTCACCCTGAGGTAGTAGTTTAGGTCGCCTGCTACAACGCTCATCCTCTTGTTAATCATCACACGCGCAGACTCCAGCGCGTTGTGTCTTATCTGCCCGCCCTCCTCAGCTACAATCTTGACAACATACTGGTACTCTCCTTTAGGGTTCCCCATCTCGAACTTCGTGATTTTGGGTTGCGGGATGCCTGGGATATACTCCTTCCTCGTGTAGGGTGGTCCGCTGAAATGAGTGTAGCATCTCGCCGGCCTAAGAGGCATTGAACTCACCTTACTGAATACGAGTATTTACCTGTCTAATAAAGATTGAGCACCCCTATATATCTTGAGAACGCACGGCTACACTACTGGAGCATAGATGTAGTATCAGGTTGCCACGGCCGCTGAGCAGGTGTGCCGAGAATTTAAGTTAAAACCCCTCTGTAAAGATATTATGAGAATGGTGCGGGGGTGCCCGAGCTAGGCCAAAGGGGGCGGACTCAAGTAGCCCAGGGGAGATCCGCTGGTGTAGGCCTGCGTGGGTTCAAATCCCACCCCCCGCATTAGACGAAGGGTTACCTGATGAAGAAACCTCTACCACACGTGTTCACGAGGTGTTGCCTCGGGGAACTACTCGCTTATATTACACTAGTCTCGAGCATCGTCTTTATACTCCAGCTGTTCTTCACCCCTGTAATCGTTTTGATCAACGGTCTAAGCGAGATATCTAGCGCGCCCACGGCTCAACCGGCGTCACCGGGATTAGTCTTGTTTAACGGGGTTAGCGTACCGGCCGTGGTGTACTGCCAAGAAAAATTGGCTAACGCAAGCGGGGTTGCCGAGGTTCTCGCGTCAAGCAAGCTGGCTAGTATACTCGGTGGAGCCAATAATACTACCGGCAGTATCGTTGTGCTAGTGGGCTCAACGCGCCTTGAAGCAAGGGTAGCCGGTGTATACGCGGGGGACTCCCCGTCGCTTAAACCCGCCTCCGGGTGTCAAGGGGGATTGAGCCCTCTCCGGCTCGGCGCCTCAGGCTTAGTTAGCGAGCTCCAGGTTCTCGAGGGGTTCCTAGGGTTCTTTAGCTTGTTCATACTCTTCACAGGCTCACTCCTCCTCGCCTTTAAGAGAGAAGACGACCTCAGGGACGCAGCCATGCTCCTAAGAGAGATGGGGGCTAGTGGTTGGCAGGTGTTCTCGAGCCTTCTAGTCTCAATCCTGCTCACAGCAGTCTTCGGGGTCGTGTTAGGCTTCAGCATCTCCCTCACGCTGTCACGTCTACTCATAGTTGCGTCGAGGTATGTTGTCAACCCCTCGGTCACAGTTGGCCCTTATATCACAGCAAGCGGGTTTGCCTACACAGCGCTCGATATAACTAGTATTGTAATAGTATCCCAACTGCCATTCATAGTCAAGATCGGGTGGAGGGGGAGAGTTGAATAGCCTGCTCAAGCTCTTCGTAGACAGAAACTATTTGATCTCCACTCTAGTACTTGGCACCGTAGTATACTTCAGCCTAATCGCGGTCAGCATTGCGGGAGGCTTAGCGCTAGTACCGTTCGAAATAGCTAGAGGTGGCGGCGAAATACTCATCTACAACAAGAACAGCCTTGTCATAACCGGGTTAATCCCGGCTAGTGTAGTGGATGGGGTGGATAAGTCTGCAGGCGGGAACTGCACGCCGGCTGTCCTAGCTCCGTCGCTGGTGAACGATAAAACACCCTTAATTGTGAGGGGTCTCCCCGAGGAGGGGATCCTGCAACTCGGTGACATCGAGCCAGATGGGGGAGGTTTCACCATAGATAACTACAGTGCTCTCGTGGGCTGGAGGGCTTCGACCAGGCTTGGAGTACGCGTTGGAGAACCACTATTGCTGAGAGGGATATTGAGCGGTAACGCTGTAGCTGTTGTAGTGAAAGGTGTCTACAAATCGGATACCCTTCTCGACGACGAGATTATAGTGAGCTTGAGCACAGCCAGATTGCTTAGAGGGGCGGGCGGGGATGAGTACAGTGTAGTTGTCTGCAAAACTCTAAACGATGAGAGCCTGAGGCTCCTCGAATCCCTCACGGCTAACACGAGTATGGGGTATAGTTATAAGATCAGCGTGCCGAGCTGGCTTATATCGCTAATCGAGGCACCCGGCCGCAGTGGTTTTAGAGGAGTACTAGAGGTCAGGGGGTTCGGGGACATTGTCAGTGTGAGCAGAGCTATGAGTATTCTAGGGATATCCGGCTCCCTTCTCATATCAACGGCAACCCTAGCCGTGAGCGCGTCCTACTATTACAAGAGTAAGAGGAGGGTGCTGTACACTCTACTAGAGTTGTCGCTTAACAGGAAAAAAGTTAGAAGACTGGCATTGCTTGCTCTCACAACTCTCTTCGTGCTGGGGTACTTAACGGGCTTATTGCTAGCGGAGATCACGGCAAGATATGTCAGCTTCCAATTTTTATTCCACAGCGTAAACATCTCGTTAAGCTTTGAGAACACGTTAATATACACTATCGGCTTGATAATATTGTACTCTCTCGTAGCTGTAAGGGAGGTTAAGCTCATTGGAGAACAGGGGTAGCGCACAACTGGTTATTCTAGCCGCCACATTAATATTATCCGCTGTAATCAGGCTCTGGCCGTATCTCGCTAACAGTACTTTCTTCTCCACAGATATATGGGGTGTTGTAAGAGACACCAGTATCTTGGTAGAACACAGCCCCATCAGCTTGAGCTCAAGCCTCTTCGACGGCTACAACAACTACTGGCCTACAACGGCGATCGAGCTCTCGGTGCTGAGTGCGCTGCTCGGGGTAGGTGTTTTCCACGCAATAGAGCTAGCTGTTTCAGCTATAACCCTGTCTCTCACCACGATAGTGTTCTCGCTGAAGAAGGGCTGGAGCGGGGTGTTGGCTGCCCTCGTGGCTGGTTCCGCGTTCAACATAGTCTTAATGACTGGGGCCTACACAAAAGAGGGCTACGCCTACACTATGCTGATGATCATCCTGTATACTCTCCTCAAACCCGGTAGGGTTCACCCTTTAGTAATGGTAATACCAGCCATAGCCCTACCCTTCACGCACCATTTAACCACCCTAGTCGCAACAGTGATCTTGTACTCGATCATCGTAGCATGGGTGATAAGCTTCTTCCAGCAATTAGAATTCTTCAGAATTGACCCGGCTAGAGCAATATACACCGCGGTTCCCCTACTGTTATCCCAGCTAGCCCAGTATCTCCTGCTAGGCAAGTACTCTACACTCGCCGTTGCAACACAATGGCTCGCGTTATCTCTCACCTCCTACGTCACCGTCTTCAGCGTGATCGGCGTAGCCATAAGCCTGGTTACGGCGAGGTCGAAAGCCTCCAAACCTGGGTTTTTCGCCCTTGTTTTCATAGCTTCCGCGGTGGCAATCTCCACAACAACCTCACTCTACATATACATGTTGGACTATGGGACTCTCACAGCAACCCTCCTGATAGTTATATCAACACTCCTCGTCATTGCTGGAAACGTATATTCCAGGGAGGAGACTGCAGTCACCTCGATAATATGGATGACCGCTATCTCAGGCCTCGCAATCTTCTTCATCGGTGAGGAGGTACCGGGCTACGAGTCCATAGTGTACAGGGTTGCGGGCTTCATCATCCTCATAGCCTCTCTAGGCTTCGCCGGGCGATCGAAGTGGTTCCAACGTGTGTCAGCGGCTGTATTCCTGGTAGCTTCGGTCACGGTTTACGCTTTGACGATGACTGGGCTCACCCCTACGCTTGGATGGTATTGGAACTACAGGGAGAGCGAGGTCTACACGGGTAGATTTTTTTCCGAGAAGGCTGTGGGCTTAACTGTCTGTAGCGATGTAAAGCACTCGATGATGTTGAGCGGGCTCTATAAGTATGATGCGACCAACCTACCATCCTGTTCGAGAAGCCCCATGCTAATTTACGGTTACATGTGGGATAAAGGTGCGTTGGTATCTGTTGGAAGGACTGTTAAAATATGGTTCCAGGAGGTTGGTGGAATCGTTTTTAGCAACGGCGACGGTTTTCTAATAATATAGTTGTTAAGGGCCTTAGCCTTGGGTAGAGATTTAATTAAACTCGTTGATGTCGGCAAGTCTTTCCAGGGGAGAAGGGTTTTAAACAGGGTTAATTTAGAAGTTGGGGCCTCGGAGATTACCGTTATCAGGGGGAGGAGCGGGGCCGGGAAGACGACTCTGCTTAAGCTTATAGCTCTCCTCATCAAGCCTGATGAGGGCAGGGTTTTCATAGAAGGGTTGGATGCCTGGAGTCTCAGAGAGGGGGAGAGAAATAGGCTCGCGTCTAATGCCATGTCCTACATACCCCAGTCAATAGACTTGATCCCGAGCCTATCAGTAAGAGAGAACATTGAGCTACCAGCCTTGATCCGGGGAGTCCCCAAGAGTGTTAGAGAGAGGGCTCTCCAAGATGTAATCGGGCTACTGGGTTTGTCGAATATCCTGGAGCGGAGGGTGAGTACTCTGAGTGGGGGTGAGAAACAAATGGTGGCGCTGGCGCGCAGCCTGGTCAGCAAGCCCAAGCTCGTAGTAGCAGATGAGCCGTTCGCATATGTCGATGATGCTGGCGTGGAGACGTTGTTTGGAGTTGTTAGAGACCTGAGGGATAGATTGGGGACATCATTCATTATTACCACAACAGAGCTCTACTTGAAGAGTTTCAGCGGAGACAAAGAATATTTTTTAGTCAACGGGTCTTTAACCAGGGTTTGAGGGGTGCTAAGCCATAAGCAGATACGTCTCTTCCTCTAGAGCACTACTGCTCCTGGCACTACTCGCGCTGCCAGTCATCACACATGTTACAGGAGGCGATGTTAGCACTTACCTCACCCAAGTGGAGAGCATCGAGGCAAGGTTGAAGCCTCTGAGCCAGGCAGGTATGAATACGAGTGTGGTGGAGGAGTATGTTAATAATGCTTTAAGGTTGTTGAATAAAGGCAATTTAACCAGTGAGGAAGCTAGCTGGGTGGAAGGAAACCTCACCCTCGCCCGGCAAGAGTTGTCGTCTCTTGAAGCATCCTACTCGGGCTTCATCACATGGCGCTATGTCACTATCGCGACCACTGTAGTAGCATACGCGGTGATCCCCTTAGCAGTCTATTTCCTCCTCCCGAGGACATGGGCTTATCTATGGTTTAAGACGAGGAGGAAATGGATTGTGTCGAGAAAACCTAGAAGGAGGTGAGAGGTTGGGTTCTACGATGCAGTGCTATACTGGGATCCCTGAGTATGGTTTAATAAGGGTTGCGCGAGAGTCTATTATCTCAATAAGTCTTGACCGAAGATGGCCTAGGGGCTCGACTCGAATTTGCTGGTGAGAAGTTTTGATCTTGGATGACGAAGTCTTCGCGGTTATACTGGCCGTGTCGATAGTGGTTTCCGCCCTGGGGATAGCAACCTCTATCCCAAGGCAGGCGGAGAGTTTCACCGCCATTGGATTGCTGAACGAACAAGGCAAGATCGGCCATTACCCTACGAATATAAGGGCGGGTGAAGCCGTTGGTTTCAACGCGTTCGTCTACAACCACCTAGGCTACACAGCTTTACTCAGAGTCGACGTCAAGGTTGGGGATGGGCGGGTGCCTACTAATACAACCCCGCTTGACTCGCCCCCACTAGTAAGCCTCTACGTGATGCTGGGTGAGGATGAGAACGCTACATTACCCTTCAACGTTACTTTCACCTACCCTAAAATTAACCAGACTCTCGTGTTAGAGCTCTACTTGTACTCGCCTGAGAATGAGACATGGCTCTACACAGGGGAATACAACTTTCTGCGAGTGAACGTGACGGGTGTAGGGTTTTGAAGAGTGGTGAAACACTCGAGGAATACGCAGGTGGGAGGGGTCTAAAGAAGATTCTGGAGGCCTACAGGAACTGGGTTGAAGGAAACCTCATCATAGAGGATCCTGATCCCCCGCGGACATTCCCGGAGGTCGCCTTCAGGCTCGACTACTCCCTCTGGTTTTGGACGGTTAACTTGATGACAGCTATAACCCTCATCCTCGTATTGTCCTCGGACTCCTGCCAGTGCTTAACCCCGCTCAGATACTTCTTCGGCTCAATCTTCGTCTTGTTCCTCCCGGGGTATACGCTCGTCAGAGCCCTCTATCCGAGGCGGGAGCTGAGCCCTATTGAAGAGCTGGCCTTGTCTATTGGTTTAAGCTTAGCAGTCGTACCTCTAGTAGGCCTAGTCCTCAACTACACGCCTTTCGGCATACGGATAGCACCGGTGCTCGCATCCCTAAGTATTCTAGTAGCCTTGCAGTCGCTGATCGGGTTGTATAGAGAGTATGTGGTTGTGAGAGAAAACCTGTCTAGCTAGAGCGGGGCTACTTGAAGAAACCGAGTTTTCTAGCCAGCTCGGTGAACGAGTCTACAACATACTTCATGTCCTCGGCTTTGTGTGCTGCGGAGGGCTCCAGCCTGATTCTCGCCTTACCCTTGGGTACAGTCGGGTAGACTATTGCCTGGGCGAAGATATTGTACTCCTCGAACAGCCTCCTAGAGAACTCCTGCGCCAGCTTCTCATCGTAGAGCATGACCGGCGTGATCGGGTGTTTGGTTCCACCCAGGTCGAAGCCAGCGTCTCTCAGCCCCTTCTGGAGAATATACGTGTTCTCCCATAGCTTCTTGATGAGCTCATCGCTCTCCTCCAGCATTTCCACGGCCGCTATAGCAGCCGCCACATCGGGTGGGTTCATGGCGCTTGAGAAAAGGAATGGCCTCCCCCTCTGCTTAATGAACTCTATTGCTTCACGATCCCCGGCGACATACCCGCCTATTACCCCGAAAGCCTTGCTTAAAGTACCCATTTCAAACTCCACCCTATCGTGGAGTTTATAGTGATCTACTATCCCCCTCCCGTGATCCCCTAAAACCCCTTCACCGTGGGCGTCGTCGACGTAGACGATAGCGTTGTGTTCTTCAGCTATTTCAACGATCTCGGGTAGCGGTGCTAGATCGCCGTCCATCGAGAACACGCCGTCTGTCACAATGACTTTGATCCTATAGTCCTTGACTTCCTCGAGCTTCTTCTTCAAATCTCCTGTATCAATATGCTTGTAGATCACTTTAGGGGCTCCGGCAAGCCTCATAGCGTCGATCATACTAGCGTGGTTCAACTCCTCGCTCACGAAAACAAGGTCTTTCCTACCCCAGCCCAGCGCGCTTAAAGCACCCAGGTTCGCGTTGTAACCGCTCTGGAAGACTACAGCAGCCTCTCTCCTCTTAAACCGGGCCAATTTCTCCTCGAGAACCTCATGCAACTCCATTGTACCAGCTATCGTTCTCACAGCCCCAGCTCCGACACCGTAGTCTAAGATCGCCCTTATAGCTGCTTCTTTGATCCTGGGGTGGGCTGCCAAACCCAGGTAGTTGTTGCTACACATGTTCAAGACTCTTCTACCGTCGACTACAACCCAGGGGCCCTGAGCGCTCTGCAACCTCCGTATAGTAACGTAGAGACCCTGGTTCCTCAGGTTCTCGAGCTCCCCTTTAATCCAATCTAATTTACCCATCCCCAGCACCGGGTTGGTATAATTTCATAGTTTAGATATAAACCTATCATACGTGAACAGGCTGCCAAAACATATCCATATGTCCCAACTGAGAACTAGCCTGATTCAACGAGCACTCTCCTCAGGTTCTCGATCATATCCCTGGCCATAGATTCGAGATCCCACTCCGGCTTCCAACCCCAGTCTCTTCTAGCCCTACTATCATCAATACTCTTAGGCCATGAATCAGCTATTTTCTGCCTCAATGGATCCGGTTTAAAGTCCGCTTTGAACTCCGGTACGAATTTCCTTATCGTGTCAGCCAGCTCTCTAGCTGTGAAACTCATGCCCTGGACATTGTAGAACCTCACTGTAAGAGAGCTCGACTCGGCTTTCATAAGAAGCAGGAAAGCCCTTATCGTGTCAGGCATGTATATCATCGGTAGCCTAGTGTCCTGCCTCACCCAGAAAGTGTACTCCCTCCTCTTGACAGCCTCGTAGAAGGCTTCGACAGCATAGTCTGTTGTACCACCGCCCGGGGGCGTCTTCCAGCTGATAACCCCTGGTAGCCTAGGCCCCCTGACGTCGAGGCCGTACCTCGAGTAGTAGTATTCCCCGAGGAGCTCTGTTACAACCTTGCTGATCCCGTAGATCGTCTTAGGCTTCATGATAGCTATATCACCCGGGTTATCCGGTGTCTCAGGACCGTAGACAGCAATGCTACTGGGTATCACAACCATCTCAAGCTTATTCGCCCTGGCTACTTCGAGCACGTTTATAGTGCCATTGGTGTTGACATCCCAAGCGAGCGCGGGGTCTTGCTCTCCTTTAGCTGAGAGGACAGCTGCCAGGTGGACTATCGCTTCTATCTTGTAGTCTCTCACAACCCTATCTAACTCATCTCTCCTCAACACATCTAGCTCTACGAAAGGATCCGCTAGACTCCCACGTCTACGCCTACCGGAGGCTACTACATTATCCCTCCCGTAAACTTCTCTTAGAGCCGGCACCAGTTCTGAACCTATCTGACCGGATGCACCCGTAACCAGGATTCTCATAACCCATCACATTTGCCTATTCTCACAATCATAGAGAATAAGATTTTTCTCTAATTGCAGGGAGAGATTCACGGGATATTTCTATATACGTGGACTTCTATAGCAAAACCTCACGTATATCCATGCATAAAGAATATATATTTTGCGATGATTATAATAAAGGGGGAGGGTTAGTGAGCGGCATCTACGTGACTAAGAGAGACGGTAGTAAGGAGGAGTTCGTCCCGGAGAAAGTAGTTGTGAGCATTATTAAGACTGGGGCCCCTGTCAGCGTCGCCCGTAAGATTGCGAAGATAGTTGAAGGGAAACTCCTCGAGCAGAATGTTACGGAGATTTCAAGTAAGGATTTGATGAAGATGGTTTTAGATTTATTGAAAAAAGAGAATGAGGAATGGTATAGGAACTGGATTGTTTTCGACAGGGCTGTTAAAAGGAGAAAGTCCGAGGAGTAGTTTAAGTCCGATAACGTTTTTTAATATTCGCCAACATACTTCTAAGAGGGCTTGAATGGAGGGTAAAAGCCTCACTCAAAGCCTGGAGGAAATTAAACGCACTCTCTTCGAGTTGGTGGGTAAGAACCCTGAGCTCCAGACATTCCTCCACTACGTAGAGGAGTCCGAGTCCGCTAGAGCGCTGGATCATAAAACTAAGGAGCTGATTTCTCTTGGAATAGCTATTGCCATTAGATGCGAGCCCTGCATCCAGTGGCATCTAGCCGAGGCGTTTAAAGCGGGCGCGAGACTTGAAGAGGTCTATGATGTCATTAAAGTAGCGGTATGCATGGGCGGAGGCCCAGCTCTAATGTACGGTGTTAAAGCTTACAACTACGCCCGGGAGCTGTACAAGTAGTTTTTTTATGTTTATTAAAGCATTAACAGTTCTTCGCCCTTTACAGTTTTAAGTTCAATTTTCTTATAAACGGCATCTAAGCGTGGTGGGTATGAAGCTTCTGCGGGTTGAAGAAGCTGTTGGTAGAAGACTTGCTATGGACTACACTATCGTAACGCCTGATAGGAAGGGTGTTTTGAAGAGGAGGGGTGAAGTCCTTAGAGAAGAGGACGTAGAGGCTATGAAGAGTAATGGACACTACTACGTCTATGTCCTCGAGGAGGTTGAGGAGAAGGGCGAAGAAGTCTTCGAGACGGAGGTAGCTTTGGAGCTGGCTAAGAATATTGTGAGCGGGCCCCTTGTAGTAGAGGCAGTGGATGAAGGCAAGGCTTTAGTCAAGTCTTCCTCGGATGGTCTTCTCATCGTTAACTCGAAGGGTATTGAAGCAGTGAACACCACCGGTGTCGTCGCGGTGATAACTAGGAGAAACGGGTCGTTTATCAGAGCAGGCGAGCTGGCCGCAGTAGTCGACGTCATACCCTTGAAGGTTTCGAGGAGGGTTCTAGACGATGTGATATCAGTGGCGAGAGAGCACAGCCCCATCCTCGCTTTGAAGCCAGTAGTCAAAACAGTTGTCGGCATACTAATTGTTGGGACTGAGATAGTTGAAGGCTTGAAGAAAGATGTGGCTAGCGAGGTTGTGAAGAAGAAGATAGCTGAGTACGGGGGTGTGGCAGGCAGAGTCTTATATGCGAGAGACGACGAGAGGGAGATAGCCGGTAAAACCCAGGAACTACTCCATGATTCGGACGCAGTTATAGCTGTCGGGGGCATGAGCGTGGATCCAACTGATAGGACACACCTCGCCATAAGGCAAGTAGCTGATGAAGTCGTGGCCTACGGAATCCCTATGAAGCCTACCACCATGAGCATGATCGCATACAAGGACGGTAAACCTTTAATAGGGATTTCAAGCGGGATAATATACTTCCCCGACTATAATTTCCTAGACGTAATCCTACCATGGGTTTTCAGCAGTGTAAAGGTTACCAGGGAGTTTATCGCTAAATTAGGTGAAGGCGGGCTCTCGGACTACTACCTTAAGAGGATTGCGCAGAGACGCTAAGAGTTCAAAACATCTCCACGAGGGATCCACAATGAACTCTCAGACCCCAACCACGGAAGTCGGCGCGTTTTCGCCATCAATCCAAGACAAGGTTTGCTATCTCTGGCATTGGCGTGGATTCCCGCGCATACAGCTCCACCACCTCGCTTGAAGTAAACGTAGTAGTGTGATTTGTTCTTACACCGTCCTCGCCCCCTACTAGGCCTATGACCCCTCCTCACATCATGTATCTCCTTTAGGATGCTCCTAGTTGACTATACTGTAAAAATCGCAGAGGGTAAACTAAGAGTAAACCTACCTGCTACACTTGTAAACGCAAGTGTTACGGGTTCCAGAAAATTATCGATCCTTATGTTCTATTGCACCACCTCTGAGATCTTCTCCATGTATTTGTTTATATATCCAAGTATAGGTGAAATCCTCTTCCCTCTTAGGATCTTTGATATCTTGTTATCTTCGCATTCATCTATCAGCTTAAAGATCTCTAGATCTCTTCTTAAGCCTAGGATCTCTAGGAGCTCCCCCTTCTCCCATGTATTTCCTTTGAGATTTTTGCTACTTCTCTCTGCCGCTCCAGATCTCTCCACTCTAATCCAGATCTTTTTATCACTAGGTGGGTCTTCCGAACTGATCTTTCGCAAGTCTCCCAAGCCTATGCTTCTCGATTAGGTATACCATGAGAGGTTAAATATTGTTGCTTAGTAGTATGCAGTCTCTTTATCACTGGTGTGGGCGGTGCAACATGGTGATCCAAGATCAACCCGCTTGCAGATTCTCCGAAGATCTTTGAAAGATCCCCGGGCTTTATAACAGAAGATACATATGATCTCTGACATCTATATACAACTATATATCTCCCAGAGCCAGAGCCGTTGAATAGCTTCGAGGGGTCTATTGAGCTTCTCCTAAGAACCTCAAGCCTTGACAGGATTGTATTAAGAAGAGTTCCAGCCGATCCATATACACGCCTAAGGAGATCAGAGGTTTTCACAGTAGCGAATAGCATTTTAAAGAGCCTAACAAATAGAAAGGGATATATAGTGGGTCTCGTTAGAATAGCTGAGAGCCCTCGACTATATCATCATCAACGCTAAACGCAAGATCATCCACGTCGAAGGACGAGATATGGGTTGAACCTCTATATGTTCTCAAGCAAAATAATAGAGAAATATATCTATCACCCCTAGAAAGCTCAGGCGACACAACATCTCCTTCTAAGTAGATCTTATCCACCCGCTCAAACCATCGAGAACCCCACCTATATATTTGATCAAAGACTCCGAAGTATCCTCATAACTATAGTTTTCAAACACAACCCCATAGTCTCCATTCAATAGCTCTTTATAATCATTTAGAGAGCCTCTAATAACAGCCTTTCCACGAATACTCTACAATCATCGCTATCTCTATCCAATTAAAGGCACTCTTCTAGAGGTAAAGCCTACGGAGCCGGAGATCCCGGGTTCAAATCCCGGCGGGCCCGCCAAGATCTTCACAGCTATCGATCTTCGTTTACAAATAGTCGATCCTCAAGATCTAATCTGTATACACAAGATCTTGGATCGTTGCTCGCACCGTTCACTGATCCTCGGGGATCTTTGTGAACATTGCATGTATTTCTTAGATATGTCTGTGAGCATCGAATTTCATTTTATTATGTGTAATAGATTACATAGCTCATCACATATACACCTGTTGTGGCTACTATAATAGAAATAGATGTATCAAGACTCTCTGACTATGCAAGGGCTAGGCTTATCCAGGGTTCATGCCAGTACTTGCTAGGACTAGGACTAGGAGGGGCTATAGGATTACTATTCCGAGGGAGGTTAGGAAGCTCCTATGGATTGGCGAAGGTGATGAGGCGTAGTGGGTTTTCGAGGACGGCAAGGTCATAGTTAGGAAGAGGATGATCAGTTGCCTATATTGCGGCTTTGAGGGGGAGCTCAGGTTTATCAAGACTGGAGGTATAGGGTCTACGATATGACTCCTCCCGTCCTATAGGAGCGGGTTTTCTATGCTGGAGTCTCGGGCGTTACCTCTCCGTGTGTGGATATCCTCTAGCTTCATCGGGTTGGAGGTAATCTGTGGGGATCCTCCCCTACCGGGTCATCAAGGGGCATAGAGCCTCTGGAAATAGATCCTCAGGCCCTCAAACCCTTAAACCTCATCAAAAAAGCTCCTGAGTTTAAAAACCATAACCCCGCCTTAGAAAGGCGAGGTTTGCCGAAAACCTTGATATCACGATATCCCCAGGCTGTCTGTGCCTCTGCATTGCTATGAGATAAGATTAAAATTTATTAATTAAACTTTCTATAGGTCTTTAGGATATTTTATATGCCGTTCACATCATATCACATAGCATCTGGTTTACTTGTCGGTCTACCTATTAGGAGATGGATCCATCTTCCTACCTTTCTGATAACAACAGCTGTTATTGTCGATATAGAACCTATCATGGTCATGCTCGGCGTTATAGGGGGCAGGGTGCATGGCTTTTTTCACACGATCCCGCTAGGCGTGTTTATGGGTTCTACTGCTGGATTAGCTATGTATTTCCTCGAGAGATATTTTGGTTTTCTAAAAGACCTCTATAGATCTCTTTATCTATCCCAAGGATCTGAAGAACCTCTCAGCTACATCCTCGCAGGAGTCTTTGGATGGCTATTACATATAGTTCTTGATGCTCTCATCTATAGCGATATCAGGCCTCTAGAGCCTTTTATATCTAGCTATAACCCACTCTATCTATTACATGTTATATCTCTCCCCGTGATATCCCTTGCATATAATGTGATCTTGGTTGCAGGTCTCTCCCTCTATATATATTATTTCTTCCGCGTATCTCTCGCCGAAAACGGCTTTAAGCCAACACTATTTAAAGCCGGGGTTTTGATTGTGTTGGCATCCCTAACCATAGCTCCTGTGGAGATCAACATAGAAGATGATCTTCATATTGCTCTTATGGATGCGGTGCCAGCAACTATAATACTGGGATTATCAGGCATAGCTCTATCAGCATCATCGCTATATCTCCTAAACCTTCTCTCCACAGGTAGACTAATAATCGTTTTATCGATACTTTCTATAATAGCCCTGCTCTCCCTAAACAAATCCCTTACAAGTTTAGAAATCTTTGTAACACTCTACATAGGAATAGCGGTTATACTTGCTATGTTAAGAAAATCTCTATTGAGAATTGAAATAACTATATATCGAGCGAGTGTAAAAGTAATAGATCTTGTAATAATGAGCTGGATAGCCACTATAGTACTTGTCGGGGTTCCCATGCTTATAGGAACGCTAGTGCTTCTATTAATAAGATCGAACCTCTTAACACATAGAGATCTAAAGTAATCTATGGTGAGTAGATAGCCCTATAGAGATCCTATATTCTGCCTTATAACCTATTTTATTCTACCTCCTCAGGTATAAGTCAGGGAGTCGGGTGGATCTTTGGATCGTTGAGGGGTTTATGCATAGGAGGTATGACGCTAAAATCTATAGTTTGTGATCGTCTCTTTCACATTCTATATGGGTTTTTAATTGCGCATCTCTTGATGGTCTCCAGAGATCCTAAAAGGCAAGTCGCCGCGAGGGAGAAGAATGAGACATTTAGAGGGTTCAAAATAGACCCGGACACTAGGTGTCTACGATACAACTCCTGGATCGGAGATGGGCGTACCTCGTGAAATAAGCCGAATATGTGGATGAGAAAATAGTTAAATACTCTCCCAAAAGATATGTGGCGATTTTACAGGCAATATCGCTAGGTTTAAAGTCTTGGAGCGAAATAAAACATTTCGCTGAGGGTGTTGCAGGGGATATCCCGGACAATAGATTTAACTCACTACTTCAAAACCTGGTCAAATACGGCTTTATAGAGAGAACGGAAAAAGGGGAGTATAGACCAATAGAAAACCTTTTACCTAAAGCAGTAAAAATACTACGCTCAAAATATAAAACATAGGTTGGTTTCATGTAGTAAGCACGGGATCATCCTTTCTCAACCATCATCTTAAGAATACTTATTGGAAGAGTCTTCACTACCTAAGCTACTAGCAGGTCCGGAGACAACTTGGCTATGGAAGAAGCCAAGAAGGGTTGATTAAGGAGATAACGTAGAGAGCATCCACGCTATCCACCAGGAATTCGAGAATTTCGAGAATGAGGTGGAAAGGCGCCGGGGGCGGGATTTGAACCCGCGCGGGGTTTCCCCCACCGGCTTAGCAGGCCGGCGCCCTACCAGGCTAGGCGACCCCGGCAGGCGTTATGAGTATATCCCGTCTAGCTTTTATTAACTTTAAACACGCGGGGCCATGAGAGCTGAGACGTTGCTTTTAACACTAGTGTTATGAGCAGTATGTTCCTCGCCTGGACAACCCATTGGACGGGGGAGTCAAGGCTGAAAGGGTTGTCGTATACAGGTAGGTTTAAGCCCAGATACATGTTCGCGTAGTATCTCAGAGTAGAGTCTTTGAACCACATCGGGATGACCAGCGTGTTCAAGAAGTCGGTGGCGTAGAGTAGTGTTAAGTCTTGGAGGCTTGTCAAAGGCAGGTAGAGGAGGGGGGTCATCAACACAAGGGATTGGGGGGGTAGTGAAGGGTTTAAGACTATGGACAGGAGGGTGAAGGATATTAAAACGCTGTGGAATCCACCTCCACCAGGCCTCTCCCCCAGTAGCAGGAGCATGTAAATCACAGCCATGTACAACCCAACCCATAGTCCATAACCCACCCTCCCAGCCAAGCTACTTAGTATTATTGCGAGGCCGTTGTTAGAGCTATTCTCGATCAAATATGTAAGGTAGTCGAGCAGGCTCCCCGGCGAGGCTAGCAGGAAGAGTATGTAAGGTGTTAAACCCAGTAAGACCGGGATGTAATTGATTTGGAGCCAACCTCTTGCATCCAGGTATACTAGGAGGGCGAGCGGGACTAGCAGGAAGATGTTCACCGAGGATCCGAGCGCGAGCATGAGAGCGGAGTAGGTCGTCTTGCGGGCGGCTAGGCAATACAGGGAGGATACCAGGAAGAAGAGTGTTAGAGTGTCGAGGGAGTAGATGGAGTAGGCTATGAGGGATGGAAAGAATAGCGATAGGAGCCTCTTCTGTATAGGCGCCTCAATAACCCTCGTGAAGCGGTAGTAGATTAAAGCCGAGGCTATCAGGAACACTATTTCAACGAAGGACTGGAGGAGGTAGAACACCAGGCTCGCCTGAGGCAAGCCGGGTTTGAAGCCCAGCGCATTTGAAACATACATTGAAAGACTCGCGAGGAACAGGTAGAGCGGGGGTTGATTCAATTTGTAGTCCATGTAGGGGATCGGGAAAACCTGCCCCCCCTCGCAGACAAGCCTCATGACATCCCCGTTAACCCAGCCACTCCCGCCGCTACAGGCGCCGACATACAGGCCGTTGTAGACAGACTGGTAGAAATCGTCGTAGAATGGCGCCTGAACTATTTGCCTGCCGAACAGGATTCCAGAGGCTTCAGGGGGCATGTGGATGATGAAGGATGCCAGGCCTATCGCTAGGGCTATTAAGAACACTACAGCCTTCTCGCTCAAAGCGTGATCCCCTTAAGCAACTTCTTATATTAATGGAGGCCGGGATTAAATAGTAGAGGGCGTTACCGTTGAACAAAAGCAGGGTAGTCGAGGTCGCTCTGCTACTGCTGATTCTAGCCGCATCCACAATACAATTCCTCTACTGGGATCAAAAGTTTACAGACAACGAGCTGGCTAGTAATGGGAAGGGGTATGTGTCCGATGAAGTATGGTATGTTGCCTCCGCGAGGAATATCCTCGTCAAAGTCCTCCACTTAAATCCAAGAGAGGTCGGCTACTACGGTTACACGATAGTTTACGATGGGGTCTTGGATAGGGGCCGGGTTGAGGAGGTAGCGAGTTTATACGGGGTTAAACTGAGGTTCGACTACAGCAGGCTCAACGGGTTCTACGCCTACTCGAGCAACGCTAGTAGCCTAAACCTCTTCCTGAGAAGGCTTAGAGAGATCGCTAACGTTAGCGATGTGGTGCCCGGGTGGATGATGCCTGATGCATCCGGTATAAACAACTACCTTAACCTAGAGCACCCTCCTCTAGCGAAGTACGTGATAGCCCTCATAATGGCCACTGTAGGGGACTACCCGTTTTATTGGAGGCTTGGAACCATAGTGGCTGGGACTCTACTGGTATTGTTCACGTACTTGATTACTAGAAGGCTCCTGAACAGTGCTCCAGCAGCCCTCGCCTCAGCCTCTCTCCTCGCCGCCGACCCGTTGGCCAGGAACCTGTCCTCGATAGCACTATTGGACGTGTACGTGGCTTTATTCACAGCTGTATCGTTCTATCTCGCTTTGGAGAAGAGGTTTAAGCTATCGTTACTAGCAGTGCTTGTAGGGTCTTTATTCAAGTTCAACACGCTGTTCGCCCTCATACCGGTGTCGCTTTTATACGTGAGGGAAAAGCTTAAAGGGAGGTACAGCTTCCTTGACCTCATAGCAGTCTTCCTCGGCTTCTATATTGCAAGCGGTGCAGGATTCCTTCTAGCACAAGTGGTCGCAGGGATCCCCCTAATAGGCTACCTCGGGTTCACCAGCTGGTTTAAGCAGTCTATAACAGGCGCTATCGCATGGCACACCCAGATCAAGTGCTTGGGGAACGCGTGTCCAACAAGCTCTGCTCCATGGGACTGGTTTACCGGCGTAAACTCCTTTACCTTATACTACTTCCCCGGGGGGTTGAGCGTTACAGCGAGCGGGTTCTGGCCTCTATGGAGTTTCACCCTGGCCGCGGCAATGATATTCCTGCCCTCCTACCTCAAGGGAAATAAAGCGTTCGCCCACTCAACATGCTGGCTTCTCGGCGTTCTATCAGGCTATATTTTCCTATGGATCATAGGTGGGAGGACGCAGTACAGCTTCTACGCCGTACAGCTCGCCCCTCTAGTATACACGTCTCTAACGGTCATCCTGGCGACATTCAACTACGATAGAGTAGTGGAAGTGCTTGAGTCCTGGAAACACTTGTTTACCAGGATGAACAGAGCGCTTGGCAGGCTACTATTACTCGAATAGCTTTTGCGGAAAATTGGCTTGGGGTTTATAAATCTTGCTCCTACCATAGAGGAATGGTGGACGAGTTGGCTAACACGATCGCCAGGATGAGACTAATAACAGTGAAAATGCCCGAAATCTACGTTGAGGGCATTGACGAGCTCGTCAAGATAGGAAGGTATAGCAGTAGAAGCGAGGTTATCAGGGTCGCTATAAGAGACTTGCTGAAGAAAGAGCTCTGGGTAAGAGACAGAGAGTTGAAGTAGGCGTTTTCAACCCTACTTTTGAGCCCTCAACCTCTCCAACAAGAGGACGTAAAGAGGTTCGTTTTCATCTATCCTCCTGAAGCTTAAAGGCGGTTGGAAACCGGGGAAAATACGCCTGAGCTCCTCTAATTTAACAGGTCTCTTGTACACCTTGACCTCCTTTATCTCGATTCCGATCGCGATCTTGGAGCCCCTAATGTACTTCAAATCGCTTTTGAAAACACCCGTCTCCCCAGATAAGGCGATCCTAGCTATTTCTTCGGGTTTCCCCACGTATACTTCGCCAGCCTTGAACTCGCCTACAATCGCTCTGGTGCTCCCGCTCGCGTAGATTACGAATATACTGCCGCTTCCGGGCTTCAAACCGAAATATCTTCTAAGTTCCATCTTTTTCTTACCCGTGAGGATTCTATGAGCGTATAGGGGGAGTATGCTGATCAGGTACATTTCCATGTCCAATCCATTCCTCAGGGTAAGGGGCCTTTAGTCGTGTTAACCACTATTTAAAATCCTCGATGCCTAAAATATCTCTAGATGAGGATAGCTGGTATTACTGAGCCGTGATGTATGACACCAGTGCCGAATGGTGTTTAAAGCAATGTCTATTAAACCAGGGGATCTAATTCTCTTCTACATAGACTCGAAGAGGAAGTTCATCCAGAGAATCCAGCCGGGTAAAATCCTCGGGACGGATAAAGGTTTAATCAGACATGACGACGTCATTGGGAGAAGACTAGGTGAACAAGTCTCGACCTCGAGGGGGTTTAAAGCATATTTGCTCAAACCTCTGCCAGTGGACTTCCTCTCTGCTATGGGGAGGGTCACACAGGTAATCTACCCTAAGGATGTCAGCCTAATGGTGTACCTGGCGGGTGTTTCAGAGGGGGCTAAAGTCCTCGAGGGGGGGGTCGGCACTGGGCACGTAACAGCGGAGCAAGCCTACCTTGTGGGGCGGA
>Ga0080004_1139396_pt1 | contig 35119 bp, 29 predicted proteins | sample WasSprMetagenome_FD_69207 | JGI IMG/M metagenome (GOLD analysis project Ga0080004, IMG submission 69207) | Sulfidic aquatic microbial communities from Washburn Spring, Yellowstone National Park, USA - WS (SPADES assembly) (version 2) | ecosystem: Environmental > Aquatic > Thermal springs > Hot...
GACCGGGGCTTCCGGCGCGCGCAAAGGGATCCCAACACGGTGCAGGCTGAAACCTGACAAGGGCTTGATCAGGCACTGTCCGTGGGATATGGTGGGTGCTCACACCACTCCTGGAGGAGTTCCTGGAGAAGCTCCAGGGTAAAGGGCTTGCGCAGGACCGGCCGGCCGGCTCCCTGCAGAAACTCTTGGGTATCAGGGGAAACCGTGTCGCCGGTCATGAAGACGATGCGCTGCGCGTATTCCGGCCGTTCCTCCCGCAGGCGCGCCATCAGCTCCTGCCCTTTCATGCCCGGCATGCGGATGTCGCAGAGGATAAGGTCGAACTGCCCTTCGGAAAGCCGGCGCAGTGCCTCCTGGCCATCCTCAGCGATGGCGACCTGATAGCCCCAAAGGGGGAGCACCCGCCCGAGCATAGAGGTGATGGTGTCCTCATCGTCCACCACCAGGATGCGGCGATGGGCTGACGGGAGCGTTGTCTCCCTGGTGACAAGAGGCCTGGGGACTGCCGCTGTTTCCTCCGCCGGCCGCGCCGGCAGTTCCACGATGAAGGTGGCACCATGGCCGTACTCGCTTTCCGCCCAGATGCGCCCGCCGTGTTCTTCCACAATGCCGTAGCAGACCGAAAGCCCCAGGCCGGTGCCCTTGCCCACCTCTTTGGTGGTGAAGAAGGGGTCGAAGATGCGCTTCAGGTTTTGCGGCGGGATGCCCGGCCCGTCATCAATAACCTCCGCCCGGAGCCATTCCCCGTCGGGCGAGAGGGTTGTGCGCACCGTCAGCCGGCCGCCCTGATGCGCTTCCCGCATGGCCTGCTCCGCATTCAGCACCAGATTGAAGAAGACCTGTTGAAGCTGATAGGGGTCGGCGCGGATCACCGGCAGGTCCTCGTCCAGCTCCAGCTCCACCTGGATATTGGCCACGCTCAGCTCATGTTCCCGCATTTCCACCACCTGGCGGATGACCGCGTTCAAATCCGTGGCGGTCCATTCTGGCTCGCGGTCGCGGGCGAAGACCAGCAGGTTCTGCACGATGCGGGACATGCGCCGGGCCTGGGAGACAATGCGCTCCACATCGCGGCGCGCCTCCTCCGGGAGCGGCCCCGAAAGCAGGAGCTGGCCGAAGCCGATCACCGAGGTGAGGGGGTTATTCAGCTCGTGGGCGACGCCGGCCACAATCTGGCCCAGTGCCGACAGGCGCTCGGTCTGCTCCATCTGCCGCTTGATGATGCGCTCGCGGGTCACGTCGCGCACCACGAACAGGGCGCCGCTGGGCCGGCCGGCGGCATCCAGCACCGGCGTGCCGGTGCCGCTCAACCACAGGCGCCGGCCGTCCGGATGCGTATAGGGCTCCTCATCCAGCGAGACACTGGCGCCGGCCCGCACCTGCTCCCACAGGCGCTCCACCAAGGCCCTCAATTCGGCCGAGGGAATGGCCTCGAAGTCCATACCCCGGCCCACTGCCTGCTCCGCCGAATACCCGAAGATGCGCTCGGCCGCCGGGTTCCAGGTGAGGATCTTCCCCTCCTTGGAAACCACGATAAAGGCGTCGTTACTGCTGGCGATGGCGTTATCCAACTGCTGGCGGGCCTCCCGCAGTTCGTTCATCAGGCACAGGTTGTCCAGGGCCACCGCCAGCACACTGCTCAGCGACTGCAGGAGCTCCCGCGTATCCTCGGCGATCTCCGCCTGGGCGAGGAAGAGCGTCAGCACGCCGATGAAGCGCTCGCGGCTGAACAGCGGACACTGCACCCAGGTGGTTTCCGCCGGCAGTTTGCGCGCCAGCGCATCCGCCAGGTCCGGTGGGAGGATGGGCACGGGCAGTTCCCCGGGCCGGCGCACCACCACGATCGGCCGATCCTGCCAGATGCGCTCCAGCTCCGGGGTCAGGGGCAGGGTATGCCGGCCCTCCGCTCCTTCCTGGACACCTAATTGGAGTCCGGCGACATGATGTACCTCGGATAACCTGGTAGGTTCCACTACTTCCAGCACGCCGCGCTGCGCGTCGGCCAGCGCCACCACCGGGCGGTGTGAGAGCGGCACGAAATGAGCCACCACCTGGCGGAACCGCTCCATTAATTCCGCGAGGGTAGTGGCCTGGGCCAGGCGCAGGCCGGCCTCCTGGAGCGTCCGCAGTTGCGCGTTCATGCGCTCCAGGCGGCCGGCCTGTTCCTGCACCTGCTGGAACAGGGCCGCGCGGTGCACCGCCGCAGCGGCATGGGAGGCGATGCTGGCCATGACGCGCGCGTCGTCCTCGGTATAGCGGCCGGGGAGCCGGCTGTTCAGGTTGATCACCCCGATGACCTGATTCTCCACCACCAGCGGCGCGCCCATCCAGCACCGCACGTGCCGGGAGGTGTCGATCCACTTCCACTCGCTGAGCTGGGTCACATCGGGGTAAATCACGGGCTGGAGGGTGCGGCGGAGGTATTCGAGCTGGGGGCCGGCGAACTGCTCGTAGTCCAGCAGGAAGACCGCTTTCGGGTCGGCATAGCCGCGCGCTGCCGCACAGCGGAAGCGTCCATCCGCCCCCTGCACGAAGATATTGGCGCTGTCGTAGCCCACCGCGTGTTGGGCGATGTCCAGCACGCGATGGAGCAGTTCCTCCAGGCTCATGCTGGAGCCCATGGCCAGCGCCAGGTCGAACAGTTGGTTGAGCCGCTCCGTATGCTTCCCTAGGATTTCGGTGAAGGCGCGCTGGGATCGTTCATCGCGGATGATGCCGTCCGCGCCGAGGAAGCGGCCGGCCTTGTCCCAGCGCGGGAAAAGCGTCACGACAACGGGGCGAATCTTCCCCTCGCGCGTCAGCAGTTCACAGGGCATCGTCCAGAACCGCTGTTGCGGGTCCGACTGCATCTCCTTCCAGACCGAATCGACCAGTTCGCGGGAACCCGGCGCCACAAAGGAGAGAGCCGGTTGGTGCAGTACCTGCGCCGGCTCGTAGCCGGCCAGGGCGATCGGAAAGAAGGGCACATAATCAATGAATCCCTGCTCATCCAGGGAGAAGAAGATGTCGGGGAGATATTCCTCCAGCGCACCGTCGCGCTGGCGGAAACGCTGGAACTGCTCCAGTAAACGGTAGTCGCTTTGGAGGGGGCCGGCCACCAGGAAGAGGAGCAGGAGGAACAGGAGAATCATGCTCAAGCCGGCGGCCGGCAGGAGCATCAACGACCAGTGCTCCAGCGCCGGCGATGGGTGGACGCGGGAGGCAATCGTGACCAGGGACCAGGCCACCAAAATGCTCATGATGAGGAACAGGAGCCAGTGGCCCAGGCGCCCCAGGAACACATACCGCTGGCGCAGAATGCGGAGATCTCGGGCGATGAGATACAGCGTCAGTGCGCCGCTCAGGACCATACTGCCGGCGCCAATGATCACATGCCAGGTGCTGTCCATCGGGCGTCTCGCGTTCCTTTCGCACCATGGTTCTGTAATGAACAACCAAAAGTATACCATAACTTGCGTCATCATACAAAACAATGCGTAAAGATAGGTTGCACTGCATGCACAACACGTGTGGGGCACGGTTCTGCGGATGCGGCTTTCAATACGGTAAAGTGTTGTCAGTGAGACTTGACAAACATGAAATCTTGGGTATATTCACATTCTGAATATTCTGGTTTTGCCTAATGTATCGGGCGAGGTCGAGCCGTGGAGGAAAGACTGCCGCTGGAATATGCCGCGCTGGGCCTGCTGATGCGGGGGCCGCAGCACGGCTATCAGCTCCACCAGGATTTCGTGCGCTATTTCGGCCCCATCTGGCACTGCGGCCGCAGTCAGTTTTACGCCGCGCTCAAGGCGCTGGAGGCCGCCGGCCTGGTCACCTCCTCCCAGGAACCCCAGGAGGGCCGGCCTCCCCGCCACGTCCTGCATATCACGCCGGCCGGCCAGCAGGCCTTTCTGGAATGGCTCCACGCGCCGGTGCTCTCCGTCCGGCAGATGCGGGTGGAATTCCTGAGCAAACTGCGCCTCTTTGACCTGCTGGACCTGCCCGGCGCGACGGCGCTCATCGAGGCACAGCTTGCGGTGTGCGACGAGCGGCTGGCGCGGCTGGAGACTGCCCGACGGGCCGGCAGAGCCAACGACTTCGACGAGCTGGTCTATACCTTCCGCAAAGGACAGTTGGAGGCGGTGCGGTCATGGCTGGAGCAGTGCCGGCGCCGGTACACGTAGAGACCACGCCCATCCAGGAGATGCAGGCGGCATTTTCCGGCGCGTGCCCGATCGTGCTCCTGAAGGGCCTGAGCGTCTGGTACGGCGGCCAGCCGGCACTGCGCGGCATGGATTTGGAGGTGCCGGCCGGCCAGTTTCTCCTCATTACTGGGCCTTCGGGCTGTGGCAAAAGCACCCTGGCGCTGGTGCTGGCCGGGCTGATCCCTCAGGTGGTGCCGGCGCGGGTGGAGGGTCATGTCGAGGTGGCCGGCCTGGACGTCATGCGGACGCCGGCACACCAGCTCGCCCAGCGCGTCGGCGTCGTCTTCCAGAACCCCGCCACCCAACTGTTCAACTACACTGTGGAAGAGGAAATCGCCTTCGGGCCGCGCAACCTGGGACTGCCGGCGGACGAGGTAGAAGAGCGGGTGCGCTTCGCCATCGAGGCAGTGGGCATCGCTCACCTGCGGGGGCGCGAGATCCGCACGCTATCGGGGGGAGAGCGCCAGCGCCTGGCCATCGCTTCGGCCATGGCCATGCTGCCGGCGGTGCTGGTGCTAGATGAACCGACGGCCCACCTGGACGCCGAGGGCATCGCCTTCCTGCGGGAGACCCTTCACAAACTGCATAGCCGGCACGGCATGACCATCATCGTCCTGGAACACCGCCTGCATCCATTTCTCGAGCTGGCCGAGCGCGCCCTGCTGATGGAAAACGGCGGGGTGGCCGCGGATGGGGCGCCGGCGGATGTGTTCGGGGACGCGGCACTGCTCCGCCGGCTGGGACTGCGCGACCCGCGCTATGCCATTGGGCCGCGCTGTGACCTCCTGCCGCCCTCAGAGGTGCATCCTCCTGTGCGTCCAGAGCCCCCGCTGGTAAAGTTGGTGGGGGTGGAGGCGGGGTACGGCCGACGAAAGGTCCTGCACGGCATAGACCTGACGCTGTACGCCGGCGAGTTTGTCGGCCTGGTGGGGCCGAACGGCGCCGGCAAGTCAACCCTGGCCAGCGTGCTGGCCGGCGCACTGCGCCCCCAGCGCGGCCGGATCGTCTGGAACCCAGCGGCACGCCGCATCCCCCCGGCCCGGCGCGCCGGCATGCTCTTTCAGGACCCGACCCTCCAGCTCTTCGCCGACAGCGTCTGGGACGAGGTGGCCATGGCGCCGGCGAACTGGGGCCTGCCGGTGGCGGAGACCGTGGAGCCTATCCTGCAGGCGGCGGACCTGGCACACCTGCGCCGGCGGCATCCCCTGGCGCTCAGCATGGGCCAGCAACAGCGCACCGCCCTGGCGGCCGTGCTGTCGGCCCAGCCGGCGCTCCTCATCCTGGATGAGCCGACCATGGGACAGGACTGGGGGCATCTGGAGCGGCTCATGGAATGGATATGCCGGTTGCACCGCCGCGGCCATACCATCCTGCTCATCAGCCATGACGAGAAGCTCGTGTACCATTACGTGGAGCGCATGGTGATCATGCGGGATGGGCGCATCGCCGCAGATGGCGCGATCCGGCCGGCCAAACAGGAAACGCGAGAACACGATGGTGAGGTCTTGCCCGTCGGGGCATGATCATATCCGGAACAAAGGAGGCTGACACATGAAATTCTCTACCCGGGACCTGGTGTACATCGCCATCTTTGGCGCCCTGTGGGGACTGCTGGAAATCACCATCGGCTCTTACCTGCACGTGCTGTTCCCGCCGCTGGCGGACACGTTCCTGGTGGGCGTCATTATGGGAAGCCTGGGCATCCTGACTTCGCTGGTCGGCCGGCGCTTCGTCCCCAAGGCCGGCGCCGTCCTGATGATGGCCGTCATCGCCATGCTGTTGAAAGCGCTCAGCCTGGGCGGCGTCACCCTGGGGCCGATGTTGGCCATCCTCATGGAGGGCCTGCTGATGGAGCTGGGTCTGCTGGCCTGGCGCGGCCAATCGCCCTGGTCCTTTGCGCTCGCCGGCGCCCTGGCCGTCTCCTGGAACTTCTTCCATAAGTTCGTGATGATGCGCCTGTTGTACGGCACGGCCATCGTCGAGGTGGCACTGAAGATGGCCAAGGACGGCGCTAAGATGTTGGGCATGGACCCCTCCGCCGTCGCCCTGATCCTGGGGGTGCTGTTTGTGGTGCGCTTCATCGTCGGTGCCCTGGCCGGCTGGGCGGCCTGGGGCATCGGCTTGGCGGTGGCTGGCCGGCGCGCCCAGCGGTTCGAGACGGGAGATATGGCGCATTGATCGTGGCAGTGGAACGCCGGCGGGACCCACGCCCCGACACGTGGGGCTACCTGGCCTTTCTGATATGGACGCTCGTGCTGGTGGCAGTACTGCCGCCGGCGCGGCTGGGCTGGCTGTTGGGGAGCGTCCTGGTATTCGCCGGCATCTGGCGGCACCAGGCGCTCCTCATCCTGCTCCGCCGGCGCACCTGGTTCACCCTGGCCATCCTTCTGCTGTTGAGCGGCCTGACGCTCGGCCCGCGCGATCTGGGCCCCACCTGGTTCCGGCTGTCGCGGGAGGGGCTGTGGGCCGGCCTTGGGATGATCCTGCGCGGCCTCAGCATCCTGCTGGCGTTCTCCGCCTCCATCGGCGCGCTCTCCGTCGCCCGCTTGAGCGCGGTCTTCGAGCGGCTGGGGCTGAAGGGGTTGGGGTTCGCCTTCGGCGTGGCCGTCAACCTCAGCGCTTCCCTCCAGGACATCATCCTGGTGACGTATCATACCCTGCGCCAGCGCGGCGCCTTCCGCCTCAACCGCCGGCTCTTCCATAACCTCCGCCCCTTTCTGCTGGGCATCTTTGCCAACGCCCTGCGGCACGGCGACGAGGTGGTGCTGGCGGCCTCGGCGCGCGCGTTCGACCCGGAGCGCCCTGCCGGCAGTCCCATCCCCCTGACCGCGGGAGATATCGCGCTCATTATCCTCCTTCTGGCGGCGCTGGTACTCCTGCTGACATAGCCCGGATGGGAAGAGGCCGTTTGCGGGGCCGGCCCATCCGATGTATGATGCGCCCGAACTCGCACGAGAGAGCGCCATGGCCGCGGACCCGGAGAGAACCCAGCCATCCCCCGATCCCAGGGGCAAAGCCATCCGCCGGCTCACCGCCGCCGGCGTGCTGATCATCCTGCTGGCCGCCGGCGGGCTGATCTGGCGCGCCGGCCGCGCCTCCTCCCTGGCGGACGTCGGGCAACTGCAGGCCCTGGTGACCCGCATGGGAGGGTGGGCGCCCGCCGGCATCATCCTGCTGAACGCCCTGCAGGCGCTCCTATCCCCGCTCCCCGGCCAGCCCCTGAACCTGCTCAGCGGCTATCTGTACGGGCCGTTCCTGGGCACCCTGCTCTCCTTGGCCGGCACCCTGCTGGGCAGTACCGTTGGCCTCCTGCTGGTGCGCAGATGGGGCCGGCCGTTGGCCGCCTGGCTGGTCGGGCCGGAATGGATGGCGCGAGCCGATGTGTTCCTGCGCCGGCGCGGCAGTCTCCTGCTCCTGCTGGCCTTTCTACTGCCCTTCCTGCCCGATGATACCATCTGCATCCTGGCCGGCCTCAGCCCTTTGCCCATCCCCTGGATACTCCTGTTGGCCGCCGTCGGGCGCACGCCGGGCATTTTCCTCGCCAACCTGCTGGGATATGCCGGGCGGAGCCTGCAAGGGTGGGAGTGGGGCGCGGTGGCGGCGGCCGCCGGCCTCATCCTGTTCCTGTTCTGGCGCTGGCGCGGACGGCTGGAGGCGCTTGCCTGGCACTGGAGCGAGCGCCTGGGTGCGTCAGAGCCATCAGCGGAGGAAGGCCCATGACCAGACACCCAGCGCTGCGCTTCCTGATGGTGCTGGTATCCCTCCTGCTCCTCGGCACATGGGGCCGGCCGGGGTTAGCCGGCCAGCCGGCCGGCGGCGGGACCGACCCGCGCATCGCCCTGTGGCTGAGCCGCATCACCCCGGAGCAACTGCTGGAACGCGTAGAGGAGCTCAGCGGTGAGCGGGAGATCGCGGTGGAGGGTCAGCCGGTACGTCTGCGCACCCGCTACAGCGGCACCCAAGAGGCGGCGCTGGCCGCCGCCTATCTGCGGGAGTATTACGCCGGCCTGGGCCTGCAGACAGAGCTGTGGCCTTACGGCACGGCCGGCTGGGTCAACGTGGTGGCCGTCCAGCCGGGATGGCTGTACCCGGAGGAATCCTACATCCTCTGTGCCCATTATGACTCCACGTCCTCCACCCCTTTGACGCAGGCGCCCGGGGCGGACGACAACGCCAGCGGGGTCGCGGCGGTGATGACCGCGGCGGAGGTGCTGTCCTCCCAGCCCTTTGCCTACACCATTCGCTATGTCCATTTCTCCGGCGAGGAACAGGGGCTGTGGGGAAGCACCGCCTATGCCCATCAGTTGGCGCTCCTGGGTGAGCATATCGCCGGCGTCATCAACCTGGACATGCTGGGCTGGGATGGGGACGGCCGGCCGCAGTTCGACGTGCATGCCGGCGCGCCGCAGTCCGCATCGGCCGCCCTGGGAACGGCATTCGCCGATCTGGTGCTCCAGTACCAACTGCCCATCTCGGTCGAGGTGCGTCTCGGCCCGCGCGCCATGGAGTGGAGCGACCACGCCCCTTTCTGGCACGAGGGCTATCCTGCCGTCCTGCTCATCGAGGATGAGGGGGATTTCAACCCGTATTACCACACGCCGCAGGATAGGGCTGTGCATCTCGCGCCGGAGTACTTCGCCGCCGGCGCCCGCGCCGCCGTCGGACTGCTGGCCGTGCTGGCGGAACCCCTCACCGAGCCGCTCCCCACGCCGGCGCCCCTCCCCACCCCCACGCCCTGGCCAACGTCGGCCTGTCCGAACCATCTGGCTGGAGGGGATTTCGAAGAAGGGCCGGCCAGCTCCGCATGGACGCAGGCATCCACGCACGGGTACAGCTTGATCGCCGGCCGCCGGCCGCACGCCGGCGAGTGGGGCGCCTGGCTGAGCCAGGAAAATGGGGCGCAGGACCTGCTCTGTCAGCCTATCGCCATACCGTCGGATGCCGGCTCGCCCACCTTATGGTTCTGGTGGGAAATGTGGACCGATGAGATATCGCACAGCTTTGACCGGCTCGAAGCGCGCTTCTACCCGGCCGGCGAGGCGCACTACCTGGTCCTGCATGCAGTGGACGATGGCGCGCTCCAGCATTTATGGCGGCTGGCGGTCGTGCCGCTGGATGCACTGCGCGGGCAGAGCGGCAAGCTGTGCTTCGCCGGCGAGAGCGATGCCTCGCTGAGCACATATTTCTTCCTGGATGATGCGGCATTGACCTGGTGCGGCGGGAGCGCCGGCGCCTGGCTCCCCCTGCTGTACCGCGCCCTCCCCCCATGAGGGCGCCGGCATACCATGTTGGATGACCTTCCCAATACCTTCCCAGATGACACTTTGAGAATCTGTCATTTCGGATATAATGTAACTGGCATGGTTCATCCCCAGCGAGAAATCCCACACAAGGAGGTGAGAAGATGGCGCGTGTGATTCGGGCGCCGCGCGGCACACAAATTAGCTGTAAGGGCTGGCTCCAGGAGGCCGCCCTGCGCATGTTGATGAACAACCTGGACCCCGAAGTGGCCGAGAAGCCGGAGGAGCTGATCGTCTACGGTGGGCGCGGCAAAGCCGCCCGCTCCTGGGAGGCCTTCGACGCCATCGTGAAATGCCTGCGCGAGCTGGAAAACGACGAGACTCTGCTGGTGCAGTCCGGCAAGCCGGTGGCCATCTTTAAGACCCATCCGGACGCGCCGAGGGTGCTCATCGCCAATGCCAACCTCGTGCCCAAATGGGCGACGCAGGAGCATTTTGACTGGTTGGACCAGCAAGGGCTGATCATGTACGGCCAGATGACCGCCGGCTCCTGGATTTATATCGGCACCCAGGGCATCCTGCAGGGCACTTATGAGACATTGGCCGCCGTCGCCAACAAGCACTTCGGCGGGAGCCTGCGCGGCCGGTTCGTCCTGACCGCCGGCCTGGGTGGCATGGGCGGCGCCCAGCCCCTGGCGGTCACCATGAACGAGGGGGTGGCCCTCGTCGTGGAAGTGGACCCCGAACGCGCTCACCGCCGGCTGGAAAAGGAATACATTGACGTGGTGGTGGACGATTTCGAGGAAGCCCTGGACCTGGTCATGGCCGCCAAAGAGGCCCGTGAGCCCAAGTCCATCGGCCTGGTGGCCAACGCCGCCGACATTTACCCCGCCCTGCTGGAGCGCAACATCATCCCCGATGTGGTCACCGACCAGACGCCGGCCCACGACGTGCTGAGCTATGTGCCGGCCGGCATGTCCCTGGAAGAGGCCAACCGCCTGCGCCAGACCGACCCGAAGGAATACGAAAAGCGCTCCATGGCCTCCATGGCGCGGCAGGTACAGGCCATGCTCGATTTCCAGAAGCGGGGCGCAGTGGTCTTCGATTACGGCAACAACATCCGCCAGCGGGCCTATGACTACGGGGTCAAGGACGCCTTCAACTTCCCGGGCTTCGTGCCGGCCTATATCCGGCCGCTCTTCTGTGAGGGCAAAGGGCCTTTCCGCTGGGTGGCCCTGTCCGGCGACCCAGAGGACATTTACAAGATTGACGAAGTGGTCATGCGTGAATTCTCCTACGACGAGCACCTGGTGCGCTGGATCAAAATGGCGCGCGAGAAGGTGCGCTTCCAGGGCCTGCCGGCGCGCATCTGCTGGCTCGGCTACGGGGAACGCGCCCGCTTCGGCCTGCTCATCAACGACATGGTGGCACGGGGTGAGGTCTCGGCGCCCATCGTCATCGGCCGCGACCACCTGGACTGCGGCTCGGTGGCCTCGCCGCGGCGCGAGACCGAGAGCATGCGGGACGGCACGGACGCGGTGGCGGATTGGCCCATCCTCAATGCCCTGATCAACGCCGTGGGCGGCGCCACCTGGGTGAGCTTCCACCACGGCGGCGGCGTGGGCATCGGCTACAGCCTGCACGCCGGCCAGGTCATCGTCGCCGACGGCACCCCCGAGGCCGCCCGCCGGCTGGAACGCGTCCTGACCACCGACCCGGGCATGGGCATCGTGCGCCATGCGGACGCCGGCTATCCGGAGGCCATCGCCGCGGCCCGCCGGCACGGCATCAAAATCCCCATGCTGCCCGAGGAATAACCCATGGCCGAACATCCGAGTCTCTGGGACCTGGCGCACCGGCGGCGCTCCGTGCGCCAGGTCCTCCCCGCCGCAGTATCCGACGAAACTATCGAGCGCATCCTGGAGATCGCGCGCTGGACCCCCTCGTCGTATAATTCCCAGCCCTGGCATATTGTGGTGGGGCGGGAGCGGCTGGCGGAGCTGTGGGATGTCATCGAGGCCGCCGGCCGCCAGGCACGCGCCGGCCGCCCCGTGGAGAAATTCCTCGAGCGCCTGAACGGCTACCGGGGCGCCAGCGCGGTCTTCTTCATCTTCCTGGACCGCGCCATCGTGGACGAACAGGTGCGCATCACCACCTATGCGCCGGCGGAGCGCGTCGAAAGCTGGGCGCGGGAATCCGTGGGGATGCTCCAATATGCCCTCTGGCTGGCCGTGGTGGATGCCGGCCTGGCCGCTTCCCTGCATCACTTCGACTCCGAGGAAGAGGCTATCTGCCGCTTCTTGGAGATCCCGTACCCGCGCTTCCGCCTGATGGGCACCATGCCCGTCGGCCTGCCGGCGCATGAGGTTCCTGTGCCGGGCCGCCGGCCCCTGAACGAGATTGCCTCGTTCGAGCGCTGGCATCCGCCGGCCGCAGACGCCTCATGACACGGAGGGTGGCCATGCATGCCGATCTGCTGATCCACAGCGCCGCGCAGCTCCTCACCCTGGCATCGCCGGCCGGCCCCAAGCGCGGTGCCGCCATGCAGGACCTGGGCATCATCGAGGATGGGGCCGTGGCGGTTGCGGAGGGGGAAATCATCGCCGTGGGCACCACGGCGGAACTGCGCGCAACGGTGCAGGCCCGGCGGGAAATTGATGCCGCCGGCCGCGTGGTCATGCCGGGCTTCGTTGACCCGCATACCCATCTGGTGTTCGCCGGCTCCCGGGAGGATGAGTTCGAGCTTCGGCTGAAGGGGGCCACGTACATGGAAATCATGGCCGCCGGCGGGGGCATCATGAACACCGTGCACCGCACGCGCGCCGCTTCGGAAGAAGAGCTGGCCGCCCAGGCCATGCCGCGCCTGCGCCGCATGCTGGCCCACGGCACCACCACCGCCGAGGCCAAGAGCGGCTACGGCCTGACGACGGCCGATGAGCTGAAGATGCTGAGGGTCGTGGACCGGCTGGCAGGACAACAGCCGGTGGAGCTGGTGCCGACATTTCTGGGGGCACATGCCGTGCCGGCGGAATACGCCGGCCGGGCCGATGCCTACGTCGAGCTGGTCATCGAGGAGATGCTGCCGGCGGTTGCCGCCTATTACCGGGAGCAGGGGCGCTCTCTACCCTTCTGCGACGTCTTCTGCGAGGATGGGGCCTTCTCCCTGGAGCAGAGCCGGCGCATCCTGGAGGCCGCCCGCGGGATGGGCTTCCCCCTCAAAATCCACGTGGACGAGTTCCAGCCGCTGGGGGGCACGCGGCTGGCGGTGGAGCTGGGAGCGGTTTCGGCGGACCATCTGGTGTGCACGCCGGCGGAGGAGATCGCCCTGCTGGCCCGCTCCAATACGATAGCGGTCAGCCTCCCCGGCACTCCCTTCGGGCTGGCGCATCCGGCCTACACGCCGGCGCGCGCCATCATTGACCAGGGCGGGGCGCTGGCGCTGGCGACCGACCTGAACCCCGGCACCTGTTACTGCGAATCCATGCCCTTCATGCTGGCGCTGGCCTGCCGGTACATGAAGCTGTGGCCGGCGGAGGCCATCTCCGCCGCCACCATCAACGCCGCCCATGCCATCCGCATGGGCCATCGGGTCGGGAGCATTGAAAAGGGCAAGCAGGCCGACATCATTATCCTGGACCTGCCCAATTACCGCCACCTGCCCTATCGCTTCGGCACCAATCCCGTCCAGATGGTCATCAAGCGCGGGCAGGTAGTCGTCTAGGTGACAGTCACCTTTAAGGTGACTGTCACCTAGAGCGGCTCGCCGCTGGCGACCAGCACCTCCCACTCCCCCTTCTGCGCCACACTGCCGTCCTGCTTCAGCACCTGCACCTCGAAGACCACGATGCCGCCGCCCAGGCGCGGCATAGCCCGCTTGGACTTGACCGTGGCGCGCACCCGCACGGTGTCGCCGATGAAGACCGGGGAGCGGAACTTCCAATCCAGGCCCAGGAAGGCCTTGACCGTCTCTTCCATAAAGCCCAACCGCATGGCCAGCCCAGAGGCCACCGACAGCACCAGCAGGCCGTGGGCCACGCGCTGGCCAAACATGCTGTTCCTGGCGTATTCCGCGTCGACATGCATGGGGTTCCAATCGCCGCTCAGCGCGGCGAAGGCGACGATGTCCGCCTCGGTGATAGTGCGGCCGGCGCTCTCCACCGTGTCGCCGATCTGGAACTGCTCAAACGTGAGGCCCTTCTGTCGTTCCATCGTGCATCTCCGCCTTTTGCGATATGCGTGTTGCTCCCGCCTCGAAATACTTCGGCGTCAGGTTCAACTGGACGGGCACGCCCAGCCGAATGCCCTGCCGGCGAAATTCCTCCACAATGCGCCGGCGCAGGTCGGACGGGACGGTCAGCATGTCCGCCGGCCGCACGTAGCCGTACCACTGGAGCGTCACCATCCCATCGCGCACGCCCTCCACGTACAGGGACGGCGCCGGCTCTTTGGCCACGCGCGCCTCATGCTCCGCCAGCTCCGCCACCAGCGACATGGCACGCTGAATATCACAATCCTGAAACACCGAAAGGGTCAGTCCTACGCGCCGCAGTTCCGCCGTCGAGAAATTCGTGACCGGCGAGGTCGCGGCCATGCTGTTGGGAATGAACACCGCCGGCCCATCAAACGTCTGGATGGTCGTAGTGCGCAGTGCAATTTTGGTCACGGTGCCGGTGAATTCCCCGACCTTGATGACATCCCCCACGACAAAAGGCCTGTCGAGCAGGATGAAGAGGCCGGAAATGAAGTTGGAGGCCAGGTCCTGGACCCCAAAGCCGATGATGATGCCGGCGACGCCGGCGGCAGTCAGCGCGCTGTACAACAGGGGCGTCAGGTTCGCCAGGGCCAGCGTGATGAGAATGCCGGCGGTAATGAGCGCATACGTGAGCAGGGTGCTCAGCGGCTGCATCTCGCGCTCGGCAATGCCCCGCCGTTCGCTCAAGCGGCGCCGCAGGCGCGGCCGAACACTGCGGTTCACCAGCCATACAGCCAGCCATGTCAGCAGGATGCCGGCGCCCCGCAGGCCAATTTCCAGCCAGGGCCAGCCGGCCAGCCCCATCACCACGTTATCCATTGAGCGCATCATCATACCCCTCTTCGCGGCGATGTGTTCCTCACGGCAGTCCCAGCTCGGCCCGCTTCGCCGGCGTAGGGCCGCCGGTCCCCGGGTCCCAGCCGCGGGCCGCGTAGTATGCCGGCAGGAGCACGTCCATATCCGGCACCACGCCGGCGGCCCCGCCCTCAGCCAGGGGCTGGAGCAGAAGTTTCGGCAGGCGGTCATGGGCCGGCGTCAGGCCCCAGCGCAGGTTCAGCAGACGCTTGAGGTGGAAGATGCGTTCGCCACAGCGCTGTAGTTCGCCGGCATCCATATCCCAGCCGGCGGCGGTATTCAGCATTGTCAGCACCAGCTCCAGCGGCGGATGCACCAGATGGCATTGGATGAGGGCATTGGTCACACAGCGCCAATCCTGCCGCAGGGCTGTCATGCGCGCCTTTTCGGCGGACTGTTCGTCCCGCGCGCCGGCGGTCATGCCCCACTCGGGCAGTTCGTCGCCGCTGTCCAGCATGTACATGTCCCCCTGCATATGACAGCCCGGCCGGGGCGAGGTGGCATAGGTCAGCGCCATGCCGATGTAGGCGCGCGGGTCGTGCATGGCCACTTCCATGCCGTTGACATGGACGGCCAGCTCCGGCACGCCGAAATGCTCCGCCACGGCGCGCGACCCCTGGGCCAGCAGGTCGCCGATGCCCTGCCGGCGGGCCATCCACTCGGTCAGCGTGATGGCCGGCCCGATATCCCCCCAGCGCGGTTCCAGCCCGTCCAGGTCGCCGGCGCTGACAATGCCCTGCTCGAACAGGTAGTACACGAAGGCGATGGTATTGCCGGCGCTGATGGTATCCAGGCCGTAGAGGTTGCAGAGATGGCCAGCGTAGGCCACCCCCTCCAGGTCATCGCTCAGCAACTGCGTCCCGTAGCTGGCAATGGTCTCGTACTCCGGCCCGTCCGCCACCTCCACCCCATAACGCAGTAGGCTGGTCTCGCGGCCGCATCCCACCGCGCACCCGAAGCAGGTGCGCGCCCGTCGCAGGATGGTATCGGCCATGGCCGCGCCGCTGAGCCGCTCCGCGCCGTCAAACACCCCCTGGGTGTAATATTTCGACGGGACATCGCCCTCCAGCATGCCGAGATCCACGTAGAACGCCGTACCCCCTAAATGGAGCATCTGGGAAGGGATATCGTCCTGCAGGATGGACAGCGCCTCTTTGGCTGCCGTGTGAAAGCGATCTGCGTCCGCCAGGGGGATTTTCTGCCGGCCTCCCACCGCGATGGCCTTGAGCTTTTTCGATCCCATGACGGCGCCCATGCCGCCGCGGCCGGCGGTGCGCCCATGGGCATTCACGATCACCGCCAGCGGCGAGAGCTTCTCGCCGGCGGCCCCGATGGCCGCCACTTTGAGCGAGCTGTCGCCGGCCTCCTGCTGGATGGCGCGCTGGACGGCGTAGGTGTCCATGCCCCACAGGTGCGCCGCATCGCGCAGTTCGGCGCGTCCGTCACGCACCAGAAGATAGACCGGCCGCTCGGCGGCGCCCCGGACGATGATGCCGTCATAGCCGGCGAAGCGCAGGGCCGGCCCCCAGAACCCGCCGGCGTTCCCCTCCCCCCAGAAGCCGGTCAGCGGGGAGCGGGCGCACACCTCGAACCGGCCGCAGGAGGGAGCGCGCGTGCCCACCAGCGGCCCGGTCATGAAAACCAGGGGGCTGGCCGGGTCCAGCGGGTCCGCCCTTGCATCCACCAGGTCGAACAAATAGCGCGCTGCCAGGCCGGAGCCTCCCAGGTACTGGCGCGCATACTCGGCCGACAGCGGGATGTCCTCCAGCCGGCGATCCGTCAAATCCACCAGCAGTATCCTGCCCATATATCCGTACATCGGAGCGCTCTCCTGGGGCTAAAAATCAATGGGACGCCCTTCGTAGGCATAGACGAAGAGGCGGGCAAACTCCCCGCGGTCAGGGACGCGCGGGCTGGTCACCGTCTGCGAGTCGCTCTCCGCCCTGTCCACCAGCGCCTCCAGTTGGGCGTCGAAATCGGCGCGGGCGATGCCCAGCACGGCGATGGACTGCGGCTGGTCAATCTCGTGCATCAACTGCCGGACCCGGGCGGAAAGGGCCCAGGCGGCGGTTTCCTCGTCATCCGCCGGCAGTCCCAGGAAGCGGGCGATATCGGCGTAGCGCGCCGCGCCGGAGGGCGCCGAGTACTCGATGGTATAGGGCAGGAACAGCCCCACGGCGCGCCCGTGCGGGATATGGAACAGGGCGCCCAGGGAGTGCCCCAGGCTGTGGGCCAGGGCGAAGAGGGAATTACTGCAGGCCAGGCCGGCGATGGTGGCGGCGTTATGCATGTGCTCCCGCGCCTCCATGTCCTTCCCGTCACGATAGGCGCGCGGCAGATAGGTGAAGATCAGCTTGATGGCCTGCAGGGCCAGGCCGTCGCTGAAATCGTTGTGCCAGGTGTTGACATAGGCCTCGAAGGCATGGGTCAGGGCGTCCATGCCGGTATCGGCGGTCAGGCGCGCCGGCATGCCCTGGACGAAGTACGGGTCGACAATGGCTATGTCCGCCACGCATTCGCGCGTCCCCAGCCCCAGCTTGCGCTGTTCGGCTGTGTCGGTCAGCACGATGGCCCAGGTGACCTCTGAGCCGGTGCCGCTGGTGGTGGGGATGGTGATGAGCCGCGCCTTCTGCCGCAGATGATAGGTGTCAAAGGGGTTGATGGAATCCGGGGTCACATCCGGGCGCTCGTACATAATCCACATGGCCTTGGCGGCATCCAGGCATGACCCGCCTCCCAATCCGACGATCCAGTCGGGTTCGAAGGCCCGCATGGCCTCCGCGCCGCGCACGGCGGTCTGTAGGGATGGCTCGGGTTCCACTTCGCTGAAGACGGCGACCTCCAGGCCGGCGCTTTCCAGGCGCCGGCGCACCTCGTCCACGAACCCCAACCGCACCATGGTGGGATCCGTGACGATGAAAGCACGCCGGCCCTCCACCGTCTCCAGCACACAGCGGGCATCCTCCCCATAGACGATATGGGGGCTGTCGAAATACCACATAAGCGCCTCCTTTGGCGTCGTATATGAAAGCGAGCAGGGCCTTTCGCCGGCTCAGGCGGGAAACTCCGTTTCCACCTTGGTACAGCAGGCCACCAGCTCCTTGGCGGCCTGCGGCGCGCGCATGATCTTGTTCATGTTGCCCTTGAGCTTCAGCCGGCGGGAGATCAGCCCTTTGATGGGGTCCAGCTCTCCCAGCACCACCTTCTTCCAATCCTCGTAGGATGCGGACATGACGAACTCGGGGGATTTGCTGGAGGGGTCAGTGACCTCGAAGGCTTCACGGCACTTGCCATGCCACAGGTCCATATACAGCCACACGTCCTTTTCCAGCGGGCCGCCGGCCTCGACGATGAAGTAGAAATCACCCTCCCAATTCTTGGCCGCGTTGGCGTAGGCTTCGCTGGCGTTCAGCTCGGCACACAATGCCTTGATCCATGCGTCTGAGGGGAACCGGTGGGCCATGCATAACCTCCTTATGTTGGGATTGCGGAGACGACGGCGCCGGCGCGCTTGGGAACACATTCTGCCGGCCGTGCTACCCCATTATATGCGAGAGGCGGGATTCTCCGCAACCCGATGGGATACCCATTGACACCCCTCCGCCAACGTGTTATACTCTGGGCGTCCGCTTCACCAGGCTCGAGGGGGAATTTCCACGTTATGAAAGGTGAGCACCTGCGCTGGTTCGCATGGCAACCCATATGGGAAGCCTGGTTTCCTCCGCTGTTCGCCCTGCTGGTTATTGGCGGGATATGGCTGGGCGGCCGCCGGCTGGCCCTGGCGGAAGTGCAGGCCCTTTTCTGGCTCATCGCGGCCCTCTGCATCCTCCTGCCGGGCCTGCACGCATGGTGGGTCAAGCGCCGGCCGCCGGACTTCCTGGGCATCACCGAGCAGAACTGGCCGCAGGCGCTGGGCGCCGGCCTGGTGCTGGGGATTCTGCTGGGCGCCGCACAGGTCTATTACGGGCTTTTCGCCCGCCACGAGCTGTTTATCCCTGCGCTGAACCTGGAGCTGGTGGTGATCACCTTGGCGGTGCTCCTGGTCGCCGCCGGCGAGGAGATGCTCTTCCGCGCCTGGTTTCAGCGCCTGTGCGAGCCGGCCTGGGGCCTGGTGCCGACCTTTTTCCTGGCCTCCGCCGCATATGCGGCCCTGCTGTTGGTATTCTGGGGAAGCCAGTTGACGCCCCTGCCCATCCTGTACCTGCCGGCCGGCCACGTGCCCGGCCTGCCCTTTTTCACCAACCTGGGCATCGTCTTCTGTGCGGCGCTAATGCTGAACGTGCTCTACCGCGTCACCCACAGCCTGTGGACCAGCATGCTGGCCAACGTGCTGAGCCGGCTGGCCCTGCTCTTCGTCTGGCCCTATCAGACGCTGGTGGTGGTGCCGCCGGCGCTGATGGCGGCGGCCGTCGGCGCGCTCTGGGCCGTGGCCATCATCTTCCTGATGCGCTGGCGGGCAAGCTTCGCGCCCCCGCCGGCGCCGGCGCCGACGCCGGCACCCCCGCCGCCCAAACCGATGCCATCCCCCCGCCGTCCCACTGCAACCCAACGACCCAGAGGAGGAAAGCGCAAATGACCAGCTCACGAAAGATAGGCGCCTTTACCTTCGTCCTGCACTCGCATATCCCGTACTGCCGGCGCGCCGGCCGCTGGCCGCACGGCGAGGAATGGCTCCATGAGGCCGCTACCGAGACCTATATCCCCCTGCTGAACGCGCTGTATGACCTGCAGGAGGAAGGGGTGCCCTTCCACCTGACCATCGGCATCACCCCGATCCTCTGCGAGCAACTGGCGGATCCGCTGGTGCTGGAGCACCTGCGCGCCTATTTGGAGGAGAAGCAGAAGGCCGCCGAAGCGGACCTGCGCCGCTTTGACCCGGTCAGCGAGCGGCAGTTGCACTTCCTGGCCGGCTTTTACGCGCAGTGGTACGCGCACATCCGCGCCAGCCTGGACGAGCGCTACGGCGGCGACATCATCGGAGCGTTCCGCCGACTCCAGGACGCCGGGTATATCGAGATCCTCACTTCCGCCGCCACGCACGGCTACCTGCCCCTGCTGGCGCGCGATTCCTCCATCCATGGCCAGCTCGCCACCGGCGTGCGGAGCTACGTGCGCTACTTCGGCCGCCGGCCGCGCGCCATCTGGCTGCCGGAATGCGCCTACCGGCCGGCCTACTACGTGGACGGCCCGCAGGGACGCTGGCGCAAGCCCGGCCTGGAAGAATTCCTGGCGGAACAGCGCCTGGGCCTCTTCTTCTGCGAGACCCATGCCATCGAAGGCGGCACACCGATCGGCAAGGCGCGCGAGGGCGTCATCGGCCCGTACGGGGAGGTGCCCAAGCGCTACCTCGTGCCCATCGCCGGCTACACGGAACCCACACGCCGTACTACCTACCGCCCCTATTATGTCGCCGGCACCGAGGTCGCGGTGATGGGGCGCAACAACCCCACCAGCATGCAGGTCTGGTCCGCCGATTGGGGATACCCCGGCGACGGCGACTACCGGGAGTTTCACAAGAAGGACGGCGTGTCGGGCATGCAGTACTGGCGCGTGACCGGTCCCCGGCTGGACCTGGGCCAGAAAGACCTATACCACCCCGATTGGGCGGAATACAAAGCGCACCAGCATGCCCGGCACTTCGCCGGCCTGGTCGAACAGCTCCTGACCGAGTACGCCCGCGACAATCAGGGCGATTACGGCATCATCGTCTCCATGTACGACACCGAGCTGTTCGGCCACTGGTGGTTCGAGGGCATCCTCTGGATCCGGGAGGTCCTGCGCAACCTGGCGGCTTCGGAGACGGTCGAGCTGACCACTGCCTCCGATTATCTCACGGCGCACCCACCGGAGGATGTGCTGGCCCTGCCGGAGTCCTCATGGGGCGCCGGCGGCACTCACTTCACCTGGGACAACCCCGACACGCACTGGATGTGGGAGCCCATCCACCAGGCGGAAACGCGCATGGAGGCGCTGGTAGCGCGTTATCCGGAGGCAGAGGGGCCGGCGCGCGACATCCTGAACCAGGCCGCGCGCGAACTGCTCCTCCTGCAGGCCAGCGACTGGCCGTTCCTGGTGACCACTGGCCAGGCGCGCGCCTATGCCATCGAGCGCTTCCAGGGACATCTGGAGCGGTTCGAGGAGCTGGCGCGGGCGCTGGAAGCCGGCACCCCCGAAACCCTGGCCGCCGGCGCGGAGCTGGCCGGCCGCTACCACGCGTTGGACAATCCTTTCCCCGATGTGGACTATCGAGATTTTACAGAACGGGAAAGGCGCATATAATGTCGCTATTGTAAGCCCATCACATTGCATGGAGGACCATCTATGACCGCTGAAAGCAAAAAGGTGCGTGTCGCCATTATCGGCGTCGGCAACTGCGCATCCGCCTTTGTCCAGGGCGTGCACTATTACAAGGACGCCCCGGAAGATCAGGAGGTGCCCGGCCTGATGCACGTCAACCTGGGCGGCTATCACATCCGCGATATCGAATTCACGGCCGCCTTCGACGTGGTGGATACCAAGGTGGGCCTGGACCTCTCGGAAGCGATCTTCGCCCATCCCAACAACACCATCAAGTTCGCCGACGTGCCCAAACTTGGCGTCAAGGTGTACCGCGGCATGACCCACGACGGGCTGGGGAAGTATCTCAAGAATGTGGTGCGTAAGGCCCCTGGCTCCACCGATGACATCGTGCGGATTTTGAAGGAAACCCGCACCGATGTGGTGGTCAACTACCTGCCGGTGGGTTCGGAGATGGCCACCAAGTGGTACGTGGAGCAGGTGCTGGACGCCGGCTGTGCCTTCGTCAACTGCATCCCCGTCTTCATCGCCAGCCAGGAGTACTGGGACCGGCGCTTCCGCGAGCGCGGCCTGCCGGTCATCGGCGACGACATCAAGAGCCAGGTCGGCGCCACCATCACCCACCGCGTGCTGACCAAGCTGTTCCATGACCGCGGCGTGCGCCTGGACCGCACCTACCAGTTGAACTTCGGCGGGAATATGGACTTCTACAACATGCTGGAGCGCGAGCGCCTGGAGTCGAAGAAGATTTCCAAGACCGGCGCCGTCACCAGCCAGCTCCCCTATGAGCTGGGGGAGGAGAATATCCACGTCGGCCCCAGCGACTATGTCCCCTGGCTCACGGACCGCAAATGGTGCTATATCCGCATGGAAGGGCGCGCCTTCGGGGATGTGCCGCTGAACCTGGAGCTGAAACTCGAGGTCTGGGACTCCCCCAACTCCGCCGGCGTGGTCATTGACGCCGTACGGTGTGCCAAGCTGGCGCTGGACCGCGGCATCGCCGGCGCCCTTAAGGCTCCCTCCGCCTACTTCATGAAGACGCCGCCCGTCCAGTTCAGCGACGACGAGGCACACCGCCTGACGGAGGCGTTCATCGCCGGCGAGATCGAGGACGTATAACTTCCACCAGCCGATGCGGAAGGGGCGGGGCCGGCACCCTGCCCCTTTTTCTGTTTCCCCTGCCCCGGCGGCGCAGTAAGTTGCGGCCAGGACAGGGGACAGGTATAATCACAAACGAATCAGCGGGTGATGCGCGGGGTACGCCAGGCACATGTAAGGAGCACAGGGCGTGGATCTGCACGAGTTTCCGAGGCCAGAGGGGGACACCGGTATCGGGATACACTGGTCCTTCGGCGAGCCGGCGGCGACCGGCCTGCGCCGACTGCGCCAGCGCTGGCTCCCCCTGCTGAAACTGCTGGGCGTGAAGTGGGTGCGCTTCCGGCACGCCGGCGGCGAGACGCTGGCGGAGCTACTGCTGGACCATGACATCATGCCCATCGTCCAGCTCCGGCGCTTCGCGCCGTACCCGGGCCGGCCGGCGGAGGGCCTGGAGGAGGTGGTGCGGAGCTATGTGGCGCTCGGCGTGCGCTATTTCGAGCTGGGAGAGCGCCTGGACGATCCGCGCGCCTGGCAGGATGCGCATATCCCTGCCGATGCGGTATCCCGGCTGGTGGAACCCCTGCGCGCCGACGTGGAGATGGTGCTGGAGGCCGGCGGCCTGCCGGGCCTGCCGGCCAGCCTCGACCTCCAGGAGAAATGGGACCTCATCGGGGCGCTGTGCAGGGCCGGCCATGCGGAGCTACTGCGCGCCGGCGTCTGGCAGGCCTATTCCATGCATGTCGGCAACCTGCCCCTGGAGTATCCGGATGACCCGGTCAACCTGATGGGCCGGCCGCTGTCGGCGGATGAGTACGAGGAAGCCCTGGCGGAGGAATGGCCTGGCCATGCCTGGGGCGGCATGAGCCGGCAGGAGGTGAACCAGGAGCGCCTGCGCCGGCGCGATCCGGATGCCACGGTGGCCACCATATCGGCCGGCTGGCGCCGCTATGAGGCGCTGGATCTGCGCATCCGCCGCCATCTCGGCTGTTCGATCCCCATCCTGGGCACCGCCGGCGGCCCGCGCCTGGGCGATCGGCTGGATCCCCGCTACCCGGCCCTCACCCCCCAGCGCCACGCCGAACGGGTGTTGGCCATTTCCCGGGCGCTGATGGGCACCAGCAAAGAACATTCGCCGGCGCCGGGCTATCTGTTCTGCGCCGCTTTCTCCGTGCTGGGCAATTACGCCCTGGGGAATTTCGAGCCGGCCTTTGAGGATTGGGCCTGGGTCAGCCCCCGCTGGGAGCGCGGCCGTCTGCCCGTGGTGGAACTCCTGGGCGCCGAGCCGAAGCGCGCCCGCCTGCTGGCGGAACCCCTCAGCCCCGTCTCCGCGGAGGAGGCTGTGGCGGTGATGAGCGGGGTGGCGCTGGGCGCCGGCAGTTCCCGCGCCGATGACTTCGTCGAGCCGGAGGTGGGCCGGCCGCTGTACGAGCTTCTGCGCCCGGTCGGCGGCGACGAAGAGGAGACCTACGTCATCCCGCCGACGTTCGCCCCGGAGCCATTCGCCTTCTGGCCGCCGGCCAGCCTGCAGGGCAAGCTGAAAGGGGGCGCCGGCCGCAAGGTGCTCCTATCCCTGGCCCGCGATGGAAGCATGCAGGAGGCCGTGGTCGGCCAGGACGAGACCTTCGTCTTCCGCAACCTGCGCCCCGGGGTATATGCCCTGCGCGTCGACGGCACCAATCTGGAAATTTCCCGCATCAGCCTGGCCTCGGGCGACGAGAAATATCTGGAGCTGGAGATGCCGGCCTGGCGCTGGCACATCACGAAGCGGCCGGCCAGCCTGGGCTTCGCCATGGTGCTCTGCTCCGTGGAGGGGAAGACAGGACTGCCGGTGCGCATCTGGAACGAGGTATGGGATGGCATGGAGCGGCTGACGGGGTCGAAGCCGGCCCTGGGGCCGTACTACTGCGAGCTGGCGCCGCTGGCCGCCGGCCGCTATTGGCTCCAGCCGCGCGGCATCGCGCCGGCGGTGGAGCTTGAGCTGGAAACAGATGCCATCTTCGAGGTGGTCTTCACGCCCATCTGCCGCCCGGAGCCGGCGCCGAGCGCTTCCCCGGAGTCAGCGCCGGCCGGCGAGGCGGAGACCGCTCCTTCCGCCGCCGGGCTGGACCTCTATCTCCTGCTGGCCCGGCCGCTGGCCAGCAAAGAGGAGCTGTCGGCTGTCCTGCGCTTCATCCAGCGCCACACGCCGGCGTGCGGCTTTTCGGTGGAAGAGGCCAGTTGGGCCAGGCGGGTGCTCATCGTCGGCGGCGCCAACCTGCGCGTGACCGAGGATGATGAGCAGTTCCTGCGCCAGCGGGGATGTCAGGTGCGGCGGGTGGCGGAGCACGTGGCGGAGACCCTGACCCTGCTGGCGCGTCAGGGAGACCCAATGACCGATGTCACAGCGGATATCACGGCCTGAGGTGCACGGGGCGCCGGCCCTGCCGGCAGTCCATGCACCCAGTGAAGGTTGGGGAGCGCTTTCAGTGAAACATATCGGCATCCTGCATCATCCGCGACTGCCGGCGGCGCGCCTCCTGGCAGAGGAGATCGCCGCATGGCTGGCCGAGCGGGGCGTTACTTCGCGCATCGATTCCGCGCTGGAAGAGGGCGAGAAACTGGCCCACCTGAACCATCAGGACATGGTGATCACCCTGGGAGGCGACGGCACCATCCTGCGGGCGGCGAGGCTGAGCGCGATGTACAACGTCCCTCTGCTGGGCATTAACCTGGGGCGGGTGGGGTTCCTGACGGAATTCACCCCGCAGGACTGGCAGGAGCGCCTGCCGGCAGTGCTGAAGGGGCAGTACTGGGTCGAGGAGCGCATTATGCTGCGGGCCTCCGCCAGCCGGCAGGCCCAGCCACTGGGCACGTTCGACGCCCTGAACGATGTCGTGGTTGGAAGAGGGGAGCTGGCGCGCGTCCTGCACGTGGAAGCGTCGGTGAACGACACGCCGCTGACCACCTATGTGGCCGATGGGGTGATCGTCGCCACACCGACCGGCTCGACCGCCTATGCGCTGTCCGCCGGCGGCCCCATTCTCTCGCCGGACCTGGAAGCGATGCTCATCATACCGGTAGCGCCGCATCTGGCCTTTAACCGCGCCCTGGTCCTGCCGGCCGGCTCCCGACTGACCTTCGCGGTGCACACCTACCACCACGCCCAACTCATCGTGGACGGCCAGGGCGAAGCGCGGTTGGTGGACGGCGATGTGGTGCAGGTCACCATCAGCCCCTACCGCTGTCGCTTTGTGCGCACCCAACCACGGAACTATTTCTATCAGAGCCTGGTGGAGAAGCTTCATTGGCGCACATGAACCGAGAGGTGGAGGAGCTGATTCGTCAGGGGATGGCCGCCGCCCGCGTGGGGGAGAAAGAGGAGGCCCGCCGGCATTTTGAGGAGGCTCTGCGCCTGGATCCCAACGCGGCGGCCGCCTGGCTGGGATTGAGCGGCGTGGTAGACTCGCCCGAGGAAAAGCGCCGCTGTTTCCAGCGGGTGCTGGAGCTGGAGCCGGGGAATGCCGAGGCGCTGGCCGGCCTGGCCTGGTTGGACCGTCAGCAGACGCCGGCGCCGGCGGAGGCGCCGGAAGTGCTCTACTGCGCCAATCATCCTACCGTCGAGACCGTCCTGCGCTGTAACCGCTGTAACAAGCCCATCTGCGTGAAATGCGCTGTGCAGACGCCGGTGGGCTACCGGTGTAAGGAGTGCGTGGCAGAGCTTCAGGCCCATTACTTCAACGCGCAAGCCTGGGACTACCCCATTGCCGCCGCGGTGACGCTGTTCCTCAGCATCTTTGTCGGCGCGTTCCTGCCCTGGCTGATGTCCATGCTACCCTACGGCTGGCTGTTCGTGTTCTTCCTGACGCCGCCCATCAGCGGCGGCATCGCCGAGGCGGCGCGCCGTGCCGTGGGGCGCCGGCGGGGCAAATACACGTGGCTGACGACCAGCGCCGCCGGCGTCCTCGGGGGAGTACTGGGTATCCTCATCCTCTGGCGGCAGATCGGGGTCATGCCCTGGCTGACGTTCTTGATCTTTATTGTCCTGCATGCCAGCACGCTGTCCATGCGTTTGCGGTAAGCGGTAGAGGGGAACGTGTTAGTTGAGCTGACGATCGAGAACTTCGCCATTATTGAGCGCCTTCAGGTCAGCTTCCATGAGGGCTTCAATGTGCTGACCGGCGAGACCGGCGCCGGCAAGTCCATTATCGTGGATGCGGTGGCCTCGGTGCTGGGCGGCCGCCTGGAGCAGGAGCAGATTCGCGCCGGCGCATCGCAGGCCAGCGTCGAGGCCGTGTTCGAGGTGGCCGGCCCTGCCGGCCGGCGCATCCTGCCCATCCTGGAGGAGCATGACCTGCTCGACGAGGCCCCCGCCGGCGATCGCTTCACCCTTATCCTGCGGCGGGACCTGCGCCTGGGCGGCCGCTCCGTCTGCCGGGTCAACGGCCGCGCCGTGCCCTTGTCCCTCCTGCAGGAGATCGGACAGTACCTGGTGGACATTCACGGTCAGGGGGATAACACCCTGCTCCTGCGCCGGCAGGAACAGTTGGGATTCCTGGACCGCTACGGCGGCCTGGTGGAACTGCGCGAACAGGTCTCCGCCCTGGTGCGGGAACTGCGCCGCGTGCGGCAGGAGCTGGAAGCCCTGCGGCAGGACGAGCGGGAGATCGCCCGCCGCGTGGACCGCCTGCAGTACGAACTGCAGGAGATCGAGGCCGCCAAGCTCTACCCGGGCGAAGAGGAAGAGCTGAAGATCGAGCGCGACCGCCTGGCCAATGCCGAGCGCCTGGCGGAGCTGGCTGACGCTGTCTGCAAGGCGCTGTACGAGAGCGAGGCGCTGGAAACCCCGCCGGCGGTGGACCTGCTCTCGCAGGCGCTGGAGCATCTCGCCGATATTGTGCGCTTCGATGCCAGCATGGAGGAGCCGCGCCGCCTGTTGGAAGCCGCGCTCTATCAGATCGAGGATATCGCCCGCACGATGCGGGAATACCGCGACAGCATCGAGTTCAACCCCCGCCGGCTGGAGCAGATCGAACAGCGCCTGTCCCTCATTTACTCCCTGCGGCGCAAGTACGGCGACACCATCCCCGACATCCTGGCCTACGCCGAGCGCGCCCGCCAGGAACTCTCGCGTATCGAACACGCCGGCGAACATATCGAGGCGCTGGAGGCCAGGGAGCTGGAACTGCTCCGGGAAATTGGCCGGGCGGCCGGCGAGCTTTCCGAGCGCCGGCGTGCCGCGGCGGAGGCGCTCTGCCGCGCCGTGGAGCAGGAGCTGGCCGAACTGCGCATGGAAAAGGCGCGCTTCGCCATCAGCCTGACCCAGCAGGAGGACCCGGCCGGCGCCTTCGTCGGGGATCGGCGCCTGCGCTTCGACGCCACCGGTGTGGACCAGGTCGAGTTCCTCATCTCCGCGAACCCGGGCGAACCCCTGCGGCCGCTGGCGCTGGTGGCCTCCGGCGGTGAGACGTCGCGGCTCATGCTGGCCCTCAAAAACGCGCTGAACCAGGTAGATGAGGTGCCCACCCTGATTTTCGATGAGATTGACACGGGCATCGGCGGGGTGGTGGCCACGCTGGTGGGACAGAAACTGCGCCGGCTGGCCGGCTTTCACCAGGTGCTGTGCGTGACTCACCTGCCGCAGTTGGCGGCCGCCGGCGATGTCCAATACCTGGTCACCAAGGCGGAGCGCGCCGGCCGCACCGTGACGTTCATCCGCCCCCTCTCGCATGAGGAACGGTTGGAGGCGCTGGCCGGCATGCTGGGCGCAGTCAGCGCCGCCACGCTCCAGAGCGCGCAGGAGATGCTGGAGCGAGCGCGCACGTAAGTAGCCCTGTCCGTTTATCATCCTCTCCGCAGGAGCTGAATATGGCCCATCCTTACCCTACATCGGTGCACCCCGACCGCCTGCTGGACACCTTGCTGGCGTTACTGCGCATTGACAGCCCTTCCGGCGAGGAAGCGGCCGTGATGGAGGAACTGCGGCGCCGCCTGCAGGCGCTTGGCCTGGAGACAGAGATGGACAGCGTTGGCAACCTGATCGGCCGGCGGGAAGGGGCCGGCGAACCCATCCTGCTGTGCGCGCATGTGGACCATGTGGAACCCTGCCGCGGCATCCGCCCGATGGTGCAGGACGGCTTGGTGCGCAGTGACGGCACGACCATCCTGGGGGCCGACGATACCTCCGGCGTGGCCATCATCCTGGAACTGCTGGAGATCGCGCATGAACGGGCGCGGCAGGGCCAGGAAGCGCCGGCGCTGGACGTGGTCTTCACGGTCAGCGAGGAGACCGGCCTGAAAGGATCGAAAGGGTTGGATATCTCCCGCCTGCGCGCCCGGCACGGCATTGTGCTCGACATGGGCGGCCCGCGCGGCTATATCACCGTCCAAGGGCCTTCCCACGACCATCTGGAGATAGTGATTCACGGCAAGAAGTCCCACGCCGCCTGCGCGCCGGAGGAGGGCGTCAACGCCATCCGTGTGGCGGCAGAGGCCATCGCCGCCATGCCGTTGGGGCGCATTGACGAGGCGACCACCGCCAACATCGGGGTCATCCACGGCGGGACGGCCACCAACGTGGTGCCGGACCGGGTGGAGCTGAAAGGGGAGGCGCGCAGTCTGGAGGAGGAGCGCCTGCGCCGGCAAGTGGCGACTATGCTTCGCTGTCTCGAGGAGGCGGCCGGCCGGCACGGCGCGCGCCTGGAATTCCATGTCGAGCGCAAATACGACGCCTTTCGCGTGCCGGAGGATGCCCCTATCGTGCAGATGCTCTGCCGAAGCCTGCGGGACTTCGGCGTGGAGCCCACGCTGATCCCGACGGTCGGGGGCAGTGATTCCAACATTTTCAACGCGCGCGGCGTCCAGACAGTGAATATCAGCACTGGCATGGAGCATGTTCATTCCACCGAGGAGTATATCGCGCTGGATGATATGGTCTTCTGCGCTTCGGTGCTGGCGCACATGCTCGGGATATGAGGCAGCCGCGCCGGGGGAGGGGGAAGGCGATGCAGTCCTGGCTGGTTTCGCTCACCGGATGGGGGACGGAGGTCATCCTCTGGATCCAGGGGTTCCGCACGCCCTGGCTCGACGTGCTGTTCAAGGCATTGAGCGGGCTGGGCACCACGTATGCGTATCTGGTGCTCCTCCCGCTGGTCTACTGGTGCTTCGACCGGCTGGCCGGCATTGGGCTGGCATATGTGGTCCTGCTTTCGGGCTGGCTGAACGCCGGCCTGAAGAACCTCTTCGCCATCCCGCGCCCCTCCGATCCCCGCATCATGCGCCTGGAAGAGATCGGCGACCCCTCGTTTCCCAGCGGGCATGCGCAGAACGCCATGGCGGTCTGGGGGTATCTGGCCGGCCGGGCGCGCCGCGCCGGCTTCTGGGTGCTGGCGGCGCTCCTCATCCTCGGCATCGGGTTCTCGCGCCTTTATCTCGGGGTGCACTATCCGCAGGACGTGCTGGCCGGCTACCTGGTGGGCGCTCTTTTTCTGCTGGTCTTCGCCCCGGCCGAAAAATACCTGACGCGCCTGGTGGGGCCGCTGACAATGGGGGCGCAGATGGTGCTGGCGCTGGCCGTGCCGGCCCTGGTGTGGCTCGGCTCGTGGGCGTTGGGCATGCCGGAGGGACAGGGGGATGTCAGCCCAGCGGTGGTGGCCGGCGCACTGTTCGGGCTGAACCTGGGGATTGTGCTGGAAGGGCGTTTCGTGCGCTTTTCGCCGGCGGGGCCGGCCCTTCAGCGCGCCGGCCGCTTCCTGTTGGGCCTGCTCCTCGTGTTTGCCTTTTACCTCGGCCCGCGCTGGCTCGCCCAACAGGTCCTGCCGGCGGCGTATGAGAGCGCGCCGGTGCGGCTGGCGCGCTATTTCCTGGTGGCGCTGGTGGTGAGTTGGATCGGGCCGTGGCTGTTTGTGAAGGTCGGGCTGGCCCGCCGGCGCTCCCGCTGACGCGAACAGCCCCCGCTGTGATGAACAGCGGGGGCCCTTGTTATGTCTGGATCACGATTACTGCAGTTCGAAGGTGACCTGAATCTGATAGGTGATCTCCAGCTCGCCGGGGGAGATGGGGCCGGCACCACCGCCCATACCCTCTGCGGCTCGTGGGGCGGCGGGCATCGGGTAATAGGTTCCGCCGCCGATGACTTCCGATATTTGCACCACCCCACCGACCTTGACGCCGGCCAACTTGGCCAGCTCCTCCGCCCGCTGGCGGGCGTTCTCCACCGCCTGGGCGCGCGCTTTGGCTTCCAGCTCCGTCCGGTCCTCCAGATCGAAGTTCACGCCCCAGAGGCTGTTGGCGCCGGCGGCCACCGCCGCGTCGATCAGCTCACCCACCTGGTCCAGCTTGCGGATCTTCACCGTGACCATATTGGAGACCCGGTAGACGCCGGCGGGGGTTTCCGCGGAGCCTTCCGTGCCCTTGGGAGCGGCCGGCATCTCATAGCGCGGCGGCTCCTCATAGTAAATGCTGTAGTTGCTGGTGGTGATATCTTTATCGGAGATGTTCAGCTTCTTCAGCGCCGCCATGATCTTGTCCATGCGGGACGAGGCATCTTCCATGGCCTGCTCCACCGTGGCGGCGGACACGTTGACGCCCAGCACGACGGTGGCGATGTCCGGCGCGGCGGAGACCTTGCCCTGCCCAACCACCGTGATAGCACGCGGCAGGCCGGCGGCCGCCGGCTGGGTCTGGGTGGATGCTGTCGCAGGGAGCGGCGTCGGCGTGACCGCGGCGGCTTCAGCTTCCGGCATGTTGGAACTGCCGGCGAACTGCGTGCCGAACATGGCGACGGCGGTCAGCACCACCACCGTGATGATCAATGCCACAATGTTATTTTTCGGCATCTGTCACAACCTCCTCAGGCGTGAAATGGTTTTCTGGTCCCGCGGGTGAGACCCGTCACTCACGCGTACTAGACGCCCTGGATGCGCAGATGGTTCCACCGTTCGGCATGCGGATGCATTTCCAGTGTAGCAGATTTCGGGCGGCGCGAACAGGGGTCAGGGGCGGGTCTCCTCAGGATTTCAGGTTAAAGTTGCGGATTATTTCACCACCTGCACGACGGTCTGGCAGGGTGGGGGGTAGTTGCCGGTCTGGTCCACGACGACCAGCCGGAGGGAATAGGTGCCGGCAGGAAGCGGCCCGGTATCCCACTGGCCCAGGACGCCGTTGACCACCGGCGACTGATTGGCGAAGAGGAAGGACCATTCCGCCGGCTGAGCGCCGGCCCCCATCTCGACCTTGTAATACTGGAAGCGGTCAATGGAGGCGGTGCCGATGAGCGTCACCACCCCGCTGACGGCCGCGTTCATGCCTGGCGATGTCAACTGCACGCCGGGGTTGGGGCAGGCCGGCGGCCGCACGGCAGGCGTCGGTGTGTGCGTGGGTTCCGGCGGGGTGGTGGGCGCCGGCGTCGGGCGTGTGGGGCGCGGCGTGGGGGTGGGCGTTGGTGTGGGAGGCGCCGGCGTCGGAGTAATGGTCGGGATGAAGATGGGAAGCGCTGTCGGGGTTTCCTCCTCCGGCAGGGGCATATTGGGCGCTACCTGATGCTCGATGAGGTAGACAACGCCGACCACGATCAGCAGTACGATGGCCAGGCTGAAGATGCGCATTTCCCGGTTGCGCGCCGCCTCTTTCTCCAAGGAGAAGATGGCCTGCAGGCGCTCCCGACGAGCGAGCCAGGCGGCCCGCAGTAATATCAGGGCGATGATGGCGCACAACCCATACAGCCAGACGCTGTACTGCTGGACAAGGCGGATGAAAACGGCCATTCCCTCGTGGGCCTCCCACGGATATTAATGAACGATCTAGCTCGGGTACAGCCGGCGCAGGACGCCGCGGATCACGACGCGCAGGCGCGGGGCAATCTGCCGGCCGGCCTCCAGCACCTCCTCATGGCTGGCCTCGCGCCGCTCGTCAGGGTCGAAAATGGCCAGGTTGCTGATGCCTGAAATTCCCAGCACCCGCATGCCGCCGTGCCGTGCCACGGTCACTTCCGGCACGGTGGACATCCCGACGGCATCCCCGCCGACGGCGCGCAGGAAGCGCAGTTCCGCCGGCGTCTCGAAGGATGGGCCGGCCAGCCCCACATATACCCCTTTGTGCAGGGGAACGCCGGCCTCCCGGGCCGCTTCCAAGGCCAGTTGGATCAGCTCCCGGTCATAGGCGTGCGTCATGTCCGGGAAGCGGGGGCCCAGTCGCTCGTCATTGGGGCCGCGCAGGGGATTCAGGCCGGTCAGGTTGGTGAAGCCGATATGGTCGGTGATGACCATCAGGTCGCCGACGCGGAAGCCCGGGTTCAGGCCGCCGGCGGCATTGGTGACGATGAGGGTGTCCACGCCCAGGAGCTGGAGCACCCGCACCGGAAAGGTCACCTGGGCCATGGTGACCCCTTCATAATAATGGGCGCGGCCCTGCAGGCAGAAGAGCGGGACGTTTTCCAGCGTGCCGCACACCAGCCGGCCCATATGCCCCTCAATGGAGGGTTGGGGGAAGTGAGGGATCTCCGCATAGGGGATGACTGCCTGCGCGGCGATATCGTCCGCCAGCGGGTTGACGCCGGAGCCCAGGATCAGCCCGACGCGCGCGGGGACAGGAAAGCGCTCCCGGATGACGCCGACGGCGCGCTGATAATCCTCGTAGGTGAAGTGCTCGGTCACATTCCAACTCCTTCTGCGCCTGCGGCAGAAAATCCACCCCCATTATACGGGCCAGGGACATATGGGTCAAAGAAAAGGGCGCGTCGCGGCGGCCGGCCGTCTCTCCATAGACGCCGGCACTCCCTATCCGGTTCCCAACCTCTGCACGAAGGCCCGCACCGCCTCCAGGAACGCCGCTGGACATTCCTCCTGCGCCACATGACCGCAGTTCGGGATGACGACCAGTTCAGCGTGCGGCAGTTCGCCGGCCAGCCGGATGCTCTGCTCCGTCGGCACCACGCGGTCATCGTCGCCCGTGATGACCAGCGCCGGCATGGTCAGCTCGTGCAGTCTGCGTTCCAGGTGCAGGGGCCGGCTGGCGGCGGTGAGTTCCCACAGCGCCCGGTCCCAGTTCTGCGCCCGCAGAGGTTTGGTATAGCCCTCGATGACGTCCGGGGTGAGCCGGCTCGGATCATGCCAGGCCAGGTTCAGCAGTTCCATGCCGCTCTGGCGGATGCGGCGCACCAGCAGAGGCCCCAGGTGGCGCGCCTGGGGCGTGCGGAGCAGAGGCAGTAGCCAGGCCGGCGCTCCCCCGCCGACGTACACGGCCGGGCTGACCAGCACTAACGCCTGCACCCGTTCGGGATAGGTCAGCGCGAAATGGACGGCGACGGTGCCGCCGGCGGAGTTGCCGACCAGCACCGCGCGCTCCACGTCCAGGGCATCCATCAGTGCACGGGTCAGCTCCACCTGGGCCTCCGGCGTGTAGGGATTGAACCCGCCCCATTCACTGCGCGGAGGGCGCTCCGTGAGGCCGAAGGCCGGCCGGTCAAAGGCGATGACCCGCCCCATAGAGGCCAGGGGGGCCATTACCTCCCGCCAGGAGAACGTGCTGGCGCCGAAGCCGTGCAGGAGCAGGAAGACCGGCTCGCCGGCGCCCTGCTCCTTATAATGCACGCGGACGCCGTGCAGTTCGATGAAGCGGCTGTCGGGGTCCGCCAGTTCCTCCGGCGGCACCGTATCCGGGAGCGGCGGCACCGGCACCAGGAACGGCCCCACCAGCAGGAGGAGGATGATGCCGGCGCCGGCCCACAGCAGTGGCTTTCGCATGTCAGCGCCCCCTTTCACACCACGTCCCGGTCTTTCCCGGAATCCGTCGGGCTGACCAGGGCGATGGGATACGGTTCGAAGAAGACCTGGCGCGCCAGATAGGGCTCCTGGAAGCGAGCGACCCAGGCGCGCAGGATGTAGAGCGGCGTGCTGAGCGGCACATGCCGGGCGCGGTAGCGTTCCAGGGTATCGAGGAAGAGGGCCTTCTCCGCCGGCGTCAATCGAGTCGAGAAGTAGCCCAGGGCATGCATCAGCACGTTGATGCCGGCGGTGCGGCGCGGCGGCCGCGCCAGGGCCTCCCAGAGCAGGCGCTCGTAGGAATCAAACGCTTCCGCCGCCGGCCGGCGCCCTGGATTGGCCACGACCCGGCCCATGGCCTGCAGGCGCGATTGGTTATAGGTCATCAGCAGGAGCTTATGCTCGGTGTGGAAGCGCACCAGCTCCTCCATGGTGCCGGCGGCTTTGGCCTGGCGGAAGCGCGCCAGGGTGAAGAGCTTGGTCAGGAAGTGATCGCGCAGGGTCGCGTTGGTGAGCCGGCCCTCGTCCTCCACCGCCAGATGGCCGAAGCGCTCCAGCACCGCCTGGCCGAAGAGGCCGGCACCTTTGCCGACCGGCGTCTCACTCCCCATGTCAGCATACAGCTTGACATCCTTGATGCCGCAGGAGGGGGAGCGGTTTTTGAGGATAAAGCCGTCCACCGCCGGCAGGCCGGCGAGGAAGGAGGCCGCGAAGTCCTGCATCGCTTCGGTGACATCACGGCCGGTCTCGGGCTGGACCAGCCGGCGCTCCTCGCCCCGCTGGATAACGCGGATAGGAGGGCGCGGCACCCCCAGCCCCAGCTCCACCTCCGGACATACTGGCAGGAAATCCACAAAGGGTCGCAACTGCTCGACGAACGGGTCCGGGATCACCTGGCCGTTATAGCGGCAGGCGGCAAACCCCAGACATTTGCTCACCACCACCTGAGGGCGCACCGATGCGTGCATAGGGATCATTCTCCTGTGATGGTCGTCGTTGACAAAATTCCCGCAGGGTACCCCTCCTGCGGGAAGGAACAGCCGTCATCGTGCCATGGGCAGTGCTTACTTCGCCCGCGGATGCGACTCGTCGTAAATCTCGCGCAGGCGTTCGCTGGAGATGTGGGTGTAAATCTGGGTGGTGGAGATGTTGGCATGCCCCAGCAGTTCCTGCACGTGGCGCAGGTCGGCCTTGCCGTTGAGCAGGTGCGTGGCGAAGGAATGGCGCAGGGTGTGCGGGGTGACCTCCGTTTTGATGCCGGCCTCCCGCACGTACTGCTTGATGATGAGCCACAGCCCCTGGCGCGTCAGCCTCTCGCCGCGATGATTGAGGAACAGCGCGCGCTCCTCCGGGCTTTTCAACAGCATGCGGCGCGCTTTGGCCAGATACTCGCGCAGGGCTTCCACCGCACGGCTGTGGATGGGGATGATGCGCTCCTTGCTCCCCTTGCCCTGC
>Ga0080004_1220839_pt1 | contig 35100 bp, 45 predicted proteins | sample WasSprMetagenome_FD_69207 | JGI IMG/M metagenome (GOLD analysis project Ga0080004, IMG submission 69207) | Sulfidic aquatic microbial communities from Washburn Spring, Yellowstone National Park, USA - WS (SPADES assembly) (version 2) | ecosystem: Environmental > Aquatic > Thermal springs > Hot...
CCTTAAACAGTGGGCCATCACAGATTCCGCAGTGGCTAACGCCTCTTCCCTTAAATTCTGCTTCGCCTGGAACGCCCAACTCGCGGTAACTTGTGCCTGAAGCAATTATGACAGCCCTAGCACTATAAACGCCTCTGCTTGTTTTCACAATTTTATCCTCGCCTCTAAGGTCTAAGCTTACTACTTTTTCAAATTCGTGAATTTCTGCACCTACGCCTCGACACTGCGCCACCATTTTCTGCGCCAGCTCCATGCCACTTATCCTTTCGAAGCCTGGATAGTTCTCAATTATCGGTGCGTCTGCGGCTGTTCCTCCAGCCATCTTTTCTTCGATAATTAATGTTTTTAATCCGCTTCGCACTCCATAGATTCCAGCTGTTAAGCCGGCGGCGCCTGCGCCAATTATTATTAAATCCCAATTTTCCATAAGGGACACGCTTCGCTTAACTTTCTGCCAAACAAAATAATATGCCTTTAGCCCAGATTACTCATCTTCAAAGTCTAGTTCTGCAATTTCCAGTTCATAGCATTCTTGGCAAAAGCCATCATAAGTCTCATATTCTTCTCTAGAGATTTTTCGTCCGCAACTTAAACAATAGTAAACCTTTTCATCATCTTCTTCCATTTTAAACACTTCAGAGCAAGATATGCTCCCATTGGCGTAGCCTATTTTGCCAAAGCCTTTTCGTATTCGGCAACAACTTTTTCGACCTTTTCAACCACGTTATGCCTTCAATTTCTAAAGGCCTTAAGAAACTAATAATGTTATTGCACTAAAATGTTCTAGGTTTCACCAAAAAGTACTACATAAAAGATTAAACGAAAGAAACCAAAAATGGGATTTAAAACTGATTAGGGCGATTATGTTTAGCTTAGTCTAATTCCAGTTCTTGAATGAATGTGCCGTGCCATGTGTGGTACCAGACTTGGCCTGTGTATCCGTTGACGCTGAGCATGCCATAGTGTTGACCGTTAAGCTGGACCGTGGCGTGGTAGTAGCCGTAGAAGGGTTTCACTTCACCTACCGTTGTGCCTGGATAATAAGTGTTCAGGTACTGTTGTGCGTAGGTTTTGGCTTGGTCTACAGTGACAGGCATAGCAGCTGTTGGCGTTCTGTACCAGCCCATCATTCCGTTCATCATGCCGTATTTAGTGTTCCACATCATGTTTGGGCCATGTTCCGGATAAATATTGCTAGTGTACTTGTCGATTAACATTTCAAAGGCTCCTATGCCTGTGCTTCTTTCGTAGTATTGCACATAAAAGTTCAGCGAGTACTCCTCCACCTCGCCAACTGCCAGATCAGGATTGTTAAGTGAAGCTAGATACCTTTGAGCAATTTCTGTCGCCTTGTCAATGGTTATAGAGGCTGTTGGCGCGCTAGGATAAGGAGGGTACGTTGGACCACTAAAGCCGTTCCAATTGTTTCTCCCATGGCATCCACCGCCGCCATAAGGATAAACAGGATATGTTCCATAGACGCCATATGTGGGGGAAGAACCATAAAAGTTCCACCCGCCCATATGGCTGTATACCGCAGTTATTAGAATCGCTAACGCTAATCCGCTTAGCACCGCAACGCTGACTATTTTCCACTTTTCCATTGGAATCACCTCACTTTAAAATCATGCGCAGCGCTGGATAAAACAGTTTGCTGAAACATAAGTGAAACAATTTCTGAAACATTGTGAAACAATAAGTTGACAGACATATTTTACTGTATGAGAGAATGCACATGTCATGATAAGCCTTAAATCAATCGAAGCACCTTTTTCTCTTGAGGTAAATGCGCAAAATAAACGCTTTCTTAGCGCTTTTCACCGTCTCTATGATTTCCTTAATTGTTCTCGTAGTTGTAAGCTTCTATCTTTTTACGGCAAGCATACAATATCCATGGGATTGGATGTGGATGCATATGGGAGGAATGATGGGTGGAAACTATCAAGTTCCAGCTCAAAATCCAGTTTCACCTTATGTTGGAGTACTCTTTATCGGACTCATTATTCTCACAGTGGTGGGCGTATTTGGATTAATCTATTTCCTAGCATTCCCAGAGGAGAAACTTGTAAACCAGCTAGCAGAAAATCGTATTGAAAACTTTCAGGGAAACTTAACAACGCCATATTCGGCTGTTTTGAAAGCATTAACACCAGAGGAACGTAAGATTATTGAAATCCTAAGGGTTCACAATGGAAGATACTTGCAGAAATACCTAAGAAAAGAGGCTGGACTAACACGTCTGAAAACTCATAGGATTATATCACGTTTAAGCGAGAGAGGCTTGCTGACCTTGATAAGAGTTGGAAACACTAATGAAGTGGTCTTGGCAGACTGGCTTATACAACAGTCTAAAAGCATGGAAAAAGAAAACTAGAAGAAATATCCTCAACGCTTAGTTTTAGGTAAAAGTTTAAAACAGCCATGTGTAACTAAGTTGTGGTGGAACATGAGGGATAAAGTTCTCCGTCGATAAAAACAAAATCTTTAATATTCCTAGAGACAGTTCAGAAAAATTTATGGAGATCTTGAAACAAATCGAGGAAAAATGGCAGAAACGCTGGGAAGAAGCTAAAATTTTTGAGGCAAACCCAGACCCCTCAAAGCCTAAATTCTTTATCACAGTGGCTTATCCATACCCGAACTCTCCGCAGCACATAGGCCATGCACGAACCTACACTTTGGCTGACGTTTATGCGCGGTATATGCGGATGCGCGGCTACAACGTGCTCCTGCCCATGGCTTTTCACTACACTGGAACGCCTGTTCTAGCCATGGCGAAACGCCTTGCAGAAAACGATGAAGAACTGATAAACGATTTCGTAAGCGTCTATAAAGTTCCAAGGGAAAAATTGAAAGAGTTGACAAGCGCCCTTGCTATGGCCAGATATTTCCATGAAGAAATTAAAGAGGGAATGAAGCGAATAGGCTATTCCATAGACTGGAGACGTGAATTCACAACAATAGACCCCCAATACAACCGCTTCATAGAATGGCAGTTCCACAAGCTTCACCAAGCGGGATATATAACGCGGGGAAGCCACCCGGTGGGCTGGTGTCCAAAAGACGGAAACCCAGTCGGCCAGCATGACACTGCAGGAGATGTGGAGCCGGAAATAGGCGATTTTACACTGATAAAATTTAAGCATGAAGATTGGGTTATGCCCACGGCTACTCTAAGGCCGGAAACAGTTTTCGGTGTAACAAACATATGGCTTAATCCAAAGGCCAAATATGTAAAAGCTTATGTTGACGGTGAAAAATGGATAATAAGCCAAGAATGTGCAGAAAAACTAGCCTTTCAGAACCACACAGTCACAGTCTTGGAAAGCCTTGAAGGAAAAGAGTTTATTGGGAAAACTGTTAAAAACCCAGTTATAGATGATGAGGTTTTAATTTTACCCGCGGATTTCGTTGACCCCAAAAACGCAACTGGTGTTGTAATGTCTGTGCCTGGACATGCGCCCTATGATTATGTTGCTCTAGAAAACCTCAAGAAAGACTCGGCAAAGCTGAAGGAGTACGCATTAAACGAGGCAACTGTAAAAGCTATAAAAGCAGTTTCGATAATTGAGGTCCCTTCCTATTCGGATATTCCAGCGGAAGATATTGTCAAAAAGATGGGCATAAGCGAACAGACAGACCCCAAACTGGAAGACGCTACGAAAGAGGTTTACAGACACGAGTTTCACAACGGAAAAATGAAGGCAAACACTGGAAAATACGCTGGACTGCCAGTGGCTGAAGCAAAAGAAAAGGTTAAACAAGAGTTGACGCGTGAAGGCAAAGCCGCGGTAATGTATGAACTTTTAAACAAGCCTGTCCGATGCCGTTGTGGAACAGAATGTATAGTGAAGATCTTTGAAGACCAATGGTTCATAGACTATGGCAACACTGAATGGAAAGCCTTAGCCCGCAAATGCCTAGAAAAAATGAGGATTCTTCCGGAGGATCTCCGCACAGAATTCAACTACGTGATAGATTGGCTTCATGAAAGGGCATGCGCAAGAAAATCAGGCTTAGGCACAAGGCTTCCATGGGACAAAGACTGGATTATCGAGTCGCTTTCGGATTCAACAATTTACATGGCATATTACACCATAGCAAGACACATAAGAGAATATGGAATACAGCCAAATCAGCTAACTCTAGAAGTTTTCGACTACATATTCCTAGGAAAGGGCGACGCTGCAGAAGTATCCCGAAAAGTTGGGCTAAACACTGAAATACTGGAGGAAATGCGAAGGGAATTCGCCTATTTTTATCCCCTGGACAGCCGCCACTCTGGACGCGATTTGGTTCCAAACCACTTGACTTTCATGATATTTAATCATGTGGCAGTATTTCCCAAAGAACTTTGGCCTAGACAAATAGTCACCAACGGCAGTGTGACAATGATGGGGGTGAAAATGAGCAAGTCCTTCGGCAACATAATCCCCCTAAGAGAAGCCTTAAAAATGTTTGGAGCTGACCCTCTGCGTTTAAGCGTCCTAGCAACTGCTGAACTTTTGCAAGATGCGGAATTCAGCCAAGCAGTGGCTAAATCCATGCAGGAAAGAATAGAACGCCTATACAGGTTCGTCGCCGAATTTTCCAAAGAAGTTGGAAAAACCGAAAAGGTTCCAGAAGAAACGCTTACGACAATAGACCGTTGGATGCTCAGCCGCCTTCAAGAGCATATAAAAAAGGCAACGGAATTCATGGAAATGCTTGCTGTGCGCAAAGCCATACACATAATTCTCTACGAGTTAGAACAAGACTTTCAGTGGTATCAAAAACGCATAAAAGACCAAAAGGATAACCCTGAAAGAAAAACAGCCATAAACTACGTCTTCGGCGAAGTCATAAACGCTCAGATAAGAATGCTGGCTCCGGTGGCGCCCCACATATGCGAAGAGCTCTGGGAGATGATAGGCGGAAAAGGCTTCGTGTCCTTAAGTTCATGGCCAACAGTTGACGAGACGAAATTGGACGTTAAAGCGGAAGAAAACGAAGCCTTAATTATGAGCTTGCTGGAGGACACCCAAAACATAATTAAAGCGACTAACATAAAGCCTAAGAAGGTTTTCTATTACGTAGCAGCTCCTTGGAAATGGAAAATCTATAGGATGACGCTTGAAAAGGCGGTTTTAGGAAAAGTGACGCAGGGCGATTTAATGAGAGAGTTAATGAAGGATTCAGAGTTGAGGGCTAAAGCTAAGGAAGTAGCAGATTTCGCCGGCAAATTTGTTGAGGAAATCAATCGAATGCCCATAGAGAAAAAGCAGAGGCTTCTAGAAATCGGAGTGTTCGACGAAAAACAAGTTTTGAAAGACGCGGAGGATTTCCTAAAAAGCGAAATTAATGCAGAAATACATGTTTACGAGGAAGAAAACGCTCGACGTTATGATCCTAAAAATAGAGCGCGCTTGAGTAAGCCTTTACGTCCAGCAATCTATGTGGAGTGAACACTTTAAACACCGTTTTTTCTGGCATTCTGTAAAGCGTTTATAAAGATAAAACTATATTCAACAGTTTTACTATGAAATCCCAGTGAGGGTCCGTGGCGCAGCTTGGACATGGCGAAAATCCAAAAAGCGCGTCGGCCTTCTAAGCCGGAGATCCTGGGTTCAAATCCCAGCGGACCCGCCACTTTCCTTTTTAGCATGCAAAGTAAAAGGCCTATATTTCTGGGATCTTCACGAAATCTTGATTGCAAGCGGAAATTATAAATTGGTAATGTAATAATAGATGGTAAACGTCTTAAGATTTAACTAGTCCTTGTGTAAGGGGAGTAAGGTTATGAGTACGCATGCAGAAGAGTTGAAACTTCGCTTGATGACTATCGAGCTTCTTAGAACTGCAAAGTATAAACGCAATATTACTTATCGTGAATTGTCTTCTAAGACGGGTTTGCCCGTAACAGTTTTAAGCAGATACGCGAAAGGGCATGTTTTGCCCAATGCTGAAAGGGCGAGGCAGCTTTGGAAGGTTTTAACAAAGTTTGTTGGTTTGGAGAATGAGCTTCGCAGCAGAATAAAGTTTAATGAGGATGGTTATTTTGACAACACAGAAATTATAGGCGACTTCAACATTCTCCAGCAGGCAGCCAACCACGCGCTTGCAAACTTTGCTGGAAAACGGGTTACAAAGGTTTTTACAGCCGCTGTAGATGGAATTCCCTTAGCTGCTATGGTGGCAAACGCCCTTGGAGTTAACCTTGTAATAGCCAAAAGAAGCAAGGAGGTTGGGGTTAAAGAGTTCCTTGAGGAGACTTACGCGCTTAAAGATTCTGGAGTTACCATGACTCTTTATGTGCCTAAGGACGCTATAAAAAAGCGGGACAGTGTCCTAATAGTGGACGACATGATTAAGACTGGGGAAACTCAAGCTGCTCTCGTCAGTCTGGTTCGCAAAGCCAAGGCTGAAATCTCAGGAGTTTTCTCCCTAATAGCCGTTGGAGACGAGTGGAAAACAAAAATGAAGCTGCCTGAAGGATGCCCCGTGGAAGTCATAACCTACATTAAAAAAGCCTAAAAACTTACGCAGTCGCCTCTAACAGGGCAAGAGGCGCATTTCCGCTTTCTACAGAAATCCTTACCTAAACGAAGCAGGGCGGATTCAAAGTTTATGAAAGTTTTATCGGCTAATCTGTTTTCAGCCCAAAATTTCTCAAGTCGCTGTAACGATTCCTGAGGCGTTTCCTTCTCCAATATTCCAAGGTTTTTGGCTGCAAGGATAACTAGGCTTGTAGGGTTTGGCGTGGCTTTTTCCCATATGCCGCGGAGTTCTCTTAGGAAAATGTTGACGGTCACGTCGCCTATGCCTTTTCCAAGAGTTTTTAGTTCAGCCTCCAGAGCTTGTGGGCTTGAAGCTTCTTCATGAATTTTGGTCAGTTTCCCATTATATTTTTCCAGTAGGTTTCGCATAACCATCAAAAGTTTGTCAGCTGTTTTAAAGTCGTAGCGAGTATAGCTTCCCTCATCTAGAATTCTGACAAGCCCATCCCATCCAGTTTCAAGAATTCTTTTAGGAGTTAAAACATTGTATTTTTGGAAGCACTTGTAAGTTTTAATGGCTGCAGCCTCTGTTATGGGCGCCCCGAAAAGTATGGAAGCCAAAAACCACTTGAAAATTTCATTTTCCCTCCCGCTTTCCAAATCTATGCCCAAAATTTCAGAGTATTTCATTCCAAAATTTTCAACCAGAACCTCGAGGCTTTCCCGCTTCAATTCGGGCGCCATCCCTATTTAACAGATTTATACTGCACAATCATAAAACGGTTAGGTGAGGTATAGGCATTTATGCGGACAATAGAATGGCGCGGCGGGAAAGTCGTAACAATAAACCAGTTGAAGCTTCCAAGGGAAACAGAGTTTCTGGAGATGCATAGCTGTGACGAGGTGGCTGAAGCCATAAAAACCATGAAGATAAGGGGTGCGCCTTTACTTGGCGCTGCAGCAGCCTATGCACTTGCTTTGGCGGCTTACCACTCAAAGGCAAAGGAGCGGAACGAGTTAATAGGCGAGTTAGAAATGGCGGCGGAAAAACTGAAAAGAACCAGGCCTACTGCGGTGAATCTATTCTGGGCTGTGGACAGAATCCTAAACGAGGTGCGAAGCCTTCAAGGAAGCCCCAAAGAGTTGGCAGACACTGTTGTAGCAGAAGCAGAGAAAATAGCCTATGAAGATGCTGCTGCAAACCGTTTGATGGGAAAGCATGGCGCAGCCCTCATAAAGGACGGAGACACAATCTTAACTCACTGCAACGCGGGAGCCCTAGCAACAGTCGAATATGGCACAGCCCTAGGCGTTATAAGAGCCGCTGTGGAACAAGGTAAAAAAGTTAGAGTTATAGCCACTGAAACTAGGCCGAAACTGCAGGGTGCACGACTGACAACATATGAACTGAAACGCGATGGGATACCAGTCACCTTAATAGCTGATACCATGGTTGGATACGTCATTTATAAGCGTATGGTTAACAAGGTTATTGTTGGCGCAGACAGAATTGTGCGGGACGCAGTTATCAACAAGATAGGCACATACCAAATAGCAGTTTTAGCCAAAGAGCATGGCATTCCGTTTTATGTTGCTGCCCCAAAATCAACCTTCGACCTTGCCCACACATCAGAACAGGTGACCATAGAAGAGAGAAACCCGGAAGAAGTCACATATATAGGCTCAGAGAGAATAGCCCCAGAAGGCGTAGAAGCCCTAAACCCAGCCTTCGACATAACCCCGCTAAAATACGTGACAGCCATAATCTGCGAAGAAGGCACCATATATAAGAGGGACCTTGTCAAGTTTAAAACCAAAAAACAATAAAAGATAGTTAGAGGCGCCTAAATGAGCAAAAACAAGGAACAAGCACAGCCGCGTCAAGAAGCAAAAATTGAGGGTTCACTTACTGAAAAAGGAGTGAAAATTACAGAGAAAAAAAGCATAGAGGAGCTTAAGGCTAAAGGCTACGGCACAAGCGATGACAACGCGTTAATGCTAAACTTTTACGAAGCATTATACCTATTGGATAAAGGCTTATTGGAAGTGAAAGATAAAGAAGGAGCCCAGACACCGTTTAACAGGCTCTTACAAACCGCAGAAAAAACCGACGAAAACGCTTGGGCTAAATATTTAATATACCGCGATTTGAGAAGCCGAGGATACGTGGTTCGCGAAGGCTTCGGCTTAGGAGTGGACTTTAGAGCCTACGAAAGAGGCGAATATGGCAAGGACACAGCCAAATACCTAATTCTAAGCCTTCAAGAAGGAAAACCATTAACGTTAGAAGCCTTAACCCAGACGCTGAAACAGTGCCAAAGCCTAAAAAAGGAGCTGATTTTGGCTGTTATGAGCCGCCGAGGGGAAATAGTTTACTATTCAGTTTCACAATTAACCCTAAAGTAATGGAGAATCCGGCCATGAAAACATTCAAAATGGTCCGTGGAATGAGGGATTTCCTACCAGAAGAAGCCGAAATTTTTAGGCTAATTGAAGGCAAAGCTAGAAGAATAGCTCAGCTTTACGGCTATAAAGAGATAATAACCCCGATTGTGGAATCCTACGACCTTTTAGCTGCAAAAACAGGGGAAGAAGTGCGCGCTAGAATGTACGCCTTTAAGGATTTAGGCGGAAGAAAAGTTGCCCTAAGACCCGAGTTTACAGCTTCTGTGGCAAGGCTTGTGGCAACCACCATGCGGAATGAACCTAAACCCTTGCGGTTGCTTTCCATTGGAAGCCTCTACCGCTATGATGAGCCGCAGAAAGGCCGCTTCAGAGAGTTTTGGCAGTCAAACTTCGAACTTATAGGTTCAGAAAAACCAGAGGCTGACGCTGAAATACTGCTTTTAACTAACAGCCTAATGAAATCTGTTGGGCTAAAAAACTACACCTTCAAAATCGGACACGTTGGAGTGTTAAGGGGGATTTTAAGCCGTGAAGGCTTGGCAGAAGACGCTCAAAACAGAGCCTTACAGCTTATGGATAAAAAGCAGTATGAGGACGCACTAAGCCTAGTTAAGGAAGCGGGTGCCTCAGAGAAATGCTTGACGCTTCTGCAAAAAATTGTGAAAGTTAAGAGCAGCAACATTTCCAACGTTTTAGACGAAATTAAAAAGCTTGTGGAGAACTGTAAAGCGGCTTATGAAGCCGTTAACAACCTTGCCAAAATTCTAGAACTCGTATCGGAAGCCCAAAAGCTGGATATCACTGTGGACGCTGGCTTCGCAAGGGGACTCGAATACTACACTGGAATAATTTTTGAGGTTTATGTCCCTGAGCTAGACATAGCCTTGGCTGGCGGCGGAAGATACGACAGACTTGTGGAACTGTTTGGTGGCGAACCTACCCCCGCCGTTGGCGTTGCCCATGGAATGGACCGAATAATGCTTGCCCTACAAGAACAAAAAGCTCCCCTAGAATTTCAAGGTGAAAAAACGGTTATGGTTATTCCAGTCAGCGAAGCCTTAAACCAAGAAGCTTTAAGGATTTCCGAAATCTTAAGGGCTGAAGGCATACCTGTTGAGGTTGAGGTTATGGGAAGAAAAGTTGCGAAGGCTTTGGAAGATGCTAACAGAAGAGGCACATCCTACGTGGTGATAGTTGGAGAAAGAGAGCTAAAAGAAGGAGCTGTTACCCTTCGGAACATGGAAAGGAAAGAGCAAAGCATTGTGAAAATTGAAGAGTTAGCAGAGGCAATTAGAACTGGGCCGCGTTAAGCCTTTGATGTTTCTCCCTTCTTAGAAAATCTCCAATGTCCAGAACATTTTCGACAGCTACGCCCTTCTTTACTCTATCAAGATTTTGCCTAATTCTTCCGAAGCCTAAACATTCACCATGCTTGTTAAAGATTAAAGTGTAACTGCCTTTTTCCCTTGAACCTTCAACCTGCATAACGCCCTCTTTGAATATGTCTCTTCCACAAATAAAAAGCCAAGCCGCCTTATCATCAACCACAATTCTGTTTTTGGCTTTTTCAACAGTCATGAAAAGGAGAGGAAAACTTGGAAAGAACTTTCCATGCTTCACTTTTCCGAGAGGAAGACCCGCATAGTAATATCGCCGATTCTTTTCAACTAAACTTTTCAAATTCTGGTGTAAATAGAAAAATTTGTTTCCTTTTCTCGCCACAAGCCCCCAGTCTAAGCTTATTTGCGCATCGAAACGTTTTGCGAAATTTTTTATTCGCTCAGCCATATTTTTCACTCTTTCGTAAGTTTGCACACGAAAAAGCCTTGAGTTTCTCCAGGCCAAATTCGTCGGCAATTCTTTATCGAGTTGTCCAGTTGCTTGTTGAAAACTTTTGTCGGCGCCTCTTCTCCGTAACACTTTATTTCTGCAACTTTAAGCTTCAATTTTTTGACAGCCCAGTCAATGTTAAACTCGTTTTCCTCTGGCTCCAGAGAGCATGTGGCGTAAACTAGTTCGCCGTCCTCTTCAAGGATTTTTGCAGCCTCGGCGAGGATTTCCCTCTGTAGCCTCGCATTCCGTTCAACATCATCAATTGTCCTTCGTTCAAACCACTGTTTGTCTGTGGCGAAATTGCCAGAACACGGAACATCAAGCAGTATTCGGTCAAACTTTAAACCAAGCTTTGAGGCTTTTCTGGCGTCCAACCGATAAACCACGGTGTTTTTGACTCTGCAACGTTCAAGCTGGTTTGCTAAGGCGTTAAGCCTCAGCCTATTAACGTCTAAGGCTACAATAAAGCCCGTATTCTGCATCAAATCAGCCAACTGAACGGTTTTGCCGCCGGGAGCCGCGCATGCATCCAAAACTCTTTTTCCTCTCAAGTCTGAAAAAAGAGTTGCTGGGATTTGGGCGGCGGCTTCTTGAATTGAATAGTATCCTAAAAGGTATTCTATTGTTGCTCCAGCTGAGAATTTTGATTCTTCAATCCAGTAACCGTTTTCAAGAAATGGAATTTTCTTAAGCTTAAACCCTAAACTTTCCAGCCTTTCCACAACATTAGAGCCTTTAACATTCATGGCGTTTACCCTAATAGCTTGTTTAGGCGTGGTTTCTTTGAATTCCCAGCCAAGCATGCGGTAGCGGTTTATGAAAAACTCTTTACTGGACATTAATGGATAAGAAGGGTTGAAAGGCAATAAAAACTTGGCGTAATACCCTTTAATCGTATAAAGGGGACTAGTTGCCTATGGGATTAAAGGCTTTCATTTCAGGTCCAATTCAAGGCATGGAGACAAGGCAGGGCTACCGCAAAAGGATAAGCGAGATTTGTCTTCGCTGCGGCTACGAACCCTTAGACCCGTGGCAACGGGAAAAAATAATCTACAAGGGAACGGAACACGGATGGTGGGAGAAGGTTCCAGCGGAGGATTTCGTAAAACGCGATTTAGAAGACATTGAAAAATGCAATGTTCTAATTGCTTATATGCCTAGGCTTTCAGCGGGAACATGCATGGAGCTTTTCTACGCGAAAATGAAGGGGAAAAAGACCATATGCAGCCTTAAAAATCCAAGTCCATGGATAATAGTGCATTCCGACATAATAATCAAGAAAATAAGAGAACTCGAGAACGCGTTAAAGACTGTTTGTTAACGAGGTTTCTGCAGCGGTTCTTAAACTTTTACGGCAGCTCTCAACCTCGCCGATCTAGAACGGGGATTTTCCGCAACTTCTTCACGTGATGGTCTAACAGGCTTTTTCGTCAAAATTTTCAAGGCGCCTTCTTTGGCTTTGTTTCGCATGAAGTTTTTGACAATTCTATCTTCTAAAGAGTGGAAGGCTATTACGACTAGTCTGCCTCCGCTTTCCATTATGTCAAGGGCCTGTGGTAAAGCCTTATCCAAATTTTCCAACTCGCTGTTAACGGCTATCCTCAGAGCTTGGAAGGTTTTTGTTGCAAAGTGGATTCTTCCACGGTGATACCAGTTTGGCGTTGCCCTTTCAACAGCCATAACCAAATCCACAGTTGTCTTCAAAGGTCTAGACTTTACAATTTCTTCGGCGATTCTCCTCGAAAACCTTTCTTGCCCATAAAGCCTCAAAATCTTCTCAATTTCCTTTAAACTCCAAAAGTTCACTATGGCTTCAGCGGTTAAGGCGTTTGAAGGGTTATATCTCATGTCGAGGGGTTCATTTCTCAGAAAGGAGAACCCCCGTCCACTTTCCTCCAAATGCCAACTAGACAAGCCTAAATCGAATAAGACTCCTGAAACGGGCTTAAAGTCATATTTCTTAATGACGGCGCCTAGGTTCGCAAAGTTTTCACAGACAAGAATTAGGCGTTCTGCAAACTCCGTGTCTTTCACTTTCAGCTCAAGTTTCTCCAAAATTTCAGGGTCAGAATCTACTCCTAAAACTTTCCCACGGGGCTTGTTTCGTTCTAATATAGCCATGCTGTGGCCGCCCTCGCCTAAAGTGCAATCAACAAAATTTTCGCCAGGCTTAGGGTTAAGAAGTTGAATAACTTCTTCCTTCATAACTGGAAAGTGCAAGCGAAACACCACACGTCATAAAGTAGGCTTAAACCTTATAACTGAATCTAAACTTCTGCATACTGGAAGCGGCTATACTTTCACTTGATTTTCAGCTGTTTCCCTTTTACTTCTAACTTTAGGCATTACGTATGAAAGTAGAAAAGCAACTGACATTAAAACTATCACTAACGCGGTTATCATCGCGAGGATTATGCTCCCGGTCAAAAAATAGCCGCAAACAACTATGCCCACCGCTCCAACAGCAGAAAACACTTCTAAGGCTTTCTTTAACTTGTTCTCGCTGGCAACATGCAAAGTAAGAAAGTTCGAAACTCCAGCAAACACTATTGCCACGCCCAGTGTGGCAGTAACAGCACTTCCAGAATAAAACCCGCTTAAAAACATAAGAAAGCCTAAGATACTCCAAACCAAAGGAGCCCAGCGGAAAAACCTAACCAAACTTGCCACCAATAAACAAAAGCCCTTAAACAATTTATAAAAATTACTTCAAGCTGAATTTTCACAAAATACGTTTTAGCGTGATAAGTAAAGTGCGGTGCGGTCGCTGGATTTGAACCTGTAACAAAAATATACGGAGATATCCGCAAAATCCTTATTTTCGGATAAATTTAGAAGTATATTGCACCATTATGGCGCCCGCTATAATTAGGCAAGAAATAAAGATTATATTAGGCTTATTTACTAATTTTTGCAATTACTTTATTTACGACATAGAAATTGAATTTAGCATTGTTGCTGGGAAGTGTTGGGACTATGAAAGCTAAGGGAGGGCTTATTTTAATTGCCCTTTCAGTAATACTGTTTGTGGCTGTTTTCTTTTCATCATATTCTGGAAATGATGAAGTGGTCCCGGGTGTTTATACAGGTGTCACTTTTTGCGGGAATACAAGTGCTGAAGCCAAGCTTCTCATCGACAGTGTTAAAGGTTACACGAATCTATTTGTTATTCTCTCCGGACCGGTGAGCAATAATGAAACTGCTATGACTGAAATTTGTGAATATGCAGTTAACGCGGGGCTTCACATAATAGTTTTCTTTGGCGACTTGGATTCGCGGGTTCTCGCTTTAAAAAATCTGGAATGGCGTTTATCATGGATAAAAATGGCGAAGCAAAAATGGGGGAACAAATTCTTGGGCGTTTATTATTATGATGAGCCTGGAGGCATCTACATCGACTATAAATGGAACGAATCCACGCTTTTTCCCAGTAAAATGAGCCTTGACGACTTAACCTACGACATGGTGGCAAAACTATACGTAAGTCTTTTCCAAAGGGATAATGGCTTTGATTTTCTTGAGGCCAACTACATCGATGTATTCGTCTCCGATTACGCTCTTTACTGGTTTGATTACTTGGCTGGCTACGATGTGGTTCTTGCTCAAATAGGCTGGAACCACACGTTCGCCCAAGATATCGCCCTCGCAAGGGGCGCGGCAACAATGCAGAATAAAAGCTGGGGCGTAATGATTACATGGAAGTATAGGCAGCCGCCCTACCTTGACAGCGCGGAAAACATCTATAAGCAGATGCTTGACGCATATGAATGCGGCGCAAAATACATAACCATCTTCAACTATGCCGAAGACATGGGAAACCCGTATGGAATCATGACGGAAGAGCATTTTGCGGCGTTGAATTGTTTCTGGAACGAGGTGGTGAAAAACCCAAAGGTGGTTCACGGTTCAATAAAGGCAGAAGCCGCTTTAGTTCTTCCAAAAAATTACGGATGGGGAATGCGGCATCCCAACGACAAGATTTGGGGCTGGTGGGGGCCGGACGAGAAATCCCAACAAATATGGGAACTTTCACGCGCTCTCCTTAAAAAATATGACCTGCGTTTGGACATAATTTACGATGACCAAGAGTTCCAAATTAGCAACAAATATGGAAACGTCTACTACTGGAACCACTCGCTGTCAATGGTGCAATGACGAAAAGTTCAATTGTAACTATCGAATACTATGGCAAAAACTAGTTTTTGGCTAAAGCTGCCCAACCAATATCCAAATGTCGTCACTCAGCATTTCTAAAGGTTGGGTTTGAGTAAGTGTGCGGGTTTGAAGGCGTTAAACTGTTTAGGAAAGGCAAGTAAAAGTGATGTTTTATGCCAACAATGGTGCGGCCGCCGGGATTTGAACCCGGGTCGTCAGCGTGGCAGGCTGATGTCCTAGTCCAGGCTAGACTACGGCCGCTCGTTATTCTAGTTTTAGTATTAGGGATTTAGATAAAAAGCTTATTTGGCACTTCCATGGCTTAATCTTTTGGATTCTCGGTTCTTTAGGTTTAATCTTCATAATTTTCTCGCCAAAATATTGGTTAAAGAGTCTCATTTAAACATAAATGGTGCTTTATCCACTTTAAAACGCTTCCCCGTTATCCGTGGAATTGTCGCTTTAGAAGTTCCTCTCAACATGTTTAGATTTTTCATTCTTTTCAGCCTTAAAAAGGGGGGAAGTAATTTAATGTGTAAGGTATGGTTTTTTAACCTGTTCTACGGATTTTAGGGTCGTTATTTTCGGCATGTAATGGCTTATTGTGAGTATTGTTCCCCAAGTAACGAGTGTGACTGCCGACATGGCTGAGCCTACAGTGGCCATTTCATGAAGCATAACTGGTATGTCTGCTGGGTTTGCCATTGCCGTTAAGAACGGCGGCCACGGTACAACTTCAGCATGCCACACATGTTCCACCGCTAGCAGGATTACGCCACCCCACAACAGCGCATTGAGAATCCAAAGCTTCAGCTTCTCAGCTAGGCTTCGCGCCGTCTTCTGTATGATTGATGTGATAACCGCTAGAGCCATTGGGACTAGGAAGCATGCCATTTTCCATTTCCTCCGGTAACACTAAATTTATATTTAGTAATACCAATAGATAAGCCTATTGGGAGGAAAAGGGCATGTGGCTCATCATCCTCGCATTTGCAACGGCGATTGTCACACCCATATGGTATGCTAAGGCTGACGAAGACAAATATCTGCTTAAACTTCTCTGCCTAATACTCTGGGGAGCAACAATAATGGTTTTCGTTGACCATGTAATGGGATTCCTAATGGAGGGCGGAGAATTCTTAGAATTAACGCTCGAAGCAACGGTTTTAGGCTTCGCCATGCTAACAGCTGCGCTTGTGATGTGGGAATTCACATTGGTACTTAAAGACCCAAAAGGCATTCTATATAAAAAGAAAAACGAATAAAGGCCTCACCTCCAACTTCTTTTTACCCTCAAATAACCATTAAATGCCAACAAATCTAACAAGTACAAATACATTCAAAGGAAACACTGTTCTCGAGGAAACTTATTTTAGGCTGAACAACACTTTCACGATTCATTCACCATGAGATTTCTATTTAAGTCTAAGTTCACAAAACTATCTCATTAGGCTAGACTGCGAGCCGTCCTTAAACATGTGCAAGCTTATTCCTTTTATTTCATCACGTTTCCCCCTTGAACACTTTTCGAAGTTTATGCCCCAATAGTCTAATGCACTTTGATTTGCAACCGTTTTGCTTAATTCCTGCGTCAAGTTTTCGGAAAAGGTTAAATCTCAACGCTAAGTTTTTGCTAAACTGTTTCGCCTGGTGATTGAAATGCCTAATATTCTAGACATCGCAAAGCTTGTTCTCCCATTAGTTGCGGGAATAATCATGGGCTATTTGCTAAGGGAGAAGAAAAGCCTAAACCTTGGCAAGATAACATCCGGGATAATTTTGGTTTTGATTTTTTCCTTAGGCTTTACCATGGGTTCTAATGGTGAGTTGTTGGCTGTTATGCCAAACGTGGGAGTGACAACCATAGTGCTTCTAGCCATGGCGTTGTTTTTCAGCATACTCTTTGTTAAGGCAGCCAGGAAGCTGGTGAGAATATGATGAAATACATTTTAGCCGCCCTTGCCATTGGAGTGTTAGCCGGCTACGTAAACAACAATTTTGGTTTTCCGTCGCTTAACACCGTTATTTCTGACTATGCTTTCAATTTATCCCTCATCGCTCTGCTGTTTTTCATGGGCGTGCTCTTTGGAGCAGATAAAGAGGCTTTAGCTAAACTGCGGAAAACAGGGTTCAAAATTTTGGCTTTCCCTTCTGCCATAGCTTTAGGCAGCATAATAGGCGGACTTGTAGGCGGCATACTGCTCGGAACCAACGTGTTTGCCTCTATGGGAGTATGCGCTGGCTACGGCTGGTACACGTTAACTGGACCATTGGCGGGACAGCTTTTCGGATTGGAATGGGGCGCCATAGGCTTCACAGTCAACTTTCTAAGAGAAATCACCACAATAGTTACAATATCGGTTGCGAGGAAAATTGACAAGTACGCGCCTGTAGCCATGGGAGGAGCCACAGCAATGGATACAACCCTACCAGTAATAGTGCGCTACTGCGGCCAAGACACCCTAATAACAGCCTTCTCCAGCGGCTTCACACTAACAATTATAGCACCGTTTGCAATAACCACCATAGCAGCTCTTGCCCATTAAGCACACTGAAAACTATGAAGATTAAAATTAGATTTTACTCATGTTTCTGACAGAGCCTAAAGTTTAAGGCAGGATAGACATTTTATCAGCTGCCTTTATACGCGTTAGGAATATATATCATATATATTAAATTATAAACTAGATGCACTTTTAAATGGGGTCTAAGGTGGGCACCGAAAATCTCGACAAAATTTTCAACCCTAAAAGGGTGGCCGTCATAGGAGCCAGCGACCGGGAAGGCTCCGTCGGTGCCAAACTGCTACGAAATCTGGTTGGAGTAGGATATGAAGGGGTGGTTTACCCAGTAAACCCTTTTAAATCCACAATTCAAGGCATAACGGCTTATCCAAGCATTACAAAGATTCCGTGGAAAGTGGACCTCGCAATCATTGCAACACCAGCACACACTGTGCCGCAGATTGTGGAGGAATGCGGAAAAGCTGGAGTTTCAGGGGTAATCATAATATCAGCGGGTTTCAGGGAAGCAGGCAAAGAAGGAGAAGCCCTTGAAAAACAGATTCTTGAACATAAAAACCGTTATAACATGCGCATTATAGGTCCCAACAGCCTTGGGATTATAAGGCCAAAGATAAGGCTGAATGCAACTTTTGCAGACAAGACAGCCCTACCTGGAAGAATAGCCTTTATATCGCAAAGTGCAGCATTGTGCGCCTCTGTGCTGGATTGGGCTTCAGAAGCTAACATTGGATTTAGCGCTGTGGTTTCAACAGGCTCTATGATGGATGTGGACTTCGGCGATTTAATTGATTATTTTGGAGCAGACCCCCAGACGCGCAGCATAATACTATACATGGAATGCGTCACTAACGCGCGGAAATTTATGAGCGCAGCAAGGGGATTCGCTAGAGCCAAACCCATAGTGGTTATGAAGGCTGGACGATTCCCAGAGAGCGCAGAAGCAACCTTTTTCCATGTTGGAGCTTTGTGCGGAGAAGACGTTGTTTATGATGCAGCCTTTAAACGCGCCGGCATAGTGCGCGTTGAAGCCATAAATGACCTCTTTAACTGTGCAGAAGCATTAGCGATGCGGGCAAATCCAAAAGGCCCAAACCTTACAATCATCACAAACGCCGGCGGGCCAGGCATAATGGCAACTGACTGCCTCATAGCGAGGGGAGGCCATCTCGCCCAATTAAGTAGCGAAACAGTTCAGTCCTTAAAGAGCGTTTTGCCCCACTATTGTTGCGCTGCTAATCCCGTAGACATATTGGAAGAGGCGACCGTTGAAAGGTTTAAAAAAGTAATGGAGATATGCTTTAAGGATTCTAACAGCGACGGTTTCCTAGTTATATACACGCCTCAAGGAGCAGCTGATCCGGTCTCTATGGTTAAAGCCATAATGGAGGCGGCAAGGCAGACGTCGAAGCCCGTGTTGGCATCCTTTATCGGCGAGGGCATATGCCGAAAAGCTAGGCAGATTTTACAGAAGAGAGGGATCCCTGCTTTTAGCACGCCAGAACAGGCAGTTTCCACCTTCATGTACATGTATAGCTATACCCAAAACTTGGAGCTTCTCTATCAAACTCCGGAGGAAATTCCCGTTGAGGTTTCCATTCCAACATTCCTTAAGGAAATTTTAAGGAAGGCTTTTAATGATGGACGAAGCGTTTTAAATCAGCCTGAGTCTCTGCATTTTCTTGAAGTCTACTCTATTCCAGTTATAAGGACTGCAGTTGCTAAAACACCTGAAGAGGCTGAAACCCTAGCCTCAGAGCTGGGATATCCCATAGTTATGAAGGCGTTGTCTCCGCAGGTAGTTCACAAATCAAAGGCAGGTGGAGTAATCCTCAATGTCTGGTCTCCAGCAGAGGTTAAAACATTTTTCCATAAGCTAATCGAGAGAGTTAAAGAGTCTCGTCCAGACGCAGAGTTTCAAGGTGTCGTTTTGCAACCCATGGTTTGGAAGAAGGGATATGAGCTTCTGCTGGGCGCCAAAAAGGACCCCCAATTTGGCTCCGTGATAATTTTTGGAACAGGCGGAGTTGCAACAGAATTAATGCAAGACATAAGCGTAGGGCTCCCCCCACTTAATCAAGTGCTTGCAAGACGAATTATAGAAAAGACCAAAATCTACAAAATTTCTGAAGAAAGCGGTTTCCGCCCTAACTTTAGGCTTCTCGAAGAAATTTTAGTTAAATTTTCCCAGCTTGTCATAGACTTTCCTGAAATAAAAATGATTGAGATAAATCCGCTAATAGTGGATGAAAGCAGTGCTGTTGCCGTCGATGCCAGAATAGAAATTGACCCGGAAAGAATTTTGAAGGAGTCTCATCTGCATGAGCATCTTGTAATAGCTCCATATCCAAGAAGGTATGTTGCCACTTGGACTTTGAAAAATGGAGCCTCGGTGGTTCTTCGTCCAATAAAACCTGAAGATGAGACTTTACTCCGCGAGTTTTACTGCTCCCTTTCAGAAGAAACCATGCGGCTTCGATTCTTCCAGGTGTTCAAGGAGTTTTCGCATGAAACCTTGACGAGGCACTGTAACTTAGATTATGACAGGGAAATAGCTATAGTGGCTGAAACCAGGGAAAACGGGAGAAAAATTGTTGGAGTTAGCCTGCTTACAACAGACCCTGGCAGAAAACATGGCGAATTTGCCGTTGTTGTTAGCGATCAATGGCAAGGAATAGGCTTAGGATCAAAACTGGTTGACTGCATCATTGAGGTTGGCAAGGACATGGATTTGGAAACAATATATGGCTATGTGAGCTCAAACAATCCCAGAATGATTGATTTGTGTACAAGGAAGGGTTTTAATATTCAGCGTGTGGATGCAGAGCTTGTTAAGGCAACTTTGAATTTGAGTGAGAAAGAATTAAGAGCTTGAAGAAGTTATTTGAGTTTTCTAACATGGTATGGAAGGATGCTTAAGTTTGGGGCTAGTGGACCCGTTAACCGCCATAGTTGTCTCCTTTTGCCTACTAGGACTCATGCTTTATAAACGCGTAAACCTTGGAATAACCTTAAACTCAACAGCAATTCTTCTGGCTTTGCTCTCCCTCGACTGGTGGGAAATCCCAAATATAATTTATGCCAGTGTTAATCCCTTAACCCTTGAAGGACAGCTTACCATCTCCGTTGTGCTTGCAACTTTCGGCATAATGTGGTTAAGCCAGCTTTACAAAGAAACAGGCTTTATCAAAAATTTAAGTGAAAGCCTAAGCAAGATAATCAAAAACTCAAAGATCGTCTCAAGCGTGCTTCCAGCTGTTATTGGGTTGCTTCCAGTCGCCGGCGGTGCTTTAATGTCTGCGCCCATAGTTGATTCTGAAGCTGAAAAACTAAAGCTTAAACCTGAGAAGAAAGCCTACGTCAACATATGGTTTAGGCACATAATTCTTCCAGTTTATCCGCTAAGCTTGTTTCTCATAATCACTGTGGCCTTAACGGGAACCACAATAGCTTCTGTGATTCTGCGTCAAATTCCAATAGTTACAGTTATGGTAATTATAGGATATGTGGCGGGTTTCTGGAAAGTATCCAACCCAAAGAGCGAAACAGAAAATAGGGCAAAAAATGAGTCACGCTCCGAATTAAAAGCTTTCTTAAAGGCCTTTTCGCCAATACTGGCAACCATTGTTGCAGCTATATTTGTAGGCCTATTAAACTATAATTTGTCCAGAAGGGGAGTAGACGTTTTAATAGCAACCTTTTTAGGCCTCATAGTCTTAGGGGTAATTTCGAATTCAAGCTTTAAGGCTATTGCAAACCCCCTAAGAAATTTGGTAGTCTATGATGTTACATGCGCAACTTATGGCGCTTTCTTGCTTAGAAGTGTGATGAATGCTGCTGGAATTTCTGAAATTTTCTCACCTCTCGTGGCAAGCGGAAGAATTGACACCACGGTGTTGTTAGCTGTTTTTCCAACAGTTCTAGGTTTCCTAACGGGTTCGCCTTCTGGCGCAGTAGCCATAAGCATATCCATGTTAGGGGGAGTCTTAACTTTCTCGCCGAAAACTGCAGTGCTAATTTATATGGGGGCTTATCTGGGATATGTTATTGCGCCCACCCATTTGTGCTTCACATTCACCGCTGACTATTTTAAAAGTCCACTTGGAAAAGTCTACAAGTATTTGATTCCGTCTTTTATAGGAACCTTCGCAGCAGTGCTACTCCTTTACTTCCTACCCTTCTAAAAATGATAAAAAAATGTTTAAAAGTTTCAAAAACTTATCCACCTTAATGATGGTGGGCATGACGCTGAATGCAGAAACCTTCTACAGCTTAGGTGTTGCCCTAATCTTTTTAGGCATGTTAATAGTTACAGCGGCTTTTGTTTTACTCGCGTTATCAAGTTTTAGAGGAGGAAAAGTAAAAGGCGGTGGAGCAGTGATAGTGGGGCCGTTCCCGATAATTTTTGGAACTGACAAGGAGTCTGTTAAGACTGTTTTGTGGCTTTCAATCGCGCTTACAATCCTCCTTCTAGCGTTCATGGTTATTTTTCATTTCCTTTATGGCGGGTGAAAATTGGTAATGACCTCGGAGGAAAGCAGGCAAAGCAGAGAAGAACAGGGGGTTAAATGGCTTCCAGCCTTGTTCTTCACGGGGTTTTTCATAATTTTGGTGGGCATGATATTTTTGTTGGTTGCCGCTTTTTCTTCAGAAGGCTCAGTAAGTTTTGGCGGTTTCGTGTTTATAGGTCCGTTTCCAATAGTTTTCGGCGGTGGGCCTGAAGCCCAGTGGCTGGTTTTATTCGCCATAATTCTCGGCGTTCTAAGCCTAATAATGTTCTTTATAATACGGAAAAAGTGTGAAGGTGCTTTCTAGGCGCTGCTTTCTTTTTCCTCTCTGCCGTAGAAAATGTATAGGAATATTAGGACTAGAACAATGAATGTTGCGGTCATAAGAATGTATTTGAGGGTTTCAAAGTATGCGCCTATTTCCACCGCAAACTCTCCTTTTTCACCCTCTCTATTTTAAGTTTAGGTATTTAAGGAGTTGGTTTCCTCCACTCGTTCATCAAGGATTCATAAAGTTCGTCGTGGCTTTCAATGGTTTCATACCATCCTAAAATTTTAGCTATTTTCTGCGCTATGAGATGATAGCATAAGTGGACTTCTCTGTCTAGGACTCTGAAGTAGAAGTCGTCACACGTGCAGAACTCGGCATTAGGCATTATCAGATAGTCGCGTTCTTTTCCAACAACAATCCATACAACTTTGCCGCTCGGCTTGAAAATGTACTTTTTAACCCTATTCTCTTTTAGGGCTTCGAAAGCTTTCGTGAAACGTTGTCCAAAGGCTTCATAGAGTTTTGTGAGGTTTTCTCCTGTCAGCTTGCCTTCTGCTTTCGCTTCTTTGCAGACAGCGTCTAACAGGTCATCTTCGCTGCTCGTGTCCATGCGGGCACAGGCTTTAATGGATGAGTTGCAGGCGCAGAGGGACTATTTTACTCTATTTTGATGGGTTCGCCTTTAGGCCTTTTCTCTTCTTTTGTTTTTGGCAGTGTGACCTCTAAAACTCCGTTTTTGTATTGCGTTTTTGCCTCTTTGACGTTTACCTTTGCTGGAAGTGCTACCTCCTTATGGTATTTTCGTTGAGGAGTGTCCACTGTTATGGTTAGAGTGTCTTCTGTGCCGTGGAGTTTTATATCTTCTTTTTCCACGCCTGGAAGTTCAGCCACCACATGAACTTCTCCGTCTGTTTCAACGATGTCTACTAGGGGTTCGCGTTCCTCCTTAACTCGTGGTCCAAAACGGCTTGGTTTAACATTTCCAAACTCGCGAATTTCTGGTTTTCCATCAGGGCCTATTTTTATGCTGTAACCGTATACGAAGGGCCCCCATTCTTTTATTGTTGAGCCGTCTGGAAGTTTACGTTCTCTAACGTAGTCTTTGGGAACCTGCGATGTGAAGGCTTTGAACTCTTCTTCCATCATTTTTTCCATTTCGCGGAACATTTTGTCAATGTCTTCGAAGAACCAGCCTCCGAAGGATGGGAAGCGTCTCCTTCTAAACCATTCTGGAAAATCCTCTTCATAAGGCATACTTTTCACCATTTTAAATCTTGAGAGCTTTCTCTATAAACTTTGCGTTAGAGTAGAAGTTTAAGCTTGCCAAGGCTTCCGAGAAAAGTTCCGTCTAGGAGGTATATTTCCGCGTTTTCCATATCAACTGCTTCTGAGCGGAGAACCGGCCCAACGATTTCTCTACTTTTTTCACTTTCAGCATTTTTCTCGTTTAGGGGTTTTCCGCCTAGAAAATCGTTGAAGGATGGCATTATGAAAATCTGCGATGTTTTCGGCTTAATTCCATGTTTAGTTAAGGTTTCTTCAGTGGATTTTTCAAATTTTAAGCCGTGCTTTTGCAGTAAGGCTTTTGCCAGTTGGGTTTTGTTGCAGTTGGCTTTTACCCAGACTTGGCGGGTTATTCTGAACCCCGCTGGGTCGCGGAGGGCTATGACTGGGTGGACATGCCCCATCACAAGGGTTTTACATTTAAGAAGCGAAAGTGATGGCCAGCGATGTCCATGGAAAAGTCCTACTTCGCCAATTGCAATGCCTGATGAAGGCAAAATTTTTATGTTTTCTGGGAGGAGCGGTTCAAGGTTTCCGTCGTGGTTTCCGCGGATTATTTGGATTTCTTTAACATATGTTTTTATGTTGTTGAAGAAGTCTGGTATGTCTTGCCATTCGCTTAGTTCTGCCTTTGCCACTGTGTGTTTTACGTCGCCGAGGATTAGAAGTTTTTCCGGTCTGTATATGCCTATGAGAGTTTTTAGCTTTTGCAGAAGTTTTGGTGCTTGGGTTGGCACATGTATGCCTTTTTCTGATAGGGCTATTTCCCATCCAATGTGGAGATCTGTTATAACTAGGGTTCTTGTTTCCTTTGTCTCTATTAGTGCGGCTGGGTAGGGAATTAGGGGAGTTATCATTTTGTTCAGCTTTTAGGCTTTAATAAGGCTTAGGATTGTTTCGTGGATTTTTTGGTTTGCGGCTGCTATAAAGGTTAGTTTTTCTTTTGGGTCTAGTTTGGCGTTTAACGGTTCTCCGTTTGGTGTTGTTATTTTCGCTCCTGCCTCGTTTATTATTAGCCAGGCTGCAGCTGTGTCTGTCGTTCGGAGTTTTCCGCGTATGTCTATGAAGGCGTCTGTGGTTCCATCCGCCACATAACACAGTTCTAAGGCATTTGCGCCTAAATGGCGTATATGCTTTGTCTTTTCTATTAGGCGGGTTAAGCGGGGGGCAACTTCGCGGGCTTTGTATGTGTTTAGGTCTATGCCAACCACCGCGTCTTCCAAGGTTGTTTGTTTTGAAGGGGTTATTTTTTGGTTGTCGCGTTTAGCGCCTTCGCCCTTTTTAGCCGTGTAGATCACGCCATGTAAAAGGTCTGCCACTAGGGCTGTGTGAACAGCGTTTAATTCTGGTTTTGTGGATACAGCTATTGATGTGGCGTAAAAGGGTATTCCTCTCATTAGGTTTGTTGTTCCGTCTATAGGGTCTGCTGTCACATAGTTTTCTTCAGGGTTTTCGCCGTGTTTTTTTATGCCCGACTCCTCGCTTATGAGGGTGAAAGATAATCCGCATTCTTTCAGTGTTTCTACTATGGCGTTTTCAGCTGTTAGGTCCACCTTTTTTATCGGGTCTCCGCCTGCGCCTATGCCTAGGCTTGGCTGGGGCTGATTAAGGTTTTTTAGAAGAGGGGTTATCTGCCTTTTTAGGTTATCTCTGCATTGGATTAGTATGGGCAGCCAGTCTATTTGCTTTTTCATGGGCTTCTCAGTTTTTCATTAGGTTTTGTTTGATAAAGGCTTTGCTGAAACGGTTTGACATTTGACATCTAAATTTAAGACTTAATTGGAATCCGAATAAAATAAAATAGAACATTGGTATAGCCTAAAAGTTCTCGATGATTTATAAGCAACTAAATATAACCACTTCAAAAGGCGCCTAAAATTAAACTGAAGGCTTGAATATGGTGACGAAACTTGAAAAACTCTTGACGCTTTTAGGCGACGGAGAGTGGCACACCCAAGAAGAAGTTATTAACGCCTTGCAGACTCCAAAAGAGAAAGTTCAAGCCATAACACGGTTTCTGGCGGAGGCGGACTTAATGATTCACGATGAAAAAACAAACCGGGTAAAGCTGAACCAGAATTGGAAAACCCTAATTATAAATCAAAAAGAGCAAAGCCAAGAGGCAGAGGCGCAAGCACCATTGGAAAATACGGCAGTGGGCACGATTATTATACCGCCGCAAAAAACCATTACAATTCAAAGCACTCATATAACAAATTTAACAGACAAGATTCTGGAGTTGGAAATTCGCGTTGACAGAGGGTTGAAAGAAATAGCTATAGGCAAAGTGGAATAACAAACTAACTTTTAACTGGATAAAAGTTTGTTAGCCTTCCGCAAAACTTCGAGAAGCTCCATGCCCTTAGCGCTTGTTTTATAAACTATCATACCCTCAGGATTGTTCTCCTCAATCTTCTCTATTAAGCCAGCGTCTAACAGTTCCTTTAAATAGCGATTAAAAAGTCCAAAATTCAAGTTGCAACTGTACATAAGCCTGGTTTTGTTGACGCCTTCCGAAGCCTCGGTGAGGATGTCTAAAATAACCTCGGTGTGGCTTCGCCTCTTCCTAAACCTTTTCATGGCGTCCAACTCTGAAGTGGAACTTACTAAATAAGGGTAGTGGAATAAGTTCTAATAAAGCTAACTCGAAAAAGGGCTTCTAGAAGAAAACAAGTGATTTCAGAAGGTGTTTAAATTGGCGTCTAAGTTGGATTATGTGTTACGGGATTGGGATACAAAAGGAAAAGGATGTAGGGTTTAGCCCCTAAAAGATTGAAGTTTCTCTAAAACTTTCTCTAGGTCAGCGTTCTTTTCTAGGAAAACGCTTATTTTGTTTTCGCCAAAAGCCAGCGAGAGCACTTTAATGTTTTTTCCGCCGATGACTATGTGTTTGACGTCGCCGAGGTTGAAGAGTTCTGAAAGTTCTTCTCCAGCGTCAATGGATGATGACGAAAGGATTGCGTATTCAATAAGTTTAGATGGGTCTTTAAGGTCTATGGCTGCAGATGTGGAATTCCGCAGTATATAGCCTATTACGCCGTCGTACCCTTTAATCTCTTCGAGGCTTGCCTTCAAATCTTCCATGGGTACAGTTTCAATAGCCACTGATTCGGCAACGGCTGCAACGCTTTCAACTTGTTTTTTCTTAGTCATGTTTGTGCCTCCATTATTCAAAGACGGGTTTGACTCTTACAAGTTCGCCCTTCTTAATTTCTAGGGTGAGCTGCACTTTTTCAGGCATCTGTACGACGCCTTTGCCGTTGTATTTTGAATCTTTTATGGGTTTAACTTTGCATCTCAGGGTTTTTCCGTCGAAGGTTTCAATGTCCACAAGCTCGACTGGTTTGCCGCCGAAGGTGTTCTCCCATTCTGATAGCATTTCGCTGTCTATGCGCACTGTGTCTGATGGGACAAGCAGTCCGCCTAGGTTTTCCACTATGAGCTGCGTAGCTTGAGGCTCAATGGGTAAGGTTTCAGGAGTAGGCTCAGCAGGTTCGGGTTTAGGCTGGGCTTCTTCGCTGGGCTCTTCTATTTCAGCTTCTTCAGCATGCTCCTCTACGGGTTCTTCTTTAACCTCTAGAGGTTCGATTTCAGTTTCAGTTTCAACTTCAGCGGCGGTTTCAGCAGGCATGTGAGAGGGTTTTTTGGTTGGGGTAGGGCTGAGCTTTTCCAAAACTTTAAGAACTGTTGGGATTAGGACGCGGGTTAGTGTGCCCACGTATTTCATGTCTGCTTTTTCCGACGTAACTGTGATAAGGTAGTTTTCGCCGAAGCGTGAAAGGGTAACGGTGCCTTTGTCGCCTTCTATGGTTATGGTTTCGATTCCGCCTATGGCTTCAGCCCTTTCCGTTATGCTGTCAAAGGCGTCTATGACTCGGACCATGACTTTTTCAGGGGTCTCTGCATCTCCAGCGAGTATTTCGCCTGTTTCGGTGAATATGAAGGCGTTTTGAATGTCTGGACACGCGTTTCGCATCTCGTCTAGGGTGTCCTTTAACGCTATGGAGTAGACTTCTTTATCAAGCATGTGTATGCGCCTCTTTTAAGTCTGGTTTAGGTTATTTTGAAGAGTATGCGTTCTGGCACTCCGTCGTTTTGGACAACGATGTATTTTAGGCCTTCAGTGTCGCCTAGCTGGTCTAGCCATTTTAGGGCTTCGCGGGCTTTCTGCAGCACTAAGAGTCTTTCTTGGTAGCTGCGCACCACCTGTTCTATGGCTGTAAGCTCGTGGAACGGGTTTGCGTCTAAGACTATGCTTAGGGTGCCGACGGTGATTTCGCCTAGACTTTCAGCGGCAGCCTTTTTTCCTGCCAGTTTCATGACTACTTCGCGGATTTTCTTGGATTTTTCAGCTAAGGCCCTTATGTCGTCTAGGCGGCGCAGGTACTCGCCTAGGGTGCTTTTTGTTTCTGATATTTCCTTGTCTAGGGTTTCTGCTATGTCTTCAGCCGAAGCATACTCCTTTATTTCTACCACCATTTTTGTTTACACACCTCCGACAAACGGAAACAAATGAGGGAATTTAGGCTGTATTCGCCAACCCTACCCCCAACTTTCGCCAACAGGTAAACAAAGGGGGAGATTTACGATGGAGCAGTTGCTTGATATGAGCCCACCACTTGTCCACTGCCATCATAGAGATCAATTTTGTACGGATCACCAGCAGTCCACTCTATTGGTATTCGCACTGATCCAGTTGCTCCAGATGAAAAAGTCCCTGAAGCAGGATTGAAGGTTACACCAGATATTGGTTGATTGTTAACTTTTACTGTAACAATTGTTACAGTATTTGTTCCAGAATTCTTCAAGGTGCAATTGATATATTTAGATCCGGTGGAGCCTCCAAATTGCACGTTTGTTATTGTTACTGAGGATGATCCCATGAATCCTATGGTTAGGGCTCCCATCCAGGCTGCTACGGCGATGCTGACGGCGACTGTTACGGCGATGAGTATGATTGAGGCTACGACGGGGCTTAGGGCTTTCTTGCTTTTCAGTATTTTCATTTTTCTTTTAATCCCTCCTTTTTGGGTTATCGTGTATTTAAGGGAAGGTTGAGGATTTAAATCTTACGACTTAATACACCATATTCACTATTTGTAAAACAAAACAACAAAAAACAAAGCAGACCTTTATCTTCAGACGACTTACCCAACCAACAAAGAAGTAAAAGACAGAAGACCAAAACTGTAAACATCAGCAGGCAAAACACGCGCGTTGCTTCCAGCACCAACTCCCCTCTATGAGAATCAAAAAAGCTTCAGCGATGAGACTCAGCGACATTGCAGGCTCAAAAACCATCAGCGAAGAAGACTGGAAAAAGGTAACTAAAGCCTTCGAACAGCAAAAAATGGCAGATGAAGAAAAAAGAAGACTACTGAAATAGCACAGTGTTATCCTTAAAATCACTTCTCACGAGTACCTAACTTATAAATCGAAAATTATTAGGATTATAGCCTTCCAGTCTAACGTTTAAACGCCCAGTTTGTCAAAGAACTCCAGCAGAAGCTTCGCTATCTTTTCGCCAAGCTCAGTCTTCATATACTTCTTCTTCAACGGGTCAATGCGCTCGCTTTTAGCTAAGCCCAACTCCTCAATCTCAATCATCCTAGCCCTGAAAGTGCCGTCGCTAAGCGTCAAACCGTTCTCCCGCATAAAATCCTTAGCCTCTTTCCACTTGCCGCGCCCCAAATACAAAAGCAAAAGGCAGTCGATAGCATGATCCTTCTCCAACATAGCCTTAATCGCTGAAAGCTTCGGATCCGTCAATACACGTTTAACCTTCTCCTCATCTCCAACCTCAACACTTTTAGCCTTAACCATCACACTCAACCAGCCACATTTCACCCTTTCAGATATATGCACAACCCTTTAAAAGATTTAACCTATATTACGAAACATGACATAATACAGGACGATATGACATAATGGGCGACGGGTTATTTGCGCTTCCGAAACATCATTAAACCGCCGAATTCTTGGGCATGCCTAGGCTATTGCATTGATGGAAAACTTGATGTTTGCCTTAAATGTTGTTGAACGCTTGGAATTTTGGTCAACAACATTTGAAGACGACGGACATGGGCTAGGTTTTAGCGTGGACTTTTTCTGGTAGGGAAGACTTAAGCTTTTAGGCGCATTCCATGAAGGCGATGTGGCGGTTTTTCTCATCCGTTCCTTCACGGAATAAACCATTAAAAGCGGGCTATCCTCAAAATATCAAAGATGGGGAAAATGAAAGGCTGCCTCCTAATTTCAATTGTTATATGCAGTCTTCTTTTATCCGAGTTTTTTATTTCAGTCCATCCAGAACCCCAAAAGAAAGTTGCCCTTTTCTTCGACGATGGCCGAAAAAACCAGTATGACAGGGCTTTCCCAGTTTTGAAGGAGTTCGGGTTTAAAGCCACCTTCGCAGTCATAACCGATTACATTGGATTTGAAAGAGAAACCTTCAGGGCGAGAATGAACCTAACTGAACTAAAGGAACTTCAAAACAGCGGAATGGAAATAGCCTCCCACACCAAAACCCACCCGCACATGTTAAACCTTACCCATGAAAGGCTCATTGACGAAATCTTAAACTCCAAAAAAGACCTAACCCAACTTGGATTCAACGTAAAAACTTTCGTCTACCCCTATGGAGAATGGAACCAAACAATAATAGACTATGTGAAGGAAGCAAGCTACAAATTCGCAAGAACCATAAAACCAGAAGCCTACACCACGGAAAACCAAGATGCAAACGCACGCTATCACATTGGCTCGTGGACCATAACAAACCAAACCCTTGAAGAGTTCAAAAAAATCCTAGAAAAAGCAAACGAAAACACTGTAATCGTGCTAACTTACCATTACATAATCGACGATGGCCCAAAGGAAACAAGCACCCCCATCCAAAATTTCCAAGAACAAATGAAGTATCTAAAGGAAAACAACTTTCAAGTCGTCCTCCTCTCGGAACTCTTCAAAAACAACGAAAACACACCATTGGGATTACCACAGCTAACAGTAATAGCTATCGGAGTGCTTGCTGCCGCCTCTGGAATCCTCGCATTTCGAAAGTGGAAGCGAAAAGGGGCAAAATCGCTTTAGAAACGGTTCTCTCGGTGTGCAGCGCCTTCATTCAGCGCCCAATTTGGAACATGCGCTTCTGGAAAAGCGTCTACACTTGGAATATAAGGTTTAATGTCTACTATTGGCGAGCCTTCAAAGGCGTCAAGTCCCTTCACTGTTAAAACGCAGTTTTCAACTTCAACCAGCTCCACAACGCATAGGCCTATGGGATTTGGACGGGATGGGCTTCTGCAGGCAAAAACTCCAGTCTTCACATTCGCCCTATGCCTTCTTGGAAAAACAAGAAGCGTGCGCCTTTCCGCTTCGTTGTCTCGCAGATGAATCCAATATAGTATTATTAGGTGAGAGAAGCCTTCTATGCCCTTAAGTCCGCCGCAAAATTCCGGGAAAACCCTTATTTTCGCCCTTTCCTCCCCCGATTCCTCAACAACCCCTATAAAACGAACCTCGCCACAAGCCACACCTAACACCACCAAGCTTTACACAAACAATTCAATTAGGAAAGTTTAAATAAAATATGGTTTACTTCTAGTTTGCTAATAAAATATGGATGGCGCCAAATGTCAAGAGAATTCCGCCACATACTCAGAATAACAGACACCGATGTAGACGGCACCCTAAAAGCACCCTACGCCCTAAGAAAAATTAAGGGGATAAGCCTAAACCTAGCAACCGCCATACTAAAAAAAGCCGGAGTAGACCCACACATAAGGGCAGGCTTCCTAACAGAAACAGAAATTGAAAAAATAGAAGAAATAATCAAAGAACCCGTAAAGCATGGACTGCCAGAATGGCTCCTAAACAGAAGAAAAGACTTGGAGACGGGAAAAGATATGCACCTAATAAGCGCAGACCTAATCCTCAGAACAAAAATGGACATTGACAAAATGAAGGATTTGAAATCTTGGAGGGGATACAGACACGCTTATGGATTAAAGGTTCGGGGGCAAAGGACAAGAACCACTGGAAGGGCGGGGAAAGCTGTTGGAGTCAAGAAAAAAGCCATTGTGAAGCCTGGAGGCGGAGGCGGATAGCCATGGGAGACCCAAAAAGACAGAAAAAGAAGTATGAAACCCCAAGATTTCCATGGCGCACCGACATACTACAGGAAGAACTCAAACTTTTAGGTCAGTACGGCTTAAGAAATAAGCGGGAGTTATGGCGCCACAAAACAATGCTTTCCGAATTCAGAGGAACAGCCCGCGCGCTTATAGGCAAGCCGCCTGAAGAAAGAAGAAAAATGGAAGGGGAGCTCCTAAACCGCTTAAAGAAGCTCGGCATAATACGTGAAACAGCAGTTTTAGACGATGTTCTAGACTTGACAATTGAGGATGTTCTTGAACGCAGACTTCAAACAATAGTTTTCCGCAAAGGATTAGCCAAATCAATTCACCAAGCCAGACAGATAATAACCCACGGCCACATAGTTATAGGAAAACAACGAGTAACGGTTCCAAGCTACATGGTTACCAAAGACGAAGAAGAGCAAATAGCCTATGCACCTGAAAGCCCCCTTGCAAACCCAAGCCATCCCCTACGCCAAATCATAACAGTCACAACCACAGCTGAAAAGAAAACAGAAAAAACAATAGGAGAGAGATAAATGAGCAGCAGTGGAAGCAGCACAGCAGCCAAGAAAACTGAAAAGTGGGGGGTAGCTCACATCTACAGCTCCTACAACAACACCCTAGTTCACATAACAGACCTTTCAGGCGCCGAAACCATAGCTAGAACATCCGGCGGAATGTTTGTCAAAGCTGACAGAATGGAATCCTCGCCGTACGCGGCTATGCGCGCAGCCTCAGCAGCAGCAGAAATCGCCAAAGACAAGGGAATAACAGCCATACACATAAAAGTAAGAGCCCCAGGAGGCCCAGGCCCAAGAACCCCTGGACCAGGAGCCCAAGCAGCCATAAGAGCCCTGGCAAGAGCCGGTTTCCGCATAGGCCGAATAGAAGAAGTTACACCCATACCCCACGACGGCACAAGGAGACCAGGCGGCAGAAGGGGAAGAAGAGTTTAAACCCTTTATTTTCGCTTATTCTATAGAAAAATTGAAATAATGCACCAATATTCTATTCAACGGCACTGCAGTTAATTCATCCCATTATGGAGTGTCGTATAATTGGAAATAAAAGTGCTTGAAAAAGACGATAGGAACATGCGTCTGCTCATAAGAGGAGTAGATACTCCCTTTGTGAACGCTTTAAGAAGAAATGTCCTTGCAGAAGTCCCATGCATGGCAATAGACGAAGTGGTAATTATTGAAAATTCTTCCGTGCTCCATGATGAAGTTATAGCCCATAGGCTTGGGCTCATACCCCTAAAAACAGACTTAGACAGCTATAACCTTCCAGAAGAGTGCCCATGCAAAAGCGAGTTCGGATGCAACCTCTGCAGGGTTACGCTTACACTAGATCAGGAAGCAAAGGAAGGAACAATAACTGTTTATTCCGGCGAACTTGCATCAGAAAACCCAAACATAGTGCCAGTAAGCGACAAAATCCCAATAATAAAGCTTACAAAAGGACAAAAGTTGAAGCTTGAAGCCTACGCAAGACTTGGAAAAGGGAAAAAACACGCAAAATGGCAGCCCGTCTCCACAGGCGCATACAAGTATTTACCCCAAGTAAAAATAGACGCTGCACGCTGCGACGCCTGCGGAAAATGCGTAGAAATCTGCCCCAGAAAAGTCTTAGAAAAGTCTGGAGGAAAAATAGAAGTTCGAGATTTGCTGGCTTGCACCCTCTGCCAAGACTGCATGGATGTTTGCCCAAAAGAACCCCCAGCCATAGAAGTAGGATGGGAGAAAAACGCTTTCATATTCAGCTTAGAATCCACGGGCGCCCTTCCACCGGAAAGAATAATGACAGAGGCTGTAAAAATTTTGGACAAAGAACTTGAAGAATTTGCAAAACAACTTGAGGTGCAAAAGCTTGAAGAAAACTGAAACAACAAATCCCCAGCTTATTGAGCTTATCCGCTTTCTAAAAAAGCACAGCAGAGAAAACAAGGCGAAAATATGGGAAAGCATAGCTGAACGCCTAGCAAAGCCTAAAAGAAAGCGAATAGCTGTAAACATAAGCCGCCTAAAAAGATTCACACAGAAAAACGATGTTGTAGCTGTCCCAGGAAAAGTTTTGGGCGCCGGAGAAATAAACCATCCAATAACCGTTGCAGCCTTCGCCTTCTCCGAAAAGGCTAAAGAGAAAATAACGAAAGCCAAGGGAAAATGCCTATCCATATCTGAACTCGCAAAGAAAAATCCTAAGGGCTCAAACGTCAAAATAATAGGGTGAAAAAATGCAAGTAAAAAATAATGGAGAAACCGTCATAAACGCTGAGGGCCTCATTCTTGGAAGAATGGCAAGTGTGATTGCCAAACGCCTATTGAAAGGCGAAAAAATATTGGTTGTAAACGCGGAAAAAGCAGTAATTTCCGGGAAAAAGAAGAGCAAATTTATGGAGGCAAAGGAGTTTCTTGAAGTAGGCTACCCAGAGAAGGGCCCTCTCCACTACAAAAGGCCTGACAGAATCCTAAGAAGAACCGTTAGGGGCATGCTGCCATACAAACAGCCAAAAGGCAAGCAAGCCTATAAGAGACTTAAGGTTTTCATAGGCATACCAGAAGAGCTTAAAACCAGGGAGATGGAAACCATAGAAGAAGCACAAGCTAAAAAATTAACTTGCCCCTACTTTACAGTGGGCGAGTTAGCTAAAGAAATAGGGTGGAGCGGTGAATAGTTATGCCTGCAAAAAAGGTTTTAGTTGTAAGCGGAAAGAGAAAAACAGCTGTGGCGTGGGCTGTTGTCAAACCTGGAATGGGCAGAATACGAATTAACGCTGTTCCTCTAGAGATTTACGAACCTGAAGTGGCGCGTGAAAAAATAATGGAACCACTCATACAAGCTGGCGATGAAGTTTGGAAGCAGCTAGACATAGATGTCAAAGTTTCAGGAGGAGGCTACATAGGACAAGCTGAAGCAGCGAGAATGGCAATCGCAAACGCTTTGTTGAAATGGACGAAAAGCGCACCCTTGCGAACAGCCTTCGTTGAATATGATAGAACAATGGTTGTAGGAGACCCGCGGAGGAAAGAACCTAAAAAGTTTGGAGGACCAGGAGCTAGGGCAAGGGACCAGAAAAGCTACAGATAGCGAGGTTGAATCAAAGTGATTATACCAGTAAGATGTTTCACATGCGGCAAGTTGATTGGCGACAAATGGGAAGAGTTTGCAAGAAGAGTGAAAACTGGAGAAAACCCAAGCGAGGTTCTGGACAGTTTAGGAATTAAAAGGTACTGTTGCAGACGCATGATATTATCCCACGTTGAAATCATCGATGAAGTTTTACGCTTTTATGAAGAGGCTGAAAAAAGAAAAGAAGCTAGAAGCTATTACTACCAACATTAGGATGGAGAAAGTCTTCCCATGTCAACAGTTATTGAAGATATTATCGCGAGGAAAGTCTTCAACAGCCGTGGAGACGAAACCATAGAAGTTGACGTTATTACCGCTTCAGGTTTTGGAAGAGCCTCCGCCCCAGCAGGTGAAAGTCGTGGAAAAGCCGAG
>Ga0080004_1127250_pt1 | contig 35092 bp, 29 predicted proteins | sample WasSprMetagenome_FD_69207 | JGI IMG/M metagenome (GOLD analysis project Ga0080004, IMG submission 69207) | Sulfidic aquatic microbial communities from Washburn Spring, Yellowstone National Park, USA - WS (SPADES assembly) (version 2) | ecosystem: Environmental > Aquatic > Thermal springs > Hot...
CCTTTCTTTTCTTCGGGGTTCCTCCTTAATTTTTTCTTTTTCTTTTGGGATAACAAGATCAGAATAAGCCCATGAAATTCCTTAAAGAGTGGCAATATCAAATCCTAAATTTTTTATTTTATTTAGAAAATAACAAAAATACTAAATTATCTGATATATTTAGTGAATTTGTATTTGAATATCTCGTTTTTAATACTATTGCCGTTGATAGGGATTTTAATATATATAATTCCATTGTATTATATAATAAGCAAGAAGGGAAGTTTAATTTTTATCTAAAGAGATATTTGGTTCCTTTTGGGGAGTATTATCCAAATTGGTTTTTAAAAATATTTGGATTTTTAAATATAGATAATTTAAAGTATAAATCATATTCTTCGGGATTTTATTTTAAAGATAATCGAAATTATTTTAAAATTAAGGATATTAGTTTTAAGGTATTAATTTGTTTTGAAAGTTTTAAATATGAAATGAAATCTGATATTGATAAAGAAAGTGATTTTATATTGTTTTCTTCTAATGATATGTGGTTTAAAAATTTATTTATGGATAACTTACATTTAAAATCTATTAAGATTTTATCAATTTATAGTGATTTACCTGTTATTTTTAATGCTAATGGGAATAAAAATGTAGTAATTTCTATTTCTAATTTTTCTTCATTAAGAAATATAAAGATATATTAATTGTACTTTGTTTAATATTTATATATTTTTTAGATATTTTTTTAATTTATTAATTAATTCAATATTTTCAGGCTCTTTAAAGAAATCGATAATACTTTTAGCGACTTCTTTACCAATCCCTTTTATTGATATTAAATCTTCAAAATTAGCATTAAGTAGTTGATCAATATTTTTATATTTAGTTGTAAGGAGTTTTACAGTATTTTGGCCTACATTATTTATTCCTAAGGAAAATAGAATTTTTTCAAAAGTATTGTTCTTAGATTTTTGGATTTCATTATATATTTTATTAGCCATTTTTTTAGCGATGTTTCCAATACTTGCTATATCTACTATTTTTAATTCATATATATCGGCTATATTTTGTACTAATTTAGAATCTACTAATTTTGATACTATAGCTTCTCCTATATTTATATCCATATTATCTACCCAATATAGTATTTTTTCTTTTATTATTCCTTTACAGTTTTTATTAATACATTTTATAAATGGTCCTTCTTTTATCAAAATTTCGTTACAATATGGACAAGATTTAGGGATTTCAATATCTTTTATTTTCTTATAATCCCTAAGTTCTAAAATAGGTTCAATAATTTCTGGAATTACTTTACCTGATCTTCTTATTCTTACTGTATCGTTTATTTTTATATCTTTTGAATTTATATAATCAAAATTATGTAGAGTAGCTTTTTTTATTATAGCTCCTTCTAAATTTACAGGCTCAAGAATTGCTATGGGTGTTATTATACCAGTTCTACCAATTTTATATTCTACATCTATTATTTTCGTTATAGCTTCATTTGAATGGAATTTAAACGCTATTGCCCATTTATAATTCTTTAAAGTATTTTTTAAATATTCCTGATATTTTATTTCATTTATCTTAAAAACTACTCCATCTATATTATATTCTAATTTATCTTCTATGCTTTTTGCTTTTTTTATATAATTTTCAAAATAGTTAATATTATTTTCAATTTCAGTATCAATTTTAATTTCATTTAAATTTTTTATATCTTTTATATCAAATTTAAAAGAAGTTACGTATTCATAATTAGGGCTTACTAAAAAGTTATTTGATTTTAAAAAAGAAAAACTATTTACTAAATTTTCAAAATATATAATTAAGTTTTTATTAATATCAAAAGTTCTTAGGTCATATGAGAAAAATATTAGTGGTCGTTTGGCTGTTATTGAAGGGTCTAATTGCCTTAGGCTACCACTTGCAGCATTTCTTGTGCTACTAAAAAGCGGTAAATTCTCTTTTTTTCTTTCTTCATTTATTTTCTCTAAATCAGATTTATTTAATATTACTTCCCCTCTTATTTGAATATACTCTATTTCTTGAGCTTTTTGATCTTTGTTTAATATTATAAATAAAGGAATAGATTTTATGGTTTTAGCATTTGGAGTAACATCTTCTCCTATTAGTCCATCTCCTCTTGTAGCTGCTGATTGTAAGGAATATAAAATTTCTGTTTCTTTTTCTAATTCCTTTTTATACGTTAAACTTAAACTAATTCCATCAAATTTATATTCCCCTATAAAACTTATTTCTATTATTTCTTTATTTGTCTCTTTTAAGAAATTAATAAAATCAGGGTTTTTGAATAATTCTTTTAAAATTTTTTTTAAATAGTTTTTTAGTTCTTTTATAGAGTAGATACTATCTAAACTTAAAACAGGGTATATATGTTTTATTTCTTTAAATTCTTTTTGAATTGATTTTGAGAGTCTTTGAGTAGGGGAGTAAGGTTTTATTATTTTATATTTATTTTCTAATTCCTTTAATCTATTAAAAAGTGCATCGTATTCTTCATCGGAAATTTCTGGATCCTGTAAAACATAATATCTATAATTATGATATTCTATTAATTTTATTAATTTTTCTATTTCCTCTTCTATATCTTTTATATCTTTATTATTGGTATTATTGGAAAATATTTTAATATCTGTAATTTTTTTACTTTCTATATTTTTCTTGATTTTGTTATTTTCTTCAATTAAATTGTCTTCTAAATTTTGAGAATTAATTTTATTAAAAATATTTAATTGAAAATTTTTGGATGTTTTTTTCATTTATAAAAAATACAAAATTAGATTTTATCAGGGATCTTAAAATTAGCAAATTCTAATATATTGTAATCTTTAATAAAATTAAATAAACTTTCAAAAAATATATAAAAATTATTTGTAAAATATTGAGTAATAAATATATACCCAATACTTTCCATTTTGAATAATAATTTTAAATTAATTAAATTATTTGTTTCTAAATTTTCTTCATTTATTATTAATTTGAAGAGGTTTTTTTGTTTAAATTCATATTCATTTAATTTTTCATAATAAAATAATATTAACCAAAAAATGTTATTATTGTCATATATGAAGTCTTCTAATTTAAAAAGAATAAACCCTGTCTTATTGATATCTTTTTTGATTTCCTTGTTTAGTAAATTGCTTAAATTGGATTTTATTTTATTTAGAATTTCATTTTTAGTTTCTTTTGGAATATTATTAAAACTAATCTTAGCGTTTATCACTTTTTTATATTTTTTTTTTGTTTTTTAGGTTTTTATTCTAAGTATTTAATTTGGTTTTAACTTTAAATTCATCGGGAAAGTATTTCATAGCGGTAACTAAGGGTATAGGAGCAGCTTGTCCTAATCCACATAGACTAACTTTCTTAATAAACTCATTTATTTCGTTTAAGTTTTCAGGTAGATGTTTAGAATTATTTAGTAAATCACTTAGAATATTAGTTAATTTAACGGTTCCAACTCTACAAGGGATACATTGACCACAGCTTTCATCAGCAAAAAATTTCATTAAATACCATACTAATTCTACTATATTTTGGTTAAATGATATTACATATAAAGCTCCTGAACCTACCATTGCCCCTAATTTATATACTTCATCATAATCATATAAAGTATTTATATAATCCTTAGTTACAATTCCCCCTGAAGGCCCACCTATTAATAAACCTTTGATTTCTCCTTTAGTTCCAAAACCAATTTTTTCTATTATTTCTGATATTTTAACTCCAAAAGGTACTTCATTAACACACGGGTTATTAATAAAACCTGTTAATGAAATCATTTTCGTACCTTTGGAATTATTTATTCCAATTGATGAATATTCTTTCCCACCATAATAAACTATATAAGGTAATGTTGCTAAAGTTTCTACATTATTTATTAAAGTAGGTTTTTTAAATAATCCTATATTAACGGGGTATGGAGGTTTATTTCTTGGAAAGGCTTTTTTACCTTCTATAACTTCTAACATAGCACTTTCTTCACCAGCTATATATGAACTTGGGGATCTCCTAAGTTCTATATCAAATTCTTTATTTATATAGCTAAAAATACCTTTATTTCTTATTGAATTTATAGCATTAGTTAATCTTTGAATAGCTAATTTACCTTTATGATTTACAAAAATATAAGCTCTTTTAGCTTTGATTATATATGAAGCTATTAATATACCTTCTATTATGCTAAATGGATTAGATTCTGCTAAAATATGATTATTATAAGAACCTACTTCTCCTTCTTCTAAGTTAGCTACTAAGTATTTTGTATCAGATTCTGAACTTTTAACTGCTTGTATTTTTTTATAAGTAGGGAAAGCAGCGCCTCCACGCCCCCTTAATCCACTAAGTTCTATTTCTTTTATTAAATCATCTTCGTTAATATTTAGTGATTTTTCAAAACCTTTTAAACCCCCTATTTTAATATAACTATCTAAATCATCAGGATCTAATTCATCATTATTTTTCATTAAAATCTTTCCATTTTTGTTAAAATCTAAGCTTTGAATATTATTAAGTAAATCTGGATTATTATAAATATCTTTTAGGGTTTTTTTATTGATGGAAATTAATTTGTTATTATTAACAAAAGCTACAGGTGCAAAACCACAATATCCTAAACATCCACATTTAGTTTCTTCAAATTCTATACCTTCTTGTTTTAATTCATTTAAAATATTTTTGATTTTATAATAACAGTTAGAAGCACTACAATATTTTAATTTTAATTTTTTATTCATTTTTACTTCCCCTCTTTTTTATAATTTTATAACTTTAATTTTTAATAATAATTAATTATTAAAAAACAATAGATTTATTTAATTATCTATTTTCTTTCTTTTGTTTATCCCCTCCTAATTTTACTATTTTATGTTTTTATTTTACTATTTATTTTTTCTATAATTATTTCTTTATTAGCGTTTAAGATTATTTCATCATTAACATAAACTACAGGATATTGGGCACAACATTTAAAACAATAACTTGTAGTTACTAAAACATTACTATCTTCTTTGTAGTATTTTGTTAATTCATCTATTAGTTCTTTAGCTCCGTTAAAATAGCAATTTATTCCATTACAAATATTTATTTTAATTTCTTTGGATTTTTCAAATTTAAATTCATTAAAAAAAGATAAATTAGAGAAAGCTTCTGAGTAAGAAATATTAAGTTTTTTACATAATTCTTGGAGCATATCTTTAGGTATATAACCGTATTCATTAAGTATATCAAAACCCATTTCAATTAAATAAGTTTTATCATTATTATATTTTTTTACTAAGGAATCTATAAATTTCAAATCTTTTTCTTTAAGCATTATTACCTCCTTATTTTAAAAACTTTAATTTTTTTAATTTAAAAAACTTTAATTTCTTCAATTAATTTAGAAATATCAGTTGTAGGTTTATTATTTTGATGAAATTCCATTTTAGAAGGATTTAAATCAGGAATCATATTATATCTTTGGTTTAATCTATCTTGATAGGTAGGTAAATCTATTTTATAGAATATACCTATTGGTATTCTATCTCCCCATTCTTGAGTTTTTAGGATTGCATTAATTAGTTTTGACTGAATTTCTTCTTGATTTGTAGGATCTTTAACAACTCCATCATATCCTGTTTCTTCTAATTTATAGATTCTTTTGGAATTATTAACAATTGCTTCGAAGTATTCTTTAGTATGGATATCATTATAACTGGGGCAAGGTTGTAGTACATCAATCAAACTCATTCCTTTATGATTAATAGCTTGTTTAATAATTTCTTTTAAGTGTTTAACATCGTAAGCATAACTTCTAGCTACAAAAGTGTAGCCACTAATAATAGCAACAGCTAAAGGATTTATTGCATCGTTTATGTTAGGTAGTGGAAGAGATTTAGTTTTTAAACCATATTTTAATGTAGGGGAAGCTTGACCTTTAGTTAATCCATAAACCCCATTATTAAATACTATATAAGTTAAATCTACATTTCTTCTAGCAGCATTTAGAAAATGGCCAACCCCTATTCCATACCCGTCTCCATCTCCACCTACTACTATTACAGTTAATTCTGGATTTGCTAATTTAGCACCTATTGCAAATGGAAGAGCTCTTCCATGTATAGTATGGATCCCTGTAATGTTAATAAAATGGGGAGTTTTACTCGAGCATCCTATACCTGAGAAAATAGCAACTTTTGACCTATTTAGTTGTAAATCAACTATTGCTGACATTATAGAATTTAGTATTCCAAAATTACCACATCCGGGACACCAATCAATCGCATAATCACTTTTTAAATCTGCTAATTTATAACTCATAAAACTATATCCCCCTTCTTTTTTATTTTAGTTTACTTAAATGGTATTCTAAGAACTTTTTTAATTCGTTTTTAGAAACAAAACCTACTATATTATCTACAACCTTTCCATTGATAAATAACAACAAAGTAGGGATACCAGTTATATAAAATTTAGTAGCAGTTTCTATATTATCATCTGTATTTATTTTTACAAATTTAACTTTATCTTTATATTCTTTAGCTAATTCTTCAAATACAGGTTCTAACATTTTACAAGGCATACACCATGGAGCCCAAAAATCCACTAATACTGGTATATTACTATTTATAACTTCATTATCAAAATTACTATCATTTACATGTATAACATTCATTATTTACCTCCTTAAATTATATTATTTAAATTTTATTATTTGTTATTTTTACCATTTTCTATTAAATTTTAACTGAAATATTTTGAAAATATTTTTTAGCTTCTTCTTTATCTAGTTTCCCATTTTTTACTAAATAAGCTAAACATTCATTATAATTTTGAATTTCCACTTTAGATTCACCTATTTTGTAAATATATTGTAAATATTCATTATAATTATTTTCTAATATTGTTCTTCTTATTTCATTATCAAAAACTACTACTTCTATTAAAGGAACAAAATTATTTAAAATAGAAGAGTAGATTAATTTTTGAGATAAACCTAAATTTAGATAATTAATCAATTTATTTTTATATTCTTCTTTATTTTTAAGTATATCTAATAGAGTTTTACTGGCTTCAAATAAAGATGGATAATTTAATTCAAGAATAACAGTTTTTCTACTACTAACTAAATTTAAAACTGTATTTATTAAATCATAATCTATTAAATTAGTAGAAAGCCAAATTATATCAAAATCATCATATAAAATATTAAATAATATTTTATTTAGTAATTTTATATCATTTTGATATTCAAATTGTATTATAATGCTTTCTTTATCTATAAAGTTATATTCTATTTTTTCTGAGATAACAGCTATTTTTTTAAGTTGATTACTATTAATGTGATTAATAATAGTAGCTAAAGTGTAGGATTTACCACTACCTAAATCCCCTGTAAATATAACTAAATCTTTTATGTTATTTAATAAAATACTAATATCAATAATAGGTAAAAATACTTCATTTAAAGAGGGAGCATTTAGTATTTTTCTAATGTTTAATATATATCCATCAACAGTTTTATAAGTATATAATTTATATTTTATATTGTCTTTTACAAAGAATTTTTCAAATATACCATTATTTTTAAGAATTTCTAATTCTTTAGGATTAAGTAATTCTTTAATGAAATTAAATACATCTCCATTTTTTAATGACACTTTTCCTAATGCAGCAAGATTATTCTTTATTTTTAAAAAAGGCCTGTTATTTGGTTTTATGAATAAGATATTAGAATTTACATCTTCTTTATTCATAAAATCTATAAGTTTATAGATATCATAAGGTAAATCTTGGGTAATTTCTAATTCTTCTTCTATATCTTGCTTGATAAATACTTCATTTAATTTTTCTATATTTTGATTTAAATTATTAACAATAGAGGTTAAATTATTTTGAATTTCTTCTTTTATTTTTATATTCAAGTCCTGTAGTATATTTTGTAGTTTATTTTCTATATTACTTTGGATTAAATTTATTTTATTATTTATTTCTTCTATTTTTTTATCTTGAATAAAGTCTATTAGTTTTTGAGTATGATCTTTATGGGATTCTATTATGTTAATTAATTCTGTTTTTAAATTTAAATAATTTTCATTTAATTTAGAATCCAATTTATTTGATAGTTCAGAATTATAAAATTCTTTTATTTCATTTATTGATTTTAGTAAATTTTCATTTAAAGAAGATAATAGATTGTTATTTATTTCAATAGTTTTGTTTAGTAAGATTTCATTTAATTGATCTTTTAGATTTATAAAGATTTCATTTTTATTACTATCAAGAATACTATAAACTTGATCTTTAAAAGAGTTCAGTTCAGATTCAATTTTTTGAATATAACTTGTTTGAGCTGAATCAATTTGGGATTGGACATTCGTTACATACTCTATGATTTTATTTTCTATTAAATGTTGAGTTTCATTTAAGATATTATTTACTTCATTTTTTATATTATTTATTTTTTCTTCTAATTCAAATATTTTTTGAGATTGAATAGCATCTATTAATGATTGTACATTGATATATTGATTATTTAGATTTTCGATTTTCTTTTCTACTTCAATGATTTTTTGTGTTTGAGCAGCATCTATTTCAGATTGAACATTAGAAACGTATTCTATGATTTTTTCTTCAACTAATTTAGAAAAAGATTCCTTAGAGGTATTTAAATCATTGAAAAGATTTTCAATTCTATTATTTAAATCATTTACAATGTTATATAAACTATTTAAATTCTTTTCTATTTCTAAAATTTTATCATTTTGAGTAAGATCTACTTTTATTTGATAATTTTGAAAATAATCTATTATCTTATTATCTATTTTATTATCTACCAATGAATTTAGTTCATCTAGTTTGCTATTTAATTTTTCAATGTTATCTTTATAAGTATTTATTATTTCAATTAAATCATTTATTTTGATTTCATAATCATTTGTAAAATTATCTATTTTAAGGAAGATGTTATTAATCTTTGCTTCATAATTATCTGTTAAGTTTAAAAGTTTTTCTTTTAGATTTTCTGTTAATGATTGTAAAGAATTAATTGTTTCATGAGTTATTAATTCTTTTTCTTTTAATTCATTTATAATATTAAGATATTCAGGGATTTTTTCTATATTTTCTTTTAAGCTTACTATTGGTTCAAGATAAGCCTTATAAGAATTTAACTCGTCTTTAAAAGTTTCTACTTTTGTAATTAAATTATCTAATTCAGATATTTTAGAAAACAGAATGCCTAAATCTTTAGAATAATTATCTATTAAATTATAGATTTCATTTTTTTCTTTATTAAGGTTTTCTAATTTATTTTCAATTTCACTTAATTTTATATGTAAATTTTCTGGAATATTTAAATTCATTAAATTCTCTTTTAAGGAATTAAATATATTTTCTATTTCTTTAAATTTAGAATCTAAGTCATTATATTTTTCATTTAAATCATTAATAGAATTATTTATTTCATTTAGATTTAGATTAACTTCACTATTTTCAATTGATTGTCCTACTTTTTGAGATCTTTTATCTTTTTTACTCATATGAATTTCAATCCTTTTTTTTATATTTTTTTAATTATCTTTTTAATTTCAATGCTTACTAATTTTTTATATAATCAATTAAAAATTTAACGTTATCTATTAAAGTATTAGATTTTAATCCATGTCCCACATTAAAAATATATCTTTTTTTTATATTCCCCTCTTTTTTTATTTTTTCTAAAATTTTTTTAAAACTCCTTCTTAATATATCTCTGAAAGTATTTATATTTAAAGTTAATAAAAAAGGATCTAAATTACCTTGAATTGCTTTATCTGTCTTATAAAAATAAAATAATAAGTTCTCTTTAAAATCTACAGATAAACAATCTATATTTAAATCCTTTAAAAAATCAACTATATAAATTGTATCTAAGCAAAAAAATATAATAGGAGTTTTACTATTTTTTTTAAATTCATTTAAAATATTTATATAATAATCTTTAAAATAGTAATTAAATTCAAATTTAGATAATTCAAACAAAAAGGAATCAAATATTTGAATAGCATCAAACCCTAAATTACTTAGAAATTCTATATATTTAAGTATAGCTTTACTAAAGAATGAAATAATATTTTTCCAGTTTTCTGAATATATAAGTTCCTTAACTTTATTTTCTTTATTTTTCTTACTTTTTTCATAGTTTTTGAATAAATAAGAAATAGTAGTATATAAACCTGGAGAAAATCCTATTAGTGGCTTTTTTAAATAATTTTTTATTTCAATTACAGGTTTTTTTAAAAATTCCAATTTTTCTGTTGGATTTATTAATCTAAGATTATTAATATCTTTATTTAACTTAACTATTGGTCCGATATTATCTATAACATCATAACTTACTCCCTCTATTATATCGTATATTAAAGAAATATCAGAAAAAATAATAGCCGTATCTAACTCAAAATACTTAAAAGGTAATATTGTTAATTCTATTATTAAATCAGGATTTTTAATTAAATCTATAAATTCATATTTTTCTCTTAAAATCCTATATTCTGGTAAATATCTGCCACTTTGCCTTAAGAACCAAATAGGAATATTATTTCCATAATTTTGTTTATTCAATGCTTTTAGGAATATATTATTATTCATAAAATTCTGTTATTCTTTGATATCCAGAAAAATTAGCTTAGTTCACATTAACAGTTTTTTTTATTATGAAGGATTTTTTATTTTTTTACCTAATTATTATACTCGAGTAAATATACATCCTCCTTAGTTTAGCTTACCCTTAGGGGAATTGAAAGAAAGAAAGAGAGTTTTTTTGAATTCAAAATTAGATTTTATTAAGTAATTATTTAAAATGTTTTCAACTGTTTTAGCGGGGATTAATCCTACTATTTCAGTATTTTCTATTTCTAAATTTAATTCCTTTGAATATTGCTTTATTGTTTCAAAGATAAAATAAAAATCAGTATTTAAAATATCAAGGATATTTAGAGATAATTGATATAGATTTTGGGATTGTAAGTAAAAAACTTTAGCTTGGACATTTTTGATCCCATTATTACTTTCTCTTATTTTTTTTGCTAATTCATTTAATTTTTCTTTTATATTTTGATCATTGATTTTGTAATTAACATTGAATGCTAATAATGGTTTCCTTACTCCTATAAAACTTACACCTAACCTTTCATGTATTAACTTGTCTTTGTATATATCAGGATATATATCTAAATTGTTTTTAGTTAATAACATTTCTTTTAGTTTTTCAAAACCTAAATTTCTTATTTTATTCATTTTATATCTATTTTCTTTACTAGCGTTAAATCCATAAAAATATACAGGAATATTAAATTTTTCAAAAAATTTATATCCAAACTCATTAACTAAATTAGTTAATTCTTTGTAGGATATGTTTTTAATAGGGATAAAAGGAATAACATCTATAGCTCCACTTCTTGGATGAACCCCAACATGTTTATTTAAATCTATTTTATCATAAATTAATTCTGTGATATTAAAAATGGCATTAAAAACTTTATTAACATTACCTATAAAACTAAATACACTCCTATTATGATCCCAATCATAATGAACATCTAATAAATTAACTTTGCTTGATTTTATGGTCTTAGCAATTGAGTTAATTAAATCTAAATTTCTACCTTCACTTATATTTGGAACACTCTCTATTATTATATCCATACTCTTTAAATAATTATTTAAAATTATAAATCTATTTTTTCGTTGTTTTTTATTTTTAATAAAAGATTAAGAATATTTTCATAGAGTTTTTGGTAAATAAAATAGAATTGCTCATAAGAAAATGGATCAATTAAAGACCAGTGTAGAGTAATTTTTCCTTTAATAGGTGGGCATTCAGTAGCTGCACTGTCGCATACCGTTATTATTATATCACATTCATCATATGGTATCTCTTTTATGGATTTTGAATATAAGTTATTATAATTTATATTATTTTCTTCTAAAATTCTAATTGCTAAAGGATTAACATATCCTGTGGGTTTAGTACCTGCAGAATATATTTCTATATCATTTAGATCTAATTCTTTAGCGATTTTTTTAGCGATTGCTTCTGCTATTTGACTCCTTGCTGAGTTTCCTGTACATATAAAAGCTATTTTCATAATATTATCCCCTCTTTTTTATTATTTCTTAATTCTTTTTAGAAATTTCAATTGATTTCAATTCTTTAGGTTCTAATTCTTTTATAAAGTTCCATAAAATCTTTTCTAATTCTTCTATATTATTTAAATTTAAATCATAACTTTTTATAAAATTGATAAATTCTTGGATTTTAGATAGGTTTTCCTTAATTGGTAAATTATGATCAATAATAAAAATAAATTGTTTTTTTTCTCTTATTGATTCATAAGGGTAAATTAATTCTTCAGTTAATTTTTCTCCTTTCCTTAATCCTATTATTTCAATTGGAATATTTTTGTTATGATTAAGTAACTCAATAATTTTTTTAGTTAATTCAAAAATATTTATACTTTCCCCCATATCTAAAACTGATATATCCGAAGAATTGGTATTTATTAATGAAAAAATAATTAATTTAGCAGCTTCAGTAGGTAGCATAAAATATCTTTTAACATTTATATCTGTTATTTTTACCTTATTATATAAATTTATTTGTTTAATAATGCTCGGGATTAAACTTCCTGAGCTTCCAAATACATTTCCAAATCGCACTATTATATAACTATTATTATTATCTATTACGGAATAATATAAAGTTAAGATTTCACCTATCCTTTTTGTTAATCCCATAAAACTACTTGGATTAACTGCTTTATCTGTAGATATAAAAACAAATTTCTTATTACTTTTTAATAAATTAACATTTTCTAATATATTTAAAGTTCCTAGTATATTAGTTTTAAAAGCTAAATATTTATTTTGTTCTACTAAAGGTAAATGTTTTTTAGCTGCACAGTGAAATATAATATCACTTTCTTTTATATACTCCTTTATATTTTTATCATTTATATCAATTAAAATAAAATCTTTTTTAGTATCGTTATAATATTCGGTTTCTAAAATTAAATTATGTATTCCTTCTTCAGAAATATCTATACCAATAATCCTTGATACTTTTAATTCTAGTAATTCTTTAAATATATGTTTCCCTATGCTTCCACCTGCTCCTGTTATTAAATAAGTCCTATCTTTATAATTTGAAATATCTATTTCTATATTTCTTTTTTCTCGTTTTATTAGATCTTCTATTCTTATATTTTGAACAATATAGGTATTTAAGCTTATGTTCTCTATTTTTTTTATAGCTATATCATAAGTTTTAGATTGTATAACTTTTTGATAAGTTTCATCATTTACATCTTTATCAATATAGATTTCTTTTATTGGGAGTTTTTTTATTATATTAAGATCATAATAAATAGGGATTCCTTTTAATGTTTTCCCTCTTATTTTAAAATCATCAAAAATTAATCCAACTATTTCATAATTTAAATTTTGGAGAAAATTTATAAGATAATTTAGGTTTTTTTCATTTAGAACTAATAGAATTTTAATTTTATTTGTATTTTCAGCGAATTCTCTTAAGCTTCTTAAAATAACTCTAACTGAGAATAATAAAAATAAAGAAATAAAGAATGAGATAATTATGATGCTTCTAGGTAATAGTTCTCCTCCTGCTAAAAAGAAAAAAAATCCGAAAAATAAATTAACTACACTAAAAACAATTATAAACCTAATGTATTCCTTGAATGAAGCATATTGCCATTTTTCTTCATAATCCCCAAATGCTAATAAACTTATTACAATCAATATAGAATATATAGCAAAATATGAAAATCTATTAATAAAAAATTCTTTTGGAAATATAAAATCAAATCTTAAGAATGTCGAAAAAAATAATGAAAATAGTATTAATAAAAAATCTACTATGATTAATCCTATGTTATTGAAAAAAGAAAAATCTTTAATATTAAAATTAATCACTTTAAGCATTTTGCTATAATATGAAAACTATGTTGAATTATTTTTTTCATGTATAAGTATTTAAAAGAAAAATTAGGAATATTTTTTAAAGTAATCTTCTATTATATCAAGAGTTTTAGATATTAATGACATATTATGTTCAAAAGATAAAAAGGCGGCTTCAAATTGTGAAGGTGGTAGATAAATACCATTTTTTATTAAGAACCTAAAGAAATCAGCATATTTACCTGTATCACTTTTTATTACATCTTTATAATTTCTTATTTCATTTGAATTATTAAAAAATAAAGTCCACATAGATTTGTATCTGTTAAAAAATATATCAACATTATATTTACTTTTTATGGTTTTAATCCCATTTTCAAAGATTTCTCCTAATTCTTCTAAGTATGAATAATTTTTAGCTTTAAGAATATTAAGAGTTAATATACCTGAAAGCATAGTTATGGGGTTACCTGAGAAGGTGCCTGCTTGAAAAGTTTGCCCTAATGGAGCTAACTCGTCCATTATGTAGGATTTTCCACCATATACTCCAATAGGTAGTCCTCCTCCTACTATTTTTCCTAAGATAATTAGATCAGGATTATACTCATTAGAAAGCCCCCCAAAACAGAATCTAAACCCCGTTATAACTTCATCAAATATTAAAATTGCTTGATATTTTTTAGTTATTTCCCTTAAGAATTTTAGGAATCCATTGGTGGGTTTAACTACACCCATATTTCCTGCAACAGGTTCTACAATAACTGCTGCTATTTCTTCACCGTATTTATTAAAAGCTAATTCTACTTCTTCTTTATTGTTATATTCACAAACAATAGTTTCTTGCTCTTTGATATTTAATTCTTGGGTTAATATTGAAGACCCCCCTTTTACTAATAATGAATCAACATGCCCATGATAATTACCTTCAAATTTTAGAATTTTTTTTCGTTTGGTGTAATTCTTAGCTAATCTTATTGCGGATAAAACTGCTTCGGTGCCACTATTTACTACTCTTAATTTTTCTATTGATCTAAACCCTTCTTTTATTAATTTAGCAAATTCTATTTCATAATAATGACAAGCTCCAAAATGGATACCTTTATTTAGCTGATTCTTTAGTTCATTTACTATGTATTCATTCGAATGTCCTAATATCATTGTTCCCCAAGCTAATACATAGTCTATATAGCTATTATTATCTTCGTCAATTATGATAGCACCATAACCCTCTTTAAAATAAATTGGATCATAATTAACTTTATTAAATGATCTAGCAGGGCTATTAACTCCACCTACTAAATGCTTTATTGCTTCTTTATATAATTCTTTAGATTTATTTATTTGATGTTCGTTTTTAATTTGTTTTGTTTCATTCATCTTTTTCTTCCTTTCCTTTTTTGGATTTATAAAAATAATAAATTAGATATTTCTTATGAAATTCTAGTTTACATAAGCTTAGCTTTTTAGATATAAAGAGTGATGCCATTTACCAAGCCTTTTTAATAGCTTATTTGAAAATATCCTAGATCTATAAGTTTGTATTTTTAAAATTTATATTTTTGTCCCTTTTATAAACTCTCTTAAATACGAAATAAATCCGAATTTTACCACCTTATTAAACTAATAACATTTTATATTTATAAACATTTATCTTTATAAAAATTTCTATAAACCACATTAAAATCCTTTTTACAGAAAATCAAGATTTCTTGAGGGGTTAGGTTAAATTACTTTTTGATTTTTTTTATATTATTGAGTATCTAATTTCTACAATGTCTTTTATATTTTTAAGGAATATATTGACTATTTCTGGATCAAAGTGTTCTTTAGAATCTTTTTTAATTATATCTATTGTATCACTTATGGGGTAAGGTTCTTTATAGGGTCTTTTACTTGTTAAAGCATCAAAAACATCGGCTATTGCTACTATTCTTGCAGATAGGGGGATTTCTTCTCCTTTTAAGTTAAATGGATAACCTTTGCCGTTATATTTTTCATGATGGTATAAAGCTATTTCTTTGGCAAATTGTATTATTTCCTGCTTGGAATTACTTAGTATTTTAGCACCGATTAATGTATGGGTTTTCATTATTTCAAATTCTTCTGGGGTTAATTTTCCAGGTTTAAGTAATATGTTATCGGGGATTCCTATTTTTCCTATATCATGTAAAGGTGAAGCTAAGGTTATTTTTTTTATAAAATCTTTATTTAATTTCATCTCTTTAGCTATTAAATTACAGTATAATGAAATCCGCTTAATATGAGTACCTGTATATTCATCTTTATACTCTGCAGCTAAGGATAATCTATATATCATCTCTTGTAGTAGCTCCTCATTTTCTAACTTTAATTTTATTATATCTTCTATTAGTTTTTCTATGTATTTTTGGTGATTATTTTTGCCTAAAAGAAAATATAGATTACTAAAAATTGAATAAATTTGATAGTATAAACTATTAATATCTTTTTCATCATAACATATTATGAAATCAAGTATATTATTTTTAGTTATTAATTGTTGAAAAAAATCTGTGTTTAGAGCATCTTTTTTTATTATCCCTATTTCCAGTTTATCTTTGTCTAAGCTAAATATAGAATCTGATAAAATAAATACATTGTTATTTATGATTGTCTTAGGTGATAGCTCTTTAAATATAATTGTATTTAAATTGATCTCTTTATTTTCAAGATTATTAAATTTAGTAATTTTATTAAGTTGATTTATTTGAGATATTAGGTATGTTATTTCAGGTTTTTTTAGTATATTTTCTATATTTTCTAAAATTATAGATGTACTACCTTGAATTATGATATTAATATTGTTTAAATTAATCTGTTTGAGAGGCATTTTAGATTCCTCCCTTCTTTTTGTATTCTTACTCCTCCCTCCCTGTTTGTGAGGATCTATTATAATTATAATCATTTTTTTTATTTTGTCAAGTATTTTTTAAAAAAATTAACAATTTTTTTACCAAATAAAAATTACCCCAAAATATATATTTATAAAAAAAATATTTTAGATGATGAGTAATTGATTTTGAGCGAATTATAAAAGTGAAGTTAGTTTTTATTATCGTTTGGGTAAAATATGTTCCAAAACAAGAGATGATGGACCAACTATATAGTTTGGGTTATCTAAATATTTTAATTCTAAACCGATTCTATATGTTACGTGCTTTCTCCTTTTTTCTAAGAGTTTTATAACATTATCAGATATATTTTTTTCTTTTTCACTATAACCTACTATAACAAAAACGAATAGATTATCTTTTAGCCACTCATTTCTTTCATAATAATCTATAAAATTTTTAAATACTCTTCCTGGATGATTAGGGAATATCCAATCATAATATATATCTTCAACGTCTCCGTGGAATTTCCATAAATATCCACCTTGGTTTATATTTCTAACTATAACTCCTATACCATCTCTATTTATTTTTTCTATTTTTTTATTACATTTATTAAAAGCTTTTTCAATTAGATTATCCCAATTTAAACAGAAAATTTCTTTAATGTATTTGGGAAAATTACGAGCTATTAGTTTGTGAGAGCGTCCTGGATGAGCTTTTATATCACATATTTTCTCAAATACTAATTTAAAGTTTTTGGATTTAAGATTGTGCTTTTGATTAACTTGTAATTCTTCGTAGTCTTTAGCACCCACAAATTTTAATATAGAATCTAAGATTTGAGCTAAAGGAAGATCACTTTCATATGATAATCCTGCTCCTACTAAAAACACTGAAGAATAAGCTTTTATATTCTCACGAGCTATCATAACTTTCCCATTTACTTTAAATTGTTCTAAAACTGCTTTAATATAATTTTGGGCCCTTGATTTTAAGATTTTTATTATTTTTTCTTCTTCTTCAGGAATAGTTCTATAAATTGGATCCGTATTTATTACTTTTTTTGCTTCTGTTATTGTGCATTCTATAAGAGACGAAAAATCCTTAGCTTTTCTTTTTATTATTCTTTTAAGATATGAAAATAAATCTTCTCGTAATATTATATCATATATATCATATACACCAAAGCTCATATATATCGAAATGAAGTTTTAGAATCTTTAACTTTTTCTTCTATTATTATTTTTTTAGATATGGAAATAAATGCTTTCTTGATAGTATATGTAAATACACATTTTTTATCAAAAAATTAAAACTTAGATACTTTTGAATATATTTTTGTAATTTTTTATACGCTTTTATTTTAACTGTATTATGGTTTTTTTTAGCATTATTTTTTATTTAATTATTGTTGAAGTTTTTAAAAATTTAATATCGTATTCTTTCATTCTTTCTTCGTATTCATCATATTTAATTTCACCTTTAATAAATTTTTCACCTATATTTTCAGTAAGTCTTGTATATTCATTATAAAGTATGGCTGTTAATTTTATGCTTATTAAGTTTATATTATTTTTTAAATTACTTTCTATATCTACCAGGTTATTGTTATATTTTTCTAATAGGTTTTGAATTTTTTTAGGTAATAATAATTTTTCATTAATAAGCTCTTTTATACAATCTATTTTAAATTTTTCTTTTCTTAGTTTTATGTCTTTATCAAGAATATTTAGAATGCTATTCAAAATTTCTTGATTATTAATATGTTTTTTAGTGTATTGTACTATAAATTCAATATCTTCATAATTTAGGGGGTCTTCTTTTTTTTCTAATTTTTTATTGATTTCTTGTAGTTTCTCTTCTACAATTGTTTTTTCTTTTTGATTGATTTTGTTTTTTTCTTCTTGATTGATCTCTGTTTTCGGAGGTTTTGTTTTAGGCATAAAAATACACCTCTTTCTTAAATCGGGAATTTTTAAATTTGAATAATTCCCTCCCTTTTAACTATTCTTAATTTATTTATATTTTTTCCTTCTTTTTTATTTGAATTTAAAGATTTTCCTTAAATATCATCATATTTTTAAAGGAAAATTATTACAAAGTTGTTTCCAATTTGTTTCATAAAGGTTAATATTTTTTAGTTTTAAACAAAATTTTTATAAAAAAATTTTTTTAATAAGGAAAAGTAAGTTAGTTGATGAAGAATAAAAAAAACAGGAAAAATATATAAAAAAAATATATAAAACAATAGAATCTATAAGTAAAATAGTAAAACTCGAAGGGAGTTGAATTTTTATAAAAATTAAATCTTTACCTACTGACTTCATAGTAAAAGAACATATTAATATACCAATTTATAAAACATTAAACGATTTAATAAATAAAGACTTAAAAAGTTTTTATATAGTTTATAGATTAACAAAAGAAAATATATCTACTTTAAAACTAAGTGAAATATTTTTAAAGAATAATATAAGAGTTGGTTTTATTGGATTAAAAGATAAGTATTCCTTAGCTTCTCAATATTTTTGTTTTTTTATTCCTAATTTTAGGCAAATTAATAAATTTATTAAAAAAATAGAAGATATCCTAAAGAGTATTAAATCTGTAAAACATTTTGAATTTATAGGTTATATTGCTAAACCATTAAAAAAACAAGATTTAATATATAATGAATTTAAGATAATTTTAAGGGATATAGATTCAAAAGAATTAGAAAATTATGTTGAAAAACTAAATCTATTTAAGGATTTTTATTTTTTGAATTTCTATGATGATCAACGGTTTCCCATTTATTTAGATTTCTCTATCGATAACTTTATTTCTATTCTAAATAAAATTAAAAATGATTTATTTTCAGAAAATCCTCATTTTAAAAAGGAATTTTTAAGAGATAACTTAAGTAATGTTATTAGTGATTACCTAAAGAAAATTAAATCTATCTTTAAAATTGATTTTTTAAAAGATAAAGAAAATTTAACTAAGATAAAATTGGATAAGAAAGAAATCTTATTTTCATTTGAATTTAATATTTTTTTAAATGTTTTAGTTTTTTTAGCTTTTGATAAAAAAGATTTAAAAATATATGTTTCTAAGAATAATCTTATGGTTTTATTTGATTTAGCTAAGGAAAATAAACAAACTATTCAAGAAATTATTGAGTTAATTTATAAAAAAAATTTTGATTCATATAAAAATAGGAAATTATTTATTAAAGTAAATAATTTAGATTTTAATTATTCAAAAGATGAGTTAAGTAGATCTAATAGGTATAAAATAGTATTGAATTTTAATTTAGAAAGTGGTGGATATGCTACTACTTTTATAAAGCATTTAATTCCTATTAATCCTGTTTCTTCTACTAAGACTAAATTTATTAAAATAAATTAGGCATATTTTTTATTTACAAATTAAAGGAGGTATTAGTTTATAAAGGTATAATAGATAATAATAGGTGGGGGAGTGGCGGAATTGGCAGACGCGTTGGACTTAGGATCCAATGGGGATTAAACCCCGTGCGGGTTCAACTCCCGCCTCCCCCATTTAATTTTATACCTAACAATCCTTAAAATCTTAATATCTGAGAAATATTTTTAATATCAAATGGATAAATTAGAAAAAATTAAAAATGAAATTTCTCAATATGATAAATTTCAATATGATAAATTAAAATTAAAGGCAAGATATTTAGATGTAAAGCCTATTAATTTAAATGGTCAAAATCTATTTTTAGTAAGTGATCCCTATAAGATATCAAATGATTTTATTGTTAGTCCTATAGTAGTTTTAGTTTTATCATTACTAAATGGTAATAATTCTTTAAGTGATATAAAATCTACCATTTTTAGATTAACGGGGATAATTCCTACTGATGATGAACTTTATAACTTAATAAAGTTTTTTGAAGATAATTTATTTTTACTAAATTATAAGTTTAACAATGCCTATAAAAATGAAATTGAAAACTTAAGAAAAAAAGGTTTTTTAAGAGGTAGTTTAATGGGGATAAGTTATCCAGAAGACCCTGCTAAAGCTGAAGAATTTTTGTTTAATAATAATATTAATAATAATTTAAATATTGATGAAATTTCAAATCAAATAATAGCTTTAATTATACCTCATATGGATTTAAAGGTAGCAAGGGAAACTTATTTTAGGGCTTATAAATTGTTATTAAATAATTTAGTAAAAAATACAAGAGATATAGAAAATGTTTTTATTTTGGGGGTTAGTCATTATTACCATAAAAACCCTATTTCCGTATTTCCTTTAGATTTTGAAACTCCTTTTGGAATCTTAAAAACTAATAAAGAATTAATAGAAAAAATAAATGATAACTTAAGAAAAATTCTTGGTAGTGAATATTTTGATTTATTTGAGGATATACTAATTTATAAATCTGAACATTCTATAGAAGCTCAAATTCCATATATCAAGTTATTAGAAACTAAATTATATGAAAATAAAGTAAATAAGGAGCTTAAAGTGGTTCCTATGATTATTTCTTATGGTAATATTGAACTATTTAATAAAATTATAGATTCTTTTATAAGTGAAATTGATATTAATAGGACTATTTTTATAAGTAGTATAGATTTAAGTCATGTAGGTAAAAAATTTGGGGATAATAACTCTTTTGATCCTGAGAAATTTGATAAAAAATATATTGAATTGCTTTCGAATTTAGATATAAATAATTTATTTTATTTTGATAATATCTCGAGGATAGATGGGATTTTTACAAACACTTTTTTGATTTCTATTTTAAAAAAGATATCGAAATTAAATAACTTTGAAATTTCATCAAAATTAATTGATTATAAAAAATATGAAGAAAAATTAACTGATTCTATTGTTTCCTATTGTTCTATTGTTTATTTTAAAAAATAGATTTTGTTTAGGGATGTTAAATAGAGATGTTAATAGATATATTAAATAAAAACGATATAAATATAGTATATTATAAAGCAGGAATTTTAAGAGAAGAAAGATTTGATGATATTACAAAGATAGATATTAATTTATTAAAAAAATCAAAAGAAGTTATTATTTTAGTTCCTGATAGTTTTTTAATAACTAAGGTTTTAAATATTCCTGTTGATATAAAATCTTATAAAGCTATTAAATCTAATTTATATAAAAATTTGCCTGTTAGTCCTAATTTAACTTATAATAAAGTAAGTATAGTAGGTTCTAAGTTATATTTTACAGGTATAAAAAAGGAAAATATTGATCCTTTTTTACAGTATTTTAATAAATTAAAGATAAATAAAAAATGTGTTTTAGCTAATAGTTTAGCAATAAAAGAGGTATATAATTTTGATAAACCTAATTATATTATCCTAAATTTAACTCCTTATTATTTATCTATTTGTTCTTTTGAAAAATTAGGATATTTCTTTTTTAGTGTTTTACCTTATAATATTGATAGTTTTAAATTAGATCCTAATGATCTACAAGCTAATAAAATAGTTAATGAGATATACAGGATTATTTCTTCTTTTCAAACTCAAACTAAATTAAATATAGAAGGTATCTATTTTTTTGCTAATACTGAATATAGTGAATTAAAATTACTAGATTTACTTAAAAGAAGTTTAGGGAATTTATCTTTTGTTTTAAGACAAGATAATTATTATCCTTTATATGAAAAAATATTATCTTACAAAGGCTTTCCTATTAACTTGGATAAAGATGAATTAGAAGAAAAAGTTAATATAGAAGAAAATAAGGAAATATTTAATAAGTTTTTAGCAGTTTATATTATAACTTTTATTTTAATTTTGTTAATTACTTATTTTTTAATGAACAAAAAATATAATAATGAAAGTATTATATTATCTAATTTACAAAGTACTTATAATTCCCTAAAATTATGTAGTTTATCTAATAGTTTTCAAGAGGATAAATATATTGAAAAAGCGATTTTAATTATTTATAAATTAAATCAAATTGATGAGGAAGTTCTAAAGGAAATATATTTTAATTCTATTTCTTATAATAAAGGAGTTTTTGTATTGAATTTTACTTGTTTTAATTATGATAGTGTTTTAAAATTTCAAAATGCTTTAAAAGAAAATCTACAAGATATAGCTACTATTTCTAATGTACAAAGTAATAAAAAAGTAATTACCGTAGATAATGAAAATCAAGTTGAGTTAATTAATAGTATTATTGAAATACAAATGAAAAAGTAAGTAATAGAGTAATATGAAAAAAAGTGAATTATTATTAGTAATAGTTGTTTTGATATTTTTGGGTTTTATTTTTATTTACTTTATTTATAATGTTAAGAATAAACAATTACAAGCTATAGCGATCCAAAAAAGTAAAATACAAAGTGAAATTCAAAAACTAAATGCTAATAAAACATGTATACCAAAAGAAGTTAACAATTCTAATTATGAGAATTTATTGAATTTTATAAGGAAATATGATTTAGCAAAAATAGAACAAGTTAAAAGTGCTAATAATAATGTAAATATAAGTTTTATATTAAATGGTGAAAACTTTTTGAAAATTTTAGATTATATTTATAAAAATGAAGATTTCCTAAAAATAGATTCTTTTAATGTAGTTAATAGTAATTCAAATGAGTTATTAGTTAATTTAGTTATCTTAAATTTATATAAGCAACCTGATGTTGAAAATATATCTTATTATCCTTTTAATTTAAAATTTTTTAATGAAAAGGAATATGTAGATAGGATTAAAAAAGAAATAGAAGAAAGAAAAAAGAAGGAAGAATTGGAAAAGTTAGTTTTTTATTCTAAAGAGATGAGTAGCAAATTGTATAATAATACTGAAAGTTCAACAGATAATTTAAATAAATCAGTTAATTTAAATATGGTTTATAAAGGAGCTGTTTTTATAAATAATGAAAAATATGGGGTTTTAGCTATTAATGATAAAGAGTACTTCTTAAAAGAAGGTCAAGATTTAACAATTGATAAAAATAATATTAGAGTTCTTAATATAAACAAGCAAAGTGTAAAATTAGTTATAAATAATTCTGAAATGATTGAAATTAAGTTAAATGTATTTTGAAATTTTAATTTTGAAATTTTAAAAGGATTATAAGGGAAAGTGTAAAAATATAATAATGTAAAATATAAATTAGAGTTTTTAGATTTTTAACCCAAATCCGCAAGATGAATTGCAAAAGACGTGACAAGGTTCTTATGTTGGACTATACTAATAGATGTCCCGATAATCAAGGGACCTAGGGTTGGAACGACCCGAAGTAAAGCCTTTAAAGCATGCTCTGGTAGATGACCGTATCCCTTAGGGGATACCTAAAAAGCCATCATGCTTTCAAGCAGGAAGCTCCACTTTCTATAAGGTGGAGTAGTTCATGCTTTATTAGAAGTAATAAAAATAGTAAGGAGTGAAAAAAGTTTATGATAACTTTAAAAGTAAAAGATAGAAAAAAAATTTTAAAGGAAGTAAGTAAATCTTATCTTCCTGATATTAAAGAAGTTAATTTTAAAGTAGGTGATACTGTTAAAGTTTATCAAAAAATAAAGGAAGGAGATAAAGTGAGAACTCAGGTATTTGAAGGGATAGTTATAGAAATCCATGGTCCTAAAGATGATAGATATTTCACTGTTAGAAAAGTAGTTCAAGGAGTTGGAGTAGAAAAAACTTATAAAATAAATAGTCCACTTGTTGAAAAAGTGGAATTTGTAAAGAAACCACTTAGAAAACCTAGAAGAAAGAAAATATTCTATCTAAGAGAACGAAATTATGTTTAAAAATATATAAAAATTAATCTTAAAAAGGAGTTTTAACATGTATAAATTAAATTTAAAGCTCAATAAAATATTAGTTATCAATATTTTTATAAGTATAATCGTAGTTGTTTTTATAGTTTTAATTTTTAGTTCTTGTAATAGGACTAATGATAAAGTAGTTGCAAAAGTTAATAATGAAAATATAACACAAAATCAATTGAATGAAGAATTGAATAAGCAATATGGTTACGAAGCTTTGCAAAATTTGATAAATCAAGTATTAGTACTTCAGGAGGCTAAGAAAAAGAATATTACTGTAAATGAGAAGGAAATAGAGGAGGAAATTTATAAAACTGCCTTGAATATGGGGGGTATTGAAAAATTAAAAGATCAATTAAAAGCTAGAAATGTTAATTTTAATGATTATAAACAAAAGGTTAAGTTAGATCTATTATTAAGGAAATTAGTTGTTTCTGAATTATCTGAGGATGAGTTAAGAGTTTTTTATGATAATATAAAAGGATCTTTACCGATGGTCGAAGTTTCTTTTATAATGGTACCTGATAAAGATTTAGCTAATTCTATAATAGATAATCTAAAGAAGGGTGCTTCTTTTGAAAAATTATCTGAAACCTATTCTCAGGATCCATTAACTAAGGATACTAAAGGATATGCTGGATTCTTACTTAAAAATGATATTTCAAATGCTTCTCCTACTTTTAAAGCTCTTGATGAAGCAATTTTTAAAGCTCCTAAAAAAGGAGAAATTATTGGACCTATTGAAATAAATTATAAAGGTCAAAAACTGTATTATATTGTTAAATACATAAATGTTCTACAATCTTATCAAGAAGTTAAGCCTAAACTTCAGGAGATATTAGCTCAGCAGAAATCTAATGAATATATCCAAAAATTAAGGAAAAATGCTAATATTGAAATCCTTTATAATAAAGATAATCAAAAATAAATAAAAACAAGAAAATTAATGCTAAATACCAAAAGCTTTGGAGGAAATAGAAAAAAAAATACAAAGGAATAGAAAAATTGAAAAAAAACAAAAGTTAAAATTTAAAAAATTATTGATGAGATACTGTTATATAGAAGTAACTGTTATATAGAAGTATAACGTGAAGTAGCTCAAAATAAAAATTAAGAAAAATATGTTTAAAATAATATTTGATTTAAAGAAACTAAAAACTAATCAGTTTTTTATATCTTTATTTTTGATTTTTGTTTTTTTTATGTTATTTTATTTTAAAATAGTTTTTTCTGATCAAGAAGAGCCAAGTAAAAATACTGATGATTATAATGATAATAATTTAAAAGCTACACTTCTAATAAATACTACTCCTAATAATTGTTCTGTTTATGTTGATAATGTATTTATAGGTAATACTCCTTTAAGAAAGGAGATTTCGCCAGGGCAACATTTAATAAGGGTATCTTATGATGATAATTATGTTTCTGAGTTTATAAAACTTATAGCATTTGCTAAGCATATTTATAAATATGATATTAAATTAAAATATACTTCTATAGGTGCTTATAGAAAAGCTCAGGAATATTTAAATCAGGAAAACTATTTATATTCTCGGGAATTCTTTTTACTTTCCACTAAGAGCCATGGTAAGTTAATTCCCGAGGCTTATTTCTATGCAGGTTATATAAGTTTTATTTTAAAAGAATTTGATAAAGCTGAAAAATATTTATTGGAATATATTAGTTATAATAGTAGTAGTTTATCTAGTTGGTTTATGTTAGGTGAGAGTAGGAATACTTTATCTAAAATTTCTTTAGCTATTGCTTGTTATAAAGAAGCTTTAAAAATTATTTACCCTAAAACTACTACTATTTTAAATTCTACTTATGCTACTTATGAGGAACAAAAAAAATTAGAGAATCAGATTATTAAAAACCCGACCTTAGAAAATTATATAAAATTAGCTAGAATATATGAATTAAAAGGTGATTTAAAAAGCTCATTATATTATTACAGAAAGGCAGTAATGCTTTTTAATATTGATATATCTAATCCATATATAAGGAAATCTGAATTGGAAAATGAGGAAGAAAAGGAAGGAGTTAGTGAGCAAAAATAATTAGAGGAGGTTTTTAAGTAATGGTAAGTGTTTTGTCGTTTTTATTTTTTCTTTTTATTATATTTTTTGCTTTTATTTTGCCTTTATTAGCTAGTATTATTAAAATAGTTAATCAATATGAAAGAGGGATAATATTAAGGTTAGGAAGGTTTAATAAAGTCGTTGATCCTGGTTTGGTTATATTAATACCCATTATTGATAGAATTATATTAATAGATATAAGAGAAGTACCTATGAATTTACCTTCTCAAGAGGTTATAACTGCTGATAATATTACTATAAAAGTTAGTGCAGTGGTTTATTTTCAGGTGGTTAAGCCTGAAGATGCTTTCTTAAAAGTTCAGGATTATGTTAGTGCTATCTTCCAATTAGCACAAACTACTTTAAGAAATGTAGTAGGTCAATCTGAGTTAGATGAGATTTTACAACATAGAGAAAAGATAAATTTAAAAATAAAGGAGATAGTAGATGAAACTACTCAAAAATGGGGTATAAAAATAACTTTAGTAGAGATTAAGGATATAAAATTACCTGAATCTATGCAAAGAGCTATGGCTAAGCAAGCAGAAGCTGAAAGAGAAAGAAGAGCTAAAATTATTCATGCTGAAGGTGAATATCAAGCAGCACAGAAATTAACGGAAGCAGCTAATCTTATGGCTACTCAACCGGTAACTATTCAATTAAGGTTACTTCAAGTTTTAACTGAAATCTCTCAAAATAAAGGATCTGTTATTGTTTTACCTATCCCTACTTCTTTAATGGAATTAGTGTCCAAGATAGATAAACTAAATATTAAAAATTCCGAAACTAATATTACTATTAAAGAGGTAAATCAATAAAATCAATAATAAAAAAATATAAATTAAATAAAAAGTAAAGGAGGGATCAATAATGAGAGATTTATATTATCCATATCTAAATAAATACTTAAAGTTTTATGAGTGGAGTGTAAATAATTTAGAGGAATTCTGGAATTTACAAGCTAATATTATACCTTGGTTTAAGAAGTGGGATAAAGTTTTAGAATCGGATGGTAATTTTTATAGATGGTTTGTAGGGGGATTATTAAATGCTTCTTATGTTTGTGTGGATCAACATGTTGTTAATAATTTTAATAGGAATAAAATAGCTTATTATTATGAGAATGAAGTAGGAGAAAGTAGAAGTGTTAGTTACTATGAATTATATGTAATGGTTAATAATTTAGCAAAGGTTTTAAGTGATTTAGGAGTATCGAAGGGAGATGTAGTATTAATTTATATGCCTATAAATATAGAGGGTATAGTGTCGATGTTAGCTGTTGCGAGATTAGGAGCTATTCATAGTGTGGTTTTTTCTGGTTTTTCTACTAAAGCGATCTTAGATAGAATTATTGATAGTAAAGCTAAATATATTATAACTACAACTCATACATATAGAAGAGGGAAGGTTGTGGATCTTAAATCTAATGTTGATTTTATTATTAGTGAATATAAGGATATAAAAAATGTAATACTTTTTGATAGGAAGAGAGATTATGAAATAAAAGAATTGGATCCAAAGTATGTAGTAATAAAAGATTTAAATGGATATAATTATGTAAATCCTGTTGTGATGGAGGCTACGGAACCGTTATTTGTGTTATATACGTCAGGGACTACGGGAAAGCCGAAGGGGATTTTACATTCTACAGGTGGTTATTTAGTGTATGTAGCTAATACGTTAAAGTGGGCTTTTAATGTGGGAGAGGATAGTATTTGGTGGTGTACTGCTGATATAGGATGGATTACAGGGCATTCTTATATAGTGTATGCACCGTTGGCTTTAGGGATTACGAGTTTTATTTATGAGGGTTCACCTGATTATCCAGATCCTTCAAAGTGGTGGTCTTTAATAGAGAAATATAAAATTACAGAGTTTTATACTTCACCTACTGCTTTGAGGATGTTTATGAAATATTCGATAGATTATATAAAGAAACATGATTTAGGTAGTTTAAGGATGTTAGGTAGTGTAGGAGAGCCTATTAATCCGGAGGTGTGGGTTTGGTATTATGAAAATATTGGGAATAGAGTATGTCCTATTATAGATACGTGGTGGCAAACGGAGACGGGAGGTTTTATGATTGCTCCATTTATGGGGATAATTCCTTTAAAACCTGGTTATGCTTCATTACCTTTACCGGGTGTAGTTGCAGATATTGTTGATGAGCAGGGGAATAGTGTGAAACCCAATGAAAAGGGATATTTAGTTATTAAGAAGCCTTGGCCTGGAATGATGAAGACTATATTAAATAATGATGAGATGTATGAGAAAGTTTATTGGTCTAGGTTTAAGGGATGGTATTATGTAGGGGATTATGCAGTTAAGGATGAGGATGGATATATACAGTTATTAGGTAGAGCGGATGAGGTTATAAAAGTGGCGGGTCATAGAATAGGGACGTTTGAGGTAGAGAGTGCTATTTTAGAGAATAATAAAGTAGCTGAAGCTGCGGTTATTGGGGTACCTGATGAGATAAAGGGAGAGGTTATAAATGCGTTTGTTGTACTAAAGCAAGAATTTATTAATTATAAAGATGATCCTAATATAGTTAATGAGATAAAGAGGACTGTGAGAGAGGTTATGGGCCCTGTTGTTGTTATTGATAAAATATTTATAGTAGATAAATTACCGAAAACGAGAAGTGGAAAGATTATGAGAAGATTATTAAAGGCAGTGGTTTTAGGTAAGGAATTAGGGGATGTTACTACGTTAGAGGATGAAGCTTCTATTAATGAAGTTAAAAATGCTTATGAGGAACTTAGGAAGGCTTTAAAGTAAATTATATAAGATAGAGACGAATAAGTAAGGACTTTATAATTTTGTGACCTGCGATTATACTTATAGATGTTTATCTAAATTTGGAACAGCATAAACTAAGGTAATTAAGGTGAAGTAGCCTAGATAAATAAAGAGGTGATTTTGATTTGTATATTTTTGAAGGAGATTTATTGAAATTAAAAAAGGAGGAAGGTTACGAAATTGTAGAACATCCTGGAGCTTGTGCTATTATTATTCATTACAAAGAAATTAATAATGATAAAGAAAATAATAATGAAGAAAAAATTTGCTTAGTAAAACAATATAGGAAACCTATAGAAAAATTTTTATGGGAGTTACCTGCAGGTAAAATTGATAAACAAGATCCTAATTTAATTGAAACTATAAAACGAGAAACCTTTGAGGAAACAGGAATTCTTATTGATGAAGGTAAAATCAAATACTTAGGTTATATATATACTACTCCTGGTTTCTCTAATGAAGTAATTCATATTTTTTATTATCTTTTGGATTCTTTTGATAATATTTCATTAAAACAGATGGATTTTAATGAAATAGATGATATTAAATTTTTTAGTATAAAAGAGATAAGGGAAATGATTTTGAAAAATGAGATAACTGATACTAAAACTTTATCTGCTTTTACTTTTGCTAATATTTATGATCTTATAAAATTTTAACAGGATTCTTATGTTGGACTATACTACGTAGATGTCCTGATAATCAAGGGACCTAGGGCTGGAACGGCCCGAAGTAAAGCCTTTAAAGCATGCTCTGGTGGATGACCGTATCCCTTACGGGATACCTAAAAAGCCATCATGCTTTCAAGCAGGAAGCTCCACCTTCTACAAGGTGGAGTAATTCACTTTTGGGGATATATTTAAAGGTAGCTTTATAGCTACCTTTTTTATTTTTACTACCTATATTGTAGAAAAAATATATATAGAGATATTAAGGTATGAAAAGCTTGGGAATAGGGATAATTGATTTTAGTAAGAATTTTTGGCTTAAGAGAAGGTGGTATAATGAAATTATTACCAATAGGGATAAGTGATTTTAGAGAGCTAATAGTAGGTGGATATATATATGTGGATAAGACAGAGTATATATATAAGTTAATAAGAAATGGGAAATATTATTTTCTAAGTAGACCAAGACGTTTTGGAAAATCACTTTTACTTTCAACAATAAGATATCTATTTGAAGGCAAAAAGGAATTATTTAAAGGGTTATATATATATGATAAATGGAAATGGGAAAAAAGCTATCCAGTAATAAGAATAAGTTTTGTAAAGGATATAAGAAGTAAAGAAGATTTGAAAGAAAAAATGTATTATGAATTAAGAAAGAATTACATATGGAATAAAGAAGAGATACCAAAGGAAATAAGAGATGAGAGTATATTATTAGAGGAGCTAATAATGAGGATAAGTGAGAAGGAGAAGAAACAAGTGGTAGTATTAGTGGATGAATATGATAAGCCGGTATTGGATGTAATAGAGAATGCTAAAGAAGCAGAAAAAGTAAGAATGGAATTAAAAGCATTCTATGCAGTATTAAAAGATTTAGATGAATACATAAGGTTTGTAATAATAACAGGAGTAAGCAAATTTTCAAAGGTATCATTATTTAGTGGATTAAATCAATTAAAGGATATCTCATTAGATGTAAGATATGGGAATATATGTGGATATACTCAAGAGGAATTAGAGTTTTATTTTAAGGAGTATTTAGAAGAGGTGAATTTAGAAGAGGTAAGAGAATGGTATAATGGATATAATTTTTTAGGTGAAAAAGTATATAATCCATTTGATATATTGTTGTATTTAGATAGCAAAAGTTTTAAGAATTATTGGTATGAGACAGGAAAAACGGAGTTTTTATTTAAGTTGTTAAAGAAAAAGGATTATAAATTACCGTTTTTAAATAAGGAATATTATACAAATGAGATATTGGAGAAGTTTGATATAGAGTATATAAGAATAGAGGCGTTGATGTATCAGACAGGGTATTTAACAATAAAAGAGGTAAAGAAGATAGAAGAGGAGGAAGTATATGTATTGGATTATCCGAATAAGGAGGTAAGGCAATCATTTAATAGGGAGTTATTGTATTATATAACGGGGGAATATCAAAGTGATAGGATATCAAAATTGAAGATGGCTTTTATAAAGGAGGATATGGAAGAAATAAGGAATCAGGTAGAGGTTTTTATGAATACGATAAGTTATGAAATATTAAAAAATGAGTATGTATACCAAGCGGCGATATATGGATTAATGTATTCAATGGGATATATTGTAATAATAGAAGATAGTACATCAAGGGGGAGGATAGATATAACAATATTGATAAATAGAATTACAGCATATATAATAGAGTTTAAGGTAATAGAGAGGGAGGAAGAAAAAGGGAAGGCAATAAAGCAAATAGAAGAAAAAGAGTATTATAAGAAGTATTTAAATTATGAAAAAGTGTATATAGTGGGAGTGGAGTTTGATAAAACAAAAAAACAGATGGTTAATTTTGAATATAAACAGGTTAAATAAGATATGGAGGTATAGGATGAAATTATTACCAATAGGGATAAGTGATTTTAAGAAACTAAGAGAGGGCGGATATATATATGTAGATAAGACAGAGTATATATATAGAATGATAAAGGAGGGTTCAGGATATTATTTTTTAAGTAGACCAAGACGCTTTGGTAAATCGTTATTACTATCAACAATAAGATATTTATTTGAAGGGAAAAGAGAATTATTTAAAGGACTATATATCCAAGAAAAATGGAATTGGGAAGAGATTTATCCAGTAATAAGAATAAGTTTTGCGAAAGATATAAAAAGAAAGGAGGATTTAAAAAGTAGAATAAGAGAGGAAATAGAGAAGAATTATGAAAGAAATGGAGAAGAGATGGAAGAGGGAAAAAAGGATGAGGGAAGCTTATTGGAGAAGTTAGTGATAAAAATAAATAAGAAAAAAAGAAAACAGGTAGTGGTATTAGTAGATGAATATGATAAGCCGATATTGGATGTAATAGAGAATAAAAAAGAAGCAGAGGAGGTAAGAAAAGAACTAAAAGGATTTTATTCAGTGTTAAAAGATTTAGATGAGTATATAAGGTTTGTAATAATAACAGGAGTGAGTAAGTTTTCAAAAGTATCATTATTTAGTGGATTAAATCAGTTAGAAGATATATCGTTAAGCAAAGAATATGGTAATATATGTGGATATACTCAAGAAGAGTTAGAGATTTACTTCAAGGAGTATTTAGAGGGAGTGAATATAGAAGAGGTAAGAGAATGGTATAATGGATATAGTTTTTTAGGGGATAGATTATATAATCCGTTTGATATTTTGTTATATTTAAGAAATAGGGAGTTTGATGGTTATTGGTATAAGACAGGAACCCCAAGTTTTTTAATAAAACTTATAAAGGAAAGAGAATACGATATAACAGAATTAGAGAACAAAATAGTAAAGAAAAACGTATTAGAAAAATTTGATCTAGAGGAGATAAGAATAGAAGCATTAATGTTTCAAACAGGGTATTTAACAATAAAAGAGGTATATAACAAAGAGTATGGACAAGAATATAAATTAGGATTTCCGAATAAGGAGGTAAGAATATCGTTTAATGAGGATATATTACCGTTGGTATTAAAAGATGAAATTAGAGAAAATATAGCGGATAAAATAATAGAGATATTAAAGAAAGAGGAAATAGAGAAATTAAGAGAACAAGTAGAAATATTGATAAGCAATATAAGTTATGTACATTATAAAGGAGAGTCAAGTTATGTAATAGCGATATTTAGTTTATTATATTCTACAGGGTTAAATGTAATAACAGAAGATAATACTCATAAAGGGAGAATAGATTTAACAATAATAGTGAATAAAGAGATTGTGTATATAATAGAGGTAAAGGTAATAGAAAGAGAAGAAGAGAAAGGAAAAGCGATAAGACAAATCCAAGAGAAGGAATACTATAAGAAGTATATGAATTATGATAAGATCTATATAATAGGGATAGAGATAAATAAGAATAAAAGACAGGTTATTAATTTTGAATATAAACAAATTAAATAAAAAATGGTTTTTTTGTTTAATAAAAAAAAGGAAGAAATAATAATAGGTGTAGATGCGGGAACTACCAGAATTGGCTATTCAATTTTAAGTGTTTATAAAAAAAAATCTAAAAATTTTAGTATTAGCTTAATTTCTTTTGGATTACTTGATATTACTGAAGTTGAACATCATTTAAGATTAAAACAGATTTATAAAGAATTTAATAAGCTTTTAAAGAAATATAAACCAAATAAGGTTATAGTAGAAAGGTTGTATTTTAATTTAAATGCCAAAACTGCTATGGAAGTTAGCCAAGCTGTTGGGGTTATTACTTTAGCTTCTGCTCTAAATAATGTTTTTATAGATTATATAACTCCTACTCAAGTTAAATTAATAGTAGCTAATAATGGGAAAGCTACTAAGCAGGAGATAGCACAAAAGGTAAAGAGTTTTTTTAATATCCAAGATAAACTAATAGATGATATAACTGATGCTATTGCTATCTCTTTAGCCTTTGTTATTAAAGAATATTCTAATAATAACTCTTAATTTTTTTTTACAATTTCAATATCTCTTTGATAATACAAACAATTCTTTTGTATTTATAGTATTTATGGTATTTTAGAAATTAATTTAAAGTTTTGGGTTATAAATAATAGGTAGGATTTTTAGAAGTTTTTTTATAATATAATAAAGGAGGTGATATTAGTGGATAGATTGGTATTAATTAAAGATTCTAATAAGAAAGGGATTCTATTAATAAGTACGTTATTTTTTATAATAGTGTTAATAATGATGTCGGTAGCATTATTTGCATTAACCCGAGCTAATTATGCTGATATGAGATCATTTTATTCAGAAAACGAAGCAATAACTAACGCAGAATCTGCTATCAATATCGCTTCATTTATTATAGCCTCTAAACCTGTTTTATTAACTATTAACTCTAACGGTGTTAACTTGGGTACCCTAATTAATAACGATAATACTAATATAATAAAAAGGATAAATACTAATAATTATAGGATAGCTATAGTTAATTTAAAGAGTGGAGATGTAGTAAGTAATGATAATAATTTGGGGGCTTCAAATTTTGTTATTAATGGTAATCCTTCAGAAATAATGGCTGCTATGATTATAAGTCCAAGGAATAAGAGTATATATGATAGTGGGGCTATCCTATTCTTTGGTAACTCTACAAGTAATACTAATACTTATAAAAACGATTCAGCTAATGCTGTTGGTATCTCTTTTGGTAATAATACGATTAATTTTTATTTTAATAGCAATAATGATGATTTTCCATCAGGTGCTACTTATCCTCTTTATACCTCTGTTAATAATGTAAATAATAATGTTGATATAACTGGGATAAATGGATATAGGAAGGTCAATAAATATAATTTATTATTGATGGCAATGGGGTATTCTAAAGTACCCAATACTAATAAATATGTTGTTAGATATGTTGACCAAAAATTAAAAAACGATGGCATATTAGGTGTGTCTGCTTATTCTAATGGTACTATGACTATTGATGCTAAAAATAATGTTATTTCTAAGGCTGCTGATGAGGATAATA
>Ga0080004_1126048_pt2 | contig 35050 bp, 33 predicted proteins | sample WasSprMetagenome_FD_69207 | JGI IMG/M metagenome (GOLD analysis project Ga0080004, IMG submission 69207) | Sulfidic aquatic microbial communities from Washburn Spring, Yellowstone National Park, USA - WS (SPADES assembly) (version 2) | ecosystem: Environmental > Aquatic > Thermal springs > Hot...
TGTGGAGGATGCGAAATCGCTGTATTGGATGTAAACGAGAAAATATTGGATGTAGTGGCAAAAGCAGACCTTGTCTTTTGGCCTGTAGCCTTAGACGTTAAGTATAAAGATGTCGAAGCCATGCCTGATAAAAGCATAGATGTATGCTTCTTTAACGGCGCTATAAGAAACGAGGAAAACGAGCGTATGGCTAAACTTTTGAGGCAGAAATCAAAGGTTCTAGTAGCCTTCGGTTCATGCGCTTGCGACGGTTGCGTCATAGGCCTCGGCAACCTATGGAACAAGGAGAAAATCTTTGAAAGAGCATACTTTGAAACCCCCTCAACAAATAACCCACAATACGTGACCCCTCAAACCCTTTTCAAGGTTGCACAGGGAGAACTTGAACTTCCAGAATTCTACGACACAGTTAAAACATTAGCACAAACCGTTGATGTGGACTACTTTATTTCAGGCTGCCCGCCTCCAGTTCCGAGGATAATTGAAGCTTTAGAAGCGATTTTAAACGGCAAATTGCCGCCTAAAGGTTCAAGTTTTCTGCTTAACAAAGCGGTATGCGACGAATGCCCAAGAGAGAAAAAGGAAAGAAAAATCACTCAGGTAAAAAGAGTCTATGAAATCGAAGACGACTTCAAAACATGTTTCTTAGACCAAGGCGTTATATGCATGGGCCCAGCAACCCGCGGAGGATGCGGCGCCCAATGTTTGAAGGCAAATGTCCCATGCACTGGATGCGGCGGTCCAGCGCCTCGAGTACCAGAACAGGGCGCAGCCATGATAAGCTCTTTAGCTTCAATAGTTGTCGATCCAAAGGTTATTGGGCAAATCGTGGATCCCGTTGGCACTTTCTACAAGTATTCCCTTGCCAACTCGATTCTGCGAAGGAGGGTTATGAAATGAAAGAGATCGTTATAAACCCCATAACAAGGCTTGAGGGCCACGGAAAAATAACCATATTCCTAAACGATGAGGGCGATGTTGACGAGGCATACTTCCAAGTTCCAGAACTACGTGGCTTTGAAAAGTTCTGCGAGGGCAGAAGAGCCGAAGACTTGCCCATAATAACCACAAGAATCTGCGGAGTCTGCCCCGTAGCCCACCATATGGCAGGCGCCAAAGCCTTAGATGCGGCTTTCAATGTGGAACCGCCAGAACCAGCCAAGAAGCTTAGGGAGCTTATGTATTGTGGCTATTACCTTTACGATCATACGTTGCACTTCTACTATCTTGGTGGACCAGACTTTGTCGTGGGACCAGACGCGCCTCCGGAAAAACGCAACGTTTTAGGTGTCATTGAAAAGGCTGGCCTTGAAATAGGAAAGGAAGTTATAAAACACAGGGCTTATGGGCAAAGAATAACTGAAATACTTGGCGGAAAAGCAACGCATCCTGTTAGCGCATGCATACCAGGCGGTTTCGCACGACCCATTTCTGAAGAAGAAAGGCGTGACATTGAGAAGATGGTTAGGAGCTGCCTTGAATTCGCCAAGTTCTCCCTCAAACTTTTCGACGACATAGTCTTGAAAAACACTGCCTATGTGGATCTTATAAAAAGCGAGCCTTACACTTTGAAAACCTACTATATGGGAACTGTTGACAAAAACAACAAGGTGAACTTTTACGACGGAAACGTGAGAGTGGTCAACCCCGAAGGAAAAGAATTTGTCAAATTCGCTCCAAAAGATTACCTAGACGTCATAGAAGAGCATGTGGAACCATGGACATACGTTAAGCTTCCATACTTGAAGAAGGTGGGTTGGAAAGGGCTTGTGGATGGTCCTGAAAGCGGATTATACCGCGTCGGCCCCCTTGGAAGACTTAACGCAGCAGATGGAATGGCGACGCCGCTGGCTCAAGCAGAATATGCGCGAATGTACGAAACGTTAGGCGGAAAACCAGTGCATAACACTTTGGCTTACCATTGGGCTAGGCTTATCGAGTTGCTTTATGCGGCTGAACGCGCCCTAGAACTTGTAACAGACCCTGAAATAACAAGCAAGAATGTGCGTAACAAGCCTGGAAAACCCGGCGAAGGCGTCGGAATAGTTGAAGCTGCAAGGGGCACGCTTATCCATCATTACCAGCTTGACGAGAACGCCTTAGCCAAAAAAGTCAACCTCATAGTGGCTACGGTTAACAACGCGCCAAGCATATGCATGTCCATAAAAAACGCTGCTAAAGGGCTAATTAAAAAGGGCAAGGTTACTGATGGAATATTGAACATGGTGGAGATGGCTTTTAGAGCTTACGACCCATGTTTTGCATGCGCCACCCACTTTGCAGTCGGCCAAATGCCTTTGGAAGTGGAAATCTACGACAGCCAAAAGAGGCTTGTCCAAACATTGAAGAGGTGAACTGGAATGGACGAAGCGAAAGTTGGAGTTTTCATAGCTGATTGTGGCGGGCAAATTTCAAAAATTCTTGACTTTGAAGCTCTAATAAACTTCACTAAAAATATTCAAGGAGTTACCCTTGTTGCAAGGGGCAGCGAGTTTTGGCGAGGTCAAGGCCTTCAAACCATAGTTGAAGCCGTGAAAAGCAATAAGATAAACCGAGTTGTTGTCGCTGAAGGCACTCCGAAAATTAGCGAGATAGCCATTGCAAAGGCTGTTGAGGAGGCTGGGCTTAACCCGCATTTGGTGGAAGTTTTAGACTTGAAAGACCATTGTGCATGGCCCCACCGTGACACGCCTAAAGAGGCTACGGAAAAAGCTAAAGCCATGCTTCTAGCCGCCGTTGAAAAGGCCAAGCTTCTCGAACCTATTGAGAAGGCTGAGTTTCCAGCAGTTAAATCCGTTCTTGTGATAGGCGGCGGAATAGCTGGAATGCAAGCAGCCGAAGACTTGGCTGAAATGGGCTTTCAAGTTCACCTAGTTGAGAAGGAGCCTTTCCTAGGCGGTTTGGCTGCAAAGGCTGGACGTTTCTTCCCCACAGACGACTGCGCCATATGCATACAATCCCCCACTGCAGACCTAAAAACTGTAGCCCACACGTCTAGAAAATGCGTTTACCGTTCTGGATTTTCGGAAATTCCAAACCTAAACATTCTAGCAAACTCCAAAGTAGTGAAAGTTGAAGGAGTTCCAGGAAACTATAAGGTGGTTGTAGAGCGTAAACCCAGATACGTTAACGAAAAGAAGTGTGTGGCATGCGATTTATGCACTTCTGTCTGTCCAGTGGAAGTCCCAGACGAATACAATGCCAAGCTTAAAACCCGAAAAGCCATATACGTGAATACGCCTCTGGTTTATCCGCCAGTCTACGTTATCGACGAGAAAGCTTGCAAGTTTTACGACTGCGCCAAATGCGTTGAAGTTTGTCCCACAAAAGCTGTTGAGCTAGACCAAAAACCAGAACAGTTAACGCTTAACGTGGGCAGCATAATAGTAGCCACAGGCTTTAGGGAATACGACCCAAGCGTCATAAAAGAGTATCATTACGGCGAATACCCCGACGTTATAACCCATTTGGAACTTGCAAGGATGATTGACGCCTTTGGACCTACAAACGGCGTAATCGTCAAGCCTTCAGACAAGAAACCGGCAAAACGCATAGTCTTCGTGCAGTGTGTTGGCTCGAGGGACCGACGTTGGAACCCATACTGCTCAAGCATATGCTGCATGATATCCCTGAAACACGCTACTCTAATTAAGTCGGCTTATCCAGACACGGACATAACCATATGCTACATAGACATTAGAACCACTGGAAGGGAACACGAATACTACTATGAAAGAGCCCGCGAGATGGGAATAAAATTCGTTAAGGGAAGGCCATCTGAAATCCTCCAAGACCCAGCGACAAACACGCTGGTTGTGGAAGTTGAAGACGAGCTTCTAAGGAGACTTCTAGAGCTGGAAGCCGACCTTGTAGTGCTTGCCACAGCCATGGTGCCCTCAGAAGACGTTAAAGAGCTTGCAGAAATCCTAGGTATAGAACTGGACCAAGATGGTTTCTTCAAAGAATATAACGCCAAGCTTAGACCAACGGAAACAAAACTTAGGGGAATATTCCTATGCGGAGGCGCCACATTCCCCAAAGACGCTCCAACAACCTCGCTTCATGCCCACTCTGCAGCTGTAAAAGCCGCTAAATTCCTCACACAAGGCAAAATAGTTAAAGACTTGAAAGTGGCGGTTGTGAACGAGGATTATTGTGGCGACTGCGAGTTCTGTCCAGTCACATGTCCCTACGGCGCCATAAGTCTTGCACCTAAAGAAAATGGGCATTTTGTTGCGCGAATTTCAGAACTATTATGCGAAGGATGCGGCGTATGCGTTGGCACATGCCCAGTAGGTGCCATAGAACTTCGCCATCTAAGGCCAAACCAAATAGCAGCGCAGATGAAAGCCTTGCTATCTGTCAATGGAACTTCAAAACCACTCATACTTGCTATAAGCTGTTCAGAATGCGGCCATGCAGCCGTGGATTCTTCTGGAATGGCTATGATTAGCTATCCAGCAAACGTTAGAGTTCTAAAGGTTCCATGCACGGGCATAGTTCAAGTTCAGCATATCCTAGAGGCTTTCAAGGCTGGAGCCCAAGGCGTCATGATTGTAGGATGCAAGCCAGACGGCTGCCACTACGAAGCTGGAAGCCAAAAAGCTCAAAAAAAGGTTGAATTGGCTAAAATGCTGCTTAACGCATATGGCATAGAACCCGATAGACTTGAAATGTTCAACTTAGTCTACATCGAAGGAGACAAGTTCGCCGAAGCGGCAAGGATGATGACTGAAAGAGTGGAAAAGTTAGGCCAAATTCAACTAGCCTAACCAGAAAAGGGAAATAAAATGGCTGAGGAAAGACAAGAAAAAGTCACAACCGTTGAGTTTTCCAAAGAAATAACCAGCAAACTCGGCGGAGAAACAATAACTTTCTGTTACCAATGTGGGACATGCGCTAGCAGTTGTCCAGTGGCAAAAATAACCGACCGCTTTAACCCGAGACAAGTTATTAGGCTAGCTCTTCTTGGGCAAAGGGAGGAAGTTTTGACCAACGGTGCCATTTGGCTTTGTTCTTCATGCTACAACTGTCAGGAACGTTGCCCCCAAAAAGTTGAAATTGCAGACGTCATATACGCGTTAAGAAACATAGCCATAAGCGAAGGAAACATCCCTAACATTTACGCAGAGTTTGCAAACGCACTAATAAGCGAAGGACGCATAGTTCCCATATCCAAATTTCTAGAAAAGAAAAGGGCGGACTACGGCTTGCCACCGCTCAAGCCAGCAGGAATTGAGGCTCTAAAAAAGATTCTTTCAGCCACAGGATTCGACAAAATAATGCCTAAGAAGGGTGAATCCCCATGACAGTTTACACGTTGTTTTTAGGCTGTACAATTCCAGCCCGTCAACCCCACTACGAGCTTTCAGCGAGAAAAGCCCTAACAAAGCTTGGAATAGAACTTGTGGATTTAGAAGGCATGACGTGTTGTGCTCCTCCGCCTTTACAGTCTATAGACCTAGAAACAAGCCTAGCCATCGCCGCCAACAACATCTGCATAGCAGAAGAAGCAGACCTAAACATCGTCACATTGTGCACTGGATGCTTTGAATCCCTTGCCATGGCTAATACCCTTTTAAAAGAAAAGCCAGAACTAAAAGCCCGTGTAAACAAGATTCTTTCAAGTGCAGGAAAGGAATTCAAAGGCAACAAGGAAGTTAGGCATTACTTGCAGGTTTTAATGGAGGATGTTGGTTTAGACCGCATAAAACAAAGCGTTATCAAACCGTTAAACAAGCTAAAAGTGGCAGCGTTCTCCGGATGCCACCTCCTAAGACCAAGCGAACTCTTAAGGTTCGACGACCCAGAACGCCCACAAATCTTCGATACTCTAATTGAAGCCTTAGGAGCCAAAAGCATATGGTACAAGAATAAGCTAAAATGCTGCGGAGGGCTTCTGAGAGGCTATGCTGACGATGTTGCATTAGCCATTGCAAGAGACAAAATTGTGAACGCATCCAACGCAGGCGCCGACTGCATAGCAACGCTCTGCCCCTTCTGTTTCCTAACACTAGACCTTGGACAAATGCTCATAAAAACCACATACAAAGAAGAATACAACATGCCCATAATCCACTACGCAGAACTATTAAGCCTAAGCCTAGGGGTAGAAGCAAAAGAGTTAGCCCTTGACTTCCACAAGGTGAAAATCGACAAATTATTAGAGAAAATAGGCTAAAAACTCTGTTTTCTCCTCTTTTCTAGCATAATAATTTATAAGCGCATGCAACTATAAAAGATGAAGTTTATATGGAGTTGCTTATGAATGTTCTTGAGCTTGATGAAATTGCATCAGACAAATCTGCTGACATCATGGGTAGACTTCTTAAAGCTGGCAAACCGGTAAATATAGTTGGTGTGTTAATATCTGGCATAGCATTGGCTAATGGCATTGAAGAAATAATAACTAAGGATAGCGACTTTAAGACAATAGAGGGCATTTATGGGCATCCGAGAATAAGCTTACTTTAGGAATGGTTTTAACATCAAACTGCGTTGTTTAGGCAAGCCAAACTGATTTTCTTACTAAAATTCATTATTTCTATTACCCTTTTAGAAAATGTTAATAACTAGGCGAGTTTTTTTACTTTGAGGATGCTGGATGAAGGTTATTGCGCTTAAAGAGCATACCTGTTTTTGTTGTGGTGGAACGATAAAAAAGGGTGATGTGTGCTTTGCTTTTATTGTTAATCCTGAAAACCCTGAAAAGAGCGAGTTCGACGTTATCTACACATGTTTAAGATGTTCTGGAGAAGAGGCATGCCAAATAAGGGTTAGACAGAAAGGCGTGACAGCCTAGTAAGCCTAGTTTCCATAGTTTGCATTGGTCTTCAACTTTGGAATTTCAACTTCCAAAGCCTCATTGTTGTTGCACTTCATGATCATGTTTTCCACCTGCAATTGGCTCACTGGCAACTCCAGCTTCCAACATTCATTTTCTAGGCATATTTGCAAACCATTATCGTGTTTTTGCACCGTCACCTTTTGATCTTTGCAGCGGCACTGCATCAAAACTTTAACGTAAGCATTGTCCTCAAAAATGTCTATCAAAGGCTCTTCAATGTGCGGAAGTGGAATAAAATGCTTAACCTCAGGGTTCTTTTCAATTTTCTCTTCTATCACATATTTTTTTCTAAGGAGCTTCTCCATAGGCTCAACCGCAAGGCTGGTTTCAGATTCCTTTTCGTTTTCAATCATTTTCTTAACTAAAACTTTGCAGAAAACGTCTATGTTTCGCAGTGCCTCTTCAAAATCGTCCATATAGATCTATTTACAATAAGTACTTTCAACCTTTTAAAGCTTGTTAAGCTAAGTTTAACGTAAATTTAGCTATCCGCTTCTTTTGGCTGTCAACGGCAATGTTCTTACATGTTTCACTGTTCGGATAATGTTCTCAACATCTTTGCTTGGCTCTTCTAAAGCTCGGTTTATGGCTATATCCGCTATTGACGCGCCCAGATCTGCAATTTTGTTTAAACATGAAATAATTGCCCTAAGATACGGAATTTCAGGGAGTTCTCTCATGAGCCTATCAGTTTCTGTTTCAAGAACTTTTTGCATTTCTAACACTCCGTTAGCAACCCTAAGGTCTCGTGTGAAAATACAGTCTACCGCCTTTTGGAAAATGGTCTGGGTTAATTCGCTAAGATGATAAATTTCTCGGACAGTTTCCTCGGGTAATTTGTTCCTGTAAACTTCAAGACCGCTAATTTTTCTACCCATGTCCTCGGAATAGTCTGCAATCAATTCTAAATATTGCAATATCAAGCGGGTTGCGGGAATGAAAAGGATGTCTGTAACGCCTATTTGTTCTGCAACATCTGGTTTAAGTTGTGCGGAGAGAAGTAAACGTACTGCAAGGTAGAAAATAGTGTCAGCTTCATCTTCGCGGCTGATTGCTTCATTTGCCAGAGCTTCATTTTTTTCTATGAAAGCCTGCATTGCCTCAGACAGAATTGTGGAGGCTATTAGGGAAAGCCGCCTTATTAACATGTCAAGTTTAAATTTGGTGGGGTCAACAGAGCATTGTAAGAGTATGCCTTTAGATGTTTCTTCCAGAATGCCGAGACCAATTAGCTTTCGGACAACTCTTCGAACTTCATCAACATGTGCTTTCCCTATTCTGGTTGATGAGGTTACCCTTATGACATCGCGTCCAAGGATGTAGCTTCCAACTATTATTCGTTCAAGCATGCCTTTCTCGTCGCAAGCGTCGACATTTATTATGTGTTCTTCAGCTTCTTCCCTTTGCACTACATTAGCTGGCATAATTCTTAATGTGCCATCCTTTTCCTGCATTATAAAAATCAGGTCGCCGGGATTTATGTTGTTCTGTTTCACCCATTCGCTGGGAAGGGACACGGTCATGGTTGAATATCCTACTTTCTGTACTTTCCTGCTTTCCAAAACTATCCCACTAGTATTTACTATTATTTATTTTACGTGTGGTTCTCGTATTTTTCTGTTTCTGTAATATGCCGTTTAATTCTTGAAATTCAGGATAACGCGCTTAATATTTTAAAATTTTAAGTGAAAGAGTTATTTATGATGTTGAATTTATAGATAGGTGTTGGAAGAGGAATTTTGATGGAGAAGCATGTTAGGAGTTTTGCAAAGGCAATTTCTTGGCGAATTGTTGCAACTTTGACTACGATTCTTCTGGTGTTTGCATTTACTGGAAGCTTAATGATAAGTGGAGGTGTAGGCGTTGCGGAACTCGTGGTGAAAATTTTGGTTTATTACTTGCATGAGCGGGTTTGGAACATGGTTGATTTTGGTAGGGAAAAGAAGGCTAAACAAGCATAGTGTGCCCTAATATAATAGTATTTACTGATATATCTTTTATATGCATCACATATATATTTGTGATTTGTGCTATATATCATTCAAGTGTAAAGGAGGTTGATATAAAATGTCAGAATGGAAAACCGTAAGCATAAGACAAGAACTAATAAAAGAAATCGAAAAAGCCATTGAAACAGGACGTTACCGAAGCATATCCGAGTTCGTCTCGGAAGCCATAAGACTGCGCCTTGAAGAACTAATGCGCGTAGAAGGAATTCCAGCCGCTAAGCGCGAGGAAATTCTAGCCTTACCTGAACAAATGTTATACACGCCTAAACACACATGGGCTCAAATAACCCCCGAGGGGAATATACGCGTAGGCGTTTCAGACTACGCCCAAAAACACTTGAAAGGCATTGCCCAAGTTATTACTGAGCCAGTTGGAAAAGAAGTTAGCAAGATGGAGCCTTTCGGTGTAGCTGAAACTTGGATGTTTATGTTCGACTTATACGCGCCTGTGAGTGGCAAAATAGTTAAGGTTAATGAAAAGTTGAGAGAAAAACCCTATTTAATAAACGAAGACCCATACGAAGAAGGCTGGATTATTGAAATTAAACCCAAAAACTCGCTGGTCCTGGAAGAGGAACTGAAAACTTTGCTAAGCTCAAGGGAATATAACAAATGGGTAAGCAAACTTGAGGGTAGACTCCGCGAGTAGCTACATTAACCCCTATCTTTTTATATATATTCTGTCTTTTTATATATATTTAATCTTCAATCATATTTATGTTAAGTTTGATTTAGGTTACTTAATATATTGGACAATGCATTAACATTAACTTCTGAAAAGGTCGAATTGGCAAATGGAGAAGAATTTGCAGAAAGTTAGGAAGTTGCCGCCTTGCCGTGCGGCGTGTTCAGCCCTTGTTAACGTTCAAGCATATGTTTCTCTGATTCAGAGGGGTAAATTCAAGGAAGCCGTGGAAGTCATAAGAAAAGACATGCCGTTTCCAGCCATCTGCGGAAGGGTATGTTTCAGCCCATGCGAAGATGCATGCGCAAGAGTTAATGTGGATCAAGCAGTGGCTATACGCGCCCTAAAAAGACTCGTAGCCGACATAGAACGGGAACAGGGGAGAGTAAAGCCCGAGCCTGTTCCAAAGAAGTACAGCGAAAAAGTTGCCATAATAGGTGCAGGACCCGCAGGGTTAGCAGCGGCTTACGAGCTTGCCAAGCTTGGCTATCCAGTTACCGTTTTTGAGCGGATGGCTGAACCAGGCGGCATGATGCGCTACTGCATACCAGACTTTCGACTAGAAAAGTTTGTTGTGGCAAATGAAATAGCCTACATTAAGGATATAGGCGTTGAAATCAAAAACGGAGTGGAGTTTGGGAAAGATATTACCCTTGAAAGCTTGAAAAATGACGGTTACAAGGCAATTTTTATCGCTATTGGAACACAATTAGGCATGAAATTAAACGTGCCAGGTGAAGAATTAGAGGGTGTTGTAAACGCTGTAGACTTTTTAAAGGCGTTGGCTCTTGGAAAGCCCATAAAGGTTGGCGAAAGAGTTGCTGTTATAGGCGGCGGAAACACAGCGATAGACGCTGCAAGAACAGCCAAAAAACTCGGCGCCAAAGAAGTTATAATTCTTTATAGACGTTCCCGCGAAGAAATGCCCGCGCTCCCTCATGAAGTGGAATTAGCTGAAAAAGACGGAGTCAAATTCTACTTTTTAGTGGCGCCAAAACAGATTATAGGAGAAAACGGCAAGGTTAAGGCTGTTGAATGCCTAAAAATGCGCCTCGGCGAACCAGACGAAAGTGGACGAAGACGCCCAATCCCTATAAGCTTTTCAGAACACCTATACGAGGTAGACATGGTGATTCCAGCCCTTGGGCAAGTCGCAGAAACATCCAGTCTGCCGCCAGAGCTTCTAAGCAAAGAGAAAAGAGGATCGCCGATACCATATGATCCGCAGACTTTGGAAACGAATATTCCAGGAGTTTTTGTTGGAGGCGATTTGGCCACCGGGCCAGCAAGCATCATTGAGGCTGTAGGTGCTGGGAAAAGGGCGGCGGTCTCCATTCACCTTTACTTGACTGGTCAAGATCTGCTGAAGGGAAGGGATGAAAACATAGAGGAGGTAACTTGGGTTAAGGATTGGAGTCCACTCGGCAAGAAGGCGCGCAGATATGATCCTCCAATAGAAAAGCCTCACCTAAGCTTTGAAGAAGCTGTGGAATACTTGGAAGAGTTAAAACAGAAAGCAAGATTTGAAGCCTTTCGCTGTTTAGGATGTGGTCCATGTGCAGAGTGCCTTGCGGGAATAGATCTATGCGAGGGCGATAAGGCGGTTGTTGATGAAAATAAGTGCGTAGGCTGCAATGTTTGTGCAGTTGTATGTCCCGTTGGTGCGGTTAAAAAAGATGAGAAAGGAATAGCCAGAGTGAACGAGGATCTATGCAAGGGTTGTGGGCTTTGCGCGGCGAGATGCCCTGAACAAGCCATAACAATGAAGAAGCTGTCAAACGAGCAGATTTTGGCTTTGGCTCTGGCAACTTCAAAGAGGTGATGAGAAGTGGAGGGTGAACCGCCTAATATTGTTTGTTTTACGTGCAATTGGGCTTTCTGCGAAGAAGAGATGCGCGTACCATATAATGTTAACGTTGTGCGCGTCATGTGTGTTGGAAGGATAGATCCCGCCCTAGTTTTGGAAACCTTTGCAAATGGAGCAGACGGCGTCATGCTTGCTGGATGTAAGCCGCCAGACTGCCACTTCGTCGACGGAAACCTTCATGCAGAACGCGCTGTAAAAATGTTGAAGAAACTGTTGGCTTTGGCCGGCCTTGGAGCCGAACGGGTAAAACTTGTGTGGGCTTCGCCGTTAGAAGAGAAAAACTTAGGCGATTATGCCAAAGATTTTTCTGAGGAAATTTGGAAGCTTGGAAATTCCCCGCTGAAAAATCCGGTGTTGGCGCCTAAGATTATGGCGAACATTGATGCAGCTAAAAATGCTGCTTCAGAGTTTAGGTTGAGGGTTCTTTTGGGAAGGGAGGAAGAGCTAACAGAGTTTTTGAATGCTTACGGCGAGAAAATCTCCAAGGAAGAGTTTGATGCCTTGCTAGAAGAGATTGTCAAAGCGGAATTCATCCGTTATAAAATCCACTATTTGGCGAAAGCTAAGCCTCTTTCCGTGAAAGAGTTGGCTGAAGCTGTGGGAATCAAACCTTCAGCAGTGCTTAGACACATCACTAACATGCGGAGGAAAGGACTGATAGCCCTAGACAAGGTTGAGGGTAACACTCCGCTTTACAAAGCGTTGGAGGTGCATTGAAGATGGCTGAAGGTAAAGTTGGCGCAGTTCTGGTTGTCGGCGGCGGCGTTGCAGGGATACAAGCCGCGTTGGATTTGGCGGATTCAGGCTTTAAAGTGTATTTGGTTGATCAGTCGCCTAGTATCGGCGGGGTTATGGCGCAGTTGGACAAGACATTTCCCACAAACGACTGTTCCATGTGTATTTTGGCGCCTAAGCTTGTTGCGGCTGGCAGACATCCCAACATAACTTTGATTACGAACAGCGAAGTTGTAGGCTTAAGCGGCGAAGCTGGAAACTTCGAAGTTAAAATTCGAAAGAGAAGCCGCTACATAAACGAGGAAAAGTGCAACGGCTGCGGTTTATGTGCACAAAAATGCCCCGTTGAAGCCATAGACACCTACAACAAGGGCTTGACTGATAGAAGCGCCATCTACGTTGAATTTCCACAAGCAGTTCCATTAAAATTTAAGATAGACCGTGAAAAATGCATCGGCTGTAGGACATGCCAAGAAATCTGCAAGGCAAACGCTGTTGACTACGAACAAAAAGACAGCGAAATCGCCCTAAACGTGGGCTCAATAATTCTTGCGCCGGGTTTTGAACCCTTCGATGCAAGACTTAAAAGCGAATATGGTTATGGACGTTACCAAAACGTGGTTACAAGCATAGAATTTGAACGCATTTTAAGCGCTTCAGGCCCCTACGGAGGAATCGTTTTAAGACCTTCAGACGGGGAAATTCCACGGAAAATAGCCTTCGTCCAATGTGTCGGCTCACGGGATGCCCAGCTTGGAAACAACTATTGTTCCGCTGCATGCTGCATGTATAGCATTAAAGAGGCAATTATCGCCAAGGAACACGTGCCAACAAAGCTTGATTGCACAATTTTCTACATGGATATCCGCGCTTATGGAAAGGAGTTTGACGCCTACTATAACCGCGCCAAAGGAGAGTATGGCGTAAGATTTGTGCGTTCAAGGGTTGCAAGCATAACCGAAGATCCGCACACTGGAAACCTTCACGTGCACTATGTTGGAGAAGACGAGACCCCGAGAATAGAAGAGTTTGACATGGTTGTTCTCTCCACTGGGATGCAGCCTCCAAAAGATGCTGAAAAACTTGCCGAAGTTTTAGGAGTAAATCTTAATAGATATCGCTTCTGCGAAACAAGCGCTTTCACACCGCTGGAAACTTCGAAGCCAGGCATTTACGTTTGCGGAGCCTTCAGCTCTCCGAAGGATATTCCCGAAAGCGTTGCACAAGCAAGTGGCGCGGCAGCTAAAGCCATGGCCATAATAGCCTCTGAAAGAGGCAAACTTGTGACCGTTAAGGAGTTTCCCTCCGAAAAAGAAATCAGCCAAGAAGAGCCCCGCATAGGGGTTTTCATTTGCCACTGTGGCATAAACATAGGCGGAATAGTTAGGGTTCCAGAAGTTGTTGAGTATGCCAAGAAGCTTCCAAACGTTGTTTACGCTGAAGATAACCTATATACTTGTTCGGATGACACCCAAAAAAGGATAAGGGAGAAGATTGAGGAGTATAAACTAAACCGTGTTGTTGTGGCTTCGTGCACGCCTAGAACCCATGAACCGCTTTTCCGAGAAACAGTTCGGGAGGCTGGTTTAAACCCGTACCTTTTTGAAATGGCTAACATCCGAGACCAGTGCAGCTGGGTGCACATGCATGAGCCAGAAGAGGCAACAGAGAAAGCCAAAGACCTTGTTAGGGCTGTTGTTGCAAAGGCTAGGCTTCTAAAACCATTGAGAAACCCAACGGTGAACGTTACCCCAGTAGGCTTGGTTATCGGCGGCGGCGTTTCAGGCATGACTGCCGCCCTAGAGCTTGCAAAGCAAGGTTTTGAGGTTCACCTTGTGGAACGCGAAAAAGAGCTAGGTGGACACTTGAGGAAAATCTACTACACCCTTGAAGGTGAAGACCCTCAAAAGCAGCTTGGGAAACTTGTTAAGGCCGTTATGGAAGACGAGAGGATACACGTTTACTTAGGCGCTGAGGTTTTGGAAGTAAGCGGTTTCGTGGGAAACTTCAAATCGAAGATACTTCATAACGGCGAGGAAAAGCTAATAGAAAATGGAATAGTTATAGTGGCAACAGGCGCCGTGGAATACACGCCGAAAGAATACTTGTATGGCGAAGATCCGCGGGTTATGACGCAGCATGAGCTTGAAGAGAAGCTCGCCAAAGGCAATTTAAACGTTCAAAAAGTTGTTATGATTCAATGTGTGGGTGCAAGAAACGAGGAAAGACCCAACTGCGCGAGGATATGCTGCGGTCAAGCCGTAAAAAACGCGTTGAAAATTAAGGAGTTAAACCCTGAAGCTGATGTTTACGTGTTATATAAGGATTTTAGAACCTACGGGTTTATGGAAGAGTATTACCGCGAGGCTGCAGCTAAAGGCGTGATCTTCATAAACTATGCAGATGAAAGAAAACCACGCGTAGTTAATGAGGGCGGCAAGCTTAAAGTAACCTTCTGGGAGCCAGTGCTGAAACAAGAGGTTCAAATGGAGCCAGACATTGTTGTTTTAAGCGCAGCCACAATTCCAAACCCAGACAACAAGAAAATCGCTGAAATGCTAAAAGTGCCCCTAACAAAGGACGGTTTCTTCCTAGAAGCACACATGAAGCTAAGGCCAGTGGACTTCCAGACAGACGGCGTCTTTCTCTGCGGTATGGCGCATTCTCCAAAGTTTATAGAAGAAAGTATTTCACAAGCTTGTGCAGCGGCCGCCAGAGCAGCCACAATTCTCTCAAAGAAAGAGCTTGAGATGGAAGGAATAGTGGCAAGCGTAGACGAAGATTTATGTAGTGGATGTAGGATTTGTGAATATCTATGTCCCTACAGTGCGATAGAAATGAAAGAAACAGATGGTAAAACAGTCGCACATGTAATTGAGGCCCTATGCAAGGGATGCGGCGTCTGCGGAACAGCATGCCCAACAAAAGCCATAACCCTTGGACACTTTACAACAGAAGAAATATTGGCCCAAGTTAGGGCAGCCCTAAAAGAGGCGGCGGAGGCAGTGGCATGAACGCCCAAAAAGAGTTTGAACCAAAAATTATAGGCTTCTTGTGCAACTGGTGCTCTTATGCCGGCGCAGACTTGGCTGGCGTAAGCCGCATCCAGTATCCCCCAAACATAAGAATAATCCGCGTAATGTGCAGTGGAAGAATAGACCCCGCGTTTATTTTAGAAGCTTTGAAGAACGGTGCCGACGGCGTTTTGGTGGCTGGATGCCACTTGCCATCTGACTGTCACTATCTCAGCGGCAACTTCAAAGCCTTAAGAAGAGTAACTCTATTAAAGAAAGTTCTTAAAGAGTTTGGGATAGAACCCGAACGTGTGCGGCTGGAGTGGATATCCGCGAGCGAAGGAGACAAATTCGCCGCCGTGGTGAGGGACATGGTTGAACAGATAAAGAAGCTTGGTCCAAACCCGTTAAAAATGGAGGGAAAACAATGAGTGAAACACGCGAGTATGTTCCATCAGTCATTAAGGCTGAAGAGCTTGACCCGAAATTCAAGTATAAAATGAGCAAGATGCATGGCGCAGAAAAGGTAATGGTGTGCTTCCAATGTGGAACATGCACTGCCGACTGCCCAATCGCAAGGTTCAGCGATTTTTACAGGCCGAGGCGCATAGCGCGCATGGTTCAGCTCGGCTTAAAAGATAGGCTGCTTTTAGACAGCGCCTTGTGGCTCTGTTCAGCGTGCTTCACATGCGTAGACCATTGCCCTCAAGGAGTGGAAATCGCTGGTATAGTGCGCGTATTGAGGAACATGGCGGTTGAAGATAAAAACCTGCTGCCTCTAGTCTACAAGGAGTTGGCAACAAACCTTATGAAAACAGGTTATGTTTACGAAATTCCGGAGTCAAGGCTTCAAAAGAGAGTAGAGCAAGGTCTTCCGCCCCTTCCAAAACCCAACATCAAGGATGTTCTGAAAATTTTTGAGGTAACTGGTTCTTCACGGCTTCTTGAAAAAGTTCAAACAGTTGCTAAGGTGGAAAGCTAAATGGCTCAACCAAAATATTTGATATTCCCCGGGTGTGTTATCCCCTATAGGCTTTCAAGCTACGAGATTTCAGCTAGAAAAGTTCTTGCAAAACTTGGGGTAGAACTTGTGGAAATGCCAGAATACAACTGCTGCGGCTACCCTATGGACGTGATAAACCACGATTTAATGTTGACCCTTGCAGCGCGAAACCTATGTGTGGCTGAAAAACAAAACTTGCCAATCCTAACGCTTTGTAACGGATGCTTCTGCAGCCTAAACGAAACAAACAAAATCCTAAAAGAAGACAAAAAACTGAGGGAGAAGATTAACGGCTACTTAAAAGAGGTTGGCATGGAGTTTAAAGGCACAATAGAAGTTAAACACTTAATTTACGTGCTTTCTGAAGATGTAGGCTTTGAAAAGATAAAGGAGGCTGTAACAAAACCGTTAAGCAACCTCCGTGTAGCCCAGCACAGTGGATGCCACCTTCTAAGACCCGCAAAATATGTGGGCCGCGACGACCCGGAAAACCCCACAACCCTTAAAAACCTTATTAGGCTCACGGGCGCCGAATGCGTCGATTATATGGATGAGACGGAATGCTGTGGAAACCCCATAATAGGCGTGAACGAGGCAGTGCCATTCCAAATGGCAAAGGAAAAACTTGACCACATAAGAGCGGTGAAAGCCCAAGCCATGATAACCTGCTGTCCCTTCTGCCACATAATGTTCGACCTTAACCAGCCGCGCATTGAAAGGGCTTTCAACGAGAAATTCGGCATACCCGTGCTTCATTACCCTCAGCTTTTGGGCTTAGCCATGGGTTTCACCCCAGAAGAGCTCGCATTGAACGAGCTTAGGGTTAAGCCAAACGAATTGTTAAGCCTAGTTAAATGAGGTGAATGAGAAATGGCTAAAGAAAAATTGAAACTCGCCTTCTACTGGGCTGCTAGTTGCGGCGGATGCGAAATCGCTGTATTAGACATAAACGAGAAAATACTTGACGTAGTACAAGTTGCCGACATTGTTTTCTGGCCTGTCGCCATGGACGTAAAATACAAAGATGTTGAGGCATTGCCTGACAAATACATAGACGTTTGCTTCTTCAACGGTGGAATCCGCAACAGCGAACAAGAACATATGGCTAAATTGCTAAGGCAAAAATCAAAAATTCTAGTGGCTTACGGCGCATGCGCCCACCTAGGCGGAGTCCCAGGACTGGCAAACCTCCACAACAAAAAGGAAATCTTCGAAAAAGTCTACACATCAACATTTTCCACAGACAACCAAAACAAGGTTACGCCAAAACCAAAAGTACAAGTTAAGGAAGGCGAACTGGAAATTCCAGAATTCTACGACACGGTAAGAACCTTAGACCAAACAGTGGATGTTGACTATTACGTGCCAGGCTGCCCGCCAGCAGTGGAACGCACCCTATACGCCATAGAAGCCATAGCTAAAGGCGAACTCCCACCAAAAGGTTCAGTGCTTGCGCCGCTGAAATCCGTCTGCGACGAATGCCCAAGAAAGAAGGAAAACAAGAAAATCTCCAAAATATACCGAGTATACGAGAAGGCTCCCGAACCAGAAAGATGCCTCCTTGAACAGGGAATACTCTGCATGGGACCAGCAACAAGAGGCGGCTGCGGGGCAAGATGCTTAAACGCTGACATGCCTTGCACAGGCTGTGGCGGACCATGCCCCAACACGCCAGAGCAAGGCGCAGCAATGATAAGCGCTTTGGCTTCGATACTGGGCTTAGAGGAGGAGAAGGAAAAGTACACTGAAGAGGAAGTGGAAAAGCTTATAGGCCAGATAAAAGATCCAGTTGGAACCTTCTATATGTACGCTTTACCCGCATCCATCCTTAGGAGGAAGGTGATGCGCGAATGAAGGAAATAATCATAGACCCGATAACAAGACTTGAGGGCCACGGCAAAATAGCCATATTCCTAAACGACGATGGAGAAGTGGAAAACGCCTATCTGCAAATTCCAGAGCTTCGCGGTTTTGAGAAGTTCTGCATTGGAAGAAAAGCTGAGGACATGCCGCTTCTGACAAGCCGCATATGCGGAGTCTGCCCAGTAGCCCACCACATGGCTGGAACAAAAGCCTTAGATGCAGCTTTTAACGTGGAACCGCCAGAACCCGCCAAAAAACTACGGGAACTCATGTATTGCGGCTACTATATTTACGACCACACTTTGCACTTTTACTATCTGGGCGGTCCAGACTTCATAGTGGGGCCAACAGCACCGCCGGAAAAACGCAACGTTTTAGGCGTCATAGAAAAAGCTGGCTTAGACATAGGCAAAGAAGTCATAAAACACAGAGCCTACGGACAAAGAATAACAGAACTTATCGGCGGAAAAGCCACGCATCCCGTATGCGGATTGCCAGGCGGAGTCTCAAAGCCGCTTAGTGAAGAAAAACGCCAAGAAATTGAAAAGATGGCGGCTTCAGCCGTAGACTTCGCCAAGTTCACGCTTAAAATTTTCCATGAAATTGTTTTAGGCAACAGCAACTACGTGGACTTGATTAAAAGCGACGCCTACACACTGCACACATACTATATGGGTTTGGTTGACGAGCATAACAAGGTTAACTTTTACGACGGAAAAATAAGAGTAGTCAATCCATCTGGCAGCGAATTCGCCAAGTTTGAGGCAAAAGACTATTTAGATCACATGGCTGAACATGTTGAAGAATGGACCTACGTAAAGTTTCCATACTTGAAGAAGGTGGGCTGGAAAGGCTTCACAGACGGACCGGAAAGCGGCGCCTATCGTGTAGGCCCCCTTGGAAGGCTTAACACAGCGGATGGAATGGCCACGCCACTAGCCCAAGAAGAATACACGCGTATGTACTCGACTCTTGGAGGAAAACCAGTGCACTCAACATTGGCTTACCACTGGGCAAGGCTTATAGAACTGCTTTACGCTTCTGAACGCGCCTTAGAACTCGCCAAAGACCCAGAAATAACCAGCACAAATGTCCGAAACAAGCCAGACAAGCCAGGCGAAGGCGTAGGCGTTGTTGAAGCCGCCAGAGGCACACTAATCCACCATTATGTTCTAGACGAGAACGCGCTGGTAAAAGACGTGAACCTCATCGTCGCCACAGTAAACAATGCTCCATCCATAAACATGTCCGTGCGCAACGCGGCTAAAGGCTTCATCCACAACGGCAAGGTTGACCAAGGACTGTTTAACATGGTGGAGATGGCTTTTAGAGCTTATGACCCATGCTTTGGATGCGCCACCCACTTTGCTGTCGGGCAAATGCCTTTAACGATAGAAATATACGACAGCAAAAAGAAACTGCTTAAAACAGTGCAAAGATAATTTCTTATATTCCCCTTTTTGTGGAGATTATTTTTGAAAGAAGTGAGCCGTGGAATCAGAAAAGAGTTAAAAGAATGGTTTTCAGACGCGAAAAGAGTTGTTATCGCCGGCATTGGAAATCCAATCCGCATGGACGACTTTGTCGGAGTCAAAATAGTTCAAGATTTAAATGGAAAAGTTTCTGATAATGTCTACCTAATTGAATGTGAAACAGTTCCAGAAAGCTACCTGCAGCAAATAGTTGATTTTAACCCTACACACATTCTGCTAATTGACGCTGCATTGCTGGGCATAAAACCTGGAGAATCAAGGCTTATTAGGCCAGATGAGCTGAAAATGACTCAAGCATTTTCCACGCATATGCTTCCCCTTCGAGTTTTCTGTGAATATCTTACTAAAACAACACGGGCCAAGATTATGCTCCTTTTAATACAGCCAAAACAAATAGATTTTGGGGAAGGCCTATCAAAAGAGGTTGAAGATTCCGCGCAGGAAATTGTGGGTTTATTATTTGAGATTTTACCCTAAAAAAATTAAGTAATGAAAAAATAGGGAAAGATTAAGTAACTGTAGCAGTTTTTAGGACTTCGCGCATAAGCTTCTTGGTAGCTGCGGTTCTTGATTTTTGAGCAAGCACATCGCTTGTTACCATGTCTAAAGCTTCTTCAGGACACCATTTGACGCATTGGGGGCCGTCAGGCTTATCTTTGCATAGGTCACAGACAAAAGCAACTTTCTTGTCTGGATGTATCGTGATGGCTCCAAAGTCGCATGCTTCAACGCACCATCCACACCCGTTGCACTTGTCTTCGTCCACAATTATTGTGCCGTCAACTTCAGACTGTTTTAATGCGTCTCTTGGACACGCAGCCACACATGGTGGGTCTTCGCAAAGTCTGCATGTAATTGAAATGTTAACTAGGGGGTTTAACCTTACAACCCTTATCCGCGATTTCAGCGGGTTGAAGGTTTTCTCCTTTGTCCATGCGCACATGTATTCGCAGACCTGGCAGCCAACACATTTATCTGGGTCGGCTGAAACGAATTTTCTTTCGTGAATTTTAACCATTATTTTTTCCTCCGCTAAGCTTTTCTGATTTTTTCTTCAACTATGGGAATTAGGTCGTCCATGCCCAACTCCTTAAGCTTCTCTGGTGTTGGTATGCCATCCCTTGTCCATCCACGTGCCTCATAATAGTCATCTAACAGTAGGTCGAGTTCTTCTTGGCTTACGTAGGCGCCTTTTGCTGGTCCTTCGTCCGGTATCGGGTAATTCATAACTTTGTATGGCAGATGGTCGTCTTTTCTGCCTAAGCCCTCCCGCGTATTTATCACTCTTGCAAGGTTGTTTATCCTTTCACCTTTGAGCCGAATCTCTTCTGGTGAAGTTTCAAACCCTGTCACTAAAGTGTAAACTTTAGCTAAGTCTTCAAATTCCTTGTAGTATGTTCCCCTTGAAAACTTGCATATGATCAGCGAGTCGATTATGGTGTAGACATCTTCTATGTCTTTAACCATTTTTCCTCTGCCCTTTTCAGCTTTTAAGCGGTTAACCTTGCCTTTCACGTCGAAGGCGTAAGCCCCGTGTCTGTTATGGTCTGCTCCTCGGAATGAAACTGCAAAGCCTAAGGCTGCTGTTTTAAGAGATCGGAGATCATATCCTGTCACTTCAACTCCTTTAATGTGTTGAGCAAGCTTTTCCGCGCCTTTCCCTATTTTCTCTGCGGCGAACTTCACTCCTTCGGCAAGGATGTCGCCTATTCCCTCACGTTTTCCCATTTTTTCAAGAAGCTTTACAAGGGCTTCATGGTTGCCGAATCGGGCTTCTATACCGTCCATGTCTTTCTGGGTTAGTATACCGTTTTCGTAGCAGTCCATGGCGAAGCCGACAATTACGCCTGCGCTTATGGAGTCCATTCCATAGTAGTTGCAAAGTTCAGAACCCTTAATTATAGCATCGAGGCGATCTATTCCACAGTAAGGCCCTAAAGCCCATAGTGGCTCGTATTCCACCCTTGCCATGGCGCCTTTGTAGGGCCCCTCGTGGACGACACATGTGTGCTCGCATCTCATGGCGCATGAGCTGCATCCTATAATTTTTGCCACATACCTTTCATTGAGAAGTTCGCCGCTTACCTTTTCTGCTCCTTCAAAGTGCGCGTTATTATAGTTTCTTGTGGGCATGCAGTGCAAAGCGTTATGCACTAAAACGTTTTCCGGAGTGCCCAGTGTTCGGTACTTCTTTGTTGCTGGGCCCTTCATCCTTTCATGAAACTCTTTTACAAACTCTATAAACTCGTCGGGCTTCGCCACCGAAACATCGTTTGTTCCTCGCACGGCGATTGCCTTCATATTCTTTGAACCCATCACGGCGCCTAAGCCTGTTCTTCCAGCTGCTCTTGACTTTTCGTTAAGTATGCATGCTATTCTGACGAGTTTTTCTCCGGCTGGACCTATGGCGGCAACGCGTATGTAGAAGTCGCCTAACTCCTCCTTAATGGTGTCTTCTGTTTCCGCGGGAGACCTGCCCCATAAGTGTGAGGCGTCTAAAATTTGAACAGAGTCGTCGTCAATCCAAACGTAAACGGGTTTTTCAGCCTTACCATGGAAAATCACCGCGTCGTATCCTGCCCTTTTGAGCTCTGAGCCAAAAGTGCCATGTGCAAGAGATTCGCCTATTCCATAGCTCTGCGGAGACTTTGCCACAAAAGCGTGTCCGTTTCCTCCAGTGGGCCAAACGGTGCCTGATGTTGGGCCTGTTGCCAAAACCAGCGGGTTTTCTGGGCTGAATGGGTCTACTCCTGCCTTTGAATTTGCAAGCCAGAGACGCATTCCTAAGCCTATTCCGCCAATGTATTTTTTCGCGTAATCCTCATTCAAAGGCTCTGTGTAGGTTTTGCCTGTTGTTAAATCTACATGGAGAATCTTGCCAGCATAGCCGTACAATACTTTTACCCTCCATGCTTTATGTGAAATCCATTATTGATTACCTTTATATATTAATGTATCTATGAAAATTGAGCAATTCTCATAATGCACTAAATGAAAGTTTGGGGGTTCAAGTGAAATTTTATGTGTAATCGAATCTTAGAAATGAGAATCATTTAACACATGGATGAAACAGATATATAGGAACTTTAATTCAGAATATTTTGAAGTGTGGTGTGTTTGTTTGAGGGTTAAGGTTGAATATATCGGACACGTAAGGGAAATAATTCGCAGCGGAAGAGAAGAGGAACTTGAAGTTTCCGAAGGTGCTTCTCTGGGAGACTTGCTTCTAATGCTCTCTGAAAAATATGGGGAGCCCTTCAAAAAAGCTGTTTATGAGCCTGGAGGCACAGACTTGAAACCAAACTTCATAGTCACCGTAAACGGTTACCTTCTAAACCAGCTAAACGGGGTTGAAACCAAACTTAAGCATGGAGACCACGTGATTCTAACGTCTATTGTAAGTGGCGGTTAAAAGCGCAAAAATAATAGTTGAACCGTAAAATAACTTAGCGTTTTATAAGGTAGAAACAAGGCTCATATTCTCTTCGAAGAGGCGAAAGTTTTGAAGCGGATAGAAGCCTTAAAACAAAAAGCCTTTAAAGAAAAAGAATTTGACGGATTCCTAATCCTGAACGAGGCGCACTTATTGTATTTTGCTGGTTTTCCCGGAGCCGCGTGCCTTCTAATCCCGAGAAATGGCGAAAACATGCTCTACGTTTATAGTGTCAACTATGAACAGGCAAAAGCTGAAGGAAAAGAATTCAAGGTTGAACTGATAAAAGGCGGAGAAAATTTGATGTCGAAAGTTGCAGCGCAGGTTAAGGCTTTTGAAATAAAGAAACTCGCCTTTGACATGCTGAGCGTTGAAAACTACCGCAGTCTTGTAAAGGGGTTAAGGGGTAAAACGAGGCTTAAGCCGCAAAATGTGCTTGTCTGGGAACTCCGCAAGATTAAGAACTCTGAAGAGCTTTTGCTTATGCGAAAGGCTGGAGAATTAACATGCGAGGGGATGAAAGCCGCCTGCGAAACGTTAAAGCCCGGCATAAAAGAGTACGAGGTTGCCGCGGAAATAGAATATGCCATGCGAAGGAAAGGCTCATGGGGAACAGCCTTCGAAACCATAGTGGCTTCTGGAGCGCGCTCAGCTTTCCCTCATGGAGGCTGCACTGAAAGGGAAATCCGCGATGGCGACTTGGTGATTGTAGACATTGGCGCAGCTTACCAGCATTATCGTTCAGACATGACCAGAACCTTTGTGGCGGGAAAACCTTCAGAAAAACAAAAAAGGCTATACGAAATTGTTAAAAAAGCCCAGGAAAAAGCCTTTCAAGCCGTAAAAACGCAAGCAAAAGCAAAAGCCGTAGATGCTGCGGCAAGAAAGGTTATAGAAGAAGCTGGGTACGGCGAATATTTTGTTCACGGTTTGGGGCACGGCTTGGGCTTAGAAATTCATGAACCGCCAACCCTAAGTCCGCAGAGTAAAGAAAAACTGGCAACGGGCAATGTTTTAACCATCGAGCCAGGCATATACATTGTAGGCTTCGGCGGAATCCGCATAGAAGACACTGTTCTAGTCAAAGAACAAGGCGCAGAAAAGTTTACAGATGGATGGCACATGTTAGAAATCGCCAAGTGAGACAACTTTCCTTAAATATTGCCCTAAAGATAATTATTTTTAAATTGGAGGAAGTGGTGTGGTTTTGAAAAATGCTGCTGTAATAATAATCGATATGCTTAACGATTTTGTTACCGGCGATTTGAAATGTGAACGCGCTGCAAATATAGTTCCAAACTTGAAAAAGCTTGTGGAAGCTGCTCGTAAATTCGACGTGCCAGTGATTTACAGCAATGATGCGCACTATCCCCATGACGTTGAAGTTGTTCAAAAGTGGGGTAAACACGCCATAAAAGGAACAAAAGGCGCCGAGGTTATTCCAGAGCTTAAGCCTACGGAAAAAGACTTCATCGTGGAAAAGCGCGCCTATAGCGGCTTTTATGAAACTGGTTTGGATTCGCTGCTTAGAAGCCTATATGGCGGGGAAGGCGTAAAAACCGTGATTCTTGGCGGTTTGCACACGCATATATGCGTTAGGCACACGGCTGCAGACGCCTTCTTCAGGGGATACAAGATAATAATAGCCAAAGACGGCGTAGAGTCCTTCACCCAAGAAGAACATGAGCAGGGGTTAAAGTATCTAGAGTATGTTTACAATGCCAAAATAATGAGTGTTGACGAAATCATAAAAGAAATGGGTAAAAAGCGTTAAGAGCAAGTTCCAAATCTTTAAATTTTACGTTTTTGTACAGAATCTTATACAAATTATGGAAGTTTAATTGGCAATAGAAGAAAAAGTTTAAAAGCACATGCCTTTCCATTATTGAGAATTGTGGGGAGGGTGGTGGAAAATTCTAATTCTACCTTCTCTCCTTTCTCCCCCCTGAAACACCTCCGCCCTCCCCAAACAACTTATGAAAGAATACTTCCAACGCATAAATGTGAAATGCTGAATTAGTAAAATTTAAAGTTACAAAAGCAGATTAAAATCTACTGTTTAGGCTTGTGTTTGAATGGCGAAAGTTTTGGTGGTTTATGACTCAAAAACTGGGAATACCGAGAAGATGGCTTTTGCAGTTGCTGAAGGAGCAAGGCAAGTTGGCGGAGTCGAAGTTGTTGTTAAGAAAGTTGAACAGACAAGCCTTGAAGATTTAGTCTACGCGGACGGCATCATAATGGGTTCGCCGACCTATTTTGGACAAATGTCCTCTAAACTTAAGGCGTTAATAGATGAGTCAGTTAAAATCCACGAAAAACTCGAGGGCAAAGTGGGTGCAGCCTTCACAAGCTCTGGCGGAACAGCAACAGGCGCAGAAACAACCCTCCTATCCATACTGCAAGCCATGCTGGTGCACGGCATGATAGTGCAGGGAAGAGCAGATGACAAGCACTATGGCGCGGCAGCCGTAGAAAACCCCGCCAAAAAAGAACTTGAACACTGCAAAGAGCTTGGAAAAAGAACAGCAAGCTTGGTTGTAAAATTAAAAATGTAAAGGCAAAATTTAGGGCACATTTTGACCCTTTTCTAAGTTATTTTTGGCTGTTTTCTATGCTTTTGGCCTCGGTGATTATTTCAATGTTTTTTATGCTAAGCGGTCTGTTTGTCGCCTTTAGAACAATTCTTGCTCTCCAGCCACATTCTTCAAATTCAAACTTGGGCGGAAGTATTCCCATATGACTCAATAAGTCTCCATTCATTGTTCCAACCCTGCGAACCTTAGGGCTTTTACATCTAGCACAAATTTGGACATCAACAAATTTTTGCTCCTTTTCCAGCTCTTCTAAGGCTTTAACTAGTTCAAAGAATGTTTGGCTTTCTTCATGCTCCATCAAAACAGCAATTTGCGTTTTCTTTTTCCTCTTCTTCGTTTCAGATTCTTCCATTTAAAATTCTCCAGAGTTTATGGTGGGCCCGGGGCGATTTGAACGCCCGACCAACAGGTCTCTCAGCACATGGCGTTTATGAGCCTGTCGCTCTAACCTAGCTGAGCTACGGGCCCTCTCTGCAAAGCCTATTAAATATTCGTTTTGACATTTGATTTAAGCATTACTAGTTTGTTTTAAGGTGTTTCTAGTGTTTTTATTTGCGTTTTCTAAACAGCATTATGCCTTCCGGCGTTGTGCACACGTAATCGAAGCCAACCTCTATGAGTTTAGCTGCCTCGCTTGCTGTTTGAGCTGTTGCTGAATGAAATTCTGCTTCGTTGTCTGATCCAAACAGGGCTTTTTCAAGGGTTATGTAAATTAAAGTGTTGTCTATGCTTACGTGTCCAAGCATTTCTTTAACGTGTAGAATGTCCTTCGTCTTGTGGTATTCGAGGGTTGCCTTCCAATGGCGAATAGTGTGGAATCCTATTTGGCTGAGGCGTGGGTTTTGGTATTCAAAGGCTAGGCGTTTGCGTTTTTTGAAAAAGTTTGATGTTAAACTGATTTTTAAGCTTGCTTCAGTAGTTTCTTCTTTGCTGCGGAACACATACTGGGTTTTCTTAGGCAGCATGTTTATTCGTTGAATAAGCTCTTTTGAAACTTTGAAGATTCGAGTTTTGCCGTGTTTTTCAGGGCTATTTATGGTTATGAGGTTGCGCTGAAAATCAACGTCAACCCATTTAAGCCGGAGGGCTTCTCCTATTCTTGCGCCTGTTTCCTTGATAAGCTGCAGAACCACGCTTATTTTACGTGGCATTTTATGAATTAACAAGTCGATTTCAGATTCTAACGGTAGAAACGGCAGTTTAGCTTCGTAGGAATATTTTGGTTTCTGCCATTTTATTTCCATGAACCTGGCGAAGGCATCATAGAAGTTTACGTAATTGTGTTTTGTCCCTTCCTTCCATTTTTGGATCGCTATAACGTTTTTAACGTTTTCAGGGTTTAAAATGTCAGCGCCAAGTTTCTGCAAAGTTTTCAAAGCCTTAATGTATCTTGTGACTGTTGATTCTGCATAAGCGTTTTTCTTTAAATACCAAGCAAATTCTAAGATTTTTCCTTTGACATCCAGCTTGTCCGTCGTTGTGGCTCCCGCAAGCCCGCTTGTCGTTTTCTCTTCATTTTCGTTCATGGCCCCACTCAGCCTACGCTCCAGAAGGGCCAGGGCTCCGGAGCTGCATTCACTTGTTTTTATGTTACGTTTTGTTTTTAAATTCTGCCTTCCATGTTGCCTTTCAACCCTAGGCCATGAAAAGCGAAATCCACAGGACCTACAAAGCCATCTTTGAACGGTTTTGCCGTTTGTTAAACGGCGGAATCCATCACGGAAAAGGCGTTGGCTTCTACATTCTGGGCAGACGGGCTTGTTTTCATTCTTAATTTGAAAAGCGGGCTTAAATGCGGGAGCCGTTTCAGCCATGTTAAGCCTCACCTTTAGGCATATTTTTTGGTTTTCGTTTTTGGCGGTAAAACATGTAAACTTTGGTTTGCAGAAGTAAACCTGAGATTTTGATTAGTTTTGTCAGCTTTTCCGAACTTGCTTCCATAACTGCCTTTTTGTAAGCTTCTTTTCTTCCGAAGGGCATGTGGCTAAAGAAATATTTCATGAAACGCGTGTGCGGATGCTTTATGAACGCCTCTCTAATCTTGTTTAAATCTTCACCACTCAGAGTTTGTAGTTTGTTTAGAACGTATTTTTCGCTTCCTAACAAGTGGATGTTGAATCCAAGCTGGCTTATGGTTTCTGCTATGGCTAAGGCTTCTTTTGGCGGAGGCTGCTCGGTTATTTTCTGCATTCCAGCCTTCTCTGCAAACGGGTTATACTTTGCCATTACAGCGGGCATCTCCACGTAAGGCGTCTCCACTAATGACAGAGTTTCCCTTACAAGTTTTTCACCTAAACCTATCGTGCGATATTTTGGATGCACAACCACACGGCTTATGGTGCTCAATTTCTCGTTAAGCTCTTCCATCGTCATTTTTGGCAAGACAAGTTTTCGGCCAAAGCATATTGGTGGTGGGTAGGCGTAAACTATAACTCCGCATGTCTCGTCTCCTCGGACGAGGCGGAATATTTTACGTGGACCAGCAATTTTATGGCTTCGGTAATGGAAGTGAGTGAGCTTCTTCCAGTCTTCAAATGTTCCCTCTTCTATACGCATTTCGCGGACAAGACTGCATTCTTTGGCTGGCGTGTTTGGGTAATAGTTTACGGTTATCTCCTTGCCGAACCGCTTGTGTATGTGCACTGAAGGGTTTAAGTCTTCAAAGAGATCCGTGTGCGTAGTAGCAGCCAAAACAGCTTTGCCATATTGCCTCGCTAACTTTTGAAGATTGTAAGCCACAATTTTCGCTGTGTCCCTATCAAGGGTTGCTGCAAACTCGTCCATTATCCAGAACTGCGCACCACTTTCAATCATTTTGGCGATTTTATAGCGGTATTTTTGCCCATCGCTTAGCTGCTCATAAGTGCGGAGAAACAGAAAGGCATCGTTTAAGCCTACACGGCTTAAAAGCTCAAGGGCTTCCTCAAGGCTTTTGCCAACTGTTTCGATTAGGGGCTTGTTCGGTTCAGGCTTAATGTCGGCAATGTTTATTGTGGTTAACCTTAAGTCTTGGCGAATATCCTTCTCCAAAGCCTTAAGCAAAACGCTTTTACCGCTTCCACTGTCACCTGTAATATAAACAATGTCCGTCGGCCCTATCCGAAGCTCAACATTATCGTAAATTACGAATTTTTCCCATTTGTCTAAGCCTAAACCGAAGGCTTCAGCCACTCCAACAACTCTTTCTGTTGGGTTTGGAGCAGCTGTTTCATAAGCTATGTTAACGATAAACTTGCCTTTCTTAACGTCGAAACGTTTTAGGCTTATGCGGTTTATGTGGAAAAACTCTTTACTCAAACATCACACCTTTTAGAAGGGTTTCATAATGATAATGCGCATGCATTCACACTTCCTACATAAAAACGTTGAACCTAAGACCTGTCTGCCAAATATTTGAGCCCATTTTGAGCTTCTATCGCAAAAGCGGACTTTTCCACTGGAGTCAAATCAGCCATTACTTAAGAGCCTCTAAAACTTTTTCTGCTTCTTCAATCAAGCGTTTAACCCTCTCGCTTTTTTCTTCTACTTCTGAAGGTTCATGGAAAACTTGCGGGTGTTGGCGGCTGAAGTACTCCAGCCAAAACGGGTTTTCAATGGCAGTAAGCATGAAGCTTTCAATTAGCCTGTTTGCTCGTTTCTGTTTGCTTCGGCAAAGTTGCCTAAACGCCTTGTAAACATCTTGGTTTAAGTAGATTAGGAACCGTTTGCGTTTACCATAAAAAACGGCATCCATTTTAAACCCCCCTCAAAAAGTTGTTCAACGGCTTGCACTATCTGCTTTGCTTTGTTAATATCATCTATAGCTTGTGTCAAAGGCAAACACGTTTTAGCATTTTCCACATCTTAAGCCTCCTCAGAAATTACAGAAACCACTCTTCCAACGCGCTTCATGTTTTCAGGCTTTTCAAGGATGTTAAGGATGGCATCGATTATACTAGTTGTGTCGCTGCTTACAACGCTGAAAGCTGCATAATCATCCGTGATAGCGAAATACTGATCATGAATTCGTTTATTTTCCTTATGATTTGTAATATAGCGGAATATTAATAGCCATAAAGCTCTCCATCCATCTGGTGTTAGCCGAAAAGGAGTTTCGCAAAGGTAAAGATAGACATCAGCATAAAACCGCCTATACTTGATTTGAATAAACTGTTTAAAGTATTCGCGGCCCTTCTGTTTGAGCTCTTCACATGTAAAATCACTATACTTGGCGCATGTTTCGCAAGTGTTGGGCGGTATGGGTTTGCCAAGCCCTATGCAGCCTGGAAGCGTTGAATCCCTTGTCAAGTTTAGCCTTTTACGCCAATCGCCAAAAAGCTCAACAGCCTTAAGTTTGGCGATGAACCATGTTAACGCTCCTGTAACTTTTATTTTTGTATTGTCTGGGAAGTCTAGTTCAAGTTGTAAATTACGTTTAAGCCTGTGGAGCTGTTCTGTAGCCTTCCATGCTTGCCAGCTTATGATTTTCGCGGTTAAACCTAGCCAAGCCACAACTTTGATTTGTGATTTTTCCGGGGGCTGGCTTATTTTCCAAGCATCTGGATGTGGGCTGTAGGCTCGGCCCTCTCTTTGGAACTGCTCCAGAATTGCTTTAACCTCATTTTCCGGCAAGCCCGTGGCTTGAACAACCTCATCCAAGAAGGCTGAACCGCGAATGAGGCTTGCCTCAGCCAAAGCATTCCAAACTTTAAGGCGTTTTTCGTTTTCCTCGGGGCTAAACTCCTTTGGTGAGACTATAATAGGCTCCTGCTTTTCAAACGGATGTTTATCGTCTAACTCGATGACTTTTATGGTTGGGGTGCCGATAGGTTTGATAGGTGCGGAAGGCCTATAGGCGAGCCCCCATGGAACTTCGAGGATAGTTCTTCGCTTACGGTCTTTAACCACTTTGAGGCCAAGGCGTGTTTTGGCAATTCGGCTGAGCTTCTGGTTAAGACTTTTGAGTTCCTCGGAATCGGGGTTTGGGTTGTCGAGAATTATTTTGGCAAGCTTAACTAGTGGAATTCTGAGGATAACTTTTTCGGTTTTAATTTGCATGTATCGGCTTAATCCTTCCTTTTCTTCTACGGGGCTCGCTAATAGTCCTTCCGAACCTGTCTCACCTATCGGCACCTCTTCATAAACCCGTGATATGACGTCTTTTAGAGCTTCTTCAAGTTGCCAGTCAGCGTCAGAAGCCTTAAGTTGTTCTTCCAGTTCTTGGGCTAGGGCCTCTATTTCTCGTTTAAAATCTGGATTCAACAGAAGCAGCGGAGTTAAAACCTCTTTAATACGGGAGCTGGAAACTTTAAGCTCCAAGTCAATTTCCGGAGTTTCCAATGCCTCGATTTTTGCCTTCAACTCGTTGTATTTTCGGAAACGCCATAGAATCAACTTGTTGCGGAGGGCTAGGGCTTCAGCTAGAAACTTTTTGTCGCGGAAAAGGGGCATGGGTTTGGTTTTTTCTTGAGCTATGAAAGTCAAGCAGCGAGATTCTAAAGCCGCATCATAAAACTCTTTGCGGGTTGCCAAAATTTTAGGTCCGAAAACGTTGTAAATTAGCACTTTTTTTGGGTTATTTTCGTCGGCCCTAGCGTAAAAGCCAAGCCTTTTATCGTAGCCAACGTTTAGAATTTTAACTATAAATGCGTAGAGGCTTGACTTGCCGAAGTCTGCTTCATCCACAACGCTTGTTCCACGGAAATTGTTAATCATCCTCACAATCGCCTTATCGGTATCACAGCCGGCAAGAACCATAGGCCGATAACATATGGAGCCAACGGTATCCAACCATGCGGTTTTCCCACGCCCATAAGCCCCTAAAGCCCGCCGGTAGGGTAGCTTAGGCAATAAATCATAGACATAGCTGAGGAAAACGTAGAAGGCGTCTAGTTTCCGCTCAAACTCGTTGGGCTGATGATGCCAACGGTTTAAAAAGTCTAAAACTTCCTGGAAAAGTTTTTCTTCCGACTCATATTCTTGAGCTTCACTTGGAAGCAGAACCAAGCCATTGCAAACTTCTGGGCTATTTATGGGCCTATAAACAATTCCTTCACACTCGATTTCTTTAGCCTTTTCTACTTGCCCTGTTTGCGGATTATAAACTAGAAAGTAGACATCTTTACCGTCGAAAGTTTCCTCGATTAATCGGCCGTCTGGAAGTTCCGCGCTTGGAGTATGCACAACTTTAGACTTAGCCTCTTCAGCCTCTCCAAACGGACACGCTTCAACATTGCAAAAACGGCTTAATAATTCGTCTTGGCAGCCATAGATATAGCCGTGTGTTTCTACACTCTTTAAAATGTTGTTCAGCTCGTTTTGAGGCATGGGCGGCCGGTTCTTGTTGTTCCACTCCTGCAAATATGCTAAAGCTTTGGTTCTTGCTAATCCTCTGAAATTAAGGAAGTAGGCCGCTAAACGTATGCCGGTTTCATTCCTTATGCCCTCTTCAACGCCTTCAAGCAAAGCTTCAATGCATGGAGGATTACGCCCCTTATAGCCTCCTTTCGGCTTTTCAGGTAGGTTGAACCATTGAGGCTTGCTGAATTTCTCGTTAAACTTCTCATAGAAATCGCTGATTTTGACAGGTTCAGCATCATGGTAAACTGTGTAAGAGCCGCCTTCATATTTTGAAGGGGCCATTATGGCTAATTCGCTTACATGAAGTTCAAGGCCCCATTGAGGTTTAAAATTGATGTTTTTGGCTTCGCTTGGCTTATCAAGGTATAAGAAAACATGAAAGCCATGAGGTGTCTTTTCAATATATGTGTCTTGCAGTTCAGGGAAAGCCCTCATCAAAGTTGTAAACGGATCAGACTTAACCGGAGCATCTAAGTCAACATCAACGTAAGCTAGCCAACCTTTCTGTGTAGGCCCCAAAACAATTCCATAAGCATTAGCTCCTTCCCATTTTAGCCTTTCAAACCCCTGATACGGCTCACTTTTCCACTTGTAAAACGGTTCTAGTCTTTTATCGCCATCCTCTTTCAAAGCGAGTTTTAACGGCACAACTTGAAAGCCGCGTTCGGCCCAGCGTTTGGCAGCTTCAATGAGTTCTTTAAGCCCACTCATTGATTTCCTCTCCTTCTTTCAAAACACGGCTTCCAATCCTTGAAACAAAGATTTTCTCGGTGCTTTTCGTTTGATAGATTAAAGATGCGCCAGATTTCAGCAGATAAGCCCTTATTTTCTCGAAAGTCCTCAAGTCAGTGCGGAAAATCAGCGCAAAATTTAGGATGGTTTTTTCATTCATATCTTTTTCACAACTATAATTTTTTCACAACTCTTATATAATTAATAATTTGTAATTATTACACAAAAGTGAGGCAACATGAGCAAAAGAAAGTTTGACGATTTAGAAATAGACGTTTTAGGTTTTTTACTTAAAAAAGGAGAACAAAGGTTCGTTAAAATTGCTGAAGCCTTGTTTCCGCAATATGCTAAAAGCTTTCGCGACGACGAGAACCATTTCAGAGTTGCATTAGTCCGAAAATTAGATGTCCTCCGCGGTGAGGGCTACATTGAGAAAAAAATTGAAAGCCCTAAAAGCGTCTGCTACAACATTCCAGAACAGAAACGTGGGGAAGTTGAGAAAATAGTAAGGCGTCATCGCAATCTTAAGGCAATAGAATCGTTATCTGACGAAGATATTGAGAAATTGATTGAGGAGAATAAAAAGCTTAAACGGATAACCCGCATAAGAGAGCTTGAAGATTTTCCTTTCCTGCCTTTAACTGCTGTTATTAAAAAGCTGTTAACTTTAGGCTTTAAGATTGAAGATTTTTACGAAAAAAGGCATTTATACTCGTCGGATCCCGCTTATAAGCATCTTCGTGAAAAAATGCCTAAACACATTGCCGTCAGTCCTGATAATTTGCATAGTTACTTTACGGGCTTTAATGAGCTTTTTTCAAAAAATGATTATGAATTTTCGCTTGATGAAATTGAAATTAAACTGATTCCTGCTTCAGAAGTTAACGGTGTAACCTTTGTAGACGAGGACAATAAAAAAACGCGAAAGCAACATATTCTAACCGAATTCGAGGTTGGCCGCAAATATGGCCCCGGCTGGGTCATTTTAACTCAAAAGCCAATAAAGGGCTACTATATCATTGGAGCCTATAAAGAACTGCTACAGCTCTATGAAGAGCAGTTTAACGAGGAATGGCTAAGTTGGAAAGAGAATTTTGAGCTTTCAGATGAAGATTGGGAAGAGATAGGCCAAGGCATTCGTGAAATAATGATACGCGATGCTGGTAGAATTGATTTAGACGCGGAAATTGCCACTGAGATAGTTAGTTACATTGCAGCTACAAAGGATGATGCCTTTGAAAGGCTTAAAAAAGCCTTCATGAAACAAGGATCTAGCTTAGAAGAGGCGGAAAAGTGGGCTCGAGAAGAAGTTGAAAAGGCTAAACCTGCCAAAATAAAAATTCAACAGTTCAACGAGCTTTGGCTTAAATGGAAATCTGAATGCAACGCATTAACCAAGGAAGATTTTGCATCTTTGTTTAATTTATATCAAAACGTTTATACTAAAAGTAATTTCGAAAAGCAACTTGAAGGCTTTTATCAATGGCTTAAAAAACATGAAAAAGAGCAAATAAACCCAACATACTTAAATGCTGAATTGAAAAATAAATTACGAAATCAATTGCTAGACACCATGAAGGCTTGGAAAGAACAGAAACATCCAAAGTCAATTTAAACACGCTTGTCTCTTCTGTTTCACTTCTTACATTTCCTCCGCAATCTACACTAAACCCTATAAGCTTTATAGTCCACACAAACCCGCCTTCAAGGGTTCCTTATTTCTTGGGAGTTGAACATTCGGTGTTTTCCTTAAACAAGTCTAAACTTCAATCTATGCGTCAAGCGGTTTTTTCTAAAAATTGGGCGTAAAGCCGTGCATTTCCAGCTCGGTCAAAATCTTCGATTAAACATTATTAATGGAATGTGGTGGATTTTTGGGCTTATTTTTGATTGTTTAGTTGGCTCTCAGGTTTTGAGGTGGCATGGCTTTGAATTGTCCTTTCAAGTTTTTTCTTTAATGAACCATAAAGCTTAAACAGAAAATTTGTCTACAAAATTTTGAATGGAGGGTTTGAAAGCTAGCTCCACAAGCTGCCTTGCACCGCATTTTTCTCCTCCTTGATTAATTTTCCAGTCTGTGGAGCTAGCCAAAAACCTTCAGATGCTAAAACCAAAATACACCAAAATTTTATAACCCCCTTGCACTTAACATAACTTTGCAGATTATTAGAAAAGATATGGAGAAGGGAAAGAAAATGAAACTGTCAAAGAACATGGCGAAAACAGCTGCAATCATTATAGCTTTTTTGATGGCTTCCGTTATGCTGACGGCAACATCTGTACAGGCGCAGGCATATACTGAGGGTGGACCACCTGGCGGCGGTTATGAGGGGCCTACTACAATACCTGCTGGAGAAACAGCTGATTATGTTATTGAGCCGATGGCGTTTATAAGCGTAACCCCCCATGTTATAGGTCTTGGCCAAATAGCTTTGG
>Ga0080004_1114547_pt1 | contig 35022 bp, 27 predicted proteins | sample WasSprMetagenome_FD_69207 | JGI IMG/M metagenome (GOLD analysis project Ga0080004, IMG submission 69207) | Sulfidic aquatic microbial communities from Washburn Spring, Yellowstone National Park, USA - WS (SPADES assembly) (version 2) | ecosystem: Environmental > Aquatic > Thermal springs > Hot...
AACCCAAAAACACCAAACTATATCTTCTCAATACCCATCATTCTTGCCAAATCATATATCAACGGCGGCCTCCAATGTTCCATAGACAAAGATTTAACTATACCAAAAACCCACACAACCAAAACCACTAACAAATAAAGACCTTATAATACTACTAAGAACCACTTAACAAACGGAATAAACCCTATAATTAAATATTTTCTCAGAACAGAAACGCGGTTTAATGTCGCATACATCACTCATTACTATCGTCTTAAAAAAGACGCTTAATATCCACCTTAGCTTCTTTTATCAATCTTTCCCGAGCGATTTCACAATATTTTTTACTAATGTCTATACCTAAAGCCTTTTTCTTAAAAGGTATGCAGCCACAAGCATTGTTCCACTACTAACAAATGGATCTAACGCTATGTCTTCAACATATGAGAAGAGCTTAATGCATCTCTTCGGTAATTCAAGAGGAAATGGGGCCAAATGCCCAATTTTTTTTTGGATTTTTGCCTTGAAATGTCCATATGCCGTTTTAGAAGAATATTAAATTTTTGATTTTGAGGAAAAAGGGAACCTAGCAACTTAAGCGATCGCTGTTTAGCAAGTCAAAAGCTTGATGAGGATAAGGAAAAGAGTTAAGCACAGCATTTGGACCGTCAATCACCAATAGCTTAAGTTGCCAAATTCAACTATAAATTACGAAATAGCATAAGAAGAAAGAGGTGTCTAATATGGCAATTCATGCGAGTTCCGGCAGCGATCTCAAGAATTATATGCTAGTGATTACGGGAAATCCTGGAGTAGGAAAAAGCACCCTTTTCAACAAAATAGTTGAAAGGCTGAGGTCGTTCGGATATAGCGTTGGAGGCTTCATAACGATAGAGGAGAGGGACGATAGGGGGAACAGAAAAGGCTTTAAGATGATCGATCTCCTCACGGGAGAATGGAGCTGGTTGGCTCTTAGGGGATATCCTTCTCACATAACGGTAGGATCATATGGAGTAGTTGAGGAGGCAAGTCGTTTGGCTGTCAAAGCCCTCAGCAGAGAATCGCTTGAGAAGGTAGATGTTGTGGGGATCGATGAAATAGGTCCTATGGAGCTGAAGTTGCCTGGGTTTAAGGAGTCATTGAGAAATGTCTTCGAGCTCAGCAAGCCGATTATAGCTGTTGTTCATTTCAGGCTATCGGAACCGGAGATTTTATCGAAACTTGCAAAAGCCGAAAGAGTGATCCTAACTCCCGATAGTAGAGATAATGTTACCCGAGATCTGTTAAGAAGGCTAGAAGATAAAATAAAAAATGTCAAATAAAAGTGAAAGAGAAAGAATTCTCTTTCTCTTTGTGATGAACTTGAAAAGGAGCCTGGCATAAACTTTGAAGTGGGGAAAAATTCTCGCTTTTCAGACCTTAGGAAAAAGGATCGAATGCATATGTGGAAAAGGATATCTAAAAAGTAAATGTATCTCGTTAAGCGAAAAGTAAATATATCAAATTTTGATAAAAATATACGAAAAAATCTTCTGTTGTGAATCCCCCCTTTAACTTAGAGTTACTTAGCATTTAGTCATAAACGCTTTCAGCTCTATGGAGAGATCATGCAACTTGATGCGGATCGGATGATCCTGTCAAGAAAATCCCGCTTGGTTTGACGTTTTTTGACGTTTTTGACATTTCAAAGCTAATTTTCAAACGTAAAACGTCAAAATTTTGACAAGAAACCATTCAAGATTTTCTATAAGATCACAAAACAAATAAATGTCTAGACAATGCATTACCAATTCTAAACGTTAAGGATTTACATGTATTCTACTTTTTTAACGATTAGATTGATAGCTAAGGACTAAAAGCTTTTTCATTATTATAACCGCTTAGCTTTTGTAAATATAGCAGGAATTAAAAGGAAAAGTCATTGGGACACCCTGGAAAACTATATAGCGTTTTGTAGGACATTAAGGCGAAAGCATGATGAGAAAGATAACTCGGACAAAAACTTTTATAATAAATACTATAATACTTTTATAGTTAATAATTAATAGTAATATTGTCAGAGGAGAATGTATACGAATTGGAAGAGCGGGAAGTTCTTAGCAATTGCCTCTTTGCTTGTAATTGCGGCAATAGCTTCTGCTTCCTACGCTCTTGTATCCCTCGGATTGATCGGAGTTCCCAGCTATCCTCAGATAGTGATAAATTTAGAATTCTTGAAGAAAGATCCGTCTACGGGAAAATTTTTTGATGCTTCAGGCATATTGAGCAGCAAAGACGTTATGGTTGAGCTTCAAATCAACGCAATTGCTCCTCCAACTGAAAGCGACGATATAATAACTTTGCATTCTGGAGTATATGCAGGAAAAGGCCCAATCGTCATATCTACGCCTCTATTCCAAAATTTATCGAGGGAATGGATTTCAGTTTATAAATTGAGGTCTATTAATGCGAGCAGCGCATATTCTGGTCTTATAATCAGAGCAATTGCTTTCAATACGACTTCCAGGAAAATGATATTCCAAGTTTACGATTCAATTTCTTACTCGCCGTATCAAGTAGCCAACCGTAATTCTTTATTCATAACAATACAAGCTGAAAACAGCACCGCCAAAGCAGTATCTATATACACGAGCTATTCAAAGAGCGTAATTCTTTCGAGCAAAGCTGAAGAGAAGCAGATAGGAATTGATATAGCTGGTCCAACCAGAGCAAGAGTGCTGCACAAGCAGATCACTCCGGAGAACCTGACTAGCTATCTGCCGAGCGATTACTTCATGAATGTTAATGGTAAGCTATACATGAAGGTCCCTGTCATGATAGCGAACAATACAGCGTCTACAACAAATATGATAGACGTTCATTTACTAACGGGTGGAAGTTATACTACAAATATCTATCCTACTTTCAGCTATGGAAAAATTCTGGATAGCCTAACAAAGGGATTAATGCCGCAGGTCACGCTTCAAAAGGGTTCTCAAGCAATTTGGAGCAGTTTAGCCTTTTTTGACGACGCCGGTATTTTATATCCCAATCAAGGCGCATGGATTTGGATTTGGGCGAGGCCTGTATATAGCATTTATAAGGTATATGATATGTGGCAAGGCTACATAGAGGATGATGCACAGGCAGTTATAACAGATGCATATGTAATCAATAATAGGATTCAAGGCGGAGGTAACTCGGGGTACCCCTCGCAAACTATAATGGATATGATGTTCAAGGGCTCGAACCTCACTCGGTTGATTGTGCCTAATAGCGCCTTGAGCGATGGAATACTATCGCCAGGAGAAACCTTCTATACAACGGATTTTTATAATCTGTATGATACATGCGGAGCAAATTTCGAAGTTGGAATACCAGTCGGCTCAATGCTAGCTACTGCTGCTTGCTTAGCTTTAAATCTAGAGCTAGGGGGAATGCCTTGCTTAGTTGCGGAAGCCTTCCTTTCAGCGTTTGGCGTTTCCATATCTGGGAGCCAATCAATTGTAATTGTAGACGATTTTATCAAGAACATAGGTCCTTCGAACGAGGCTGTGTACATAGCTACAAGCAACTATCCGTATTCGAGCGGTTCATGCATCTACAAGGTGCCAATCGGACTTTACGTCGAGCTCAGGCCTGTCTCGTAATATAGCAAACATATGGTTTTTTTTACTTTTATCGACCATGCTTTTTTAAAAAATTATGATAGTATTAAAATTAATAACGACGACAACGGAACGACAAAAATCTTGTTCTTCTCAATTTATAATTGAAAGTTTCGTCCTTAAAAGTAAAGTTGTTTCATTTCAATTATTTCATCTTGAAAGATTAGCCTTCCTGAACAGGAGCCAGCCTATAACGATAGGTAAGGCTATCCACAAGATAGCGGAGACTACGACGAGGTACGGGTTAACTACGCTGATTTCCTGCATAGTATTTAGAGATCTTCCAATGAAATAGCTAGCGAAATTGACCAATCCAATTGGATTGAAGTAGTATGATATGTATTGCAGCCTAGCGAAGTTATTAGATAAGTACATACCTGTCCCATATAACTCGGTACCCAAAATAACGATTATTATGTTATATATCATCGTGAAGAATAGATACAGTAGAATTGACAGCGATAGGTATTTGCTTCCTCCTAAGACCGTGGAAAGCATATAGCATACGCTGTAAAATGCCAAGAGGGAAGAGAGTATGCCGAGAAATATTATCGCTAAATGAGAGGCGCTTATTCCGTAACCCGTGATAATCATGAGACTCGCATCGAAAGCTAAGAGGAACACAGCCGAGGAAACTAAGGTCGTCAACGCCCCAGCGGTGAACCTCGATATATATACATCCCACCTGGAGATAGGCCTAGCGAGGAGGAATTCAAGAGCTCCCATTCCCTTAGGCTTCGCTATAAGCGCATACGCTATATATAGGACAACTATGGGAAAGAAAAGAGAGAAAAGGGCTAGCCCTGCGCTTCCAGTAGAAATGCTTTCTATCTCACCTTGCAATCTACCGGTGGAAACTCTCTCGATCGGAAGAGAAAAGGAACTATATATTTTTCCATCGGGTCCCTCAACAGTCAAATAAACATTCGAAATGCTCGATGAACTTATGTTCATATCAGATAGGTTAAGCTTATACACATTCAATCCGCTATTTGCTTCACCCAAGTATATGGTATTGTTAAGCGCTTCCGCACCATGCGGTATTAAAGTAGAGTTCAGGATAGCGCACCTAAAAGTGAAGCCATTCCCAGGCAAATCGAGGAGAGCCGTCAGCATCAGCTCATCCTTATTTAGATATGCCCGAACGACCCCTATCATATTTCCGTTCTGATCGATAATTGGGAAGCCGCCAAACGGTGTAATATAAGCATAGCGATCTCCCTCTTTCATAGCTAAGCCAATCATCTCATCGGATACGCCCAATGAAGAAGAAACCTGGATCCTTAAACCGGGGATCATGTTGGATGGAGCATTCGTAGTGATTTGACTCGACATTATCTGGCTAAGCACGCTCTCGTTTATAGTATCATTTAGCGCATAAAAACCGTTCGTCGCCTTGATGGTCCAACTCTTCAATGTTTGAAAAGCATCCGCACTAAGAGAATTAGCGCTTGTGTTCATAATCCCCAAATATATCGCTACATTTGAGTTGAGCGGTTTGAGATTCGCGTCATAAGCATTGAAGTAGAATATGAAGTTACCGTTGCTCAAATCTATCTTTCCAAATCCCTCCGTATATATCCTTCCAGAAGTGCTAAGCGTTGTCGTTACGATATAGGATAGACCTACCCCTATAACTATAAAAGCTACTAAGGATAGAACGGTTGCGGGTCTAAAAAAGGATCTCTTGAAGTCATAGAAAAGAGGCTTCATCTCAGTTCCCTCCATCCTTTATCAGCCTGAAGAAGAACTCCTCAAGCCCTTTCTCCTCCTGTTTAAGCTCCAGAACATTTATCCCATGCTCTAGAAGAGCCTTCACTATCTCCCCCGTGCTAGCGCTGGGGTCCAAGAGCGCTATAGATTCACCGCGAACTTCTGCTTTCCCGAACTCCTTTAAAACATAGAGAGATTCATTGACCTTATCGACCTTCAGAATTATAGCTGGCTTCGCGATATCGGCTATCTCATTCATTTTATAGACCCCCAATATCTTCCCCTTGTGAATGAACACTACTTTGTCCGCAATTCCCTGAACCTCGCTCAGTATATGCGAGGAGAAGAGAACCGCTTTTTCTTGGCTCTTGAACTTTAAGGCGAGCTCCCTGAAAAAGACTATGCCCTGAGGATCTAGGCCATTGAGCACTTCATCGAATATGAAATTCGGTGGATCGTTTATGAGCGAGACAGCTAAAGCAAAACGCTTTTTCATCCCCTGAGATAAAGCTGCTAGCTTCATGTTTAAAGCGTTTCCCAGCTCGAGCATCTCCAATTTTTCTTTAGCCAGCCTCTTAGCGCTATCAACCGATATCCCGTAATAACCGGCTATGTAGAGAAAATAATCGATAACCTTGAAGTCCGTTTCAAATATAGGTAATTCAGGAACCCACCCTATCCTCTCAGATGCCCTCTTCTTTTCTTTAGTAACGGAAATACCATCGATGATGGCATCTCCATTGTCCGGGGGCAATACGCCAACCGCGATCCTGATCGTCGTGGTTTTCCCCGCTCCATTTAGGCCAACATATCCTGCTATCTCTCCATTTTCAACAGTAAAGCTCACATCTTCCAATACCTTATGATTGCCGAAAGACTTTGAAACGTTTTTGATCTCGATCAAACCGATGAACACCGCTACATTTTTCTAATTATGCTTTTCTATTAAAAAAATTATCCATTAATAAGAAAGAGACGTATAAACTAACAATGAGATTCGCATTTTTAGATAATCACTATATCCGGGACGCGGAAGAAATGAGCCTTCCCACGATCCTCGATCTCTTCGCATTATCGCTCGGAGAGACTATAAGGTACTCCGCTCTTACCGGTAAGGGCCTTTTGAGCTTCACCTTAGCCTTTTTCCCTTCTACCTCTATGGTTCCAGGAGAGTAGCACCCTCCCCCATGTACATGATATTCGAAACCGTTCTTTAAACCGGAGGACCATGGCAGAACTTCAATTTCTCCTTCGATCTCCTCAACGAATTTTCCCTTCGTCAGTGCGTACACATCTTTCAGCTTATTATAATCCCCGCCCTTTATAGCCAAACCTACCCTAGTTCCATAATCTACTTCCTTATAGTCTACGTCGAGCACTTGTATGCTCTTGATCTCTATTTCCTCCTTTGTAGGAAGAGAGATGAATCGGTCGTGTGCCTTTATGTTCGTCTTAGCGAAACCAAGCATAACCGTACCTACGCCCTTTACTGGAAACACCCTATCTATGTATGCATACCCATCGTCCGAATTAGCATCGTTCCCCTCGAAACTAATATCCTCGGGCCTTTCGAGGAACAGTGCATTCGAAAATCCCGCATCTGATAACAGCTTCCTAGCTCTATCCCCTCCTCCTATTACCATAGTCCTCTTGCCTAAGGTCTTCATCAAAAGTATCAATTCCCCATCGAACGAGTTGAACGGTTCCTCCGCATAATAAATGAGGACATCGGAAAGCGAGGCTGCTCTTACGAGATCTATTATGCTCTCAGGGTAATCGGTGGGGACTAAAACTGAGAGAAGAAGATCCTGATCGAGCTTCCTATAGTAGATTTCGATTCCATTCTTGTCCTCCAGCTTCCCGATCTTATCCGCCACGCCTTTTGCCCTTTCCTCGGATTTGGACAGCACAGCTGCTATGATCCCCTTCAACATTTTGCACCTTTTAGCCTCAATTTCTGAAAAGCTTCAATCTGATAGGAAGCTTATATATTTTGAGGAGTTCGTTGGAATTTGATAAAAAATCCCATTTGAACTGACATTTTCCTTTTTATATGAAAGCGTCGCTTTTCAAGACAAAGAGTAGGTTAGATATAGTCCTCTTTTTATTCATTTTTCAGCCGCTATTGTGTAATTTTTTCCATAGGTCCATAGCATAGCCTGGTTGCAGCGATCCCCTCACTAACCTATAAGTCCTAGTCCCGTCCTCCAGCCTTTCTGGTACCAAGAGCACTATTTTATCGCCGTAATGAGTGACGAACTTATATATGAAGTCCTGGAGGAAGGTCACGTAGAATACGCTGATGCCCGAATCTATTAGAGCAGAGACGACGTTTTCCGCTACTACAGAGGCTTTCCAGCTGGTTCGTCGTTGAAAAGCTCTCATCCATTATAACGAAGTCCCCCTTCTTAAGAGATCCAACGAATTCCCTGAACATTTTGACCTCCTCTTCGAACTTTCCATAGGACAGCGTCCTCTCCTCTTCCCTGAGGAAATGAGTATATACTGCCCCGGGATTAGGTATGTAGAAGCTTTCAGCCGGAACGAATAGGCCTGACCTGGCAAGTAACAGTGCTTGACCGACGGCCTTGATGAATGTGGTCTTTCCACCCCTGTTTGCTCCGCTTATCAGAATAGCGAAGGCACCATCCTTCTGTATTTCGAGGCTATAGGGGACCGTCTAACCTGATCTGGAGATGGATAGCGAAAGGCAATGGAGATTCTCAAACGAAAACCTGCCTTGCTCAAATTCAGCGTAAGTCCTTGGGAGGCCTAGCTTATCGAAGAAATCGTTTAAATTCATGGCGCCAACGTAGAACGAAAGCTGTCTCCTAAGCTCCTCGAAGAAATCCTTTATATGGTTATATGCCTTCAGAATTGTCGAGGCGACTTGAGACAATACCCATCTCTCTATGTCATATAGGATTTGAGCGCCGGCCTGTCTCTTGGATCCAATTTATAAGTATATTCCTTGCCAACGCTGAATATTTTCGAGAGCAATGAGCCCTTTTCCTTAGGCATCAATAAGATCGGATCGATCAAGGAATTGTACTTCCCCAATTTGACTGAAAAATCGATGCCCTGATCGAAGCTGAAGATCTTAGCAACTTCTCTTGCGGAAGAGATGAACTTCTCATCGATATTGGCGAAGAGAGATTCCATCAGATCACTGAATGCCTTCGAGGAAAATCTAGGCGTGGATCTCAGAAGCGTTATCAGTTCCTCTAGGGCGTCAGCGAAAATCTCGATCCCTCTGGATGCCTCGTGCACAACAACCGCAGGATCGTCCGTCCTGAAAAAGAATACCTCTCTCCTGAGCCTATCTAAAACATCCCCTGAAATCGAATACATCTTTAGAACGGTCTCTCTATGAGCTAAGGCATCCTTTACTGCATCTTGCCTATATCTGACGTCCTCCTCGGAGGTTTCCCCAAGCAACAGCACGTTCATCCAAGTCTCTGCTATTAGCTTGTCGCCGTTGGATGCGATAGCTACTATCTTATCCAACTCGAGGTCAGTCCTAACATCTTCAGCTATGCTTATCCTCGTTGCCTTTACTAATCTGAGCAGATCTAACTGAATCATCCAAGCATCCCCTTCAATTTCTCGTAAACGAGCTGATACTTCGCAGCGATCCTTATGGCCATATACTCAGCTGGAGGGCTGCCAGGTAGTATCTTATACGATGGTCTCAGTGGCCCCTCGGGAGATGGCATCGCCACGAGGCTAATAATGTAGCTCAAGGAGGCGACCTTTGGTATAAATGTAACGTAAAGGCAATATGCTCTCTTCTTATTGAGCTCCCCCAGGAAAAGCTCCGCTAGCTGGAAGCCCTCTTCCGAAGTCGTTGTGGAGAATAGCTCGTTGGTTATCACGAGTGAGGAATCATTAGCGCTCTTCAATATGTTCCAGGCTCTCACGACATCGTGCTCGAGCCTGCTGAGCTCTTCCCCCTTGTCCTCTTCTATTGGAAAAGCTGTCATTATTGAGGAGAAGAAGGGGAGCATAGCCTCTGAAGCTGGAACGGGGACGCCCAGCTTAGATAGATAGGAAAGCTGTCCGAAGGAAATGGAGAAAGTAGTCTTCCCTCCCCCGTTCATTCCCGTGATCGTGAATATCCTTTTCTCGCCATCAGTCTCTATGTCGTTCGGGATCGCCTTCCCGATCTTCGCTAAGAGAGGGCTATAAAAGCCCTTCACCTTTATCGACCCATCGGTTGTGAAGCGAGGGATAACGAAGGGATATCCCTTCTCCTCGATCCTTCTCATGAACTTCACATAAGAAATGTAGAACTCTGCCTCCTTCGAGAAATTCCTAACGCCTTCGTCTATTATCGATGGAAAATCCTCTGAGAATTTCCTCAGGATATTATACTCTTCCTTGAAAAATCCGAATGCCCCCTCAAGAATCGCTGCATGTATGTGCGACATCTCTCCAGCTGTCCTATGATATTTCACCTCTTCAACCTGTCCGCTTCCTTTGAACCTTGCGAAGAGGGCTTCAATGAAGGATGCCAGATCTTCTCCATCGTCATAGCTCCATACTTTTATCTTATCTCCGATTATCTTAACTCTCACCTTTATCTTTTCCCTAGCTGCTTTAGCTTCATATGCTCTTTCTTTCATCGAGCGGAACGTTTCGCTTTCAATGATGCTATTTAAATAAGCGAGAAAATGTTTGAGACCTTCTGAACCGATTTTAACTGAGCTCAGCTTTTCATGAAATGACTCAAGCGCTTCTATGTATTCCAGTGCTGCGTCGAGGTGCAAAGCCAGGCTTGTGTTGCTCATATACTTCCTTCTCCAGCTCCAGGATCTTCATGCACTCTCTTATTTTTTCCACGAAATTCACAACTTCATCATAAACATCTTTTCTCAACATGTCCTGAAACACGTTTAACCTAAAAACCGCGGCATCTTTTTCGTCGAGTTGCTCAAGATATAAGGCACCGAGATATTCGTCCTTCTCCTTCCCCAAGATATCATTTAAAAGTTCCGATATTCGAAGATCCCAAATTACCTGGCCGCTCGCTCTCTTCCCCCTTTTACCGAGGAGGCTTTTGTACTCCATACCTTCACCTCTTGAAAAGTAGGAGTCATCAGCCTCGGGGGGCGATTATACGGGGACTCCATCCCGTTACGATTTAGAATCGACTTCCTTTTCCCTAAACATTTATCTTTGGATAATAAAGGTTTTCTTCCGTGTAAGGCTTTTTCGATACCTCAAGCTCTTCCTTCCTGAGAGTTGCCTTTTTACAGTTTTTCTTATGAATGAGCTAAATATAGGCACTGATACACTCGAATCTTTGTATATCTCTTTTTATCGATAAAGAAAAAACGATAAGTTAAGATTCGCTCATCATCGCTATGATGGGATTTTTCTCTTTCACGAATACCTCTTCATATGTTCCCTCCGTCACCAATTTCCCGTGATAAATTAAAGCGAAATATTCGCCGATCCTCTTTGCTTGAGGTATGCTATGCGTAACTAAGACGATAGTTGTCTCCTTTTTCAGTCCTATTAAACTTTTTTCGATTATCATAGTATTAGCTGGATCAATGCTCGAAGTTGGTTCATCAAGTAGAAGCACCTCTGGTCTCGTTACAATTGCCCTAGCGATAGATAGTCTTTGTTTTTGTCCTCCGCTTAATATGCCTGGATATTCGTGTAACCTATTTTTTACTTCTTCCCATAAGCTAGCCTCTTCCAAGGCCCATCTTACTCTTTCTCTTACCTCTTCCTTATCTTTAATCCCTCTTATCTTGAGAGGAAAAGCGACGTTTTCGTAAATACTCATATGGGGGAAAGGGTTTGGCGTTTGAAATACCATTCCAATTTTGCTCCTTAGCTCTTGTGGATCCCAATCGAAAATGCTTACCCCTTTGAACAATATATCTCCCTGGATTTTTATGTCATTGTAGAGTTCATTGAGCCTGTTGAAAGATCTTAACATCGAGGTTTTTCCTGAACCGCTCGGTCCAATGAACACAGTTATTTTGTGCTCAGGAATGCATAGATCCACATTTTTCAATATTTGTACCCCATTTATCCATAAACCGAAGTCTTCCGCCTTTAATACGCACATCATAGTTCCACCTCTTTGACTAACTTCGATGCTAGAGAAAAAACCATGTAAATTATATAAAGAACTAGAGAGGCCCCCCAAGCGAAATCCACCTGAACCTTATATGGAGAGGCAGCATAAGCAAAAATTAAAGTCGTTACAGTAGAGGATGGTTCAAATAGGTTAAATGCGAAAGACGAAAAGTTATTGCCAATGGTGAATAACATAGGAGCAGTTTCTCCCATGATCCTAGCGAAAACAGCTACCAGAGAAGATACAACTCCCGCCTTTCCTATTCCTAAGACTATTTTTTTCAATACCTGACCCCTTGACAATCCCATCGAATAACCCGCTTCCTTATAGGTTAACGGTATGCTGGAGAAAATACTTTCGAAGTACGTGAATTCCATGGGGATAGCTACTATTGTGAGGGCTAATGCTCCAGCCAAAATGCTTTGTCTGCCCATATGCAAGCATATCGTACTGTAAACGATCATTGAGACCGTTATAGTTGGTATCCCGTACAATGCTGTACTAGTAAGCTTGAGCACACTGGAGATCCTCTTATGCTGAAGTTCGACCGAGACGTATGCGAGTAATATAGATACAATGGAAGCAAATAGCATAGCAAGTCCAGCAGAAATGAGGCTTCCAATTAAGCTTGGCCCCAATCCTCCTATCGGCTGGGAGCTGCTTGGTAATGGGGGGATATCGTACAAAATCCTTAGACCATTCAATAATAACACCGGCAGACCCTTAAGCCATAAAACGAGCTGTACTGAAAACATCAATAGCAGTGCTATGATGGAAAGAATGAGCATACCAGTGAAGAACAGCTTGCTTTTTAATCTTCGATTAATCATATCAGACCACCAGGCTTTTCTTCCAGCGACTGTAAAGGATAAACCCTAAGATGTTCAGCGTCATGGAAATCAGAAATAAGATGAGAGCGGAAAAATAAAGAGCTTCGTCTATTCCATAATAGATATTGGAATATCCGAAATTGTTCACGATTAGAGCCGGGATCGTAATCACGGGAGACAATAGACAACTTGAAGCTAAGAACTGTCCTCCAGCTACCAATGAGACTATAGTAGTTTCCGTTAGTACCCTGCTTGCAGAGAATAATAGAGATGAGATGATCGCTTTCTTTATCATGCTCAATTTGAGGAAAATCACCTCCTCTTTGAATAGCCCAAGGCTATATGCTGCATCGATATATATCTTGGGTATCATCAAATAAGCCTCTCTAATCAGTAATATTGTAAATGGCGTCATAGCGATTGACAAGACGATAGATGCAGTGAACAAGTTCGCTCCCGAAAATGGCGTGCAACTGAACAAAGGAATAAATCCTAGAAAGTTATGCAAGGGGCTTTCAACGAATTTTCTCAAATAGTTAGACAAAAAAGCAACCCCTATGAAAGCATATATAACGGTCGGCAATCCAGCGCTGACATCTGCAAAAGTTTCCATAACTCGTCGAAAACGCCCTCTTACATATTCGTTGGTTAAAATAGCCAATGGTATCGAGAAAATTGCGACGAAAAGCAAAGATACCATCGTCAAAACTAGAGAACCTAAAAGAGGGATGGCTAATCCATAAATTCCTCGATATTGGTCCCATTTCACGCTAAAAAGGCTGATGCCTGAAATTTTTATGGCTTCTGCTGAATGATATATGAGAACATATCCCGTTAAAGCTAAGAATACAAATATTGTTAAAATTGAGGCTAAAACAAAAAAATCGAATACACTCAAATTTCGTTTTATCATTGTTTGCCCTCTTTCTCCTTAATTCCAGCCCAAATTTTTCAATAGATTATTTGTCAAAGTGGAGGGTAGAGGGAAATATCCGTCAAGCAAGTTTTGTTGTCCCTCTGTTAAGATATAGTTGACCCATGCTTTCACCGAGTTTTGCTTCGCAGTATCGTTGTAATTTTTCCAAAACAGCTCGAACGTGAAAGTCACCAGCGGATAAGCCTTCTCGCCATTAACATATATGATCAATGTGGGCACATAGCTCCAATCTGCGTATGGGCTACTCGGTAGCCTGTCGACGACTGCATTTATCGCGCTTACAACGCTGTCATTGGTAGGTATTACGAAACTTCCGGCTGGGTTACGAAGGGCAGCAATTCCTAGATTTGCAGATTTTGCGTATTGCACTTCAACATATCCTATGGAATAAGGTGTGGAACTTATGAAGGCAGTTACACCTTCGCTTCCCTTCTGCGCCGTAGCTGTTGGCAACTGAGTGATGTTCCCCCTCATGTTAAGTCCTACAAGATCGCTTGTCCAAACATCGGGACAGCTTTTATTCAAAAAGAGTGTATAGATGTTGGTCGTTCCACTAGCATCGCTCCTGTAAACAACTATTATATCTTTGTCTGGCAAAATATTAGCTACCTGAGGATTCAATGACTTTATTTCCGGGTCATTCCATTTCTTTATCAATCCGCTGTATATTTTCGCTAATACACAGCCTGTTAAGTTTAGATTAACGTTTTTGGGTATTTCAGGCAAATTATAAGTAACGGCTACGGCAGCAGTTACTATTGGGATTTGAGCTATATTTCCAGAGTAATTGCCATATTGACTCTGTGTAAGCGGTGGATCAGTTGCACCGAAATCTACAGTCCTGTCAAAAAACATAGATTGACCCTTTCCACTTCCCACGGACTGATAATTAACGGTAATTCCAGTTTTAACTTTAAACTGGCTTGCCCATTGCTGAACTAGCGGAGCAGCCAGGCTCGATCCTGCTCCATTCAAAACGGGAACAGTAGCAGTAGATGTTGTTGTAGTAGTTGTGGTATTAGTGGAAGTGGTAGTAGCAGCGGATGTCTTCGTATTCAAAGCCGACGTCGTTGTCTGCGTTCCCGTATTCGTTGGATGGCTCGGTGTAGTTTGTGAACTGTTATAATATATGTATCCTCCAAAAGCAATTACTAAGACTATTAGCAACACTCCATAGATATATATATTTTTCATCTTATCTCCCATTAATTGCTTTTTTCTATTAAGATAAAAAAGATAACTATCATAATCTTTAAATATCACTAATATCTTTAAAGAAAATTAAAACTTTGGGAAATCAGAATCTGAAGGAGAATAAGATGAACAAAAGGAAATTGCAGGAGATCGGAGGAACGTATATAGTATCACTCCCAAAAGATTGGATAAGGTTTCATAATTTAACGAAACAAGACGAAGTTATAATTGAAACATTGCCAGACCTAAGTTTGAAGATTACACCAATGCTGAAGGGAAGGGTAATATCTAGTAATACAGTCGTTCATCTCAAAGGTATAGAGAAATACGATCTCACAAACATAATTTCAAAATATCTAATGGGATTCGAGGAAATACTCATCAAATGCGAGACGTGTGAAGCGAGCTATGTTGATACGATTACAAAAGCGGTTTTAAAAAGAACGATGGGACTAGAGGTCTTTGAAATGGATTACGATACTATACTTTTGAAGAACATATCCGGTGATTTGAACATAGGCATAGAGGATATAATTCAGAGGCTTTTCAGAACATTGAAAAGCATATTGAACGATCTCAATGAAGCGATACTTAATGGAGGTAATGCGGCTCAAAAGCTATCCGAAATCGTTGAAAAAGAGGATGTAGTGGATAAAATAACTCTATATGGCTTGAGAATACTAAACAAAATAATGTTGGGTCAATATATGCCGGGAGAGCTGGGGTTCAACTCATTAGTTGAAGTCAATCTATCTTATAACATCCTGAAAAATTTCGAAAGAGCTGCGGACCACATCACATATGTAGCCAAGAAACTAAAGGATTTTGAGCTAAACCTGAATGAGGATGAAAGAGCGCATATTTCAAGGCATTTAAATCTTCTAATGGGCTTCACTGAAGGGGTTCAACATTTATATATGAATGGAAGCATTGAAGTCTTAATCGAATTGCTCATTAGTAGATATGAGGAAATAAAGAAGGTCGAAGAGGAGTATATAAAATATTTATCAAAGAATCATCTTATATATCCAATTGTCGATAGCTTATGGAGAGTTAGAACTTATCTTCACGATATGATAGAGATATACGTAGATAGAGCGACGCTCGCTGACTTTAAAAATTCCATAGAAAAAATTAGCTCAGCTACAGTAAAAGAATCTTAAAAAATTAATACCATTTTACAAGCTTGATAAAATCGTTATAACTGAAAACCTCGCCGTTCACGGTGAGGAAGGTTAGAAATCTCAGAGGATGTTCCAATGACCTATGAGCCCTAAAGCCTGTGTTGGGTGAGGTGAGACAGGCAACAATAGCCCATGCGTTAATGAGATGCATGGGATGGCGGAGATGTGAGTCCCGCGAACCAGCAAATGAGGGGGAATGGCGTAAAGCCACCTCTAAACGCTGGAAGCCTCGTCCTTCAGGACGGGGCAGCTCACAGCAGAACAAATGAATTTAAAACTGCGGTTTTTTAAAAAGGATATCGCTTAATCAATGTATAATAAATTCGATTTCCTCCTGCCCTGAAGGATAATTTTTTAGTTGCATTAAGAAAAGGACCTTTTTTTACATCTATAAAAGTTGAGGCAATGAAGTCGATCTTATCTTCTTAAACAAGTAAATAAAATATATAGCAAAAATTAACAAACTATAAAAATATCTTTTTAATATGTATTTTTATGGCTAACGTTACAGGGTGAATTGGAATGAATCAGCTTAGCAAAGCTTTAAAGTGCCTCCAAAAGCTAGAGCTAGAAACTCATGAACTATACCATGAACTTTATAAGAAGATGGCTCCCAGCGAGGATAGAGGAAAGATCCTATTCATTTCACTCGATACATATAAGCACTATCTTCTATATAACGAGCTGACCAAATTGGAGGAAGAAAGCGTTAACGAAGAAGAGTGCGAGCTTCTCCTCGGCCAGATGTTCACCGATTCCCTTAAGTTCACAAGGGGGCTCAAGTCGCAGATCGCCAAGCTGAAGACGATCAAAAATGAAGACCTCGAGAATATCGTGGATCGATTAAAAGATCATGAGAGAGGTGTATACGAGGAGGCTATGTCAGCAGTAGCGGCGAGATTCATAGGAAAAGAAAATGCCGAGGTTTCAGCTGTAATGCAACTAATAGAATTCGATGAAAAAAGGCATGAGGGATTAGTTATAGGGCTGATAAAGAAGGAGGACAACGCTCAAGGTATCTGAAGATATCTGTTGAACCATCCCAATATTTCCTTGAGCCTTTCCATTCTGTGCTTCGGTTTCCCGCTCCTGGATAAGTCGTGGTTCTCTCCAGGAAATATGACAAGCTTCACTGGGACTCCCTTGAGCTTTAGCGCTGTGAAGAGCTGAATAGCCTGGTCTAGCCAGCATCTATAATCCTCATCGGAATGAAGTATCAGCGTCGGAGTTCTAGCATTTCCTATATATTTAAGCGGCGAAGCATCCCAAAGTTTTTGGAAGGAATCCTCCTCCCATAGTCTCTTACCGAGAATACCAAGTATCTGGTCCTCAGCGAAGTAATACCCTATATCCGAGGTTCCGTAGAAGCTAACCCAGTTGCTAATCGACCTCTGCGTAACAGCCGCTTTGAAGCGGTCCGTATGCGTTATCACCCAATTCGTCATGAATCCGCCGTAGCTTCCTCCCGCAACTCCTAGCCTATTTTGATCGATGAATGGGAAATTCGAAACGGCGTAATCAAGGACCTCCATGAGATCCATGAAGTCCCTCGTCCCATAGGCTCCTCTTATGTCCCTGAATCTTTCACTGTACCCGGTGCTGCCTCTGGGATTTGAATAAATGACAACATATCCCGCGTTTGAGAGAACGTGGAACTCATGCATGAAAGACTCTCCATAGGCTGTAGCAGGGCCTCCATGTATATATAGTATCGCTGGGTACTTTTTACCCTCCTCGAAGTCCGCCGGTCTAAGGATAAATGCTTCTATCTTCTCGCCATCGCTTGCAGTAACTATGAACTTCTCCGGCCTCTTCAGCTTCGCCTCTTTCAGAAGGGAATCGTTGAAATATGTAACCTTTTTCATATTCGAAGATGAAATTATATATAGCTCAGGTGGCTCAACTGAGCTCATAGCAGTAAGCGCAATGGTCTCGCCGGAGATAGAATAATCCTCAACGCTCATCTCACCTTCAAGAACCTTGGAAGCTCCAGCATCTTCGCTCCACTTGTACAGAGAGACCTTATTTCCCGTCATGAGAGGGAAATAGATGAATTTTTCCCTCCACTGTATTTTCTCCCCACTGTTCGGCCCTCTCACATCTGAGTTAAGAGAATTCGAAACGTCTAGGTCAGGTATATCCAGCCTAGTGAATTCTCCGGACCTGATATCTATAATCCAAAGCCTGTTGTGCCCAGCGAGGCCCCTAGAAAGGTCGCTTCCCCTTATAACGATCATCGTCCCGGAAGGGCTCCAATCGAAGTCCTCTATCGACATGTTCCCCGAAGTTAGCTTCTCATCTTTACCGCTCTCCAGATAATAGATGTGAAGATCCGAAATGTAGGGCTTTAACCTATCAGGTGAAGAAACATATCCTATTGCTCCTCCTCTTGGGGACCACTTCGCGTATGAAACCGATCCCGTGTCTTTTATCTCAAGCTCTCTGTAGTTCCCTGAAGCCGCATCCGCTACGAATATCCTCGTAGTCTTATTGTAGATGAATCCCTCTCCGTTGAACCATATGGGTATCTCCTCTATATGCTTAACATCTTTTTCCTCTTCTCCTTTTGAGCTGAGGAAAAGGATCTCCCTTTCATCGGGGCTCCACTGCGGTCTCGCGATCCCCTCCTCTCTCTCCAGAAGGACCCTCTGCTTCCCCCCGAATAACATATCCAATATCACTAGCTCCGAAACCGAGGGCTTGCCATCTTTCTTTTCCCTTCTTCTCACGAAGCTAAGATACCTTCCGCTTGGGCTCCACGAAGGGGCCATGTCTGAAGGTCCATCGGTGAGTTGGTAGCTCGCATCCTTCTCGAAGTCATAGATCCATAAGCTTGAGAAGTATTTGTCTTCCTTTGAGGAGATCCTCGTTACTACGAAGACAACCTTTTTCGAGTCCGGAGAAATCTTTGGGTCAGAAACAAGTATGATCTTATCCAAATCTTCTATCTTCAGGCCCATAATGCACCACTGCATTAAACATAGTGAGAGTTGAATATAAGCCCTCCTCTTTTTAAACACGGAAAAAGAGCAACATTAATTACCCCAGTTCGCAGTTCTATCCTTGGTGATCTTATTTGGAAGAGCAGCCCTCGGTCGAGGGAGTAACATATGTGTGTGCGAGGTGCGGCAGGGAGCTGAGACCTCAGGATTTCGAGCTACTGCATAGCATCAAGTGCGTTTACTGCGGAAGCAAGATCGTTTATAAAGTTAGAAAGCCGTACGTGAAGAGAATAAAGGCTATTTAAATTCTCTACTTTCTGCTTATTCCATATTTTATAGCAGTTTCAATTATCATTCTCGCAGCAAGAGCGGTAGTTGCTTCCCCGCAATCTCTCAATGGGTTGACCTCGACTATATCCATGCCTACGAGTTTTTCTCCAACGAAGGAGTATAGCATTTGCACCGCTGTATGGGGGTCAAGACCCAGTGGCTCGGGAGTCCCGACCCCAGGCGCAAAGCCAGGATCCACTGAATCCATATCGAAAGATATGTATACATTTTTCGCTTCCTCCGCCATCTTGAGGATCTTCTTTGTAACTTCAGCGGATCCATATTTCCAAATCATGCGGCTAGTGAAGAACTCTATCCCCTCCTTTTTCGCGAACTGGATCTCCTCTGGAGTAGCTGCTCTCGTCCCTATGAATGCCATACTCAGGGATCTCCCCCCCTCCCATATCCTCCTCATCACTGTGGCGTGGTTTAAATGAGATCCTAGGTACTCATCCCTCATATCTAGGTGAGCATCGAATACGATCAGAAGGCTTTCGCTTCTAAGTATGGGCTGGGCTCCAAGCGTGATAGTGTGCTCTCCTCCTAGCATTATGGGGAGTCTGTTCTCCGATCTCATTTCGGAAAGGGCCTGCGAGATGAGCTCTATGTTCCTCGTCAACTCACCTGGGTAAAGAACGAGGTCCCCTTCATCGTAGAGACCATATTCTGTTAGATCTCTCTCTGATATGAACGAATACCATTCTAGGCTCTCAGCGATCCTCCTTATCTGCTCTGGGGCATACATAGTGCCAGGAGCATGGGAATTAGAAATGTCAAGGGGAACGCCCAATATGCTCACATAGCTGTCTTCCCTTCTCGAGCTGAAGTTCGCGAAGGTGTTCTTCCTTTCAAGCCTCAACTTCCACGACAAATAGACCACCTCAATTTTTATTGCCACCATACCAAATAAGTTAAGAGAGGTTTTTTATTATGAGGGTTCTCGATTCAAAGTCTTCGCTGGAAAGAGACGGCTACAGCGTGCTCACGAAATATGAGCCAGCGGTTGAGCCAATTAGAATAGCTTCCACTTTTTCCGATTTATATCCTGAGCTCAGGCAAAGTAAGGAGGATAGGGTAATACAGATCGCGAGCCTTAATCCATATCAACATCAGCTCGAAGCGATGGATGCTCTGATTTCCGGCTTTAACCTCATCATGATATCGGGCACAGGATCAGGAAAAACTGAGGCGTGGGCACTTCCAGCGCTGAGAGCGTCTGCGCAGAAGAGAGACTTCAGGGTGATAGCTGTATACCCTACTTTGGCTCTAGCGGAGGACCAAATAAAGAGGATCTCTGCATATGCAAAGGCATTCGGGGTCGAGGTTCTCAGGCTAGATTCTCCAACGAAGGAGGAGCTCAGAAAATCGGAGGGAAGGGGAGGCATTAGGAAAAGGATAGCGGGAAGCAACGTTATGATAACGAACCCCTCTTATCTCATGTCGGAGCTAAAGAAGTATGTGACGCAAAGAGATAGAAGCATAATAGAGCCTTACCTGAGCTCCGCCGATCTCATAGTCCTAGACGAGTTCGATTTCTACGATCCCAGAAGCATAAGCTTGCTGCTCGGGATGGTACAGATAATCTCCGAGACAGCGAGATCTCCTCCTCAAGTCGCTGTGCTAACGGCTACTCTCTCTAACCCTGAGGAGCTCGGAGAATACCTGAAGGGAGTTACCGGAAGAGGATTCAAAGTAGTGAGAGGAGAGGCATTCCACGTGGAGAACAGGATAAACATAGTCCTTGGGAAGAACCTCAGGTCCGTTTGGGAAGAGATAAGGAAAAGAAAAACGGAAATAATACAGAAGATGAAGGAGCAGGGCGTTGGCTCGGGCAGCGAGGTATTGGATGCTTTGGAAGACTTCGAAAAGTTCAGGGTGAACTCGTACAGGATAACTAGCTTCATTGAGGCGTTGGGTATTCCCGTACCATCGATGGGGATGGATTTAGGCGAGGTTCTGGAGAGGTATCTCGACGATGAAGGCCTCACGATCGTATTCACGAGGAGCATAAACAAGGCCGAAGAGCTGGGAAGGAGCTTGAGAATGAGGCTAGGCGAAGCTGCAGATTCCATTTCGACTCATCATCACCTCGTCTCGAAGGAAAGAAGGAAGGAGGTCGAAGAGAAGGCTAGAGAGGGGAAGATGAAGATCATAATATCTCCGAGGACGCTCTCGCAGGGCATAGACATAGGTAGAGTTGTCAGAATAGTCCACATAGGACTACCGGACAGCGTTAGGGAATATAAGCAGAGAGAGGGTAGGAAGGGGAGGAGGAAGGAGATACCGTTCACCGAGACGATAATAATTCCCTTCGGTTCATGGGATAGGGAACTGCTAACGAAAGGCTTCGAGACGTTCGAGAAGTGGCTTTCCCTTCCCTTGGAAAAGACCATGGTCAACCCGAAGAACTTATACCAGAAGCTTTTCACTGGCCTCTCGAAGCTCATGACGACCTGGTATAAGAGGGAGGAGCTGACGGAGCTGGAGCTCGAGGCCCTTAAGAGAGCGAGGGTGATCGGCGGGAAGGGGGAGATAAATAGAGTCAAGCTGAAGTATGTCTGGGATAGGATGAACTTCTACGAATTCGCCCCTCCCTATGGTATAAAGAGGCTTATAGAAGAGGAAAGAGGCCCGAGGATTCTCGAACCTATAGGTTTCTGCGACCTAGTAGAGATCTTTCAGAGAGGCTGTTTCGATTATTCGAACGACGCTATCGTATATTCCCATAGAATAGTGGAAAGGGGAAGAGGGGTGACGGCTGTGATAGAGAAAAGGCTTAGAGATGTGAAGTTCTGGGAGGACGAGTCGATCGGAAGGGCAGCAGAGGAATACATGGACACAAAATACAGATGGGGGGAGGACCCATCGATAATGAAGGATATAATGCATGGTCTGTTAACTTCTAAGGTAGTTGTTACCGTTTACCCGCCAAGAGGCGGTTTTGGGCTCTTAGTGAAGATCCCCGATAGAGTGCTATGGATAGCATCTTCCGCCAGGCCGAAGATCTTCACCGTCGATGGAAAAGCTATAGTTTCGAGGAACAAGAAGATCATTGAGGTGCCTGTAGAGGTCCACGGGAAATATACGGATTATACATATGGCTACGTTTACGAAGTGGATGAGAGGCTGGATGAGAGGCTTATCAGGCTCGGTCTTTCCTTGATAATAATAGCGCTGAGAAGGCTGGAGAGCATATCGCTTGGACTACTTGAGTATGGAATCGCTACCGTGGGAGGAAAAAAGATGTTCGATCTGCATGAAACGGCATCCGCCGGATTCATAGACAACTTCGATTGGCTTTCCTTCAGAGAGAAGTTGGAGAAGTATGAGCCAGACGATCTTGATTTGATTTTGCTGAACGAAGTGGATGAGATCGCATATGCGGATTTCATCGAGCTAGGCTTTGACTGGAAGTCTGTGAAGGAATATTCAGTGAAGATGTTAGAGTACTTGAACCAGGGCAAGACGATCGAGGTCCTCATTTCCGGTGAGCTGGCCAGGATACCGAAGCCTTCACGAGCGCTGAAAATAGTCTCTTTAGATGCTATGATAGAGCCTATAGAGAGAGGAGATAAGCCCTTTCTTTACCTCGTCGCTATATCCTATTTCGATGGAGAAAACGCCGAGTCCTACGCCAACATAACGCCAGTGGCCCCAGGATTGAAGCCTGAACAGGCCATAAAGAGGTTTGAGAGCGAGCTTGAGGATATGATGAGCTATGGGGAGTTCAAACTACTAGTCCCATCGGAAGAGCTTTCTAGAACCCTGATGTCGATGGGGTTGAAGAGGCTGCCCGAAATCGTTGAGAGAAATGGTATTGAGGTGATAAAGCTCATAGAAAAAAAGGTCGCTCCTCCGAGTCTAGAGCCATACCTTTCCCTTGCCAGGTCAATGTACCCCCAGGAGGGAGACGCTACGATCGAAAAGGTCCTGGAGATAGTTCAAAAAATAAGGAGGGAGGGCTACACGAAGCTGACAGAGAGTGAAGCTAAAGCGGTGAATTCGTACATAAGGATGAGATCGATAGCCCTGTACTTAGCATATATACATTCATCCGTTTGAGCTTTTAGACCATCAGAGAAATGGGATAGCTAGGTTGACCAGAAGAATGAAGACCGAGGACAAGAGGGAAAATATGAAGAGGGGCTTCCCTATCTTCCCTTCGCCCATTACTCTTTTGTCTGCTGCGATGAAAGTCAGGGGGAACAGAACCAGGGGGAGGGTGAAGGAGAGGATCGCCTGCGAATATACCAAGAGCTCTATCGTGCTGATCCCCAGATAAATCGCGATGAGGAAGGGAACCATATTTATTAGCCTTACAGTTAGCCTGACCTTCCACTGCTTCACAGAACCTCTCAGGTAGTATTCTATTATCTTGACTCCTGCCAAGACGCTGACCATAGAAGAGCTCAAACCAGAAGCTAAAAGCGCTATTGCGAAAATTATCGATGCAGACCTCCCGAAGAATGGGATCAAAGTATAGTATGCATTGTCCAGACTAACTATATCGGTCAGCCCATTCTTATAATAAGCGTAATAGCTCATTACCTGTATAGCAGCATTTACCAAACTCGCACCGCCCAAGTTTATGACAGTTTCCTTAAGATGGTGCCTTATCTCTGAGCTTTTATCGTAAGCTCCAATTCTGCTCGTCTTCTCAGCGGAAAGGTAAGAGTGAAGTATAACAGCATGGGGCATTACTGTTGCGCCTATGATACTCGTGGCAGTCAGGAGCATCATCCTACCGCTAATTCTAGGCACAAAGGAGTTAACGAGGATCTCCCCTACGTTCGCGTGAACTATGAAAAGTTCCAAAAGGTAGCTTAGCCCCACGACTCCCACCAAACCGCCTATAGCTATTTCCATTTTCCCCATATCTTCCGTCAGCAGGAACAAAATGAAGACATCTATAACCGAGAGCACAGCTGATGCAGGCAGAGAAAGGCCAAGGAGCAAATGGAAGCCCACGGCTATTCCTATGAACTCGGCCATATCGGTGGCCAATATAGCTATAAATAAGCCGAGGAAGTACAGAGTTCTTACCTTTCCTCTGAGCCTGGACATATAAATATCAACGAGCCCATTCTTGGAAACTATTCCGACCTTCCCGGAAACGTACTGGAACATCACTGCCAATGCTCCAGAGAGCCATACGATCCATAGCAGAGTTAGCCCATATTTCGAGCCCGCTTCAATGTTCGCACCGAAGTTCCCGGGATCAATGTAAGCTACAGCTACAACCGTTGCGGGGCCGATTACTAAGATCCTCTTTATCCTCTCCGCTCTGCTCTCCAAAGTTAACTTCCTCGGATGAAGGAGTAATGTTCACCGTAGAATAAAAATTTAGCATATATTTTTGGTTCAAAAAATACGCGTCTTTCGGCTTTATCAATGAAAAAATAGCAATGAGCTAAAATCTCAAAAGCTCAAGCGCTCTTCCCCGCTGCTAAGAGCGCTTCCCTGAGTAGATCAACTCCCCTGTCTACCGTTTCTATATCGATGTTCAGTGGTGGTATGATCCTGATCGATGATTCGCCGCATCCTATGAGAATGAGCCCTCTTTTAAACGCCTCCCTCACTATTTCATCTCTTCTCTTCCCGTCTGGCTTCAAGCTTCCAGATGTTTCCACTATCTCTATCGCTCTAGCGAGCCCTATGCCCCTTGAGTCTCCAATGAACTCGAACTCGTCCATAAGCTCCCCGAGCCTTCTACCCAAATGCATTCCAACCCTCTCAACGTTTGGTAGAATCTTCCAAGTTTCCTCTAGCACAACGCTCGCTACCGATAGGCCAAGCAAGTTTCCACCAAAAGTCGATGAATGCTGCCCTGCCAATCTGAAAGCTATATCGTCTCTATGTATAACACCGCCAAGAGGTATACCGTTCGCTATGGCTTTCCCGAATTGTATTGAGTCCGGGGAGACCCCAAAATTCTCTATTCCCCACATCTTGCCTGTTCTACCAAGTCCCATCTGAACTTCATCGTCCATTAACAGGATCCCGTGCTTCCTCGCTAGTTTAAATAGCTCTTGGAAAAAGCCACGCGGCGGGACAACATAACCCCCCTCTCCCTGTATTGGCTCGATGAAGATTGCAGCGAATTCCTCCGGGGGAAAAGATTTGAAGACTAGATCCTCTATATAAGAGATGGCTCTGTTTACCAGCTCCTCCGGGTCGTCGTAACCGTTGATTCCCCATATATTTCTGAATGGATTAGGGAACGGAGCATGTATAACCCCAGGCATAGTGGGGAAAAATCCCAGTTGCTGAACCCATTTGCTCGCCGTTAGAGAGAGGGCACCAGCTGTTCTCCCGTGGAAAGCTCCATAGAATGCTAGAAGCCTGCCTCTCCTCATCGCAGACTTAGCTAGTTTTATCGCCACTTCGTTCGCTTCCGCCCCGCTGTTCGTATAAACCACCTTCTTCTTACCACCGCCCGGGCAAGTTGATATTAGCCTTTCAGCTAAATCAACCGCCGCCTCGACGTAGAAGTCGGCGACCGGATAATGGATAAGCTTCTCCGCCTGCTTCTTTACTACATCAACGACCTTCGGATTTGAATGACCGAGGCTTACGACGGCAAAACCGCTGGAAAAATCCAAGTAGCGTTTCCCGTCTACGTCCCAGATATAAACGCCCTCTCCTTTCTGCGGAACAAGAGGCAATACTTCGGGATCCTGTGTTAATATATCTAGAAGATCCCTGCCTCTTTCTATTACTTTTGAGCTTTTTTCTCCTGGTATCATCAAGGTTAACTACCGAATTATTATTAATTAAAAAATAATATAAAAAATTATAGTTTTATAATAAGAAGTAGAAGAATTAGAACTGATAAGAGGTGTCTCTATTGGAAAGTTCATCCAAGAAAGTAGTCATATTGGGAGCCGCTGGAAGGGACTTCCACAATTTCAATGTCTTCTTCAGGGGGAACCCGACCTATAAGGTTGTTGCCTTCACTTCTACACAGATACCTGGGATCGAGAACAGAGTATATCCGCCTGAACTCGCCGGGCCCCTATACCCTCAGGGGATTCCCATATACTCAGAATCCAGGCTCGAAGAGATACTAGATGCGTATGGCGTAGATATAGTCGTTTTTTCATATTCGGATGTTTCGCACGAGCATGTGATGCATCTAGCATCTATAGCTCATAAGCATGGGGCCGACTTCTGGTTATTGGGGCCAAAGAGCACAATGCTGAAGTCCTCAAAGCCCGTCATTGCGGTAACGGCGGTTAGAACGGGTAGCGGTAAGAGCCAGACATCGAGGAAGATAGCCTCGATCCTTAAGGAATTCGGCTTCAAGGTAGGAGTCATAAGGCACCCTATGCCTTATGGAAATCTCGCTTCCGAGGCCGTGCAGCGTTTTTCCACTTTCGAGGACTTGGATAAATGGAAGGTAACTATCGAGGAGAGAGAGGAGTATGAACCGCACTTAGCCAGGGGACACGTCGTTTATGCTGGGGTAGACTATGGGAAGATTCTCTCTCTTGCTGAAAAGGAGAATGACATAATACTTTGGGACGGCGGAAACAATGATTTTCCCTTCATAAGGCCTGACCTCTGGATTACCGTGGCGGATCCCTTCAGGGCAGGCCATGAGCTCTCATACCACCCGGGGGAGACTTGCTTCAGGAGCGCAGACGTTATAATCATAAATAAAGTGGATACGGCCAGCTTCGACCAAATAGAGATGGTGAGAGAGAATGCGAGGAAGTTGAACCCAAAAGCTATAGTTATAGAGGCAGCTTCTCCTATATTCGTCGAGGGCTATGAGATGATAAGGGGGAAAAGAGTCCTCATTATAGAGGATGGCCCAACGCTGACACATGGCGGTATGGAATTTGGTGCTGGATATGTTGCTGCTAGGAAATATGGTGCTGCGGAGATAGTTGATCCGAGGCCATATGCTGTGGGTAGCATAAAAAGGACCTATGAAATATATCCTCATTTGAAAGGAATTTTGCCTGCTATGGGATATGGAGAAACACAGATAATGGAGCTTGAGGAAACAGTGAATGGGTCTGACGCTGACTTGGTCATCGTAGCGACTCCCGTAAATTTAGGAAGGATATTGAAGATAAACAAGCCATACGTGAGGGTAACTTATGAGCTACAGGAAATCGGAAGGCCTACTCTAAGAGATGTATTGGAAGGCTTTGTATCCAAAATTAAGCGATGAATTCGTCTTTTCTTTTTTCATAGCAAAAAAATTTTTTCAGAAGAATAGCATCGATATTTGATTTTTTGCTTCTTATAGGATAAGGGATTCTTACATTTACAATCGAAGGCCTTGCCTTTCAAGGCTGGGACGAATAGAAAGCTTATGGACCCACTTCGTTTTAATTATTTTTGAAAACGGGTAAGATTAGAACTATTATCTCTCTAAGCACTTGATGCGGAATCGGCAAATGCTTAAACGGGTATCGTGCATAGGGTTTTCTGTATGCCCGGCGGCGCCGCAGATAATAAATGTAATTTCTAACAAATGCGGGGAACCAATGAATAGTTGTATAGAAACCCTCGCTCTTTAGTGCGGAGAGGAAGTCAGCTAACAGAATCAAAAATAATTTAAGAGAAAGATGCTGCATAAGCTTTTAACTCTAATTACCCACATTATCGAGACCTTCAGTTATAAAAGGTGTTCATTGATGAGTGCACTGAACGGTAAGTCTTCTAGGATACAGGGCTTCCATAAACTAAGCCATGAGGAGAAGGTGAAAATCATCAGGGATTTTTCGAACTTGACTGACGATGATATAGTTCTTCTTGAAAAATGGGGGATGATGGAAAGCAGGGTAGCGGAGACCATGATAGAGAACGTGATAAGCGCCATGTCCTACCCATACGCGATAGCCCCCAATTTCAGAATCAACGGGAGAGACTATCTCGTTCCAATGGTAATCGAAGAGCCCAGCGTTGTCGCAGCTGCATCTAATGCTGCGAGATTGATGAGAGAAGGAGAAGGGATAATTTCCTTTTCTGGAGAGCAAATAATGATAGGACAGGTGCACTTGACCGGAGTTGCGAACCCTGAATACAAGGCCCTTGAAGTGCTCGAAAAGAGAAAGGAAATAATCGAAATAGCTAACTCCACCGATCAGACTCTCGCATCTCTCGGAGGCGGGGCGAAGGACGTAGAAGTGAGAGTGCTTAACACAGAAAAGGGTAAGGTTTTAACGGTCCATTTGATCGTGAACGTTTTAGACGCTATGGGCGCGAACGCCGTCAATACCATGTGTGAAAGAGTAGCCCCCCTTTTGGAGGAGCTCACGGGAGGAAGGGCAGTTCTGAGGATCCTGAGCAATCTCGCCGATAGAAGGCTTGTCAGGGTGAGAGGACAGGTAAAGGCCGAAGCTCTGGGTGGGAGAGAGATAGCAGAAAAGATAGAGCTGGCTTCCGCTATAGCTTTTGCAGATCCTTATAGGGCCGCTACGCACAATAAGGGCATCATGAACGGTGTAATAGCTGTGGCGCTGGCTACTGGCCAAGACCACAGGGCGATAGAGGCTGGGGCGCACGCATATGCTTCTAGGACTGGTAGATACCTTCCTCTCTCTAGGTGGGATATGACACCGGAGGGTGACCTAGTTGGTACTTTGGAGATGCCATTAGCGGTCGGAACAGTGGGAGGCACCGTTAGAGTACATCCAATGGCGAAGCTATCTTTGAAGATCCTCGGTGTCAATTCTGCTAAGGAACTCGCCGAGGTTATGGGTGCGGTAGGACTTGCTCAAAATCTTGCTGCTCTTAGAGCTCTTGTTTCGGAGGGAATACAGAGAGGTCATATGAAGTTGCATGCGAAGAGCCTCGCGGTGATGGCAGGGGCTACATACGAAGAGGCGGAAAAGTTGGCGGAACTGATGGAAAAGGAGGGAAACTTTAGCTACAAGCGGGCGAAGGATTTGCTCGAAAATATGAGAAAGGAAAAATTGCATTAAATTAGTTATAACTTTTACTTATTTTTTACCAATCAAAGATAAATATTTAAATCAGTGATATCGTTTATTATTATGGTAACTGGCATGCCCAATGAAGCTGAAAAATTGAAATTAGTTTTGCCGTTTGCATTTGAGATCGGAAGCGAAGAAAACATAGTTAAGTTGGTATTATGGTCATCATCTCCGAAGGAAAAGGTGATCATCGAGCTCGCCGAGGCGCTCAATCCTCTTGGAGCTTTGTTTAGTTATTTAAACGTTTTCCCAGATGAGACATCATCTAACCTAGGTAGCTTTATATGGTACTCGTTCATGAGATATTCGTCTAAAAGGGAGATATTCGAGGCAGCATTGAGAGAAACTTTGGAGAAGATGAAGAGAGAGCGCATTATAAATAATTATTACTACCTGTTCCCATCAAAAGAGGGTTTTTTCATTGACCACAACGTGTATTCCATTGAAGACATCTCGGGCGATAACCTTTACATATACACCAAAGAAAATTTATCCGGATTATTTTTGATTCCGAGAAAGAAATACGGTTCAAAGAACGGGGGGATGCTGATAAGGGAGCTGGGAGAGTTGTATGGTAAGGCCATAGGAGAAAAAATGAGGAACATATGCTTAGAAGCTGGAATTAAAGCATGCCTAGAACTGCTTCATGCTTCGGGGAGTTCTAGGGGGATCGTACACCAAAAAAGCATAGAATTTTTCAAGGATCGGGAAGGATGGATCTTCAAAATAATATTAGACAGGGTTTCAGAGGAAGAGATTTTGCTTGAAAACGGGATTAAGGAATGCGGCACGCATCAAACAGGCGTTTATAGGGGTTTTCTTTCTGAGATTCTGGGTAAAGAGCTTCCCGATGATGCTGTTGAAGAGGTAAGATGCCTATCGATGGGCGAACCTGAGAGCGTTTTCTATATAAAGCTCCCTCGTGACATCAAAGTTTGACATTATTCTTAGCATCGGGGAGAAAAGCTGTGAGAGAATTGGGGAAAACAAAATAACTATTTCCTCTTGAGAGAGTCGAGCGTTCTGAGAGAGATCTCAAAGGCCAGTTGCATCGCCTCTTTTTCAATAGCCTTCTCTTCATCGTTTGCATGAAAGTCAACAACAACTAAAATCGAGCCCGATTTGAGTTTTCTCAACTTGGATATTACATTAAGCGCTCCGGACTCCATATCCGTGCCTATAGTTATTCTTTCTATTGAATTTCTCAGCCTAAGGATCCCTTCGGGATCTAGGCTATACTCAGGCCTCCATGCATGCAAAATGTCTTTATCATATATTGGCCCCGCCCAAACCGCATGCTTTTCAACTTTCCCCTTTTCTTCTATCGTCTTTTTTGCCTCGTATTGTAGCGTTTCGCAAACATAGTTGTCGACTTCTACGAAAAGGAACCCGTCTTTTTCTCTCAACCATGGCAAGCTCTTCCTAGGCCTTATCCTCGTATAATCCGGTTCCAGATATCTCAGCACTGGGCCCTCTATCAAGACTTCTGTCGGCACGATCAGATCTCCTCCTTTTATTTCCTCTTTCGTTGTGCCTGAGGTCCCAACCCTCAAGATAGTCTTTATGCCTAGCTCAGCTAGTTCTTCAAAAACTATGGACGCTGATCCTGTTCCCATGCCGCTGCTTGTTATAAGGATATCCCTTTCATTCCACTTGCCTAATGCACTGATGAAGCCCCGCTTCTTCGCGATAATTCTTGAATCTTCGAGAAGAGAGGCATGTGCAATTACTCTGTCAGGGTCGCCGTGAACGATCGCTTCATTTATCTCTAAAGGGAATTCACCGCCTTTTCTTGCGCTAAGAAGCCCAAGATGGTCTGCCTCGATTAGCTTTCCCTTAGGAAGCCGCATCAATATCACAGAAATCGCTTTGTAGTTCCTGACATTAATTCTTATTCATTTTCGTTTCCGTTAAACCAAAGGATTGGAAATGTAGAAAGGTGTGCGAGGAGCAATTTATGCATTTATCGAATAAGGATAAAATTTTGGTATTCTTTAGACGTAAAGAACTCTTTATAGCAAGGTGGAAGAGGAGTTATTATCTTTGATTTTCCTATTCTACGTTATGCTCAAGGCTCTTAGAATAACGGGTGATCTCGTTGGAAGCTATCGTAGCGATATCTTTGCTTTTTATTTTGATGCTGCTCGGCTCATTGTTCAGGTCGACGCTTTCTTCCAGATCGTGGTTCGATAGGGCGACAAAAGGTCTCATAAATTTTCTATACTGGTTCCTCGTCCCCCTAACTTTCATAGGGACATTTTCCGTCAGAGGTATAACGAAGGATCTGATTTTGCCCTTTACTTCATCCACTTTTCTTGTAATTGTAGTATGGGCTCTCATAAAGCTCGCCAAGCCTACTAGAGACCCGAGCATTCAAAAAGGGATCCTTTTAAACAGCACTGTACAGAACAATCTGTTCGTCGGATTCCCTGTGCTTTATTCCTTCTACGGCGATGCTTTCATGTCACTTTATTTCGGCTTCGTTGCCTTCATATTCGCAATTTTGCTTCCAGACATCATGGGAAAAGGAAAACCGTCACTCAAAATCATATTGACGAACCCAGTAATCATTGGAATGTTTGCTGGTCTGGCAATCCATTACCTCGTCGCCGGCATTTCAAATGTTGTATCCTCTGCTTTATACTGGGCGCCAACATTGCTTTCTTACTTATCTATATTTGCCACCGGGATTTCACTGAGAATGAATTTGGGGCCAATTAAGGAAAATAGAGGGGGTTTCATAGCAACGGCCATATTCAAGTTGATGGTTAACCCTATCGTAAACTTGATTTTACTTCAATTCTTCACGCTCCCCGCACTTTACAGGGATGAGGTTATCCTGCTTTCCTTCATGCCACCTGCTAGCTTCAACACCGTTATGACAATGAAGTATGGCTGGAAGCCTGAGTTCGTAGCCTCCTCTTCGTTTTTCCTGACAATTGCTAGCCTAGTGATAGTTTCGATCGTATACCACATTCTGTGATAAGCAACATCATCATTCCAACCAGCTCATTGAAGTTCTTCATTTTTTAGCTAACTTATAGCCATTAGATCGCGTAAGTTTTACTTTTTAAAATGAGAACAGGTACTATAGCGCTAAATTGTTATAAGTATGCTTTTTTTCCGAGAGATTTAAGAGCCCAGTACATATCCATCATTTTTTATGTTTTATCGAATTTTACAAAGATATTATATTTAATGCTAATTATGTTAAAAATTATTATATATGTATTAAAAAAGTTTAAATATTTTTTTAAATATATATTAATTAGGTGAAGAAAAGTGGGAAGAGTTGAAGGAAAAGTCGTAGTTGTTACGGGGGGCGCTAGAGGAATCGGAGCGGCTATTTCTGAGTTACTAGCTAAAGAGGGGGCAAAGGTCGCAATTACTGACATATTGGACGAAGAAGGCAAACGAATAGAGGAAAAGATAAAAGGAGAAGGCTGGAAGGCAAAATACTGGCATATGGACGTTTCTAAAGAGGAAGAGGTAAAAAAAGTATTTGAAGAGGTTTCAGGCGAGTTTGGTTTGATTACCGGTTTAGTGAACAATGCGGGAATAGGGGGACCAGATAAACCGACCCACGAAATCACAGAAGAAGAGTGGGACAAGGTTATGGCAATTAATCTTAAGGGAGTTTTTCTGTGCACAAAGCATGCTATTCCATATATGATGAAAGCTGGTAACGGAAGCATTGTGAACATCTCTTCGGTTTATGGACTTGTAGGAAGCGGTGGAGTTCCAGCATACCACGCTTCCAAAGGGGCTATAATCGCCATGACTAAGAACGATTCTATCATTTATGCTAAGAATAAAATAAGAGTCAATGCAATATGCCCAGGAGGAGTTTGGACGAAGATTTGGGAACCTGCAATCGCAAGGTCTGGAATCAGCGAAGAACAATTCAAACAGTGGCTTGCCTCTCAACATCCTTTGAACATCATAGGTGAGCCAATTGATATAGCTTACGGCGTACTTTATCTCATATCGGACGAGTCTAGGTTTGTCACTGGAAGCGTATTGGTCATAGATGGTGGATATACTGCGAAATGACCTTCCTACAACCCCTAAATTGTTTTTTAAATAACTATATCATTAAGGATGAGTTTTCTAAGACGTAAAAATAAATGCTTGGCTTTCGAATAGTAGATTGGAAAAATACTTGAAGGGAGAAAAGCTTTGGAACTTGATCTTTATGCGAAAATTGCTGATTTGGTCGCAGAAAATCTCAACGTACCGGAGAGCTATGCAAAGATTTTAAGAAAAGCTCTTTCCACTCCCGAAGAAATTAAAGCTAGTAAAACCCCTATTGGAAAGAAGATATCTTCTCGGCGCTTTCGCAGCCAAGAATGGATACTGAGAGCTACCCTTGTAGCTAGAAAATTATTCATTGAGGGGAGAAAGGACGAATCCTTTGCTATATTGGGGCTTGCATTATACAATGCCTATGAAAAAATAGGAGGCAAAAGTTTTTCTCGAACTTCATATAACGAAACTTCCACTACAATTAACCAGAGCTCTATGAAAAAAATTATCGAAAGCTCTTCGGATGAAACTTCTAAAAATTTTAAGCCTTCTCTAAGTTATATAAGGGAATCGATTTTAAAGGGAATAAAGCAGACCAAAGATTATGAAGATTTCTTAAGGAAAGCATCGAAGCTCACGGCTCTGATGATATTGGCAGTCACGAGCGAGCCTGATATGGAAATCAGGAATATAGCAAGAAAATGCTTGAATTTGAAGAATGAATTAGGGAAAAGCGCGGTCGTCAAAAGATATAATAAATTGATCAACGCCATCTCTGTGGGAATTATCGTTTTCTTCCTAGCTACGACATATTTCAATGTGACTATTGGTATAATCTCTTTGGTCGCTGGCACACTCTTTCTCGCGATCTTTTTGAAAAGAAAACAGGACTATGTGAACAGACAGCTTAAGGAAAAGCAAGAAAAATGCTTATCGTTGAACGATGAGGCAGCGGAGCATTTGCTAAATCCTTAGAGTAGGGTATCTTTCATCATTCTTTTCAAAAAGTCCTAACCCTCACCATAAAAACATCCGAGTCGATTTCTTATAAAATCCCGATTGAGTCCCGGTGTGTTTAACTGGAGATTAAAAACACCAGTGGTTGATTTAACCTTTTTCTCTCCTCCTCTCGTTTGTCCGGGGGAGATCCGCGTCCGAGCCGCACGCGATCCTCTATCTTAAGCACCTCCTCATTGCATTATCGTCACGGGTAGGGATTTAAAGAGATAGGCGAAAATCTTGCGCTCGAAGAGCCTTTTTTCTCTGCAAATTTTAGGCAATTGATACAGCTCTTCGGCTTTAAAATTCTTTAGAAATAGAATGGAGATAGTACACTAATTCTTTCTAACAAAGGAAGCATAGCTTTCCTAATGCTGTTATCTCCAGAAAAATTCCAATACCGAGAGCTTATAATTCTTAGTTATTTTTCTCTCCTTTTAGCATAATATATTGAAGCTCAGCCCATGCTAAAGAAAGAAGTAGTATTTCCCAAATTGTTACGTGACATTACATTATAAGCATTCAGCGAAGAAAGGAGTCATAAATAATAGATAGCCGCATTATATAGAATATTGATGAGCTTACTAAAATGCTTAAATTTTCACGAAATAACGCCTTTTACATTGCTCTCAGCAGAACTATATTCCTTACAAAGATTAGAACTCATTACCAAAATTATTACAAACGAAGCATATATATGATTGTGTACCATACCGCCGCTCATTATATCGAGAAAAATTGATTCTAAGAGTAATATATTAGGCCTAATTGGAAGAAATCGATGTTGCTCTAGTATTATAGCAAGTCGTATGAGTCTCTCTTATCTAAATTATACTCGTATATAAATAACCTAATTCTAGGGCGAAATATTGTAAGATTGATGATAGACATATATCAGTGATATTAATCATGTTCAGTAGAAAAATAACAACTTATCTTTTATAACTAAGCATAAAAATAAAGAAGCTTTTCAAGTCATTTGTTTAATTTTAATATAGTATATGTCTAAAGGTATTCTGTATATTTCAGTTCAATAATAATCGATTTGGTCTCCTCTCCGCCCTAAAGGGCAAAGGTTTCCCTCATCTGTTCGGGATTACATCTGTCATTTGAGGGGCATTCAGGGGATCAGAGATCTTACCATTTTAACTTGTTTGAGAGGTTGCCCATCCCATATTCAAGAGCTTAGGG
>Ga0080004_1117461_pt1 | contig 34996 bp, 33 predicted proteins | sample WasSprMetagenome_FD_69207 | JGI IMG/M metagenome (GOLD analysis project Ga0080004, IMG submission 69207) | Sulfidic aquatic microbial communities from Washburn Spring, Yellowstone National Park, USA - WS (SPADES assembly) (version 2) | ecosystem: Environmental > Aquatic > Thermal springs > Hot...
GTGGTGTAGTGGACGCCCTCTATGCCTAGCCACTTCACATAGCTGCTAGCGGCGAGCTCCCGATATGGCATCTGGCGGCAGTGCTCCTTTATCGCTGCGAGGAAGGCCGCCTCCGCGGGCCGAGGTTACGAGAGATCAGGGAGGATGAGCCGAAACCTACACAAAAACCTACGGACGTGTAGATTATCATCAGAGGAAAGGCGACGGCCAAGGCGGCCAGGGCCTCCAAGCCGAGGCAGCCGGCGAAGATGGCATCGACTAGGTTATATGTGGCCGTCACCGTCGCAGATATTATGGAGGGTCCGGAGAAGCGGAGGAGTAGTGGCCATATCGGATCCTTCCCCATGAATTCGTTCTTGTCCTCCACTTTTCTCCACCCCTGGGATTATCCCAAACTGCTTGCTGTTGAAGAAAATAACGTTTTTCATCCGGATCCTGATTTGAGACTTATGTAGTTTAGCGAGCTCGCAAGCCGAACGAAAACGTCTGCGAACTTGATCTTAGCCTCTTCAAGCGGTTTTTATCGCTTGCATCCCTCCGCCAGAGATGATAACGTAATTTGCTTTCTTCACGTGAGTTTCCCTTTCATCTCAGTTTGGCAGCGTGCGATAAAGCCATTACCTTGTTTTTGAAGGACTGGAAAAATTTAAACGCGTTAAGCGCGCATACCAAACCAGAGCTGAGATGATGGTGAGGTCCGACAAGCGAGAGAGGCTACTGCTCAAAAGGATGGAAGAGATCGCTGAGTCCATATTGAATGAAACCACAGGAGATGAGGACTCCGATCAGTTCCTGGAGATCTTCGTTAGAAAGTGGAATGAAAAGTGTCCGGAGGAAAAAGTGAGGATACAGGAGTGCGCGTACTGCGGGGATAAGTTCCCGGTCCCTGAAGGGTTGCACGAGGTCCCATGCTCCGTTTGCAAGTGGATGCTCGATGACGGGAAAACTGAAGAGGAGGTACGCCTATCCGGGGAGGTCAGGAGAAAAATAAGGGAGCATGAGGGAGAGATGGAGGAGCTCCTGGAAAAATTCTGCGAAGTTGCCGAGCCCATTTTCGGGATCCCGCCTGAAATTTTGAGGGGAATGAAAAAGCAGGATATCGCCGACGACTCCTTCTACGTCGGGGCTGAGGCGCTTTTGAAAATGTTGATGTACGGTGGGTTCATAGACCCCGCCTCAATAAAAGAGATGATCATAGAGCTTGAAGGGCTCAGGCGCGAAATTGAGAACCTCTAGAAGCCAAAAACTTGCGCAGCCACTATGGTCGCGGAAGATTTGAAGGAAGCTTTCAATTGGTTTAGCTAATTCTGAGCAATTCAAGCAGGAAAAAATGTTCCATGCTGTTAAAAGGGAATCAAATCACGCCTTCCCCAGCCTCAAGCTCCCCATACTCCCTCATCTCGGCCAACTTCCTCTTTATAAATTCCAAGATCTAAAGGTCTCTTAGCAAGGCGCTCATTGTCTCATCTGCCCTCTTACGCTTGCGCTCGAAGTCGATCACAGACTCCAGGTCTAGGGGCATGCGCAAATTCTCAGCACTTTTTCAACGGCAAAGTGGACGTAGATTCAGGCCATCTTGCTCAAGTAGATCCGCCAAAGAACTGCATCATCGCGGCCTCGTTGAGCAACGTAGTGGACCAAGTTTTAGAGCTAAACACAATTTGCTCAGTCGCTGAGATTTTTTGAGACCTTAGAAGGTTCAGGCGATTTCAAACCAGCGATGCAGAAAATGGGGACTTTTATTTTCAAGTGTCTTGATTGGTTTAGCTTAGTAATGTAACAACAGGAGTTCCAGAGGTTTAAGTTCCCCACTGACGGGGTCTACTTGTAATCCTAGTTCCTCCAATGTCGTCACGCCTAGAACCTCGGCATCCGACTCCTCTCCAAAGACGACAGTTGAATATGTGCTTTGACCGCCAACCTCTATCTCGGTCACGCCTACATCACGCTCCAAAATTCGCCCGTCCGCCGTCTTGAAACGCCTCTTCCCCCTAGACTCAATCTTCAGCCTCTCTAGCTTTTCACGCCTCAAAACTGTATAAATTGCGCCAGTATCTGCTAAAAGCTCAGCCTCAATCTCAAGTTCCGGAGAACGAACGTTGCGCAGTTTAACCTTAACTTTAACGTACCCCATAAACGCCTCAAATAATAGATATGATCAAAGAGTATTAAACCTGATGCTTCTTGCTTGAGAGGGGGAGGACTGGGGGAGGAAGGCTACGAGCGTTCAAGGGATTTTCCTGCTCAAGCTCCCGCCTTACAGAAGTTCGCCCTCCCAGCTAGTTGTCGAAATAAACCCTTTAGATGCCTCAGGAAACCCTACGAAGAAGAGGGGGCTGATCTTGAGGAATCCGACTGAGCTCAATGAGTTCAGGAGGCTCATAAACGAGGCTAAGCTCGAAGCTCTTATGAGCGCGGTGGAAAGGGTGAACCCCTCTGCAAGAAAAACAGCAGGGGCAGGATCCAAGGAGGAAGTAGTTGAGATTTAAGCCGAGACCCTTTATAAGGAATAATGTTTAATTTGTAATTGTTAATTATGCCCAGATTTTGAATATTTATCCCTTCGAACTTTGAGCGAAGGGCGTTTATTAGGGAAAAAGTCATGTCTCTGGCGAACGATGAATCCAAGCCACCACATTAACCATCGCTACCCCTAAGTTCTCTTATCCTCAAACTTGCCCATAAATCAGCATAAGGGAAAAATGGGGTACGAACCTTTCGAAAACGCCTGCGGAAGCCTGTCCCTCCCTTGCTATGGGCAGATTGGGCATTCTCCTTCTTCAGTCCCCTCATCCGCTGTGTCGCCAAGTTTAGAGCACATACACTTTTAGAGACTTACATGCAAAAATTGAGGGGAGAACTCAAAATTCTTGAGGTTAAAAACTATTTCTTCGATGCCAGCCTTATATCCACATCCCTAACCGTTTTTCTTCCGGCATGCTCAGCGAGCTTTATGGCCTCAGCAGCAATCTCCAGAGCCTTTTCTTCTATGATTTCGGCCATCGCCTTGGCCGCCTCTTCACTTACCCTCCTCGCCCCAGCCTTCCTCATAATCCGGTCGACTGTAGCAACCGGTATTTCACCCATTTTATCACCTTTTGGGAATTTTTATATCTTTTTTGCCAAATTTAAGCCTTTCTTATGTTTTAAAAATTAAAAAAAATCTAAAAAAAGATTTTTTCCCTTAAAATTGTTTTTACTTTAAACCTAATTTTCGAAAACCCGCAACTTTGAACTTTCGCGGTCTCACTCGCTTCGTTTCGAGCCTATGCCCCGGAAGCTTCCTTAGACAAAAACTTAGGCCGGGGAGGCCGCAAAATCTAAGGCGATGTGATAACACTTAGGTGCATAAGAGCGTATTTTCCGGCTTTGGAGAAGTTCCACAACGAAATTTTTTTCGGCGGCTACTTTCTTGACAAACTCAAAAGAAGGCCCGAAAACATCGGGCTCCTGGCCAATGTCGTAGAAGTGGATGACTCCTCCCTTGGGCTTAAGCGCAAGGAATGCTGTGTCTAGAAAATCTCTTGCTCTTTCAGGCAAAGGCATTAAAACTCTATCGGCGGCCCCCCTCAACTCTCGCTCTACTATCTCCCTCGCATCTCCCAAGAGCGGAATGACTTTATCCCCAACTTTATTAAGGCGGATATTTTCCCTAGCATAATTAAACGCGGCAGGGTTTATGTCTATAGAATAAATTAAGGCGGCCTGGCTGTGCTTGGCTATAACTATCGAGTAACAACCGACGCCCGCAAACAAGTTTGCCACAACCTCCCCGGGTTTTACGAGCGAAGCGATACGCATGCGCTCATACGCTAGACGGGGGGAAAAGTAGACCGAGGATAGATCGGCTTTAAAAATGCAACCACTTTCTCTATGGATCGTCTCAGTCTTTTCCTCGCCAGCTATGATCTCCAAATCCCTAGTACGGAAATCTCCTGAAACCGGGCCAACTTGGAGCAGCACCGTCCTTAAATTGCGGTGGACATCAAGGAGGGCCTGCCCAATTAATTGCTTTTTCGGAAGTAGTTGCTCTGGTAATTTGATTATCGCTATATCGCCAACTATGTCAAATGCCCTTACAAATTTAAGCTCCTCAGGGGTGAGTTTGCCCTCCAGGGCCTCGCGGATGTTTTTTAGCCTCATTAAAATGAAATTCGAGAGCATCGCTTATGAGCTTTGAGTTTAACTTTACCACCAGAAAAGAGTAAATTCCGGCCGTGATCGCCCCTTGAATAAGCATGAAAAATGGGTAATAAACAATAGGTTAAAAACTTTTAATAAAGGCGATGCCCTCTTTCATTAGAGAGGTGGAGAATCTGCCGTATGTATATTGTTCCCCTGATCTGTGCACTGGATGCCGCGCGTGCGAGCTAGTTTGCTCGGCAGTTCATGAGAAGGTCTTCAACCCTAGGCGGTCTAGAATTAGGGTCGTCCGCGAGGAACCAGCCATAGACGTGGCTTTTACATGCCATCAATGCACGAATGCTCCATGCATCACCGCATGCCCAACTGGGGCAATTATCGAGCTACCTAGCGGCCTCGTAAGCGTTGACGAGAGTCGATGCATAGGGTGCTCCCTTTGCGTTGAAGCATGCCCGTTCGGCGCGATTTATTTGATCGACGGCGTGGCAAAAAAATGCGACCTCTGCGCCGGAGACCCGGCATGTGTAAAACGTTGCCCGACGAACGCGCTGAGAATAGTGTATCCGGAGCAAATCTCCGCTGAAAAAAGGCGTGATAGGGCGACCGCTATCGCGCGCTCAAAAATGGAGAAGTCTGGGGTGACCGAATGACCTTTGATTACAAAGGATACACCGGAAGGTACCTGAGAGTGGACTTAAGCAGGGGAAAGGCGGTTGAGCTAAAGATGGAGAAGTGGTGGGCCCGCTACTACATAGGTGGAAGCGGAATCGCCGCCCGCATTTTATTTGATGAAGTCCCGCCTACGATTGAGCCCCTCTCCCCGGAAAACAGGCTAATCTTTGCCACGGGCCCGATAACCGGCACCGTCTACCCCCCTTCCGGCCGCTGGACCGCGGTGACAAAATCCCCGCTCACCGGCATATGGGGGGAGGCAAACTCCGGAGGATATTTCGGTCCGGAACTCAAGTTCTCAGGCTTCGATTTGATCGTCGTGCAGGGAAGGGCTCCCAAGCCGACCTACCTAACTATAGACGATGGCGAGGTGGAGCTTAGAAGCGCAGAGCATTTATGGGGTAAAAACACGAATGAGACCACCACAATTATCGAGGAGGAATTCGGCGAGCCCAAAATGCGGGTCGCATGCATAGGCCAGGCCGGAGAAAATCTGGTTCGCTTTGCGTGCATTATGAACGACAGGGACCGCGCAGCAGGCAGGACGGGCGTGGGGGCAGTGATGGGGTCGAAAAATCTCAAGGCGATTGCGGTGAGGGGCGATCTCAATATCGAGGTCGCTGATTTTGATAAATTTTTTGAGCTGGCGGAGGATGCGTATAGGAGATACACCACCGGCGAATGGGGGAAAGCCTGCAGGGAGTCTTTGGGCACGTACGGCACCACAGGTTTGGTAGACTGGGAGAACGAGATAGGAAGGTTGCCAACAAAAGGGCACTCCACGGGAGTTTTTGAACGCGCTGGGGAGGTGGGGCCCAAAAGGATAAGGGATGAATTCCGGATCCACAGACGATCTTGCATGAACTGCGCCATACAGTGCAAGTATGTATCATTCGTCCGAGGGGGAAAATACGCGAACACGATTTGCTCAGGGCCAGAGTATGAAACGATAGTCTCGCTCGGCACAAATTGTTTGAACGCAGATCTTCCTTCAATACTCCACGCAAACATGCTTTGCAATCTTTATGGCTTGGACACGATCAGCTGCGGAGGGGCCATAAGTTTTGCAATGGAGTGTTTTGAGAGGGGGGCCCTAAGCGAGGAGGAAGTGGGCATGCCTCTCAGATGGGGTGACGGCGACACCGTGGTGAAGCTGACGCACATGATAGCAAAACGCGAGGGAATCGGCGCCATCCTAGCGGAGGGCGTCAGGAGGGCCTCCCAGATAATAGGGAGGGGGTCGGAGAAATGGGCAATTCACGTGAAAGGATTGGAGGTCTCAGGACAGGATGGGAGGTCGCACCAGTCCGTAGGGCTAACCCATGCAATCTCTGTGATAGGAGGGGCACATCTCAGGGCTCTATCCTCGATAGATGAGCTCGGGTATATGGATATTGCGGCTCAGCGATTTGGCGAGGACAAGGCGAAGGCGATCTGCGACAGGCTATCAACCGAGATGAAAGGTGTGCTTGTTAAGGATGTGGAGGACCTTTACGCAATAGTCGACAGCCTGCTGACATGTAAATATGGCACGATGTGGCCGCCTATGTTCTACTTTGATGACTACGCCAAGGTTCTGCATGCCGCAACGGGAATTGAGGATTTCTCAAAGCCAGGGGAGGTCAGGCTTGCGGCGGAAAGGATAGTCAATGTAAAAAGGGCATTTAACTCCAGGCTGGGGTTAAGCAGAAAGGATGACACCCTGCCTGAAAGATTCCTAAAGGAGCCAATGCCGGCGGGCCCAGGTAAGGGAAAGGTCGTTGAATTAGAACCTATGCTGAACGACTATTATGCGGCAAGAAATTGGGATTTTGCAACAGGGCTGCAAAAGCGGAGCGAATTGACTAGACTAGGTCTAGAAGACATTGCCGAAGTTTTGGAAAAAAATAATGCTTTAATTTTAGATTAGCTAAATAGCGATATGGGTGAAATGTGTGGTTGAGCTTTATGGGAAAGATCTCATAACGACACAAGAGTGGTCGCGAGAGGAGCTTGACGTTACGCTTGAGTTCGCTAAGGAGCTGAAGAGGAAATACTACGCTAGGAAGCTTGAGCCATTGCTCAAGGACAAAACCTTTTTCATGCTGTTTTATAATACCTCTACTCGCACTCGAGCGTCCTTTGAAGCTGCCATGACCGCTCTCGGGGGCCACGCGCAGTTCATTGACATTGCCACAACCAGGGCGGGAGAGGGGGAGCAGGTTAAGGATATAGCTAGGATGTACGAGCGCTATGGGCACGGCCTAGGCATAAGGATTCTGGAGTCGGCTGTAGGGTACGTCTACGGGCGGGGGAACAGCGTGATCAGGGAGTATGCTAAACACTGCAGGATCCCCGTGGTGAACATGGCTGACGATATGTACCACCCATGCCAGGGGCTCGCGGACATTTTAACCGTGCAGGAGAAGTTCCCGCACTACGAGGGTAAGCGCTACGTTATCATGTGGGCGTATTCGAATAAGGTGCGCTCGTGGGGAAGCGTTCAAGAAGAGGCGCTGATCATGTCGCGCTACGGATTAGACGTCACCATAGCTGCTCCTAAGGGCTTCGAGCTCGATCCTAAGATAATGGAAACATGCGAGCAAAATGCGCGAGAGAGCGGATCTGAGTTTGAGATAACTGACGACCTAAGAGGGGCCCTCAGCGGCGCGCATATCGTATTTCCTAGGAACTGGGCTTCTCACGCGTGCGTAATGCAGGGGATGGACAAATTTGGAAAGGAGAATGAGATAAAGCTCCACGACAGGTATCGTGATTGGATGCTTAATCGAGATCTTGTTGAACTTATGGATAAAAAGGCGATAATCACCCACGTGCTGCCAGTGTTCCGCGGGGAGGAAGCGACGGACGAAGTAATGGACGGCCCGCACTCCGTGATTTATGATCAGGCTGAGAACAGGCTGCACGTGCAAATGGCGGCGCTCTCACTAATAATGTAGCAAAAAAAGGTGCCATAAGGGCAGCGGACATAAATCTTTGGAGATAACTGAAGTCATAGCGATCAAAAAATGTAGAAACTTATAGCCGCCAACTTTGAATTAATTTGATGGCGATTATTCAGATATTGAAACTGTTATGATAAAATCTAAACCTTAAGTCCTAAAAAATCAAATATAGGGGGGGGTAAACATGCTGATGGTTCACCTTTCGGACATCCATTGCGGGCATGAAAATTTTTCTAGAAAATCCCTTGAAACCGCAATAGGGGAGATAAACAGGCTTAAGCCAGAAATCATCGTGATCACCGGAGATCTCACAGAGAGCGGGCTGATGGACGAGTACAAACTCGCATCCAAATACATCAAGAAACTAAAGTGCAAGCACATTGTGGTCGGAAGCGGGAATCATGATTACAAGCATACGGGTTTCTTGCTTTGGGAACACTTCTTCTCACCCCCCGAGATGATGACTGTCGACAATATCTTAATCACTCATCTCAGGACCGCTAGACCTGACAGGGACATCGGTGAGGTCGGGTATCGCCAACTTGTCTGGTTCCAGGAGGTTCTGAACAAAAACAAGGACAAGTTCAAAATAGTCGCGCTCCACCACCACCTCGTCCCAATCCCTGACACCGGAACGAAACAGAACATAGTCGTGGATGCGGGGGACGCACTGAGGACCTTAATGGCTGGAGGCGCTGATTTAGTACTATGCGGCCATAAACACCGCCCATGGATGATTAGAGTAGAGGATTTGAACATTGTCCACGCGGGTAGCGTCTCCTCAAAAAGACTCAGGGGTTTTTTCGCAAACTCCTACAACATTATTGAAATAAAGGATAATTCGTTCAAAGTCGAACTTAAAATCGTAGGCGGAGAAAGAATAGACTTTAAAAAAGTGATTGGCGGATACAACGCCCTACCATCAAAAAAGTGATCTCCTCACCTCTCCAACGATTGGAATTTTATAGCCGCAATAGGGGCAGATTCCGTCTTTCACTTCCGCGCGGATGAGCTTCAGCCCAAAGCGCTCTATAAGCATTCTGCCGCAACCAGGGCAATATGTGTTTTCGAATTTGTGCCCGGGTACGTTCCCTACGTATGCAAACTTCACGCCCTCGCCTTTTGCGAGCTCCACGGCGAGCTCCAGAGTTTTGATCGGGGTTGGGGGAGCTTCGAATTTAAAGGCGGGATAGTAACGCGTGAAGTGCAAAGGTGTTTCTTCCCCCGCATACTGAAGATGGCGTCTGATCAGCCCTAACAGTTGGCTTTCATCGTCATTAACGCCCGGGATGATCAAGTTCACTATCTCAACATGCATCCCAAGCCTTTTTGCCTCCCTCACATTTCTCCAGACTCGCTCCACATCAGCGCTGCAGTACCTCCTTACAGCTTCGGCATCACCCTTAACGTCAATGTTAATGGCATCCAAGCCTGCCTCGCTAAGCATCCTTAAGGCTTCAAGGGTCATATAGCCGTTTGTCACGAAAGTATTGGAGTAACCCTCATTCTTTGCAAGCTTGAATACTTCAATCGACCACTCAAGTGAGAGGGTCGGCTCATTAAACGAAATGCTGGTTGACTGGCACGCATACTCCTTTACTAGCCTTACAAATCTCTCAGGTGGAATGAACTCGCTCTTGGCCGGATCTGGTGGAAATTTGCTTATGTGCCAGTTTTGGCACCATGGGCATGTGTAATTGCAGCTCCAGCTTCCGATCGTCATGGATAGGCTCCCGGGCCAGAAGTGATAAAAGGGCTTTTTTTCTATGGGGTTGACCGAAATGCCGCTGGAGAGGCCGTATTGAATCGTATAGAGCTCCCCGCCCAAATTTTGCCTAGTCCCGCAGAATCCAGTTTTGCCGGGCTGAATTACGCACAGCCTCTCACATGTCTGGCATTTCACCTGCCCTCCTTCAAGCTTGTCGTAAAGCAGGGCCCTTTTAACCCAAGGCTGTTTTGAACGCAAGCCATTCATTTATTTCCTGCCGCTTAATGCCTTCTGCCATAAATGTATTTATCTTAAGAAAGTTTTAAAGAGCCTGAAATTGGGTGTTGGCGATGAATAAAAAGGATGTAGAGCAAATCCTAGGGCTTGCGGCCAGAGAGGGCAGACACTTGCTCCTCGAAAACGAAGCGAAAGGACTGTTGGAATGCTGGGGCCTGCCTGTGGCAAGAACTCAATTGGCCCGCTCGTTAGACGAAGCGGTAAAAATATCCAACCAGATTGGGTTCCCCGTGGTGTTAAAGATTGCCTCCCCCGACATAATTCATAAAAGCGACGCGAAATGCGTTAAAGTGAACCTAGGCTCCGAACATGAGGTAAGGAGCGCTTTTGAGGAGATCGTTGCAAACGCCAAAGCTTACAAACAGGATGCCAATATTTTGGGGGTGGTTGTGCAGGAGTTTGTGCCCAAAGCAAGAGAGGTCATTGTGGGCGCCCTTCAAGACCCCTCATTTGGCCCGACGGTAATGTTTGGAATGGGCGGGATTTTTGTTGAAGTTTTGAAAGATGTAAGCTTCAGGCTTGCTCCATTGACTCCAGAGGATGCTAGAGAGATGATCTCTGAAATAAAAGGGTATCCCATTCTGGCTGGCGTAAGAGGTGAGAAGCCAGCCGATATAGAGGCATTAGTTGAGATACTGCAAAAAGTCGGGCAGCTGGCTTATGAGTTCACGGAAATAGCCGAGATGGATTTAAACCCAATTTTTGTGTTTGATAAAGGTGAAGGCGCGAAGATTGTCGATGCCCGAATCGTTCTAAAATAGGCGATGCGAGGTTTTTCTCTTTTTAAGCAGCTCCCCACCAAACCTTAGGCGGGGGATTGAGCCTATTTGTCTGGGTCTTGGCCATAAGCTGGCATGTTTGTTCGATCCTTATAGAACGCTCACGCAGAAGCGCTCCTAGCCCCCCTATCAAAAAGATACTGTGGCTCGCCGAAATGGATATGCTATCAGCCATACGGGGTGAGCTTATCCACCTCCTGCACAAATCCCCGGACGAAAAGCTGCGGCAAAAGTTGGCTGAGGTCGAGAAGCAGTTAAAAAGGGCAGGCGATAACTTTGCATAAAAATGCGCTCGAGAGCTTGATCTCTGCCACAGAAAAATTTGGGGAGATAAGCCCCTGCGAGCTAAAGAAAGCACACAAGCAACTCATGCTCATATGCAATTCTATAAAAAATTTGGAATGTGAAAAATTGGATACAGCGAGAAAGGAAAATTTTCTAAATCTCAATAACTCCTTGAGCAAGTTATCTGCTAGATTCACAATATCAATACTAAACTCGGAAACTAAAGGTCAATTTAAAAATGATTGGGTAAGGTTTGCCCAAGCTGACTTATCCAAACTAAAAAATTTGGTCGCCGCGTTACGTGAATTTCTTGTCGCAAATAAAGGAATTATAAAAATTTCGGCGCATGGGAAGCTTGAATTAAATCCGGACTTGGAGGAGTTGTTCGAGGAGTTTTATAGAGGGCGGGCGATAAGCGAGCGGACATGGGTGTTCTTCGCCACAAATTTTAAGCGGGCTCACTCAAAGTGGGAAAAATCGATTAAAGATCCATCCATTATGGGCCAGCTCTGCCGCATAATTGACCTTTTCTCCTATTTACGTGAAATAAGGGACAAAAATGATCGGCAAGAAGCGTGATGATAAGCTAATCCTTTCCGAGCACGGTAGGTGGATAAACAAACTCCGTGATTCGGCCAACCTCCACGAGCAGCGATTGAGGATGCTTGAGAGGAGGGCCTCCACGTTAGAAGCGCATACGGCCATGTTGATGAGGGCGTTTAATAAGCTGGACATCGAGCTTGCCTCCATAGTCGAAGACCTTGCAAAGTTGAACACCAAATTGGAGACGTTATCCGAGAGGATCAACAACAGGAGCACAAAGGCGAGAGATTGAGCTGCGAGTTCTCGCTTGTTGAAACGCAGGGCGAACGAACCTTAAAATTTTTCTGTGAGAAATGCGGTGGCGAGGGTTCCATTGAGCAGTCGAAGGAATGCATGCGTAACGTGGTCCTCTCATTGGCGAAGTTCATTGACGTCGAAGCGATCGTTTTGGCAGGGGCATATGATCGGGAGTACCGTGGGCGCGGTTTGACCGCCCTGGAGGAGATCTCCAGAGTTTACAGGAAGCACAAACACTGGCCATACCGTTACCTCACCTCGGATGATTGCAGGCGGTGTGAGGAGGGAAGAAAAAGAAACGTGGACAAGATTTTGTTAAAATTGATAGAAGAACCCGAAAATGCCCTCGATGAGACCAAACGGGTTATAAAAGAGGTTATCGAAGAAGAGGGGGGAGAAACCAAGTGTAAAAGTTGCAGAAATTTTTTTGTCGAGCGTTCGCTAAGGCCATTATTGTTATCTCTGGAAAGCCTGAACGACCACATCTGCCATCTAAAAAAGAAAAAATTTCTCCCGCTGTTAAGGCCACAATTTTTATCCACACGTCTGCAAATCGAGCCGCCGGATGGGGCGACTTTGATCGATGCCTACGAGGTAGAGGATTGTGAGGTGAGAATATATTACATGCCCCAACTGTCGCAGTGCCTTTACTTTCTCATGCCACAAGAATATCAACTATCCCCAGAACATGTGGCGCTCTTAAATAAGACCAGAGAGGTCCTGCTCGCGCATGAAATAGAACTCGAAGTCGACATCTTAAAAGCTAGAAAACAGATCGAGATGCTTGCTGAGGATATAGCGACAAGTGCCGTCGTGGAGGAAAGATTAACTGTTGAAAGGGATGATGTCGAAAAATTGGCAAAGTATCTCGCAAGGTTCACCGCAGGGCTTGGCCTGATCGAGATGCTACTCTCTGATGAAAGGGTTCAGGACATTTATGTCGACTCGCCAATAGGTAAGACGCCCATCCACATCTATCACAGGGATTTTGAGGAATGTCTGACAAACGTCTTCTTAACACATGACGACATCGAATCTCTAGTCTCAAAATTTCGGGCGATAAGTGGCAGACCGTTTTCCGAGGCGGACCCCGTGCTTGACCTTAATCTCGCCGGCGTCAGAATTTCTGCAATCGGACCGCCTCTAAGCCCAGATGGGACCTCGATCGCGATGAGAAGGCATAAGTCCACCCCCTGGACGCTCCCGCAGTTTGTGAAGGCAGGATTTATTACGCCTTACGCGGCTGGTCTTTTGAGCCTGCTTGTGGATGGACAGGCAACCATTTTGATAGCGGGGAGCCGGGGGGCCGGGAAGACTTCACTGCTGGGTGCGCTCATGCTGGAAATTCCTCTAAAGTTCAGAATTTTGGCAATAGAGGATACTGCCGAATTGCCCATCCCAAAACTCCGCGAGCTTGGATTTAAGATCTTATCCATGCGCGTCCACCCTTCAGTCGCCGGGAGAGGGGTCGAGTTAAGCGCCGAAGATGCACTAAGGGCTGCTCTGAGGCTTGGTGAATCAGTAATTGTTATGGGGGAGGTGCGCTCCACCGAGGCGAGGACACTTTATGAGGCTATGCGGGTTGGCGCGGCCGGAAACTCGGTCATGGGCACCATACATGGGGCCACCTCAAGGGATGTTTATGAAAGAATAGTTTACGACCTCCAAATTCCGCCAAGCTCGTTTAAGGCAACCGATGTCATCCTCATCGCGGCCCCCATAAGATCGCGGGGCGGCCTAAGCCGGGTTCGGAGATTGACACAGGTCGTTGAACTTGGGAAAAAATGGAAATCTAATCCAATTGACGAGAATGGGTTCAGATGCATGATGAAATTTGATTTTGGTGACATGATATTGAAAAAAAGTGACCTTAAAAATTCTCAATTGATAAAAAACATCGCACAAAAGTGGGGGGTGAGCCCAGCAAATGTGCTCGAACAAATAGACTTGCGGGCAAGGATGCAGGAAGAGCTTTTGAAGGTCGGGGAAAATAGACCCGAGTTGCTTGAAGCGGGCTTCGTCACAATGTCAAACGTCGCCTTTCGCGAATGTCTTGAGTCCCAGCTCAAGCAAAAATCGATGAATTGCGATCAAATTTTTGATAGCTGGATGGTCTGGTTGAAGGAGAATTCACATGCTTGAATCTCTTGACAGACTTTACGTGCGCGCGTGCAAATTTGCAGGAAAAATTGAACATTTCAAGCTAGAAAAGCTGGCCTCTGATCGCCTCAGGGAAAACCTTGAGATAGCCGAACTTAAAGTTAAGCCCGAGGAAGTTGTTGCCCTCTCGATCCTCTCGATTTTTTCCTGGGTGCCAATCGCCTTCTTTTTGATCATGATTTTAAAAACCGGCCCTTCCTCCCTTTACGCAGTTTTACTGAGCCTTCCATTCGCGACCTGCTTGATAGCTGGATGGTACCCAAAAATTAGAGCTGATGGTAAAATTTTTCAGGGGCTGAGCGAGATTACGGCGCTCATAAGCCAGCTTGTGTTTGCGATGAAGATTCTACCAAACGCAGAGAGGGCAATTAATTTCACGTCCTCTAAGGCCTCCGGACCGCTTGGGAGGGATTTGAGGCGCTTTATTAAGAAATCTTATTTCAGGGTATATGCAAGCGCGGAGGAGGCCATGATGGAATTCTCGATCAAATGGAAAATGCTGGGAGAAGATCTGAGGAGTGCGATTCGCCTCGTTTTTGGCTCAAGTTGCGCGTCCGAGACTAATCGGATCCGGATGCTTGATCAGGCCCATGATATGGTCCTCAGAAATGTAAGGGAGAGAATGCGAGAATTCGCGTCGGGGCTTCACCTCCCGCTCTTTGTGATCTATAGCATGGGTGTGCTTTTGCCTCTAGTTTTAATAGGCGTTCTCCCGATTGTCTCCACCTTTAATTTCAGCTTTGGTGCGTTCGAATTGTTCCTGATCTACTGTATAATTTTGCCCGCTGGGGTGTATGCGTTAAATTGGTATGTGCTCATGAAACGCCCGATGGTTTTTCCTAGTAGCGTGCCTGAGGTAAAAATAAATAGGGCCCGCGCGGCGACCATCTCAATTTCCATCTTGGCATTCAGTCTGGTGGCTAACTTTCTATTTGAGGTAAATTTTGAGTACCGCGCCTTGATCTTTTTGTGGATTATCGCCGCTTCCATGTCTGCCTACCTGCATTTTGCATATTCGAATGCTCTTAAAGAAAGAATGAAAACTATTGCCGTCGAAAATGAGCTATGCGTGTTCCTAAAAAAGTTGGGCGGCGTAATGGCTGAGGGGCGCCCGGCTGAAGATGCCATGAAAAGGGCGGCAGGAGAAATGAAAGATAGCCCTATTGCAGGGATATTATTAAATGCGGCCAAAAACGTTAGGCTCGGCAACATGGGATTGGCATCAGCGTTATTCGATAAAAAAAGGGGGGCGCTTAAAGACACGAACTCAAAGATGATAAGCGATGTCCTTAGCGCACTTATTGAAAACGCAGGGCGTGACACCAGAAAGGCCGGAAATGCTATCGCCTCGGCTGGAGAGCACCTAGAAAAAATAAAGGAAGTCGAGCGAGAACTAAAAAATCGGCTGAGCGAGATAACTTCCTCCATGAAGTCAGTAGTAGTTTTCTTTTTACCTTTGGTTGCATCCGTCACGACCTCAATGCAGGCGCGCTTGGGCCTTAAAATCTCTCAAGTGGGATTTCTCGCTAGCAACTCGACGGTTATTCCGCCCTGGGTTTTCATCCTTATATTAGGGATTCACGCGCTGCTGCTGACAACGATCTTGGTAGAGTGTATTACCAAAATTGAAGTGGGTGATGATCAAATCTTTGTTAAGATGGCAATCTCACGGACTTTACCCGTCGCGCTTGGCGTGTTTACCTTGGGGGCGGTTGCGAGTCAAATAGTATTTGAAAGCATTATGGGTTAGGAAATTTTAAAAACAACAAAAAATTATCTTAATCACGGACAATTTTAAACTAGTGCGGCCGTAGTCTAGCTTGGTTAAAGCGTTTGAAGGCGCTTCCAAAAAGGACTCGAGCCTGCCACGCTCGTAGCGCGGGTTCAAATCCCGCCGGCCGCACCACTCTGAATTCGCCAAAAGAGCAAAATTTTGGCATATATTATTGGGGTGAGTTTGTGGAAACCGGAGGGTTATACCTCGTGCTTGGGTGCGGGGACGTGGGCTTTTCCATAGCGAGAAGGTTGAAATGCCGTGCTGATGTCGTGATAATTGAGAGGGATGAGAAAAAGGTTGAGCAGCTCGTGAAGTCCCTCTACTGCGCGGCTGTCCACGGGGATTTTGGGTCCCCAGATGTGCTCAGGCGTGCTGGAATAGAGCAAGCTGAGGCCGTGATCATAACTACGAGGCGGGACCCTCAGAGCACCGAGAGGGCGCTTGAGGCGATCGGCAAGCTCAAAGCCCAACTCAAGATAAGTCCGCTCGTGCTGGCTCTGGTTCAGGATGAAATAGAAGTACCGCATGTGAAGAAGCTAGGCGCTGATGAGGCTTTGCCATCCGCTGAAATCATCGCGGATTTCGTGCTTGCTAGGCTGGAGGAGTTGAAGTCAAAAAAAGCATGAGATAGTCTGGAGCTTATGAAGTTAAGCTACAAATTAGTCTACTTGTCTATACCACAGAACTCCCAATTCTTCTAAAAGGGCCTCGCCCGCGCGTGTGGAGCACTATTACTATCCCATATCACCGCTAGATTAGAACGATCCGCCCATCCAACTATGGCTCCGCCATGAAAAGGAGTAATAGTCTATTCTCAAGAAAGACAAAGCGTTACAAAGTAGCCACTTTTGCCGTGCCAAAAATTCAGTATGATGCGCCGCCTCAAAGCGAATGCCTAGGCGTATTGACAATAAGAAAAGTTTTGATCATCGTCGCACAACCCGAGGTTTTTTCATGTGAATTTCTCCGGCATACAAATTTAGATTCATGAAATAACTTCGAACCCCTTTTCCTTTAGTTTATTAATGACCTCGTTCAAGTCCTTTCCCTGCCTCTTGCATCCCTGAGGTATCGTTGTCACGCGGCCAAGCGTCTTTCTGACGATGGGGCTTTTTACCCCTAAAAATCCCAACTCCTTTAAAATTTCCACGAGTTCCGGATATTCTTCCGTAAGCTCGTAAACGGTCTTGCTCAAATCAAGCTTTTTCATCCAACAACCTTCTTTCTCCCTCTAATTTTTTGATCTCGCTTATATCCTGCACGACCTCCATGGTGCCCATATAATTCCGGTTTTCATCCCTTACCGCGAAATATCTTATGTGAACCAACCTGCCCCTATAATTTATCCAAAACTCCGCGACATCCCTAGTTCCTTCCTTAAATGAGTTCAAAATGGCCTCAACCTTATCCACACTCTGAGGCGGGTGGCAGTGCTGTACCTTCCTTCCCAAGACGGACTTTGTCCTGACAAAAATTTTTGACTTGGGGCTATTGAAATATCTTACCTTATCCTCCCTGTCAACAAAAGTCACGTCCACAGGCAACGTGTTCAGCAAACACATTAACTCCTTTAGACTCAAATCTCCGGTGGGGAAGGAAACTATTGCTCTATCTTTAATAAAGGGCTCCTCGACCAAAGCTCTTTTCAATTCCTCAATCAAAGCTGAGGTCTCCTTGGGCTTTTCGATGTAAACATAGCCCACGCCGTCGCTTTCCTTTAATACTTCGACCCACTCCTCCGGCGTGAGCATTTCCACAGAGGAGGGGAAAAGTATGTTCTCCTCCTTAAAGATCATCCCCTCAACCTCGTCAATTAAGGGATTGAGAAATCTGCTCACGTAATCCTCGCACGTGCGCTCGTTGACGCTATCCAAATTTACGATAGCGTTCTTGAGCATTTCTCTGATCTCATTGTCCTTACCCCACATAACCTTTGAGGGGCCATAAAACCCATGACGTTCGAGGTAAGGAAAAAGCACCTGTTCCTTTCTCTGGTAGTGCGTGTCTATACCTCTAAGACCTAAAAGCATTTCTTTCATTTTGGCCTTCCAAGCTGCAAGTTCGTATTTTTGTCTATTTTTTATAATGTCCCTTATGCCAGCTACGATCTTCTCTATCTCCCTGTTCTCAAGTTTGAAGAGGTAAACCGGATGGGCGGGAGATTCCTCTTTGATCACCGCTTTTTTCAATGCAGACTCGAACAAGAGAGCATGAACGTTGCAGAACTTTTTTATCTCCTCCGGGGTTAGGCCCTCGTTTATCAGCGACTGCTCGATCTCGGCTATCTCCATTGAGGTTATGCTCCCGACTTCCTTCTCAAATCTTTCCTTAGCCTCAACGGGCGACAGACCTTTGTGAAGATCCAAAATTATTTTTTTGACTATTTCCTTTTTTGCGCTTTTCGACAAATTTTCAGTCATGCTCTTACCGAATTTATTCTTTCGTGAATAATTTAAAAACATGCAACAACTACGAATTGCGAACCGTGATTGACCGGTGTCTCGCGGTGCCCTATTGCTCCATTTATTTCGAATATCTCCTATGATATATTCTCGCTGCCACGCCGAGCGCTGAAGTAGCGACAGCCACCCAAAAGGCAAAGGTAAGGGAAAAGGTTATTGGCGCCATTATCGAGGCCACCTCCCCAATCTTAATTGAGGAATAAGATGTGCCGATAACGTAGGGGAGATCAAAACTTACGAAAACCCCCATTCCTCCCGCCTGCTCTCCAATAAGAGAGGGGAGCATTTTTGCAACCACGTTGTTAAAGAGCAATGCGCCAACGATTAATAATACGATGAGGCCGACGACCGCCCAGAGGGGCTTTGTCGCCCCGTACTTAATCAGGTGCTTTGACCACCATCGCCTTGGAAAAATTGAAGCAACTATCATGAATACGCCGGCTATGACCATGCCTATGGCCACAGCTAAAAGCAATAGATCGACCAAGTTAGAGGAGATAGGCTGTCCGACCACAGACATTGAGAGGTTAAAAGGGGATAGAGCGATCTCTAGTGCTTCCCCGGCCTTACCGATCCACCAAGGTCCGAGGAAAGGCAACGCGATCATCAATAGCCCAGATACTACGCCTAACCAATTGATCCCGGCAATACCGCCGTGCGGGCCTGAATTCGAACTTCCGCTCATCTCAAACCTCCTGTTTAAATTCGATTTGAACCCCAAGCGCTTCAAATTTCACCGAAAACCCAGAGAGCGTGGGTTCAACGGTTATGGGGCCGCCGTAGGTTCCTACTAGGGTAAAACTAGCAATCCCTCTAGCCGGGACTTCAACTGCGCTTTCCTTCATGTTTAACGTCAGGAGTTGACCATCCGCGCGGAAATGGATGGAAAAGCTCCTTATTTTCACGGGAATGTTAAAAGGCGACCTGAACTCCGCTGGGAGGCTCACCTGATCGCCGACTATGCTTGGGCTTCCGAGGGTCAATGTGTCTGGAGAAAATCCTCCCCCCATTACACCTTTCACAGCGTCTGCAACCTCATTAAGTTCGGCTTCGCTCGGAAGAACGGCCGCCTTTGGATCCCAGTTGTTGGCGCCCAGAGATATAAAAATCGGGCCCAAAAATAGAGCGACCCCGAGCAGCCTCAGGCCCCACTTCAGGGATCTTTCACCCATTTAATCCCTGATTTATTAAAACTGCTGAGGTGGTTTAAAAGGATTCCTTGAGTTCCTGAGTCAAGAAATGTAAACTCCGCCTTGCGGCTCAATCAAAAATTGTTAAATATGGGGGCAAATAAGGTAGGGCGAGATCGATGATCCGTGAAGATGCCCAATTTGAGTGGATATGCGGGGACCCGCACATACATAGCCACTATTCCTCAGGGAGCATTCTGGATTATGACTGCCCCTTTCCCCCGGAACTCATGTTGGAGGTGGCGGCTAAAAGGGGTTTGAAATGGGTAGCCCCCACTGAACACAATACAATAGCGCATGTCAAAAAATGGGAGGATGCGGGAAAAAAGCACGGCATAACAATAGTCCCCGGCATCGAAAAATCCTTCCCCACCGGAAAGAAATTCTGGTTCTGGAGCGGACAATTTCACGTGATAATTCTGGGCATTCAGGAGATGCCTTCAGGGAGAATAGCCAATAGCTTTGCGGATTTTTGCATTTGGGCTAAGGAAAGAGGCTACTTGGTGGTCGCCCCGCATCCCTTTAGCCCCGCAGGAATGAAGAAGAGGGCTGCAGAAAAATACGTGGACGCAATAGAGATCCGTAATCCGCTCACAAACTTTTTCGCAAACCTCAGAGCGGAAAAACTGTGTAAAGAGATGAATAAGATCCCGGTTGTCGGAAGTGACTCCCACATGCCGGAAACTTTAGGCTGCGCCAGGGTCTACGTCGATGCCCCTCAAGACGCAAGAGCGGATGATATCCTCCAAGCGTTGGCTAAGGGATCGAACAAAAATTTCTACCAAAGCTATAATGACATCTTCTTGGTGTACAGGCTGCTGAGGAAAAGATTTGGGCTAAACTATGATAAAGCTCTCGCGTACATAAATGGGAGGAAAAATCCCGTTGAAAGAGCAGTCGCCCTGAAATTCATGGAGTATGGACTTGCAGACACCGTTAAAGCGAAAATTATTTATCTTTCAGTTCGATCGGCTTGGACATTCACCGATACCCTAAGAAGTTTGTACGGCCTGCTAGGGGATTATTTATCACCACATTACGAGAGAAAAAGTGATCGAAAGGGCCAACCGCCATCGAATAGTGCTTTTCGCTAGGCGTTTTCCGCGGAGAAAAATAAAATTATACGAATGCGGCTTGGACGCGCCCAAGATATGAGCAAAAGTGTCCTATCTCGTTAAGAGAGCTGCGCTTTTAACCCAACTCATCTAACCGGCACAAACTTGAACTTTTCTTTGGGCACTTTTTTCTTCAGGTAGTAATAAAGGGTTGAGTATATGTAGGTAAAAAGGGATTTTAGATAACCCTCTTTTTTAAATCTTCTCAGCGAGGTGTAAACCGGTGCGTTCAGATAGATAAACCTCCCGTACCTTCTCGAGCGCATCGCTAGATCGTGTGTCTCGCAAAGCGCAAGGTCTTCCCTTATCCCCCCGATCTTCTCAAATACCTCCCTGCGATAAAAGCCGCAATAACCTGGATCGTGCGGATAACCGAGCTTTATCGCAACCCTGGCGAAAAGATTCGCGAACTTATAGATTGCCCCATCTAATGCGCCACCGTTCTCAGGATAAAAAGCAGATGTGCCCCCGACAACATCCTTTTCCAACTTAAAAACATCGCTTATGCTCTGCAAAAGGTCTTGCGAAACTATGGTGTCAGCGTCGAGAAAAATCAAAACCTCGCCTTTTGCCTCCGCTGCGCCTGCGTTTCTGCCAGCCGCCGGACCTCGGGGCTCCGAACTCACCACCTTGGCGCCGTATCTTTTTGCTATTTCTGCGGTCCCGTCTGTAGAAAAGCTGTCTGAGACTATTATCTCAACCTCTTCGTTGCATCTCTGGCTTTTTAGAGCTAAGAGGGTGCGCTCTATGTATCTTCCTTCATTAAATGTGGGGATTATCACGCTAAGCATGCCATCCTTAAGAATTTAGAGGGCCATTTTATATTTATAGTCTGGTCGCGCTACTCGCCAAGCTTTGCCGGTTGCGTAAACTATTTGGTGAACTCGGGACTCCCCAAAAGTTTGCTACAGGATTTGACCTTTCCGACTCTTTCTCAGGAATCTCTTCATTTCCTCGCATCCTTCCGACGCTGCTGATTTTTTGTTCCGCCTGCTCAAAAATTTGCCCGTTGAACTCAGCCGAAGATCTACGCCTTATGAATGTCCAAAATCTTACCCGGAGTTCTACCTGTCACCTCGCCTTCGTCAACCACGAGCTCCCCGTTCACAAGCAAGTATTCAACTCCTTTAGCCAGTAAACTGGGATTGTCGAAAGTGGACCTATCCGAAATTCTCTGCAAGTCAAATATGGCTAAGTCCGCGCAGAAACCCTCCCTCACCATTCCTCTACCCTCGATCCCAAAAAATCCAGCGGGGATAGAGGTCATCTTTTTCACGGCCTCTTCGAGAGATAAAACACCCTCCTCCCTGACATACTTCCTGATCACCCTCGGAAAAGTCCCGTTGAGCCTAGGGTGGGGTCTCCCTACCTCAAAAGTTGGCACGCCATCAGAGCCGATCTGCGCCGCCGGGTGCTTCATAATTCTTTTTAAGTCCTCTTCGCCTATGCCAAACATTACCGCCGTAGTTTCGCCCCTCTCCTTGACTGTTAGATCAAAAAGCACGTCCACGGGATCCTTTCCCTCTGCTCTGGCGATCTCAGATATGCTCTTCCCCACCAAATCTTTAGATGTGGAATACGTGATGACGATATTTTCCCAGCCGCATATCTTGGCCTTGTTCTCCCACCCATCGCCCTCCAAAATCTCCTTCCTGATGATTTCCCTTTCCACCTCGTCTCTCAGCCTGCTGATCAACCTCTCAACCCCGCCTGCAAGCGCCCAGGGTGGAAAAAGGGACTTCAAATAATTGCTTATGGCCAAGTAAGGGTATACGTCAATTCCGATCTTTGCTCCTCTCGCCCTCGCCTCATCCACCAGTCTCAGCGTTTCCTCGGATTTTCCCCAGTTCCCAGATCCAAGAATTTTATGATGGGAGATTATGGTGGGAACACCCGCCTCTCGTTGCACCTCAAGCACCTCTTTAACCGCTTCCACAACTGAGTTTGCCTCATCCCTTATGTGGAAGCTGCAGAACCCGCCGTAGACCTTTGCGACTTTACACAACTCTATCAACTCTTTCACCCCAGCGTAGCTTCCCGGCGGGAAACCAAGCTCAACCGAAAAACCCTTAGCCCCATCTTCAAACGCCCCGGCCAAAAGACGTTTCATCTCCTCCATTTCGCTTGGAGTGGGGTCCCTGCACTCCATGCCCATTGTGGCTATCCTTATCGTGCTGTGGCCCACTTGAGGAAGAACGTTGACCCCAAGACCTCGCGCCTCAAGAGCGTCAAGGTATTCCCTGAATGACCTCCATCTAAACTTCATGTCAAGTCCGATCGTCATGTACGAAAGATAGTCCATCAACTCGTCCTCATGTTCATCGCACACTGGCGCCAAGCTTGCGCCGCAGTTTCCTGTGACCACTGTTGTCACCCCCTGCATAAGCTTGCTTGCGTTAGTTGGGTCGACAAAGAAAACGAGATCGTCGTGAGAGTGGCTGTCTATGAAACCGGGGCTTACGACGAGGCCATTTACATCCAACTCTCTAACCGCGTCCGTGCGATCGAGTTTACCCACGGCCACAATTTTCCCGTCCCTAATTCCTACTTCGGCTAAAAATGGAGGCGCACCCGAGCCATCGACCACCCTGCCCCCTTTGATCAATATGTCGAACTCCAGCATGACACTCGCCCTCCATACAGAAGCAGGATTCTAAATAAATTTTTTGGAATCGAAGGGTTTAATGGTTGTTTAATCCCAAACATAAGTTCCGCCCCCTAAACTTTCGCAGCACGAGTACGTAACCTGTTTAATGCCCCCCAACCGTGGAGTGGTATATGCTCATCACTATGAAAAATGGTGCTTGTGCCTCAACCTCCCTGTATGTTAGGTTAAAGCACACCATGGTGATGCGCAGGGGGCCTTAGGAAAATTCGCCTTCGCCCAGCACATAGCTTAAGAAGATCATTTTTCACTTTTTTTACTTTTTTGAACTACTCAAAATATCACAGAAGTTAATTTGAATCAGCTCGCATTGCCGATGTAGCGCTTCGTAGCGCTTCCAGCTCCCGAAAAACCTCTCAAGCTCTAAGCCCTCGTTAGAATTTCTCCTGCTTCAGGATTTCTCCTCTCTCATTCATCGCAGTTGCGTAGCAAGTTTTTAAGTGCACATCCAACCCGACGTACAGGGGCATGCCTTTTGCCACCTCCATATCCATGGTTTAGGAGGTGGAAATTATACAGGGGGAATCAAACATGCCACCAAGGCTTCCGCTCACTGAAACTTTTTTATTTCTCGGTTGCCGCACGTGTTTCGTGATAACTATCGGTGGGGCTAGTGATTTTTAAGTGCCGCTCTTTCAGATAGTAATCCACCTAGAAAGTGGCGTAATCTTCTTAATTTTGGCGCGTTTTAACACTAAGGGGCATAACTCGTTCACTTTTTTGAGAATTTCTTCTTCATTTACAGTTTTTATTATTCTATCTTTCATCACTACAATTCCATCAATTATTACAGTTTCTACATCACTCCCGAAGGTAAGTTCTGCTAGATCACTAACTACATCGTGTGATGGGGTGAGATGGGGCTTTTTGAAGTTTATAATGATTAAATCAGCTTTTTTACCTTGCGATATAGACCCAATTTCTTTTTCAAGCAGAAGAGATCTCGCTCCATTAACAGTGGCCATCTCCAAGACTCTCTCAGCAGGTAATGCTAGGACATCTTCGTATGGCGCTCCCCAGTGATAACGGTGAATAAATGATGCTATTCTCATCATATCAAAGATATCGCTAGAATGGGTGTCGCACCCTAGCGAAACTGTCAGGCCACGTTCCAGCATTAATGGCACTTTAGCATATCCGGGTTGCCATGTTGGGCAGTGGACGACTTTAACATCGTGCCTCTTTAAAATATCTATTTCTTTATCTGAGAGAAAGATCATATGGGCAGTTAAGACGTTTGGGCCTAAGAATCCTATATCTTCTAAGTGCTCAACAGGTCTTTTCTGCCATTTTTTGAGAGAGTAATCCACTTCCTCTCTAACTTGACTTAAATGAGTTTGAACTCCTACCCCATATTTTTCTGCTAACTCTTTCGTCTTCAGAAATTCCTCATCAGTGTTTGTCATTATGAATGGGGCGAACCAAACTCTAATCCTGCCATCAGCTTTGCCGTTCCACTTTTTTAAGAACTTCAAGCTATCTTTGAGGGTGGCGGGCAAAAGATAGGAAACTTCACTTTCAACATCTGGTTCATACAACCATTTAGAGAGAATAGCTCTCATTCCTGTTTCTTTAACTGCATTGGCGATCTCCTCAACAGGATAGGCACCAGGATCCGTAAGACATGTGACGCCAGCCTTAATACTCTCAATACAAGAGAGCAATGCGCTGATATAGGCTTCTTTCTTCGTTAGAGCAATCTCAAAAGGTTTGCATATCTCCGTGTAGATAGAAGGTCCCAAAAGCTCTCCATAAACGAGGCTCTTCATTAATGATTGCTGTGTGTGTTGGTGACAATTTATAAGACCCGGCATGATCACTTTTCCCTTCGCATTCAGTACTACATCGGAGGAGTATTTTTTAGTTAAATAATCTGTTTTTCCAACGGCTGCTATAATGTTCTTCCGTATGACCACGGAACCGTCTCGGATAATCCTTCGCTTTTCGTCCATAGTTACTATTGTGCCCCCCTTAATCATGATATCAGAATGTTCTTTAATCATTGCAAACATCCTTTGCGCGTTATAACGTTCCAACCCCGAAATTTTTTTAGGTCTTGGCCCTTAATTTTAGTTCATCCAACTTCTACGTCTTAGATTTTCTATTCCTGCTCTTTTTATTAGATTACCGGCTACTTCTTGCGCCTTAGATATTGTTTCTTTCTCGTTCACTGCCAGAAGTTGTCTTCCACGCATCAGAATCTTGCCGTCGACGATAACAGTGTCCACATCGCTTCCTGCGGCGCAATATACAAGGGCAGAAACCGCCCTATGAACTGGAGATATGTGGGGCTTCTTGAGGTCGACTAGGACAATATCGGCCTTTTTTCCCTCCTCCAGCGAACCTATCTCTTTCTCAAGACCGAGAGCTTTTGCTCCCCCGAGCGTTGCCATCTCTAAAACCTTCTCACACCTCATAGCCAGCGGATCGAGCGTAGCGACCTTATGGAGTAGAGCAGCGGATTTCAGAACCCCCACCATATCTTGGTTATTGTTACATGCGCCATCTGAACCCAGAGCTACATTGATACCTGCTCTAAGCATTTGCGGTACCTTAGCGACGCCAGAGGCCAAATACATATTGCTGACTGGGCAATGAATCACATGCGCTTTAGACCTTGCGATCATCTCTATTTCATTATCCTTAAGCCAGATAGAATGAACGGCGTGAAATCTTGAATTCAAAACATCTAGATCATTTAGTAGCTCTACCTCCCTTCTGCCATAGTCTTCAAAAGTTGATTCTACTTCAGCGGGGCTTTCGGCTATGTGGGTATGTATTGGAACATTGTATTTATCCGAAATTATTTTTGCTTCCTTAAGCATCTCAGGACCCGCGGCATATATCGCCACAGGGGCCGGGCACACCTGAATTCTTCCGCTCGCCGCACCATGCCAGCGCTTTATTAGCTTCTCAGTCAGCTTAACCTCTTCATCAAAATCATACTGAAAAAGATAGTCAGGCAATCCCCACTTCTTACACCTCTCCGTTCTTGCCCACATCCCTCTAGCAATCAACCCCTTGATGCCTGTTTCCTCGATTGCCCTCGCAACGTTACCTATCGCTCTTTCGCTGGTGTTTATGTGGTGATTGTCTACTACAAAAGTCGTACCACTTTTTATCATCTCTACACATCCAAGAACTGCTGCAACATAAACATCTTCATCCGTTAGGGATCGGCTTACAGGGTATAACATTTGCTGGAGCCACCCTATTAGTTCCATGTCGTCCCCTAGACCGCGGAGCAAATCTTGGAACATGTGGGTGTGCGCATTCACTAGACCTGGGATCGCAAGCATGCCAGAGGCGTCTATTGTGTCTCGCCCCTCTCCGTATTTAGAGAGAATTTCCTTGCTCTTTGCAACTTCAATTATCCTTTCGCCATCGACCGCAATCGCACCGTCTTCAATTACTCTTCTTTCTTTGTCTAGGGTTAAAATTGTGGCATGCAATATGGTGAGGTCGACCATCTTATCGGGCTCATTTTTGGCCTACGCGGGGCCGAACTAATAAGGTCGTTTCATGCCGAGATCTTCAAGTTCCCTCCACACTTTCTCGTATATCCCTTGCCATTCCTCGCTCGGCGTTAGCGTCTTGAGGTCGAAGCATTCCGTAAAGCTCTTTCCCTTGTTGGGCCGCTGAAGCCTGTCCTCGTATTTCGGCAAGAAAGCTTTCACAATTTCATTAGCATGTTCTCTTTTCATGCCGGCGGCTGCTTTCGTGACCTCGGCCGCAAATGTGTTCTCTAAGCCGCTAGCATAATCCGGATACTTACAACCAGTAGGTCTTGTCCCTAGCTCAGTAGAAACGCCTGAGGTAACATCATCTACAACTATTGCTGCGGTTTCGTACAACAGCTCTGAAGTACACGGCCCGAATAATTGGCTGGTAAGACCATATGTAAGTAGATGAGTATTCCTATTCTGGGCCTGCTGAAGAACGCTCATTGCCCAAATAGCTTCACGCCCGCTGTTGCCAAGATATCGGATATCTAAGATATTTCCACTTACGAACGTAAGTAAATGAACTGCTCTATTCAATATGGTTGAAGCAATCGCGGCCACCGCAGCCCCCTCAGCCGGACCGACGTAGCCACCTATCATCGACCAAGAATTTCCCCCGTCAATACCCTCATGATTAATTACAGTATGAATAGTTTTATGCATCAGACTATAAGATGTTTTCAATTCTGTGATCGGCAAAACAATACCCAAATCTGGTCCGTCACGCGTGCCATAAATGCCCATCTCCCCATATTCCGTCGCGCTTGAGCCAGGCGCCCAAATGGGCATATGTGGTCGGCCAGCTCTTCTCGTGGCTTCTCTTTCTAGGAAAAGTTCAAGTTTTACTGCTAGTGTTTCGTAAGGAGTGCCTGACCTAATTTCTTTTCCATACACCAAAGCCGGAACACTGTGAATTAATATGTCATTCAATCGACAGCTTGCAATTGATTGAAGCAAGGGTATAAAAATATCATTAGAAATTTTTATCCCCATAGCTCCGTAAGCAGTAGTTGGTTCTAGTGTATCTTCAGGTTTTCTAGTTTGAGCTATTACTAAATCTTCACCTTTTCCTAAAATCACTTTGCTTGGTGCATCCCTTAAAACCATTCTTAACTCCTGTTCGGTGAACTTTATTATCCTTGATGTGTCGACGCAAAGCATGCCCAGTTCGACCGCAAGTTCAAAACCAGCATGCCAGAACTCGTCAGCGAGGCCGTTGTCGGTATTCACAGGATTTTCCCTATCACATGTATTTTCAAGCCCATGCTCCCTGAGCTTCTCTTTGACTTTGCTCGGTATCACTTTAATGTCCCATTCCTTCTCCTTACAAATCGGGCCAGTGTGTGCTCGTTCCAAAATTTCTACGTATGGAATCATTCAACCCTCCCCCTATTCCCTTATAACTGGTAATGCAACTTTATCCCCTGCTTCTATTAAAGTTTTCGCGACTTCTACTGCATCGTCGGCGAACCTCCCATAACCGTCTGCACCTATCTCCTTCGCCCACTCCGGGGTAACTGGCCCTCCCCCCACCATTACCCAATATTTTTCTCTTTCCCCTGCGTCCTTCAAAAAGTCAACAACCTCCTTCTGGTAGAACATGCTCGTCACCATCAGCGAAGACATGGCTATGATGTCTGCCTTGACCTCTTCGGCCTTCTCCACGAACTTCGTTGATGGGCAGTCCGTACCAAGGTCGTAGACCTCAAAGCCTGCCGCCTCTAGCATCGCCGCAACCAGGTTTTTGCCTATGTCGTGGATGTCCCCTTCAGCGACGTGAGCGATTATTTTACCTTTCCTCTTAGCCGCCCTTCCCATTTTTTCCTCGCATATTTTTACCCCGGCCTGCATGGCATCTGCGGAGTTCACAACCTCAGGCAGGAAGTAAACTCCATCGTCCCACATCCTGCTGACCACGTTCATCCCCTTTGTCAGTCCTTCGGATATGACCGTCAGAGGGTCGAATTTTCCCAACGCAATTTTAACAGCCTCTTCGGCCTCAAGCGGGTTGCCGTTTATAACCGCTCTCGCGACCCTCGCGAGTTCAGGCTCAGCGGGCAAAATGGAGTCATAGGGCAGGGCCTCTTTTCTGGGGGCGCCATACTTCCTAAAAATCAGACTAAAATCTACTTTCGCGGTGGCGGGTGCAAGTTGTCTTCTCTTGGCGCTAAGCTCTATGGCTGAGCTTACCATCCTCTTCAGGTTGGCGGTCGGGGTCTTTGGGGCGATGCTGCACCCTGGGGCTATTAAATCAACCCCGCATTCCATCGCACCCCTAACGGCTTTGGTTACATCCTCCTCGCTTCCTAAGAGGAGGTCGCGAACCGGGTCTATGTTTCCGATTATCGATGTCCTTCCCTTCGCAGCTTTGACCGTTGCCTCGAGATTCGTCTCCTTCCCGATGCTCAGCCCGTCAGGCCCAACTTGCAAGACATCCTCTACCATTTTAGTTATGTTGCCGCAGATGTGGAGGACGTTAACGCATTTTGTGCTCGAGACGAGCTTTTCAAGAGCATCCTTCGCCACTGCGTTGAATGACCTTGGCCCAAGCTGGGATGAAAACATGTCCTCGATGACAATTATGTCCGCCCCTCTATTCTTAAGCTCGCGCGCGTATTCGATCAGGGGATCCGCGATTTCTGAGATCGCCTCATGCGTCTCCTCCTGCTTTGTCATGGTCCACCTCAAAACCTCAGAAGGCTCAAATACCTGGGCGGCGACTGAGAAAGGCCCAACCACTCCAGCCATGACGGGGAGCTCATCTCCCACCGAGCTTTGCACCCTCTCAACCGCATCAAGCACGATAGGTACTCTCCCCCGCTCCAAGAAATTTTCTGGGATGCTTAAATCGGAGTAATCTTTTAGGTGACCGGTTATCGCGGGAATTTCCCCTTTTATCTCCATCCTGCATCCAAGAGCCTCAGCTTCGACCGCCTGATCAAAGGGGACCCTAGCAGTCTCTAGGCCCGTTAAAGGATAAGCGGCGCATGCGAGGGCGGCCATTTTCTCAGCGTCGTAGTGAGCCTCTGGCCAACTGGCGCCCACTTTTTCCATCTGCTCGTGAGTGGCGGTTTGGTTGACCGCGGTCACCGGGATGCGATCCACCCTTCCCCCGAGTATTGCTGAAATTACCCTCTTCCTAGGGGTAAGTTCCCTCAAGACATCACCTCAGATTTCATAATTTTTTGGGTTAAATGATGGAACCTTTTTATACTCATTCAGGCAATCCTCCACAAATTTCCCCCGCTCGTCAGGCAGCTGCATTATCTCCCTCTTCACCTTTTCAAGCGCATGCTTCTCGAGATCTGCGAGCCGGATGTTTTCCATTTCCTCCTCAATTATCCTCACCGCCTCAAGCATGGCCATTTTTGCCCTCAAATACGGGTCCTTGCCGTTTTTGACGATCGCCTGGCCTATGCGATACGAACTCTCAGGGGTCAAAATTAAAGCCTGTGGGTCACGAAACTTGTCTGAGAGCACGAGCAAATCTCTTAGCGTCATTTCCATCCCTGAAGCTAGGGCTGAGTTGAAAAGGGCGACATCGTAGCCAAGTATTTCCGTGAAGACCTGGGGGGTGCTCCCACCGAACATGTCTCCGTATTGCACCGCCTCGTTAGACCAAAGATCGCAAGCCACGGCTGCCACGTTGCCCACCAAGCTTGAGTGGGCGCATGCCGAGCTTTTTCCCTCCTGAGATATAGGTCTCCCCGTAATCGCTTTCAGTATGGTTCCTTCATACGCGCAGTCTTTGTCAGGCCCTGTTGCGCCCATCTCGAATGCGACAAGCGATCTCGCAGCGCCGGCCGCCCTTACTGCCGCGGAAACGCAGTGTGGCAGCTCCTTGTTCAAATATCCGCCAGCTAGGACCATTGCTGTATTTGAGCGAGCGCAGTCAGAATCGCCTCCAGCAATTACTTTGTTCCTCTCAGCTATACTTACGATTTCCTTCCACAATGACCTCATATCTTCGAAGGCCAAAACTCCCAAGGAGAACAATATGCCTTTGATATCCTGTCTTGTTATCGCATAGTCGAAAATCTCTTTTCCCCCCAGCGACTCTATTGCCAGGACATCCGCGCCATTTTTTGCGCACACCTCAAATGCCTCTAAAACCCTGCTCATCTCATCCCCTGCCCTCATGTCCCCCTCCGACTTTCTTATGTCAGCTATTGTCTGCCTTAACGCGCATTTTATTCCATATTCCTCGTGAAATTTTTCCATGATCTCCTTTTGGGCTGAAGTGATCTCAGCTCCCCAAGCAGGGTTTTTAGTCATCTGAACCACATGCTCTGTCTCAAGCTGAATTGCGGGCAGGCCTATGTCAACGGCCCTCTCCAGGATATCCCCTGTGATGACCTCGTACTCCCTTCTCAGAGTTTCTATGCTCTCCTCCTTCCCAGGTCGGGGGGAATATTTAATCTCAGGAACGACAAATCCATTTCCGACCTCAAGGCCCAAGCCGTATTTTAGAGGATATTTGGACCTTCCAAAAACAAGCTCGGCCGGGGAATCCAGCTCCATTTTTGTGCACAGCTTTATTGGGATCACCACCTTTAACCTTTAGTCTTCACGCCGTTATATTACGCCGTTATGAAAATTTAAGCTTTCTGGTTGCGTTGCTTTTGTATCGAATAACATAAGGTTATTCCCCCAACTATTCGCTCGCGGATGAGGTCGCAGTAGTAAAAGTTCTCGCGGTGGACGACCTCCCCAACGCTTACTCTCACCGGTCTTTTCTCTCATCTGTCTTTTAAATATCGGCCCATCCAAAACGAAGCAGCAGTAATCCCCATTTTCGCCTGCCGAGTCTACCGAGCTTAGGGGGTCCTTTAAAACCCCTTGTCAACTTCTCTATCATCAGTGCCCTGCAGAAAAGCCGCGAATTTGTTCGAGAGCGCGTGCAATAGAAAAGGGGATAAGAAGAAGGCGATAAAGCTAGTTGCCCGGAAGCTGATGGACATCGTTTGGGCGGTATGGACCTATGAGAAAGAATTCTAAGTGATGCCAAACGAGGTGTGAGGGAAGACCCCTCGGTTTTCCTTCAGCTTTGACTCTTATAAGAGAATACCATATAGGTTATAAAAGCTGAAGAATGAGGGAGAGAAAGCATGGAAGTCATTCAGAGGGGCTCAAGAAGAGGAAAGCTTTTGAAAGCATGAATTTTTAAGCCAGAATCTACCCGTAACCCAGATCCAGACCTAGCTCACGCCTGAGCTTGTCCAACTTCATCCTGAGCTCAAGGTCTCTCTTTAACCCGTGGATCGTTTCCTTTAGCTGACCCGTTGTCTCAGAATATTTTCCCACACCCGTAGCGATTATCACCCTGCTCGCATCTCTAGGGTGGGGAGAGATCATTCCAAAATGCATCGGCTGGCCTTGTTCCATGAGCTCACGGATCTCCTGATTTATATCCCTAGCAAAAACCCTAGAGCCAGCCCCCACGAGCTCGTACGGGTTTTTCATTTCCCCCTTTATCTGCCATATTCCGGCGCGTGGCCCATAAAAGAAGAAATCACTGTAGCCGTGCTCATCCACCCCCGCGACCACCCTCCACTTTGATTGAAGCTTTGGGTTCTCCTGATATTTTCTGCGCATCTCCTCCAATATTTCCGCAGGCGTCTTCACTGCCATAGGTTCACCAGTACTTAATTGAGAAGCCCGAGAACTCACCCTTATACGGCTCCCATTTTATCTCAACATCTTCAACGATAGCCCCGGGCGGGCCGCTCCTGCAGAATTCGATCATCCTGTCAACTTTTTCCTTATCTCCCTCGAACACCGCCTCCACCCTGCCATCAGGCAAGTTTCGCACCCAGCCTTTGACCCCAAGCTCCACCGCTAAGTCTCTCGCCTCGTATCTGAAAAATACCCCCTGAACTCGCCCGCTTATGAATACGTGAGCTCTGGACTTCATTTCCATCATTTTATTTCCTTTGACATCGGTTATCAAACTTTCGCATGCATTGCGTATGCGGATCATTTGTGCGGTAGGAATAAAGACAACAAGTCCCGAAAAATGCGATGCAAAAGTGCGATCTCTTTGGGCTCAAAGTAAGTCGGTTGGGGATCGACCTGCTACTACTACAGCTCAGTAAAACTTCTCACCCTCTCCATGTCAAGCTCCTTGATCAACTCGAGAACAAGTTTAACCGCATTCTCAACATCCTCCAAGCTAAGGTAGCCCACATGGGTATGAATGTGCCTCGTTGGAACGCCTATCACCGTGCTCGGACAACCCTCCCTGTCTAAGTGAATGGTGCCCGCGTCCGTCCCGCCGCCTGTGGTCTGCGAAAGCTGGAGAGGTATCTTCATCCGCTCCGCAAGATCTATTATGAAATTTTTGAGGGGCTGATTTGGGATCATGGTCCTGTCGAAGGTCAGCAAAGTCGGACCATTGCCCATCTTCGCCGGGGCCTGGTGAGGTTGTATCCCGGGCACATCGCCGGAGATGTCTACCTCAAGGACTATGCCTATGTCCGGGTCGACGACATGCGCGGCCGTCTTAGCTCCCCTCAGCCCGACCTCCTCCTGAACGGTGGCGGCTGCGTAAATGGTATTCTGGTGCTCTATCCCCTTCTCCCTTATCCTCCTTATGACCTCGGCCATTATGAAAACGCCTATTCGGTCGTCGAAGCCCTTGCCTGAAGCCAGCTTCCCTCCTTTCAAGAGTGAAAATGGTGACCAAGGAGTCACGGGATCACCTATCCTTACCCCCATCTCGATTGCCTCCTCCTTTGAGCATGCGCCTATGTCGATGTACATGTCCTCTTTTTTAACAACCTTATTTCTTTCCTCCTCAGTCAAAACATGCGGGGGCTTTGACGCGATAACCCCGAAGAGATCCCCCTTTCTCGTCCTCACCACAACTCTCTGAGACAAAAGGACCTGATCCCACCACCCTCCCAAGGGACCGAACTTCAGAAATCCGGTCTTCTCATCTATTCCCGTGACGACGAACCCAACTTCGTCTAGGTGCCCGGCCATTAAAACTCTTGGCCGTTCCGCCTTACCCTTAACCACGAAAATTACCGATCCGAGCTTGTCGGAAATCATTTCATCTGAATACGGCTTCAAATAATCTCTAACAATCCTGGCCGGCTCCCCCTCGAAACCCGAAGGCCCGAATGACTCCAGTAGCTCCTTAAGAAACTTCATCGCCTTCTCGTCGAACATGCCAATCCCATCTAACCTTAAATCTGTACGATAAAAACTTGTCCCATGCGGGGATACCGCTGCTTAGAAAATTTTACACGGGCAAGCCATAAAAAAAACGAAGATTTTAAGTTGGTCGGAACTTTTGAAATCTCAAAAATTTATTAGCACGTAGCACATTTGAGGACGATTTCGATCCCCTCAGCTTCGCCTTGCATTCTTTCTTTATAAAAGCCCATCGGCCAATTGGACTGCGGGACAAAATGGATGAGAAAGGACAACTAATGGGGGTACCGATAAAGCTCATCATGGCGCTTGTCATATTTTCCATTTTTTAATCATAGAACATATATTTATAAAGGGGAAAGCTGTAATTTAGCACGTATGCAAGCGGAAAAGATTGACCCCCACCGAAGGAAGTACGAGAAGGGAATTGAGAGGGTGAGGTCCTCCGCCGAAGTCCCGGAGGAGGACAGGGAGCTGATACTGGCATTCGACGAAAAGTGCGCAGCGGAGAGCATAGGCTTCGCGAGGAGGGCTGGGTACGTGAATCACCTGTACTTGATAAGGAAAATGCTAAACAAGCCATTCAGGGAGGCCTCCAAAAGGGACATAGAGAGGATTCTCGCGGAAGTTGCGGCGAGGGAAGTAAGCCAGTGGACGGTTCAGGGTTACAAGATCACGCTGAAAAAATTTTACAAGTGGCTTTTGGGCAAAGACGAAGAGTACCCCGAGAACGTGAGGTGGATAAGGACGACCGTTAGGAACAACCAGTTGCCTAGGGACAGCCTGCTTTCAGAGGAGGACATAGAAAAGCTCCTCCGGGCGTGCGACAACCCCAGGGACAGGGCCATAATACTGGTCCTGGCGGAGAGCGGAATGAGGGCAGGCGAGCTCCTTAGCCTTAAAATAGGGCATGTAAGGTTTGACCAGTACGGCGCGATAGTTACGGTAAAGGGGAAAACCGGAGATAGGGCAGTCAGGCTCATCGCGAGCGCCCCCGCATTGTCTTTGTGGTTGGAGAACCACCCAAGGCGAAACGATCCCCAAGCCCCCCTTTGGGTCAACATAGGGACCAAGCTTAAGGGGACCGCGATGACCTACAACGGTTTGCAAAGCTTAACGTGGTGGCTCGGGAAACGCGCTAATATAGGAAAGAGAGTCCACCCCCACGCATTTAGGCACACCGCAGCCACGCGATTGGCAAGGCTTCTGACGGAGGCAGAGATGAAGCAGTACTTGGGCTGGGTCCAGTCGAGCAAGATGGCAGGAATATACGTCCACCTTGCGTCTCGAGACGTAG